>Ga0187893_10002720_pt1 | contig 38038 bp, 35 predicted proteins | sample MA1701074metaG_FD_139574 | JGI IMG/M metagenome (GOLD analysis project Ga0187893, IMG submission 139574) | White microbial mat communities from a basaltic lava cave in the Kipuka Kanohina Cave System on the Island of Hawaii, USA - MA170107-4 metaG ... | reverse complement strand
TTCGAGCAACCGCACTTCTTCAGGGGTCAGTACTAACTTGGGTCGAGTCGATTGTCTAGCCATGCCCGCAGCATAGCAGAGAACCGATTATATAGATACTATTCAGTGAAACGATATACTAGTCAGTCACTTTTCGAAACGAAATGCTCGACTGGAGGTTTGCGAACGGCAGATCGCACCACCCAGGCTTCACAGGAACCCAGAGACTCCTATCGAACTTCGAAAGGCAATTTCACTGTCGGCGTTGTCAGCCGCCGATGCACGCCCTCAAACAGATCCACTTCAAACGGCTTGCCAATATTGTTGCCTGCCAGATCTTCGACCGTGGTAGGAACCAGCACTTGATAGGTGCCTGAATGCCAGGCGTTGCTTGGCACAAATACCCACCGTCGCTCTTGATCCTCCAGAGTTACATCGCCAGAAACTTCCTTGCCTGAATTCGTGACTATGTGAATGACACGCTGCGCCAGAGCATGGTCCATGGATTCCGGAAACACAATCTGGAGAGCCGCTCGTGTACCTGCCTGTGGCGCTTGGATCTGCCAACCGCCGGGATCGGGTGGTCCACGATCGGGCTCGACAACTCGGAAACGCTTCTCGAAGGCTGCTTGAAGCGGGTTCCCAGCTCCATCCTTCCAATCTGAATTGATTATCAATGAATAGCTCTTCCCTGCCTCCAGAGCTGGACCAATCTCCTCCAGTGGCAGCACGCCACGCTTGATTCTACCCGGATCAATAAACAACGTTAGACGGGTCATCGCGGGATCCCAGAGCTCTTCATCGATCTCCAGAAAAGGGAGTTCGATTTCTTTGCCCAAATCGTCGCGAAGGTGGATGTGTTCGTAAATCTTTCCGCGACTCATCGGTGCTGAGAAGTGAACGTAAAACTTGAGCAAGTTCTCCGGGAGGTTCGGCGAGGAGGGAAATATCTGCTGGACCACGGTGCGCGGCCTGTGACTCATGGCCGGAAGCTTGAACGCCGCAACGATGGGAGCCCGCTTCGCACTCTGAGCCCCCGGCAGCTGGTCTGGGTGAAACTCGGCGCGATAAGCGACGCCAGTATCCAAGGGAAACTGCGGTTCGAAACCGAGAAGACCGTTGTGGATGCGATAGCGACCCAGCATTGGAGGATGATCCGGAGATAAGGCCAAATCTTCTGACTCCGCATAGACCGCTAACACGCGCTTCCAGTCACCCAAGCTCCAGCGGGGACTCTGGAGAGCTTTTAGAGTCGCAAGACTCAATCCGGACACTTGCACGGTCGCAGTTCGGCCTTCCGCTACCCAGCGGACGGAGTATCCATTTGGCGCAGCAGATGGTGAGCGATTTTCGCTGGCAGCAGCCGTTTGGCCGGGGACAGGAGCGGGAAGGACGGAAACCGAAGAGGAAAGTGTGCACGGGCTGACGGCGACCATCGCAACGACGGCCGCCGTCCAATGAAACCTGCAAAACGTTTGGGTCACGGCAACGGCAATGATTCGAGGTTCAACGAACCCCCTTCGGCACGGCGCACCACCAAGGCGTACTGGGAGTCGAGCCGATCCAGTTGGTCGATTCCGGTCCAACTCTCAACCGTCTCGTAAGGAAGCCCCTTCTTGTTGCCATCTGGCACGGGGGCTTCGATCTTTTCGACACCTTCAATCTGGTCGGTGCTGATCTTCATGATTCCCCGACTGCTATTGGCCAGGAGTAGATAGTCCCTGCCACTCTTCTGATAAACGATCATGTCGAGAGGCCGGTTGCGGTTTCCCAGTTCGGCCACCGTTTTCCCCATGATCTTGGCACCGGGCTTCAACGCATCAATCGGGAACTGCACGAGCGGCGTGCAGGTGTAGGCCGCCAGCAGGTGAGGCTGCTTCGCCACTGTGAATGGGACAAACGTACGAACGGGCGAGCGAGTCTCAAACCGTCCATGGGCGCCATGGTAGATTTCAGCGCTGGTACCATTGATAGCAGTTTTGAAAGGGAACGGAATGGCTCGCAGGGTTGACGAGAACTCTTCATTAGACAGGCCGGCAATCAAGACTCTGTCATCCAGGAAGCCGATGTCGGTAATTGATTCGCGTCTCGGATTGCTCTGGCGGTTGCCCTGTGTCACCATGCCATCCACGGGTGCATCTGGCAACTCAGCTCGCGAGAACTTTACCTTGTCCAGCGCCACGACTTCAGGCTGGCTATCCGCTCTCACTCTAACCAGAACCGGAACCGCATCCGGGCCGCGGCCCCGCGATACCGCCAGGTATGCGCTGCGTGAAATCGGATTCACGGCCATATCTTCGATCAGCACCTGGTCGGCCGCTGTTCCCAGCAAGGCAGCAATCTTCTGGTTAATGCCTTCGACCTTGAGCAACTTCGCGCCTGATACCGGTTTGGTATCGCCCGTAGCGATCGCAAAAATCGCCGCCCCTTTGGTGTCGGCAACAAACAGGATTCCTTCCGGGCCGAAGCTCAGCGGACCCATGGACTGAAATGCCGGCTTGCCTTCCTTCATGTCAGCCGTCAACTTGCCCGCCTGAGCACCCTGTACGAACAGCCCAAGCACCAGGATAGCCAACACACTGCGATTCGTGATTCGCTTCATAGCGCGCTCCTTTCAATGAATTCATTGTGCTCAATCAGACGCCAGAACTCTCCCCAAGGTTACTTGATTTGATTGATGACGAATCATCTTGCGGGCAAACGGTTCTGTCAAGAACGAACCAGTGTAGAATCCAACCAAACGAAATGCTTGTCCTTAAGGAAACGACCCCATGGCTCTCAAGCTTCTCCGTGCTGTCTTCGCCATCTCATTGTTGTGCGCCGTTGACGGCAACGCCCAGATCGTTCCGTTGGATCTGACTGGTGTTGTTCCTGGTTCAATCGTTGTGGAACAAAAAGTCGGCTCCTTCGTTGTCTGGTGGCCCGACGAGGCATCCCGTGGGTGGTCTGTAGAGTTCACGCTCGACCCTGCCAAACCGCTGATCACTGCAATCCGGGTGGGCGACAAGACGCTCATCGAACGGGCGCGGCCACTCTACTGGTGTGAAATGGGTAAACGACGCGGCGGTTGGGATGCCTTCTTCGATCGACCATTTGCCCATCCCGACGGCACCCGTCGCTTTGTCGGCGATTTTCAACTCCGATCAGCCGGGGCGCGTTCCATCGGGGATCGACTCGAGATTTTCTTCATGGGCCTGCGTCTTGGACCGTTCCAAGGTGGCGTTGCTTTCACATTCTTCCCAGGCAGCCGGTTGATTCAACAGGAAGCTGTTGCGGCTACCCAGGAACCGGACACGGCTTACTTCTACGATGCCGGCCTGCGCTTAGCCGCTGAGGCCGACCGCCTTGCCGGTTGGAACATGCAATCGCAAGTGGCTTACTTCGACGTGGGAGGCGCTCTTCGTACGGAGCGCTCCGAGTTTGAGCGCACTCCGGTCAAGGCGCGATATCGAGCCATTGCTCTACGCACAGCCGGAGGCAGCATTGCAGCTTTCCCAGCACCCCATCAGTACTTCTTCGCCCGTGATACGACCCAGAATCTTGGCTATCCCTGGCATAGTTCTTATCGTGGGGAAGTTTCCATCGGAATTCGCCAGCTGCCGGACGACAATCTTCCGTTCTATCCATGGGTGAATGCTCCTCCGCAAACACAGCAACGAATGGGTATTTTCTACCTGCTAAGTGACCAAGAACCAGCGGCGGCGCTGCGGCGAACCTTGCGATATAGCAACCAAGACAGGTTCCCGGATCTTCCCGGTTACAAGAAGCTCGCCACGCATTGGCATTTTGCGTACACCGTGCAGGCCATGCTCAAGGGGTTAGACTGGACGCCACCGTTCAAGCCAGTCCTCAAAGCCTTGGGTGTGGACGCTGCGATGATCATGGACTTTCACGGAGACGGCCATCCACAGGACTTGACGGAAGTGCGGCTGAAAGAGCTAGCGGCATACTACCAGGCCGCGCGGACTCAGTCAGACCGGGATTTTCTGGTCATCCCGGCCGAGGAGGCAAACGTGCACCTCGGTGGGCATTGGGGGCTGGTATTTCCCAAACCCGTTTACTGGTTTATGAAACGGCCTGCTGACAAGCCTTTTGAGAGCAAAGACCCGACTTATGGCTCTGTCTATCACGTGGGAAACGAGCAGGAGATGCTCGACCTGATTCGTCGCGAGGCCGGCTATGCTTATCAGTCGCATCCGCGAACCAAAGGGTCTACAGGTTTTCCTGACAAGATCAAAGAAACGGAGCACTTTCGCGATCCCCGTTATTGGGGAGCAGGTTGGAAAGCGATGCCCTCAGATCTGTCGAGTCTGCGTCAGGGTTTGCGTGCACTGAATCTTCTGGATGACATGAACAATTGGGGGTTGCCAAAGCGGCTGATTGGCGAAGTGGATGTTTTCCAAATCGATTCGACACATGAGTTGTACGCTCACATGAATGTGAACTACATGCGATTGGAGCGCCTTCCCGACTTCGATCACTACGGCCAGGTGTTGGAAGCCCTCAGTCGGGGAGACTATTTCGTCTCAACGGGTGAAGTCTTGCTTGCGAGGACAGAGATCAAGCAGGGATCCGGGGAACAGATTGTCGTGCGGACAGACATGACCTGGACGTTTCCGCTGAAGTTCGCGGAGGTCATTTGGGGCGATGGGGTGAAGACCCACCACCAGACTTTTGCCCTCGACAAAACGCGAGAATTCGGTTCGGCAAAGTTCGAGTGGAAAGTGGACGCAAGAGACTGGAAGTGGGCCCGGTTGGAAGTATGGGACATCGCCGGCAACGGCGCTTTCGTCAATCCAGTCCGGAAATAGATGAACAGGCAGGTTCGTGCTGCAATTACCCTAACCTAGCAACAACGCGGAGTGCGCATGAGAGGCAGTGCACTCCGCACACCGACCTGAAAACAATTCCTCGTGGGCGCCTGAGAACCTCCTGTCCCACCATAAGCTGACCCGGCATTGGTGCTAAGGAATAACCAGCACCTGCCCTGGGAAAATCTTGTCGGGATCCTTTAGCTTGTCGCGATTGGCCTCAAAGATCTTGGGATATTGAGTTGCATCTCCGTAGTGAGCCTTGGCAATCTTCGAGAGTGTATCGCCGGCCTTGACCGTGTAGCTGCGTGCTTGTGTGCCGCCGGAAGCTGTCGCTGCGGCAGCAGCGGCCAGATCGTCTGTTTTGTAGCTGATCTCGGCCAACAAGTCCTGACTGTAATTCTGATTGACGAGTTTGATCTGATTCCAAACCTTGTTGCTGTCGCTCTTTTTCTGCGCCTGCCCGCGAATTACCAACTTGTTGTCCTGCACGTGTAGGTTTTGAAGTTGGACGCCCAGCTGAGTCATCAGGTTCAAAACCGATTGATACTTGGTCTTGAGTTGGTCCAGTTGTGGTTGCGACATGGTACCTCCTTACAGATGAAGTTTTTGTGAAGGGGAATGAGACCTCGCTTCTTTCCTTGCCTTGTCCGGTGTTCGCCACTACCTGTCATTCCTTGCCTTTCTTAAACATCCGATAAATCACCAGCAGCAAGATAGCGCCCAGCGTGGATCCAATGAGTCCCGTGGAACTGCCAGCTGAGTACCATCCAACGACCTGTCCAAGAAACGTCGCCAGGAAGGAACCTGCGACTCCAAGGACTATGGTAATGACCACGCCGCCCGGATCCTTCCCCGGCATGATAAATTTCGCCAATGCTCCGGCGACCAGACCAATGACCAGGGTCCAAATGAGTGACATGACTCCTCCTAAATGTTGGCCGCGAGCGGGGTTTACCAGGACGTGACGGAGTGAACAGAGACGGAGAAGAGCATGCGAGGAGTTTAGCAGAATTCCGACCTGCCGGCGTTAAGTTCCCAGCAATTCACGAACGTGTTGCGGAGAGGATTCTTCAAATGAAAAAGGCCCTCTGGCTGTCTGAAGTGCGTCTTCGTGGGTGCCCTACAGAGTTAGAAGGAAGGCCAGAAGCGCCGCTCGCTCATCCTCAGTAAGAATCTCAAACTGCCTTCGGCTCCGCGCGGACTCGCCCAGGTGCAATTCGACGGCCTGTCGCAGTGTTGAGGCTCTTCCATCGTGCAGAAAAGGAGCTCGCAGCCGCACGCCCCACAAAGGTGGTGTTCGAATTTCCTCCGGTCTCGCGTCGCCCTGGCCGATGCCATCGCCAGTGCCAATGTCATGCAGGAGAAAGTCGCTGTATGGGAAAAATCGTTTCGAGCTGAGTGCTCTGACTGGACTCTCACCGGTGACAAACGCGGGTGTATGACAAGCGGTACAACCGATTGCTTGGAACAGTCGCTCCCCTTGCTGGGCCTGGTCAGTGACCGGTCCGCGTGGCGGCGGCCCCAGGAGCTTCATGAAATTTTCAAAGTTGTCGATCCCTCTTTGCCCTGTGTTCGGATCCAGGGCATCCTGCAACCCCGGCACTGGGTTGAAGAGGTTGATCTTTTCGCAATCGCCGCCGGGACAGGCTTCATCCGGAAAGAGATCGTTAGTGATTCCCATTTCATCGCGGTAGGCCTCGGCCCCAAACGCCAAAAGCGTGGCCTGCTGGGCTTTCCATCCAAACCGACCAATGCGGGTCCTGTCCGATGCCTTGTCGTGAACGCGGTGCGCCCGGCCGCTGACACCGTCAGCATCCTGGTCGTCCGGATCCTCGAGCGCAACCAAGACCGCGTCGGGAATGGCTTCCACCAAGCCGTTTCCAAACAGCGCCAACGACTTCCGCCGCGAGATGACATTGATTTCGGGCGGAATTGTGAGCTGAGTTTCATGCGGCGGAATGGAAAACATCTGCATGACCGAGCCGCCCGGATACTCTTCAAAGGAACCGTCGTCCTTACGAATGCCCGCCCGCACTTCCGTGATGGTGCTGGAGCCGCCAATCCGCGGGATGCTGTGGCACTCCGCGCAGGAGCGACCATTGAACACGGGGCCCAATCCTTCGTCCGGGTTTTCAACCTCAGTAAAGTCCTCCAGACCCAGGCGAAATAGCTCAAACTCCAGGGCAGTAATGCCTTGAACCGGATCTCCGAACTCAGTCCCGACCACGACGCTTTCCTGTTGCGCTCCGAGTTTCCCACTACGGATGAGGCAGAGACCACCGAAGACAATCGTGAGGACAAAAACACAAACAGCCCGCCTGTTAACCATAAGCCTCCTTACTCCACAATGATGACGCCGCGCATCATCGTGTGACCGGCACCGCAGGGGCGCGAGCATTCGAACGCAAACGATCCTTTCTGTTTGGCGTCGAAAACAACTTTGACACTTCCTCGCCCGCGTGCCGGAATCACCTGGTTGATCTGCATCGAAGGAATGCGAAAGCCGTGGAATGTGTCGTCGCTGGTGAGGGTGATCTCTAACAAAGTTCCTTGCTGAACTTTGATTTGAGACGGGGTGAAATTGAATCGCTCAGCCACAACATTCACTTTCTGCACCTTGCGCCCCTTGTCGGTCTTGTCGCTGGATTTAGATGGGGCTTCTTGTTGCCCCATGCTGAAAGGCACCAGCATGCAAAGAATCGTCAGAGCCAGCGCCAACGTCTTACTCTTCATGTTCAAACGAAACTGCATAATCGATCTCCTTAGATCCTGCCGAGTACAACGACCACTACAAAAAAAGGGCCGGTCAGAACCACCAACCCACTCCAAAGTTCCAACGGTTTGGCACTCGGACTACCTGGCTGGCGTTCCGCATGAAGTTGTAGTCGAACTTCAGCGCAACGTCCGGATACGGATAATAGGTCAGTCCAACAATGTGGGCCGAGCGATCAAATTGCTTCAACGGCAAAAAGCCGGCGGGCATGCGGTGCTGAGTATCAAAATTTTCGTAGCGATAGAACGTCACCAGATCATGTTTGAACTGAGTTGGAAATAGATGGGCAGCGCCTTCGAGATAGAACCCGCGCATGGCGCGCGCGATATTTGGGTTTACGCCGGTCTGGCGCTGAACAGCCCGGTTAATCTCGGCCGCATTGTCCAACCGATTGCTGGCAAACTGCCCACGCGCGTCGAAGGGCCCTCTGCGAAAACGTCCATCAAATTCGAAGATGCGTGCCTGACCTTTGATGTCTCGGAGATTGAATCCGGTCCGGCCCGTCCAGAAGCTGGTTCCCAGGTTCAGACCCGGCACGCCACGGTATTCCAGCCGTCCGACGGGAGCCATGTGCTGGGCATTTTCGAAGAAGCCGTTCTGCCGTCCGCCGCGAAATCCTTCGTCGGCTGAAAATCCTGCGGCATCCAGTGAAGTCATCAAATAAGCCTTGTAAGCAAAACCCTTTCCCAGATCGCCGACGAAGCCGCCTCCAGACCCAAACCAGGTGGAAGGAACGATGAACGTATCCACGAAGGGCCGTTCGACGCCATTGAAGCTCGGTGGTTCGTGACGCTCGTTAATGATGCCGACGGGCGACAATAGCATCCCCGCTCTAAAGTTCAGTTTTGGATGGATCAGAAAATCGAGGTAGGCCTGTTCAAGTGCAATCTCGCCGCTCTCCTCACGACCTTCCACAAATCCATGCTCAAACTCCAGCTCAGACCAGAACCGGATGCGATCGCCAAATCCGTGTCCGAAGAGCAAAACGAACCGGTGAAAGTCGAACGTCGTGGGGTTCAAGCCGTCGTGATTCAGGTGGGTCTCCATGTAACCAGCGTAGGGAACGTTCTGAATCTCGGACGCAGCGTCAGCGGCAGCGGAGGTTGAAGTAGCGACAACGGTCGATTCCTGAATCGATGGCACGGTCGTTTCGGCTTCTGGAACATTGGCAGCCTGCAGTTGGCGCAGTTCTTCGGAGAGGGGTTGCATCGCGCCTTTCAGTTGATTCACAGCCTGGCGCTCAATCGGGGTCGCGCCTGAAACCTTCTCCACAAGCAGCTCCAGATTGCGTTCCAACCGCGACAGCCTTGCTTCCAGGGCGGCGAGGCGTTCCTCAGAGGTTTCCGCCTGCAAGAAGCCAGGCTGCAACAAGCCGGTTATGAACACAAGGCCGCAAAAAGAGGATCGACGAACAACGCCAGTAGACATACGACCTCCAAGAATGACAACGTCAGGACTGTGCTGACCAGGCGATTTTATAAATATCAAAAGTAATATTTTGACAACTCAAAATATTTGTCAAGCGACATTTCAAGGAATTAATCGTTAGAATCAAACGGCATGAGGCGTCGGTTCACAAGAGTGCAGGTTTGGGGCCTGCCGTAAGGACCGCTATTTGAGGACTGGATTCTGATTTCGAGGGTTCATGCGAAAGAGCACCGTCACCAGCACAGCCGAGGACTACCTTAAGGCCGTCTTGAATCTTGAAGACTTGCACCAGAAGGCTAGCACTTCGGGCGTGGCCCGCCGTTTGGCGGTGTCTGACGGTACCGTGACTGACATGCTACGGAAACTGCAATTGGCCGGTCTGCTGGAATATACCCCCTACTACGGAGCCAGACTGACGCAACGCGGACGTGCGATGGCTCTGAAGATTCTCAGGCGCCACCGTCTGCTTGAACTCTTCTTGCATCGAATCATGGGGTATGGTTGGGAGCAGGTTCATGACGAGGCAGAACGGCTGGAGCACGCTGTTTCCGATTTCTTCGTCGAACGAATTGACGCGTTGATGAACTATCCATCCAAGGATCCGCACGGTGAGGTGATTCCCGATGCGCGTGGTTTCCGCGAATCGGAGAATGACATTTCGCTGGCAGATGCTATCAAGGGTCGTTTCATTGTCAGAAGAGTCATGACTGCCAGCCCCGAACTGCTGACTTATCTGCACAATGAATCGCTGGTGCCGGCACAAAGCGTGACACTTCTCGAAAAAGCGCCTTTTCAGGGCCCTCTGAAACTGCGGGTTCGCGGGCGAAACACTCCGATCTATGTGGGTCACGAAGTGGCTATGTGTATCTTTGTCGCTCCCTCCAACGGAGGCCGGCGCCACGCCGTTTCGACTGGCACCCGTACCAAGTTGCATCCACGAGAAAAGAAGGTTGCTCCAGGCAAAAGGAAGTAAGGCTGAGCCTCTTCATGCTGATTGGGTCAACCTTGATCGGGCGTTACGGTAACTATCTGGCCGGCGCTTCGTAGCCACGCTGTGACTTCGCTACATCGGGTTAGCCGGAATCTTGACTTGTGCCGCGTGCTGGGTCGCCGATTCCCTTGACAAGTTTCCGAGTGATTTCATATATTCCGTCCTCGTGTCGAGCTTCCCAATGGTCGCGCTCACCAGATTCGGTGGGCTCTTTTTTTTGAGGCGGCTGTTGCGTATTTCCTAAGCCGACGTAGCTCAGTTGGTAGAGCAGTCGATTCGTAATCGACAGGTCACCAGTTCAACTCTGGTCGTCGGCTCCACCTTGTCAATCAGTTACAATCCGACCGTCATCGAGACAGATTCATCGAGTGCACCGAGGGTGTAGTGTCGCGTTACGCTGCATCCAGGTGCAATGACACCAGACCGCACGCTCCGAGACACGTTTATCTTGAAAACTTGAACTGGAGGAACCAGACACATGAACGACTGGCAATATGCGCAAACCGACCCGCGTGAGCAGTTGGCCCGGTTGCATTACTTTTCCATGAAGAAGCTCCAGGACGCTGAGGAAATTGAGATGATGATCACGGTGAAGGAGACCTTCACGCCACCCCTGGGCGGAGCGATGCAGTTCTTCGCGCAGGCAGACAAGCAGACTAACCAGAAAATTGCGCCCTACACCCCAAGTGGTTGGGGCAAAACGTTGCTTGAAGCCCTCATCGCATGCGTTCGTGAAATCAATCGCTTTCCATATCAGGGCGAAACCGGCAATTCAGCCAATACCAGCAGCGCATCAAAGGCCGCACTGTAAGCCGCCATTCGCCCGATTTTGCACGCCCGATTTTGCGCTTGTTCGTCGGGCGCTAACTACATAAGATGAGGCGCCCAAAGTTCCTTGGTTTCGGTCTGAACCTCGGTGCCACAGCATCGATTCCCAGTTACCTCCTATGATTTCCCTTGAAACTCTTGAGATTCGTCACGACTGGACGCTGGCAGAAATCGAAACCATTTACGAACTGCCGCTCCCTGAACTCCTTTACCAGTCCCAGCGCATTCATCGCCTGCACCACGCGCCGAACGAGGTTCAAGGATGTTCTCTGTTGAGCATCAAGACCGGTGGTTGTCCGGAGGATTGTGCTTACTGTCCTCAATCCGCGCACTATCCGACTGGTTTGCAAAGAGCGCCTTTGATGGAAGTGACTGACACCCTGGCTGCTGCGGCTCAGGCGCGTGACGAGGGCGCAACGCGCTTCTGCATGGGTGCAGCGTGGCGGAGTGCTCCCGACGGAACCGAATTTGAACGAGTGCTGGAAATGGTGCGAGGAGTTCGCTCGCTTGGCATGGAAGCCTGCTGTACCCTTGGCATGCTAACCCGTCAGCAAGCCGACGCACTGGCTGAAGCAGGCCTCACCGCCTACAACCACAATCTCGACACTTCACCCGAGTTCTATGGAGAAATCATCACAACTCGCACCTACCAGAACCGGCTCGAGACGTTGGCGCATGTGCGCGGTGCAGGAATTTCTGTCTGTTGTGGGGGAATTATCGGATTGGGAGAAAACCGCTCAGACCGCTACCGTTTGCTCGAACAACTGGCCACCCAGGATCCGCATCCTGAGAGTGTGCCAATCAATCTTCTGGTGAAGGTTGATGGAACACCCCTTGAGAATGCGCCGGAGATAGATTCAATCGAGATGGCGCGAATGATCGCAACCGCGCGTATCTTGATGCCAGCGTCGATGGTTCGGCTGAGTGCTGGCCGCCTGTCTCTTTCCGACGAAGCCCAAGCCCTCTGTTTCATGGCAGGCGCCAACTCAATTTTTATGGGGCAGAAACTGCTGACGACTCCGAACCCGGCCAAGAGCAGCGACGAAAGGCTTCTTGGCCGGCTCGGGATGCGACTGCGGGCTGGAGCTTAGAAGAGCCCTGTGGAACTAGCCTCTTCTTTCCTTTGCCATCGACGGTTTCGCGACTTTGCTTTCGGACTTTGATTCCTTGACGGCAGAGGCATTCTTGCTGAAGATCTCTTCAAAGATGGCAGCTTCTTCAGGGTTCTCCCAATTGTTAATGAGGGCGCCGCTTTCTTCCTTAGAAAAGACGAGCTTATCGTCCCCCTCGTCGTAATCTACGTTGACAAGATCCCCGAGCGACACCTGATTGGTCGCTACTAGATTGGACAAGGGATAGACCAGATACCGCTCCAACGCGCGTTTCAGGTGCCGAGCTCCGTACTTCAAGTCTGTTCCTTCCTTCAACAGAAACTCCTTGGCGTTGCTCGTGCACTTGAAAACAAACTTCCCTTCTCCGCGTGAGTTCAGGATTCGGTCCTGTACCATACCCAGTTCAATATCCAAAATCTTCTTCAGATGGGATGCCTGCAGCGTCTGGAACACCACAACCTTGTCAATGCGGTTCATGAATTCGGGAGAAAACTTGCGCTTGGAGGCTTCGAGCGCAGTCTTGTAAATCTTCGCATCGAGCTCACTTTCAAGTGCAGCCGCGGATGCCGGCGGCGCAAATCCAAGCCCCCCGGTAATGAACTCGCTCATCTCGGCAGCACCCAGGTTGCTGGTCATAAACACGATGGTGCGGCTCATGTCAACCCGCCGATTGTCGCCCAAGGTCAGCGTAGCCTTATCCAGAATACCCAGCAGGAGCTGCCACAAAGCATCATTGGCTTTCTCGATCTCGTCGAACAGCAGCAAGGTTAGCTTGAGTTTATCGGTGTGATACTGGTCAACCGCTTCCTGGGTCAAGAGTGGGGGTGTTTCACGATGGCCCAAGTATCCCGGCGGCGACCCGATAAGCTTGGCGATCTCGTGGCTATGTTGAAACTCGGCGCAATCAATCTTCAACACCGCCTTGGAATCACCGAACAGAATCTCCGCTGCGGCTTCGACAACACGTGTTTTGCCTGACCCCGTAGGGCCGAGGAACAGAAGGTTGCCTACCGGGCGGCCGGCTGAAGCCATGCCAGACAGGTAAACCTGGTAGAGACTTGCCATCTTGCGAACGGCTCGGTCCTGCCCGACAACCTTACTAAATAACTTGTTTTCGAATTCCTGTGCCTCAAAACTCTTAATCGTCGGATCCAGGAGGATTCGTTCGCTCATGACGCCTTCACCTCACCCAAAGCAGGCTTCCTGCACAACCCAAAAACAACATTCTGAATTATCGGTGCCCTAAACTTTTTCTTTAAAAAACTTGGTTGCGATTTCAGAAATGCTCACCAAACCAATCGTCAGGGCAGCAAACACACTTAAAGGCCATCGCTCTGCATTCTATCATCAGGCTTCTGTCGCAACACAACCGCCGTTTTCACCGCCCGGGTTCACTCGAAGGATGTCCAGCAACCGTAGCCATAAGCCACTTTAGGCTCATTTTCCCCTTGTCTGTATACGTAAAGTAAGGCATGATCGCCCGAGCCTAGCAATCACAATATCTTAACAGCCCCTTAAGCTGCAGAGAATCATTCTGCAGCGCTGTATCGCCTACTTTGATGTTTGTGCGCGAGTTTTTGATGTCTTCCTGCAGGGCTCTCTATATCTTTCAACCGAAAGGAGCTTCTATGAAGAAACTCACGTCCAGACTGGCGGTGGTGTGCTTGGTTGGTTGCCTGTGCCTTGCAAGCAATGGGGCAGCGCAGGGGCCAGAGAAAACAGCGAAGAGCAGGGAAGCTACTCCGGCAGCACACTCATCTGCCAAGCGGCCTGACAAACCAGTCGATATCAACAGTGCCACAGAGAAGGAATTGATTACCCTTCCGGGTGTTGGCGCCAAGACAGCTAAGGAAATCGTGTCGGCGCGTCCATTCAAGACCGTCGATGATCTTAAGAATGTCAAAGGAATCGGAGACAAGACATTCGAGAAACTCAAAGGGCACGTGGTATGCAATCCGGCCAAGAAGTAGGTCACCACGCATAGGGATTGTTTCTGACAATCCCAGTCGCTGGGAGGGAAGCAATGAGAAGTAGTTGACACTCAGTGCTTCCCCCCGGGTTCCTCGTGCGATTGGCGCTCCAGCCTCCCTAAGAAGGCAACACCTCGGGCAAAGAGCTATCGCTACGGTGTGGGAGCACCCAACGGCACATCAACAGAATCAAACTTGCCTTTTTCGAGAGCAATGCCAATGACCATCAGCTCGAGTACGTCTGAGGCATGATTTTCGAAAGCATGAGCGTCACGCAACCGAATGGGCACCGCATCCCCCGCCGCAATCGCCGATGTTTCGCCGTTGATAACAACGCGTCCCTTGCCTGAAATCACGTAGTAGATCTCTTCCTGAAGGTTGTGACGATGGCATCCCAGAGAAGCCCCGGGCGGAATGGCCACGTGGTCGACATAGCCCCAGTTGGTGCGAAACACCTCCGGTCCAAGCGCGCGACGGTATTGAACTGTTCCCTTTCCTCCGTGCAAGCCAGGCATGGGTTTAAGCAATGACGTGTCGAGTTTCATGTTCATGAAGATCGGTTTCGCATCCAGGGGAACCCCGACTCGATCGTCTCCTATATCGAATGCATCGTAACGGCCGCGCACCGAGCCCACGGCAATATTCATCCACTGGGTTGGTGCATCCGTCGGATTGTAGATGCCGTGTGAACTTCCCATGCGGCAGGGCGCGCCGGCAGGTCCCGTCAGCTCCGCAGTGCGACCATCGATCGTGAATTGCGCCTTGTTGTCAAATATGACGAACATCTCTTCCATCTGATTGTGGAAGTGGTGGCCAATGCCAGACTTTGGTTGCAGAACGCCGCGATGAAGGAAGATGAGATTGACATTGAAGTCTTCTGGACCCAGAAGCCCGGTGTAACTGAGGGTTCCTGCACCGCCATGAACCTTCGGGGCATCTCGATACTTCGCTGGATCCGTATGCACCACGCGGCTTTGTGTTCCGTTGGTTGAAGTCTGTGCCCCCAGAGGCAATACGGCAAAGCAGCAAGCAAGAACTATCGTCAGACAATGACCCAGCTGTGGCTTGCTCATAGTGGTGTCCTCTGTATTTCCAGATACGAAAATTGGTGGGGAAAAGGGGATTCTACCCCGCCGACCGGAATTGCGTTGATTCGCGGTGTTCCTCGCCGCCGGGTCAAGAATGCCTGACAGGCTTGGCCATCCTGCCAAGCCCTAACGGATTTTAGTCGCCGGTGGAATTTGGCTGGCTTGAAGCTCTCAGTGAATAGAAGTCGAAATTTGATCCGTCTGCCAATTCAGAATTCTGAGCTGTGCCTCATCAAGAGAAATCTCTTTGCGGCGCAACTTTGCTTCCAGCTCTTTCTGCACCCTGCGTTTGGTTTTCGCCTGGCTCTTGAGCAGCGCTTCGATGTTTGAATAGGCATTGGACCCGCCCAGAGACACCGGAACACGATACTCGGCAACGTAGTTCTTACGCTGGTCCTTGGGTATGCGATAGTCCTCGAAAACCGCGTTACGTTCTGCCTTGTCCGGTCGCTTCTTCTCGGTTGTGAACAAAGCCCCACAGCGGGAACTGGTAGTGCGTTGAGGATTGTTGGCTGTTCCTTTGTATGGGTTCTTGTCTTTGGCCCACGCTAGTAGCGAAGCCAGACAAAGTGACGATGCAATCAGGAGAAGCGCAGCGCATTTAGGCATCTTCGGTTCCCATGCAGCGCACCGAGTATCCAGCATCTCCATTTATCACACAGCCCGTGACCATCGCGGCTTCATCGGAAGCCAGGAAAGCGATGATGCTGGCGGCATCCTCGGGTGTTTGAAAACGACCCATTGGTAAACGCTCGCCCTTGTGCTTGAGCCAGTTTTCGTCTCGCCCTTCCTTTCTTTGAATTTCTATTTCGGTTCGCGACAGCACCCACCCCGGAATGAGATAGTTCACACGGATTCGATCATGAGCCAAAGCTACAGCCAGATTCCTAGTCATCGTCAGCAGTCCACCTTTGGAGACGGAATAGGCGAAGAGGTTTCCTGCGCCGCCCAGACCGTGCACCGAACCTGTATTGACGATGCTACCTCCGCCGCGTTGCCGCATCAACGGAACGGCATGCTTGCACAGAAAGAATGGCCCCTTAAGATTGATAGCCAGCATCTGGTCCCAAAACTCCTCGGTCGTGTCTTCGAGTGTGGAACGCGGATAGATGCCGGCGTTGTTCACCAGCACATCGAGACCGCCGAACTGGCGAACAGCCGCATTCACGGCACGGTGGCAATCCTCTTCAACCCGCACGTCGGTGGCTTGAAAGTAGGCCGATCCGCCGATCTGGACTATCTGATCGGCAGTGTCCTCACCACCTCGCGACTCGAGGTCGGCCAACAGCACACTCGAGCCTTCTGCGGCCAAACGTAGAGCGCACCCTCGGCCGATTCCTGAACCAGCGCCTGTCACCAAAGCAACCTTACCGCCCAATCGTTTCTGCGTTTCGTTCATACCCACGCTACTGTTTCTCTACCCGGATGACTACAATCCGGTTACCTTCAGTCACAAAATGAAATCGCACCCTGCAAATCGAACAGCAAATCACTTCGTTCGATTCACGATCTGCTGAAATTACCGCAGACGCCCCCAACAGATCGCAATGTTCACACAGACGCAACACATTCCGGGCTTCCTCCTGGCCGACCGGCTCATCCTTTGAAGAAAATTTCATCCGGGAAATGTGGAAGTTGTCTGGGGTGTTGCGGTGTTTTAACGTCCCTCGTCCTCCATCAGAGCCCGCAAGATGGAGTTCAGCGCTTCAATGAGTTCTCGTTTTTCCACTTTGCTGCGCGAGAACTTCAGGTCCAGCGCAAACTCTTTGCTGGGCGGGCGGAAACGAAAGACATAATTCTGCGGCCTCGAACTGGCGCCCTGTAGACGCTCTTTGCGCGCTTCGTCGCGGGAGAGCTCACCCTGCGAAAATCGTTTCAGGAGTTCGATCATCTTTTCGCGGCCCGGCTGGCGAACAATCTGCAGGAGCATCGATTTGCTCAACACATTGGCGCGACGGCAAAGTTCCTTAACATCCTCGGGCAAGCCGCCGATGCTCAAGGTTTCGGTCACCGACGAACGTGCTTTACTAATCTTCTTTGCAATTTGCTCGTGCGTGTATCCGAATCGGTCGATGAGAGACTGCAGCCCTTCAGCCTCTTCGAAAGCAGTCAAATCCTTTCGCTGAAGATTTTCGATAAGCGCGATCTCAGCGACTTCGGCGTCGTCCACATCCTTCTCGATGCAGGGCACTTCCTTCAGCCCGGCCGCCAAGCTGGCCCGGTAGCGACGTTCGCCGGAGATAATCATGAACTTTTCCGTCTCGCGGAAATGCCGCACAAGGATGGGTTCAAGCACGCCCTTTTCCATGATCGAGGCTGTCAGGTCGCTCAAATCACCCACCACTTGCCGCGGTTGCTCCGGATTTACCTCGAGCCGATCGATCGGGATCATGCGCCCTACGGGGGCACCGCTGCGCGAAGACAGCTCGTCAACATAGTGGAAATCGTGGCGCATCTTAACGGTGACGGGGAGCCCGCTTTTCTTAGACACGATCCAATACCTCATCCGAGAGTTTGAAATACTCAATTGCGCCAGTGGAGTGGGGTGCGAAGGAGAAAATGGCTTCCTTGTAGGCCGGGCTCTCTTCCAGCCGGACATTCTTGGAGATCACCGTTTTGAACACCTTCGTGCCGAACACGTTTCGAATCTGCTTGTAGATGTCCTTCGCAAGCACTGTCCGCTTGTCGTGCAGCGTGATCAAGACGCCCATGACTTTCAGATTCGGATTGGGTCGAGCTTTAATCCGCTCTACCGTCTCCAGCAGGTCATCAGTCCCTTCCAAAGCGAAATACGACGACTGTATGGGTATCAGCAAATGCGTGCATGCAACCAACGCATTCACCGTAATGAGCCCCAGCGTTGGGGGTGTGTCTATCACCACCACGTCATACTCTTTACGAACCGCATCCAACTTGTCTTTCAAGCGGAAGGGCGCGTCAAACTCGCCTACCAGATTACTTTCCAGTTTGGCCAGCGCAATCCGCGCCGGGGCCACATCCAAATGCAGGACTGAAGTGTGCTGTATGACATCCCGAAAGCCGCACTGTGGGTCAGTCAAAACGTCGTAGACGCTTTTCTGCACATGATGAATATCCAGAAAAGTGATGGAACTGTTGGACTGTGGGTCCAGATCGAGGAGAAGAGTCTTCTTGCCCTTTTTTGCAAGGGCGGCTGCCAAGTTGATGGCAGTCGTGGTCTTTCCAACCCCGCCCTTTTGGTTAGCTATGGTCAGGATCATTCAACATTCCGTTTGAGGCCGCAAAGAGTAAGGAACAGGGTAGGTTGGGGCTTGTTGGATTCGCAAGAAAACTTGAGCGACGACAGGATCGAAACCGAAGTTACATCTTGTACTTGCCGAGGTCTTCGTCGTTCAGGTTCTCAAGCCAGCGCTTCAATTCGTCGTCGCCCATCTTTTCCTGCTTTGCTGGAGACGACTTGGAGGTCTTGATCACCTCTTCGTCAACGAAAATAGGAGAGTCCGTTCTCAACGCAAGGGCCAACGCATCGCTGGGACGAGAGTCAATCGAGATTAGCTTCCCTTCACGTTCCAGCCAGATGATGGCGTAAAACGTATCATCTTTAAGCTGGTTGACTACAACTTTGTTTACAGAACACTCCAGCCCTGTGAGCACATTCTTGATCAGGTCATGCGTCATGGGCCTCGCAGTGGTCACTTTTTCAATTTCAACGGCGATAGCGTTCGCTTCGTACACTCCGACCCAGATTGGCAGCAAGGCACTCCCTTCGACGCCTTTCAATATGACGATGGGAACATTAGTCACCGGGTCCATCATCAACCCTCGGATCTTCATCTCGATTTCCATTGGGCCACCTCTCGTCTGTCGGGCGCTCATCTCGCGAGAAAGAATTGTAGTCACAGCTTATCAGAAACGTTATTGAGGTACAACGCAGACCACGCAGCAGCTCCGTCGGCTTCCCCGTCTCGAGTGCGTCGCAGAAGGAGGGTCCGGAGTGCGCGCACCGACCCTCGAGGTCACCGGAGGGAATTCAGGACCGTGTGATCAGACAGAGGACTTTGAAGTCGGAAATCACGCTTCAGGCTCACGGATGAAGAGAGTACAATAACTGTTCTATTTGAAGAGGAGCTTGGGTTCCACAGAAAGTGTTTAGGAGCCAACCATGACTCAAATTCCAGAATTCCACAATTATGTTGCTGGCCAGTGGATTCGCTCCTCATCAGGAGCGACTTTCGAGAACCGCAATCCGGCTAATCGCAACGAAATCCTCGGGGTCTTTCCGAAATCAACCGCCAAAGACGTTGATGAGGCTGTCGCTGCGGCTCGAGAAGCCTTCGCGAGTTGGCGGTTGATGCCGGCTCCACGACGGGGCGAGATTTTGTTTCGAGTGGGAGCGCTTCTGCTCAAACACAAGGAAGAGTTTGCCCAGCAGATGACACGGGAAATGGGGAAAGTGCTGAACGAAACGCGGGGAGACGTTCAGGAAGCGATCGATATGTCGTTCTTTACGGCGGGTGAGGGCCGTCGACTTTGCGGACATACGACGCCCGCAGAACTCCCAAACAAATTCGCCATGAGTGTGCGGATGCCACTCGGTGTTTGTTCATTGATCACGCCGTGGAATTTTCCCATGGCCATTCCTTCCTGGAAACTCATCCCCGCGCTGGTGTGTGGCAACACAGTGGTGATCAAGCCTGCTTCCGACACTCCGATGTCCTGCTACAACCTGGTGAAGGTATGTGAAGAGGCAGGTGTCCCGGAAGGAGTCGTCAATCTAGTCACCGGCTCGGGAAGCGAACTGGGTGCCACTTTGATGACGCACTCCGAGGTTAAACTGGTTTCATTCACCGGTTCGACTGAAATTGGCAAGACCGTGTCGACGGTCTGTGCTCCGACTTTCAAGCACTGCAACCTGGAAATGGGCGGCAAGAACGTCATTATGGTCATGGACGACGCTCACTTGGATCTGGCGATCGAAGGCGCAGTGTGGGGCGGTTTTGGAACGTCAGGTCAACGCTGCACGGCTGCGAGCCGCGTCGTCGTGCACAAAAAAGTCTATAAGGAGTTTGTCGAAAAATTCGCCGCTCGGACCAAGTCACTGCGGGTCGGCAATGGCTTGGATCCGCACGTTGAAATGGGGCCCGTTGTGAACCAAGGGCAGCTTCAAACGGTTGAGTTATACGTTGAGATCGGGAAGCAAGAAGGAGCCAAGTTGCTGGCGGGCGGGCACAGGCTGGAGGGTGGCGAGCATGCGCAGGGATTTTTCCATGAGCCGACCTTGTTTGGCGATGTCAGCCCGAAAATGCGGATCGCCCAGGAAGAGATTTTTGGGCCCGTCGTTTCTGTGATACCGACAGATCATTTCGAACAAGCGGTCGAAATCGCCAATGATGTTTCCTACGGCTTGTCGGCATCCATCTATACGCAAGATGTCAACAAGGCATTCAGGGCGATGCGCGACATGTATACAGGCATTTTCTACGTCAACGCTTCTACAATTGGAGCGGAAGTCCATCTGCCGTTTGGCGGAACTAAGCAGACTGGAAATGGACATCGGGAGGCGGGCATTCAGGCGCTGGACATCTTTTCAGAGTGGAAGTCGATCTATGTCGACTACAGTGGGAAGCTGCAGAAAGCGCAGATTGATCATGATTGATCTGACGCGCTGACGGACACCAGGACCGAACTGTCGTCGAAGGACACCCGATGATTGTGGGCATTCCAAGAGAGATCAAGGACAACGAGTACCGTGTGGGCGTGGTTCCAGCGGGTGTGAAAGCTTTGACTGATGGCGGCCACACCGTACTCATAGAGGAAGGTGCTGGAGAGGGCAGTGGTATTGCGAACGACGAATACACACAGGCAGGTGGGCATTTGTCCAGTTGTGCCGAAGTTTGGGCACGTGCCGAAATGATCGTCAAAGTCAAAGAGCCTGTAGAACCAGAGTATCCGCGACTCCGCGAACGGCAGGTGCTCTTTGCGTATTTGCACCTTGCGCCATTGCCCGATCTGACCCGTGTCTTGCTGGAGAAAAAAGTGGTTGGCATCGCCTATGAAACGATCAGGGATAATGACGGAAGTCTGCCACTCCTGACGCCCATGAGCGAAGTCGCTGGGCGAATGGCCATTCAGATTGGCGCTCAATACCTTGAGAAAAACCAGGGTGGCCGGGGTATTCTCCTCAGCGGCGTGCCGGGTGTGCCGCCAGCGCAAGTGGTAATTCTGGGTGGAGGCATCGTCGGCCTCAACTCTGCCAAGAGCGCCTTTGGAATGGGTGCGCACGTCACTGTTCTCGACAACGATGTACACAAGCTTCGCTATCTGGACGATGTATTTCTCGGACGTGTGGCAACATTGGCTTCAAATGCGATTACCATCTCCCATTCGATTCGAAAAGCAGACCTTCTCGTTGGAGCGGTGCTCGTTCCTGGCGCTTCTGCTCCAAAGCTGGTAACGCGCCAGATGATTTCAACCATGAAGAAGGGAGCTGTGATCGTCGATGTTGCGGTGGATCAAGGAGGTTGCATCGAAACGACCCATCCAACCACCCACAGCCACCCTACATTTTATGTCGACGGTGTCCTGCATTATTGCGTGGCCAACATGCCGGGAGCTGTTCCCAGAACCTCAACCTTTGCCTTAACCAATGCCACGCTTCCGTATGTCTTGAAACTGGCAAGGTTGGGTCTCGCTCAAGCGATCCGTTCCGACACTGGATTGGCCGAAGGCCTGAATGTTTTCGAGGGTCATGTAACCTATCGTGCCGTTGCGGATTCGCAAGGTATCGCCTACCGACCTATCTTGGAACTCCTGACTTGACCTCAACCACCCTCGATAACTCAGCACAACCCGGGAACTGGAGTCTATTGTTTGACGGACCCCACTCTGGAGCGTTCAACATGGCGTTGGATGAAACCCTCCTGAACATGGTCTCTGAACCGCAGGCTCGCCATCAAACCTACCTCAGATTTTATCAATGGATTCACCCGACTCTTTCGCTGGGCTTTTCGCAGGAGGCAGATGCCGTCGCTGATCTCGATTTCTGTCACCTAAACGGGATCGATATCGTTCGGCGTCCCACTGGCGGCAAGGCCGTATTGCACCATCACGAACTGACGTACTCCGTAATCTCGAATGATCCGGCTTCCTTCCCTATCGCAGATATCTCGAAGACCTACTGCCGGATCGCCGATGCCCTGCAACGAGGCCTTCGAACGCTCGGGATTGAGACTACTCTCGCCAAGGATCGAGGGAGGAGCACCCGTACGGGGCCTTTGGCAACGGCTTGCTTCGCCCTATCCAACCATTTCGAATTGCTCTGGCAGAATCGCAAGCTGGTCGGCAGTGCACAACGGAGAACCAAGACAGCATTTCTCCAGCACGGATCAATATTGATTGAGTTTGACGCTGAATTACTCTCAAAGGCACTGCTGTCGTGCAGCGCTACCTCGGTGCATGGTGTTGTGACTGATCTCAGAACCTGCCTAGGCGAGACTCCTTCTATTCGTGAGATGATCGCTGCGATGTCCAGTGGTTTCGAAGGAAGCTTCGGAGTCCGTCTTGCAAGTGACAAGTTACCTCAGGATCTGTTCGCCAGGGCTCATCAACTGGCTGATGCAAGATATGCGAGGCTCAAATGGAGCGACAATCCATCGCAGCGAACAAGGGCTGCTGAAGACAGCCTCCCTCCGAGGTCTGAGTTAGCGCACCAGTTGACCAATGGTTCGGCGAAGTCATGACTGATCCCAGTTGCTGCTCAATCGGTGCTATCGTCGTCAGAGGCACAAGTTGTGGCCTAACTCCTTAGTGGCCAAATGACGGCAATTGGCTTGACAGCAAAGGTCTTGCATACTATAAAACCCTCGCTAGACGCGGCCTGAGCCCAAGGGGATCTAAATGGTGCCGGACAGAAAATCCGAGTTAAATGACCGAGAACGCGAGATCCTCAAGTCTGTCATTAAGTTCTATATCGCCGACGGCAAGCCGGTAGGGTCGCGGTTCATTTCCCGGAAACGCCGAAGCGACTTAAGCCCCGCAACCATTCGAAACATCATGGCTGATCTCGAGGAGGCTGGCTATCTGGCCCAGCCGCATACCTCAGCCGGCCGCATTCCCACAGACAAAGGGTATCGCTTTTACGTCGATAACCTCCTGGAATCTCCCCTCCTCAAGAAATCGGACCAAGCGTTTATCGACGACAACATCTTTGACGCGAACTCTCACGACAGTGTTGTGGAGCGTATCTCGCACACCATTTCTCAAGCGACGGATAACATCGGCTTCGTCATTTCGCCGGGACTGGATCAAAACCAACTCAAACACATAGAGTTTATTCAAGTAGGTGAAGGCAAGATCCTTGTGATCATCGTTTCGCGTTCGGGATTGGTGCAAAACCGCTTGGTGCATGTCGATGAGCAATTCACGCAGACGGAACTCGACCAGACCGCGCGGTACATCAATGTGCACTATGCGGGCCAGAGCCTGATACTCATCCGCAATGACATTCTGAAAAAAATGGGTGAAGAGAAGGCGCTTTATGACCGATTGCTAAAGAACGTTATCCTGCTCTGTAACCGCGGGTTGATTGATGAAGTTTCCGGAGAGAATGCCGATATTTACCTCGACGGCTCTTCGAACATGCTCAGCAAACCAGAGTTTGCAGACAGCTTGCGAATGCAGTCGTTGTTCAAGACATTTGAGGAGAAGAGCAAGCTGGTCAAGATTCTCAACGAATGCATTCGCAGCGGTTCGGGAACCGGGGTTCGAGTGATTATCGGTTCGGAAAACGCAACCCCTGGAATGCGGGAATACACGTTGATTTCCTCTCCTATTACGCCCCAAGACCCGAGTTTGGGTTCCGTCGGAATCCTTGGGCCGACCCGTTTAGAGTATGCGCGGGCAATTACCATCGTGGACTATGTGGCAAAGCTATATGGTCAGATTTTTAGTGCCAACTAGATGCGGTTTTTTTGTGGCCTCGCTTACCATTGCCCAATTCTCGTCTGCAGGACATAACTAGGGGTTTCTTAGCAAAGCTGCGGCGAGTGCTCGCTGGAGAGAACGGAATGGGTGAAGATCCCAAGCAACAAGACTCAAGCACCGAAGCGTCATTGGATGCCCCTCAAAGTGGCGGCAGTTTGGCCGTCGCCGAGGACAATTCCGCTGCTGGCGTACCTCTCTCTTCACCGGAGTTGGTGTCTGGAACCGGCGAAACTGCCGAAGCTGCCACGCCTGAACCGGTCCCTGCGGTTTCTTCGGAGCAGTTTGAAGCCCTACAAAAGGAAAAGCAGGATCTCTACGACAGGCTGCTGAGAAAGCAAGCTGAGTTCGATAACTTTCGCAAGCGGACAGAGAAAGAGAAAATCGAATCGTATGATTTCGCGGTGGCCAATTTCATCCTGGGCTTGCTGCCTGCCCTCGATGGCCTGGAGCGTGGCTTGTCAGCTACGGAAGGCGAAACCGTGGAGAGCCACAAGAAGGGCATTGAACTTATTCTGAAGCAGCTCCGCGATCAGCTGGCTTCCGCTGGCGTTCAACCCATCAGAGTGATGGGTAAGATGTTCGACCCAAACTTCCACCAAGCGGTGATGCGTGAAGAAAGTGCCGTCTTGCCGGAGAATGAGATCATCGAAGAAATGCAACGCGGGTACACGTTTAAAGACCGCTTGCTTCGGCCTTCGATGGTGAAGGTAGCTGTGGCACCTGTAGCAGCCCCAGTCGAAGAACCTGAGGCTCCGACAGAGGCCACCGAGGTCGACTCCGAAGCCGTTGACTAGACTCCTGACACCATCTGAGTAGCGCGTTTCCCCCAGGAAGGATTTATGCCAAAGATCATCGGAATCGATTTGGGCACAACGAACTCTTGTGTCGCTGTCATAGAAGGGGGAGTTGCCCAGGTCATTCCAAACCGCGAAGGTGGACGAACGACTCCATCGGTTGTGGGCTTTACCGAAAAGGGTGAACAGCTCGTTGGTCAGATCGCCAAACGTCAAGCCGTGACGAACGCCAAGAACACCGTCTACGCCGTGAAGCGTCTTATTGGACGAAAGCTGAGCGCACCTGAGGTGCAGCAGGCTCAGGAGGTTTTGCCTTATCAGCTCACCGGATCCGAAAGCAGTGATGTCCGCATCCACATTTTGGGAAAGGACTACAGTCCGCCCGAAATATCAGCGATCATCCTCAATAAGCTGCGCGAGTCCGCCGAAGAATTTTTGGGAGAGGAAGTCAGCGAAGCAATCGTTACGGTGCCTGCGTATTTCGACGACATCCAAAGGCAGGCCACAAAAGACGCGGGAAGGATTGCCGGACTCACTGTCAATCGCATTATTAACGAGCCCACGGCCGCCGCTTTGGCCTACGGACTCGGCAAGCATGAAAACGAAAAGGTGGTCATCTACGATCTTGGCGGCGGCACATTCGACGTCTCGATTCTCGAATTGAACGACGGGGTTTTCGAGGTGTTGGCCACCTGTGGCGACAGCTTCCTGGGTGGCGAAGACTTCGATCAGAAAATCCTCGATTGGATTGTAGGAGAATTTCAGAAGGAAAATAGTATTGACCTGCGCGCCGACAAGCTGGCACTGCAACGGTTGAAAGAAGCTGCCGAGCGCGCAAAGTGCGAACTCTCCACCACAATGGAGACGCATATCAACCTTCCCTTCATCTCTGCCGACCGCACTGGCCCCAAGCACTTCAACAAATTGCTGTCGCGTTCCAAGTTCGAGCAAATGGTGGATGATCTGGTTGAACGGACCGTTGAGCCCTGCCAGAAAGCGCTTTGGGACGCAAAACTCGAACCGAAGGACATCGACCAGGTGATCCTGGTCGGCGGACAGACTCGAACGCCGCTTGTCCGAGAGCGTGTGGAGAAGATCTTTGGCAAGCCTCCGAGCTTGGAGATCAATCCCGATGAAGTTGTCGCCATCGGGGCGGCAATTCAAGGTGGCGTCCTTAAGGGAGAAATCAAGGACATCGTCCTTCTCGACGTCATTCCCCTGTCCCTGGGCGTCGAAACTCATGGCGGCCTGTTTACGAAGTTTCTCGACCGCAATACCACCATTCCCACGACCAAGACCATGACGTTCACGACGGTCGCAGACAACCAATCGATCGTTGAGATTCACGTCCTTCAGGGCGAGCGCGAACTCGCGGCGGCGAATCGCTCTCTGGCGAGGTTTGAGATGATTGACATACCCTCTTCGCCACGCGGAGTGCCTCAGATTGATGTGACGTTTGACATTGACGCGAGTGGTATATTGAGTGTGTCGGCGAAGGACCAGAGTTCGGGGCGAGAACAGGCGGTCAAGGTTACTCCCTCGAGCGGCCTTTCAGGTGATGAAATCAAGCGTATCATTGATGAAGCCAAGTATCGCTCTGACGAGGACCGAAGGCAGAAGGAGGCGCGCATTCTGAAGAATCGCATGGGTGGCTTGCTGCAGTCGACCTCGAAGACGTTTACAGAGTTCGGGTGGCTCCTCCCGGAAAACGATCAAGCTTTCGTCAGAGACGCGCTCAAGGCTGCCAAGCAGGTGGACGAAGGCATTGAGACAGAAGTGAACTACTCGCGGTTGATGCAAGACCTGGAACAATCCGCTTCATTGTTGACGCAGGCCATGTTTTCCTCGCAAGCCAACAGCAAGGATGGCAAAGCTCCCCAGCCCGCCAGATCGGACGACATGCTTTCCTGGCTCAACAGCCCGCACATCGACACGAAATAGTGAAGGAGATTTGGTTTGAGCAAGCGTGACTACTACGAAATCCTGGGTGTCGGCCGGACGGCCTCAGACCAGGAAATCAAAAGCGCCTATCGCAAACTGGCGGTGAAGTATCACCCGGACAAGAATCAGGGAGACGACGCAGCGGAAGAGAAGTTCAAAGAGGCTGCGGAGGCCTATAGCATCCTGAGCGATCAGCAGAAGCGAGCGCATTACGACCACTTCGGCCACAGCAACGGTGGAACGGGTTCCGCAGGGTTCGATCCGGCAATCTTTAGCGAGTTTGGTGACATCTTCGGTGATCTCTTTGGCTTTGGCGACATCATGGTGGGCGCCCGGCGGCGTAGTGCGGCACAGCGCGGAAGCGACTTGCGCTACAACCTCGAGCTTAGCTTCATGGAAGCCGCTTTTGGCCTCAAGACCAAGATCAAAATCCCGCGTCTGGAGCCTTGCGATCGTTGCTCAGGCAGCGGGGCAGCTCCCGGTGCCGGCTCCACCACCTGCCCCACCTGCCAAGGACAAGGCCAGATCCGTTATCAGCAGGGCTTCTTCAGCATCAGTCGTACCTGCCATCATTGTCAGGGCAAGGGGACTATCATCAAGAATCCTTGCAAGGAATGCCGTGGCGAGGGGCGTTTGCAACGCGAACGAACCTTGGAACTCAAGATCCCTGCGGGAGTTGACAATGGCCAAAGGATGCGGCTGGGTGGCGAGGGCGAAGCTGGCTCCCACGGTGGCCCATCCGGAGACCTCGACGTCGTTTTCTTCGTCAAGGAGCACGACATCTTTGAGCGGCAGCAGAACAATATTTATTGCACTATTCCGATCAGCATTTCGCAGGCAGCTCTCGGCGCCGAAGTTACCATCCCAACGCTGGAAGGCGAAGATAAGCTGAAGATTCCAGAAGGAACACAGAGCGGCAAGGTCTTCCCGCTTCGCGGGAAAGGCATCTCCAGCCCCACCGGCAAGGGCCGCGGCGATCAGTACGTTCGCGTCAACGTAACCATTCCCACCAAGCTGACCCGCGAGCAGCGCAAATTGCTCGAACAGTTTGCTGAAGTGAGTGACATCAGCAACAAGCCTCTCGAAAGAAAGATTCTCGACAAAGTCAAAGATATTTTTGGATGAAACACTGGAACTATCTGCAGGCTTCGTTCCCGGCTGACGACCTCGACGAAGCCTCCGGAATACTCTGGGGCCTCGGCACCAGCGGTATTGAGGAAGACCCGCTGCGGTCTGGCCGGCTCCGAATCAAAGCCTACTTCGATCCCCTTCAGGACTTGCAATCGCTGCACCACGAATTCAAGACACAATGCCGCAACGCCGGAATCGCGCTCTTCCGATGCACGGCCCGAGTCCAAACTGAACGTGACTGGTTCACGAAGTGGCGCTGGCAGTTGGAGCCCTTCCCTGTGGGCCAGCGCTTCAGAATTATGCCCATCGACGGCGAAAATCAACCGCCCTCGGTTGCAGCAGCCTCCCACGATATTTCGACCCTCGATGACCGTATCCCGATTTTCATCGAACCCGGCATGGCCTTCGGAACGGGAACGCATGAGACGACTCAATTGTGTCTGGAGGCTTTGGAGCAGTATCTTCCTGCCGGAGCCACGTGCCTGGACCTCGGAACGGGCTCGGGCATCCTCGCAATCGCAGCCGTCAAACTGGGTTCCCGCAAGGTTGTCGGTTGTGATATTGACCCGATTGCCGTGGAAATTGCTGCCCGGAATGCTTCTCAGAATGGATGCGGCACAAAGGTTCGGTGGGTGTTGGGGGGTCTGGAGTCGACCCGCCCGTTTCAGCCCAGATGCCTGGTTGCCAACCTCACTGTTGAACTGATTGAGGAGGAGTTCTGCAGACTCGAGCGGCGGGTGAAGGATGGCGCTTGCATGATCCTTTCAGGCCTGTTGAACAGCCAGGTCAGACGCATTGAACACTTGCGTCGCAAGAGTTCGCTCCGACTACGTCGACGATTGACGAAAGGTGAGTGGAGCTGCCTGGTCTATGTTCGTCCCTAGGTGGAAACCCTTTTGCAGCAGCAGTTCCCCACTTCATGTCCTCACGACGCTTCTTGCTTTTGGAACCGCCTTCGAACGGGCGAGCCACTTTGCGAGGAAGTGAAGCTCATCATCTTCGCAACGTCCTGCGTGCAGAGCCCGGTCGTGCCGTAGAGCTGATCGATGGTTCCGGTCGCATTTGGCAGGCCGTCGTTGGCCAATGTTCAGCAGCAGTAGTCGAGCTCACCGAAGTCGAGCTGCTCGAAACTGCGTCAGCCGCCCCACACCTTGGACTGATTCAATCGTTGTGCAAAGCCGACAAGCTGGAATGGATTCTTGAGAAATGCACTGAGTTAGGAATTGACGAGATCTATCTTCTCGAAGCCGCACGCTCTGTAGTGCGAGTTCCAAAAGAACGACTCGAAGCCAAGATGGAACGCTGGCAGAGGATCATCCTGGGCGCTGTTAAGCAATCGCGACGCGGCACGCTTCCGATGCTGTATCCGCCCTCTTCCCTGCAGGTTCTTTGCAGGAACTTGGCGCCCGGCCTGAAGCTCCTCCTCTCCGAGAGTAAGGACGTCCCCAGTCTCAAATCGATTTTGCGCTCTTCGACATGGACCCACGCGATCATTTGTATTGGGCCGGAGGGGGGTTGGACCGGTCAGGAACATCAGGAACTGGTGCAATCGGGCTTTCAGCCCGCTAGTCTCGGGCCCCAGATCCTGCGAACTGAAACTGCTGCGCTTGTCGTGACGGCTCTTCTGAAGTACGAGCAGGAGGAACCGTAGAGCGCAACGGTGTCGCAAGTTCGCCGTCTTAAGAGTTCCCTCCCTGATAAGGAGGGATCCCGCACAGCGCGCAAGCGGTCACCCCGATCTTGCCCCTGTCGCGAAACGCGTGGTGTCTCCCTGAAGCTGTGAAACAATTCCGGCGATGTTGTGGGAGGGCGAGACTCCCGCCGAGCTGTTCTGAAGCAAGACCTTGGGGCTTCGCGGCTCGGCAGTAGCCTCGCCCTCCCATATTTGTCGCACTCCCTTGTTAAGTGGACAAATCTGAAAATTACCATTTTCAGTGAACCCAACGCAGCAGGAGCCGCTCTATGCAGCGCCGACCCACCCTGTTCTAGAGGAAAACGATCCATGTTCGTTTCTCGACCTGTGCGGGCATCTCTTCATTGCTGGGCCTCTTCTATTACGCTTTTTCTTTGTGCCAGCTCTTTGTTGGCCCAGCAGCGTCCCCTTCAAACTCAGGAGCCCGCGATTCTGCCACCCGGAACCCTTTCGCTGCAGGTTGGCTTTGATTTTATTCAAGACGCCAAGTATCCCGTGTCGGGTTTGCGCGGGGACCTTACTAGCCTCGGCGTCATAGGCGTCTACACGAGCTTGGGTGAGCTCGTGGAATTCCAGATGCAAGGCACCGTATACGATTTCCTGTCTATCAGTGAGCGCACCGCTACTCCACTCAACCTCAGTCTGAACTCGTCCGGCACGGCTACGAGCGATTTTGGAGATCTCATGCTGTCCACCAAGATTCTGACTTTGCGTGAAAGGAGGCTCTCGCCAGCCCTGTCTTTTCGAATTTCCGTTCAGCTTCCCAACGCCTCCGCCGCCCGGGGGCTTGGTATGGATAGCACACAGTTCTACAACACGCTGCTGGCAGGAAAGCATTTCGGAAAGCTGAACCTCTTTGCCAACGCAGGGCTCGGAATCCTGAGCAACCCTGTCCAGGCCGGAGTACAGAACGACGTCATGGTCTATGGGCTGGGTGGCCTTTACCCGATAACCCCAGCAGTCACATTGGCAAGTGAAGTCTTCGGGCGGTGGAGCACGCGGGAGAGTGGTGCTCCTCTGGGAACCGAAAGCCAATCGCAGTTTCGAATCGGCGTCCAGATTCAGGGACTCGGATTCCGCTGGGACATTGCCGGCTTGGCGGGTCTGGCTGAGAAGTCACCCCGTTCCGGTATCGTGTTCGGTGTAACCAAGGAGATCAAAGGACTACGTCTGGGTGGAAAGAAGAACTGAGACAACCTTCGGCACCGAAGCTTATGCCACAGGGCCCTCTGCCAGCAGCGTCGCAAGATCCAGCCGCCGCGTGAACATGCTGAGTTGGCCTTCCGGTGTACGGGGCCATTCTGAAGCGGGCCGGTCCCAGTAGAGTTCTACGCCATTGTCATCAGGGTCGCGGAGATACAGAGCCTCACTCACTCCGTGATCGCTCGCACCATCCAGTTCGATGCGCGCTGTTTGCACACGCCTCAGCGCGTCGGCGAGATCGGCCCGCGTCGGATACAGGAATGCCACGTGATAAAGCCCCGTAGTGCCTGACGCCGGAGGGTGCCCGCCAGCGCTCTCCCAGGTGTTTAAGCCGATGTGATGATGGTATCCACCCGCCGAAACGAAGGCCGCACCGGTTTTATGCCTCTGCATCAGTTCAAAACCAAGGACGCCACAATAAAACGATAGGGAGCGATCGAGGTCGGCTACCTTCAGATGGATGTGGCCCACGTGGACGCCTGCGGCAATTGGCACAGCAACAGTCATGGGATCAGGCCGCCAGCTCGCATATCGGGTGTGTTAGTCGGGAACAATACGAACTTCGGCTTCGAACTTACGATAGCGCTTAAACTCGATGACATTTCGGGTATGCAACTTTGCGCCGCCTTCGACCAGCAGGACTTCAGCGCGTATCGGGAGCCAATACTTTCTTCCTCCAATATCCGCGAGGTCATACTCCGTGGCGCCGTCTGAGCGCGTAATCGGAAAATCGGGAGGGATATTGATCGCCTTGTCTTCCAGACGAACAACCTGAAAGGACTCTGGGTCGATCCAGCAGCGGCCCCGATATGCGGTAATAATCGTGCGTTCGTTGTTGTAGTTGATACTTCGGCTCGAAGTCTCTCTCGCAACCTGGTAGCCCAATCGGATAGTCTCGCGGCCACTAGTCTGCTCTCTGCCTTCCAGACGGAAAACCGCGTTTGTTGCGGGCTCGAACAAGGACCGCATCGAGGAGCCGAATTCCCCGGTAGAGCGCGTCCCAGAAAGATTCTCCATCGTTGCTGTCGTGGTGGCTTGGTTGGCAACCGTCAGAATCTTGTAATGCTCTTTCTTGTCGAAGTAGCTCAGTTCCGCAACGAAGTTGTCTAGCGTCCGCCAACCGCCAGGAAAATAGCGCGCCGACCTCTGCGTTAGTTGGGTGCAAATGAAATTCGGCAGCTCGTCTGTGTAGGCAATCGCCTTCGCCCTGACCTGCTCAAGAAACTTCGGCCAATCTGCCTCCACACCATTGCCTGGGGCAGAAGTAGCAGGCGCTTCTGTCGTGGAGGAATCCGCCAACGACCCAGAACTTGCCGCAGGGTTCGTAGGCACGAAGTCCTTTCCCTGCCCCCGGATCTGTCGCAGTGTTTCGAGCACTGCTGGGTCGGTCTCGCGCGTCTGCAACTCCAGCAGAAACACGTCCGTCACGGCAAATGCAATGCCTCGCTGCCGAATCAGTTCGTTCACCCGTCCAGCCGGGAGTTCACCCAGCTTTGTGGAAGTCACCAGGGAAAGTACTTGTTCCTCCGTTAATGGCGTTGTTGCAGAGTTCTGCACTGTCCATGCTGACAGGCCAGTACAGAGTAGTGCAACCAGAGGGAAGGCAACCCAGGAGCATCGTAAACGGATCAACATTGTTCTCATGTCTGCATTTTACGATGAAAAATGACCGCGTTGAACCTTGATTGCTAACTTCAACATCCAGATCAATGTCGAGTTGTCCACTTGAGGGAGCTGTGAAAGAAAGTCAGCAGGCAAGGCGATTGTGAGGGAACCCGAGACATCCATTCCGGCAGGGCTTGAACAGTCACTTGTCCGGAGTCAGCCAGTGCTGCCGGTGCCACACCTCAAGCACTGGCAGCCTGTTCACGCATGAACGTAAGGGTTTGATCGTAAGTGGGAATACCACCACGTCCGCCCAGTTTGGTGCAGGAGATGGCGGCAACTGCTGAAGCCAGACCGACAGCCTCAGGCAAAGCGAAACCACGCGACAGCGCAAAACAGAAAGCTCCGTGAAAGCAATCTCCTGCACCCGTGGTATCCACAGCTTTCACGCGAAAGGCCGGCAACTTGAAAACCTTCTCCCGATAGAGATACGTGCATCCTTCGGCACCCAGCGTAATAATTGGAACTTTGGCGCCTCGTGCTTTCAAATCGTGCAGAGCCCGTGCATAGTCGGCCTTGGTCGTCAAGACTTCGGCTAGATGTTTGGGAATGATGGCATAGTCCGCTAAACCTAGAAGATCCAGGCTGGGCTGGCTCGGGTCGTGAACGTCGGCCACCACGGGAACACCATGCGAGCGGGCGCAATGAGCCGCTTGTTGAGCCGCTTCAATCCAGGAGGCATCAATGAGTACCGCTTTCGATTTTCGAATCCGGTCCAGGTGCAGATTCTTGAGATCGACATACAAATTCTTCTGCTGGTTGACGACAAAGGCTCTTTCCCCGCCCTCGGCCTTCACCATCACAAAACAAACCCCGGTCCTGCCCTCTGGAACTACGTGGACCTGAGACGTATTCACATTGAAGGATTTCAATTCCTTCAAGACCGCATGTCCAGGTTCATCATCACCGACTCGGCCCCAGAACTCCGTCGAAGCGCCCAACATCTGTGCCGCAACCAAAGCCGTAGCCACCATTCCCCCGCCCTGGACATCGTACTGGGTGCTTGGAAAAACTCCCTCACGGCTTGGAAATTCAGAAACAACCATCAAGTGGTCAAGCACTGCCAAACCAACTCCAATCACTTCAGAATGCTGCATTGATTTCACCTATCGAATTCGCATTGGCTCAAAACCCGCGCCAGTATAATGACTGGATTTCAGCGACGTCAATCCTAAAGCGGCTTGCAGAGTAGAAGTCTCGTCAAGCTCGGCAGCAGGAATATCGAGCAACTGCTTAAACCGCTCCTCTGACGTCGAAAAAAAATAGCGGCCAGACCCTTGTAGGGTCTGCCGCCATCAAATCGATCGTTACCTACTTCCAGGACAGTCAGAGAGTCTGAGCCAGCTTGGAGCCTTGAAGCTGAGATTTGATCTATCGATTGCGAATGCTCCCTAATGTGTTGGACCGATTGTCCTGTGCGGCCCCCCCGCTCTCGACACGGGCTGCAGGCGCCGAAGGGGCGGACATCGTCGCACCGCGTTGATCGTACGTTGTCATAGGTGCAGACGGCCGATTGTAACCTCCACCGCCTGTACCGGCACCAGCCCAGCCATAGTCTGGGGTCGTGCGATAGATACGAACCGGCAGGAACATTCCATACGTAAAGCCATACGGAGAGCCAAAGGTTCCGTCAAAAGGAACAAAGGTATAGCAGCCAAAGTAGGGATTGAACATCCAGCCGCCTCTTTGGCTATATCCGTACCGGTAAGACAGAGAGTCTAGACCGCTTCTCAACCAAGGTGACATTCGTCCGTTAGCCGCGACAAGAAACTCTGCGCGCCTGCGGCTCCAGCGATCCAGTTCGTCGGCATCCTTCTTGTCCAGCTTGGCAAATTGTACTTGGGCACCCGGGGTCGGAACCGCCAGCACAAACCGCTTGCCAGATTTCAAAGTGGCAACTTCGACTCCCTCCTTCATCCACTTCGCTTTACCTTCGTGAATCTCAAGGTACACAGCGGAGGGTTGGACCTCCACACGATACAGCCCAGCCTTTTCGAAAACGACATCGCCAGCAGGCGTTGCCAACCTGAGCGCATGGACTTTTCGGTTGAAAGTCGCCGACTCCACGATCGCGCAACCGCGTCTGACTTCGAATTTCATCGATCCGAAAGCAGTGTCAACGACAAGCAGTTCGGAGTTGAAGCCGAGTCGGAGATAGCTGCCTGGATTCAAAAGTATCTCCAACCGATCCTGCTCGCCGGTCTTGATAGAATCTCCTACTTTAACTTCACCACGCGCTGCCGCTACCTTGCCTTCGTTTCCGAAGAAGACCCGCGGACTTCCCTCAGTGTAGTTGACGACGCCTGCCCTAGCGGCAATGAAATGCTCAGAGAATTCGTTGGCATGGAGGTGAACACTGCATACCAGCAAAGCGACAATCGCTAAGATAGTTGAACGCTTTTTCATGGCAACCCTCCCGTGCGAGAATCCAAGGCTCAATGTTGTGGGCCGAAATCTTCTCTGTAAAATTATAGTGCATCAACTCCATGAAGCAAGGTAATTTCCGCATTGTTCGGACACAGCGAGTGTTGAACGGCCTTGTTGGACGAAAAAGGGGGAGCCGTGTTTCGCGAAACCGACGTCCCGCTCGAAACGGCCGCTGGCTGTGTTCACTACGACCTAAAAGGAGCCCCTGGTGTTCAAGCTCGACCTCGTCCAGACAGTCACCTTCGCAGGCCTCGTCTTGTTTGTCGGATACCAGATCCGCCGCCTTATCCCGCCCCTCGCCCGTTACAACATTCCTGCGGCAGTCATAGGCGGAATGCTCAGCTCCGCAGTTTTTCTGCTTTTCAGACAACGAGAACTTGCACTGTTCACCTTTGACACGACGCTGCAGACCCCACTGATGATCGCCTTCTTTACCACTATCGGGTTTGGCGCCAGCCTGTCCTTGCTGCGCATCGGTGGCCCCCAGGTGCTGGTGTTTTCCATCGTCGCAACGGTGATGGCCGTGGGACAAAACCTCCTGGGCATTCTGGTCGCCCTGCCAATGGGAAAGCACCCGCTTTTCGGCGTCCTGTGCGGATCGGTCACGCTCACCGGGGGTCCAGCGACTGGTCTCGCCTTTGCGCCGTTATTCGAACAAGCGGGTGTTACTGGCGCCGCGACCCTGGCGGTAGCTTCGGCGATGGTGGGGATCATTTCCGGCGGACTGATTGGCGGACCTATCGGGACGGCTCTGATTGAACGACACAAGCTGAAATCGCCTCGAAAGCACCCGCCGCACCTTGAAGTACCCGTGGCCACGCAGCTCGCGGAGGATCGGCTGATCGAGAAACCCACTGACACGCCCTCCGGGGAAGACAAAGAGTCCTACCTGCTGCTAAAGAGCCTTGTCGTCATTCTGGTAGCCATGTGGATTGGGTCGGGCCTGAGCGGATGGCTGGCCTCGATTGGAGTGACGCTGCCGGCCTACATCGGGGCAATGGTGATTGCAGCTGCATTGAGGAACTTCGACGATGCAACCGGCTGGCTGAGGCTGTCGCAAAAGGTGATCGACGATATCGGCACGGTTTCATTGTCGTTATTTCTGGTGCTAGCTTTGATGACGCTGAAACTATGGGAACTGGCAGGGATTGCTTTGCCGCTGCTTGTAGTTCTGGTAGCGCAGGTTATTCTCATTGCAGCGGTGTGCTTGGGGCCTGTGTATCGGATCATGGGGCAAGATTACGATTCGGCCGTGATGGCGGGTGGATTCTGCGGGTTCATGCTGGGCACGACGGCCAACGCCATGGCCAACATGGAGGCTCTTGTGGAACGCTATGGCCCAGCACCCCGGGCGTTCCTCGTCGTCCCCATGGTAGGAGCCTTCTTCATCGATTTTGTTAACGCACTGCTGATTACAGTGTTCCTGAACTTTTGGAAGTGAGTTGCCGAGCCTGCCGGTGCAAACCGCCGAGACGCTGGGTAAATGACCAAGCCCAAACACGGATGACTACTCCCGAAGCTCGAACGAACATCAACCGTCTTGTCATTCGGGCTTCGGATTTCTTTCGACATTAGTGCTTCGTCATTCGTCATTCTACTTGAGTTTACTTCAGCCGATTTCCTTGCTGGCCCAGGAGCTCCCTCAGTACAGAAACATCGGCTTTCCATCCACGTTCCGCACCTTAGGCCGGTACTGTTCCCTGTCGTACAGTTCGTCGACGTCAACGCGCTTCAGCCCTTCGGTAATCGTACTCATCGGAACATTGGTGTAGATGCCGTTACGCAGCGCCATCATTCTTCCATACTCCCGGCGTAGGATCAGCGACATGGCCATATTGGCGTAGTTCACGGAGACCATCAGGTCCAGCGAGTCCGGCGCGCCGCTGCGCATCAAGTAAGACAACTGCTGATAGATAATGTGCTGCCCGGTCAGTTGCTTCAACGCCTCACCCATCAGCGATCCGATTCCTCCCAGCTTCCTGTGTCCATAGTCGTCAGCCTGGCCGTACTCGATAATCTTTCCGCCGATCATTTGCGCGCCCTCAGAGACAGTCACCATCGCGTAGTTGCTGGGATTGCTGCGCTTGTCCTCCATCACCAGTTTCGCCAGTTTCTCTGGATCGAAATGCACCTCCGAAATGATGGCCCGGTCAACACCCGCAAGGTAGGAGGAAATCAGAGAAGTCTCGCCGCTGTTGCGGCCGAAGAGCTCGATGACCGCGATGCGCTCATGCGAACCCGCCGACGTGCGTAACTGATGCAGGAAGTTGACGCTGCGAGTCACGGCGGTGGAGAACCCGATGCAATAGTCCGTTCCAAACACGTCGTTGTCCATCGTCTTGGGAATTGCCACCACAGGAAAACCTTCTTGGTGCAGTCGCTCGCCGTAGCTCAGCGTGTCGTCGCCTCCAATCGGGATCAACACCTCGATTCCGAGCTTTTCAAGATTCTTGAGCACATGCGGTGTGAAATCGCGTCTGGTCCTTTCGTCTTCCGCCTCCGGGTTCCAGCCGGGCTCCCGCAAGAACTCCGGAGTATCGGACGACTTGACTCGGCCCGGGTGAGTTCGCGAAGTGTGCAGGAAGGTGCCGCCGGACCGGTCAATGGTCCGCACCACATTGTTGTCCAGCTTGACAGTGCAGGCAGCGACCGAAGCCGGATCGTTCGGGTTCAGATGCAGCAACCCCCACCAACCGCGGCGGATGCCGATGATCTGAATGCCTTCGTCTTCCGCCCGGTTCACCACCGCCTTGATACAAGGGTTCAATCCGGGGACATCGCCGCCCCCGGTCAAGATGCCGATGCGCATGAATTCTCCTCTTTATCTATGGGTCTGAGTTTTGCCAGCAGAGTTCAACTGGAACAGACGTAATGCAGAGTTCGCGGGAACTTCTTCTGTTTGGCAGGCGCTATTCTACTCAAAATCAGCGGACGTGCTAACAACATTCTAACCTCAAGCTTTGGCCCAGGCGTTTCAATCCGCACCCCGCCTTGCGAGCGGGGTGAACGGAGCGATCGGAACCGATGATTCGGACCTGTTTCGTTTCAATCCGCACCCCGCCTTGCGAGCGGGGTGAACGGGCTGGGTGTCCTGATTGTCGTAGGCAATGTCGGCGTTTCAATCCGCACCCCGCCTTGCGAGCGGGGTGAACCCCCTCTTTCATACCACCCCCCATCGTAGCGTCATGTTTCAATCCGCACCCCGCCTTGCGAGCGGGGTGAACCCCCTCTTTCATACCA
>Ga0187893_10002719_pt1 | contig 38047 bp, 44 predicted proteins | sample MA1701074metaG_FD_139574 | JGI IMG/M metagenome (GOLD analysis project Ga0187893, IMG submission 139574) | White microbial mat communities from a basaltic lava cave in the Kipuka Kanohina Cave System on the Island of Hawaii, USA - MA170107-4 metaG ... | reverse complement strand
TTTTTGGGAAAAAACTGTGCTCGTATCCGAGCGGGGTTCAGCAAAGTTTTCCAAAAGATTACTTGTTGGTTCGAATGGGCGCTGAGTCTTATGCAGGTACCCCTCTCTTTGATTCAATTGGTAAGCCTCTCGGCTTGATGGTGATGATGTGCACTAAAGAACTGAAGAACTTGAATGTCGCAGAGTCTATGCTTCAGATTTTTGCCGTTCGTGCATCGGCAGAATTGGAAAGAAAATTGACTGAGGGAGCGTTAAGGCAGAGCGAGGTAAAATATAGGAACTTGGTGGAGCAGACCAATGACTGGGTTTGGGAGACAGATAGGACAGGCGTTTTTACATATGTGAACCCCAAAGTGGAAGAAATTATAGGCTACAAACCCGAAGAAATTATCGGGAAGACGACGTTTCATTTGATGTCTTCAGAAGAAGCAAAGAGGTTTGGTGAGGTCATAAGTTCTTTCACTTCCATGCAAAAACCGTTCTTTCGACTCGAGAAGACATTGATTCACAGGGATGGACGCTTGATAGTTTTTGAGACGAGCGGTGCGCCTACAGTTGATAGCAATGGCGTGTTTTATGGGTATCGCGGTATAGCGCGCGACATTTCGGAGCGATTGAAAATAGGAGCAGAGCTCCAAAAAGCTCAGAAGCTGGAATCTCTCGGAATTCTTGCCGGAGGGATAGCCCATGATTTCAACAACCTTCTTACGGCAATCCTTGGCAACATATCTCTCGTAAAAATGTATGGAAACCCTGAGGAGAAGACGCTTAAAAGGTTGGTCGAGGCGGAAAAAGCTTCTCTCAGAGCGAGGGATTTAACTCAACAGCTCCTTACTTTCTCAAAAGGCGGGGCTCCGGTCAAAAAGATAACGTTTATCAGAGAACTCATAAAGGAATCGGCTAGTTTTGCGCAAAGAGGCTCCAATGTGAAGTGCGAGTTTTTATTGGAAGACGATTTGTGGCCTATCGAAGTAGATGAAGGTCAAATAAGCCAGGTTATCAACAACCTCATGATTAATGCCCAGCAGGCTATGCCGCAGGGTGGAGTGATTAAAATCAGCGCGGAAAATTTGACCAGTGGGCAGTCTATAACCCCTGCTGCCAGTGTGGTGGACGGTATACCGCTAACAGATGGAAAGTATTTGAAAATAATTATAGAAGATCACGGCATAGGAATACCCAAAGAACACTTGCCGAAGATATTTGATCCTTATTTTACTACTAAACAAAAGGGAAGTGGTTTAGGGCTGGCGGTTACATATTCCATAATGAGAAACCACGATGGGTATATCGGTGTGGAATCGGAGTTGGGTGTGGGGACAAAGTTCCACCTGTACCTTCCTGTGAATGAAATCGGGATGTCTGAAATAATAAGTTTAGCGGATAAAAGCCCGACAGTCGGGAATGGAAGAATACTCGTCATGGACGATGAAGAAATCGTAAGGGGAGTTGTGCGAGAAATGTTGACACAAATTGGTTATGAGGTTAGCTGTGCAAGCGATGGAATCGAGGCTGTAGATTTGTATAAAGAAGCTAGAGAGATTGGAAAACCTTTCGATGCGGTAATTATGGATTTAACCATTGCCGGAGGCATGGGAGGAAAAGATGCAATTAAAAAACTGATTGAGATAGCCCCCGATGTCAAGGTGATAGTATCAAGCGGGTATTCGAACGACCCGGTGATGTCTGATTATAGAAAATATGGGTTTATAGGAGTTGTCAACAAACCCTATAAACTGGGGGATTTGAGCAAAGCAGTATATCAGGTGGTTAATGGAAAGTAGCAAGAATTATCATCTCGAATTAATTTACTCTGCATTATATCAGTTGTCATCTTTTGAAATTCGTTGAATATTAAGCTTTCTTGAATTATCTGTAATTATTATAATTCTTCTGATATACTTAGGCTCGCCGTCTTTTCTTTCATCTAATTTCTAATAAATAGAAGGGGTTTTTAGTTTGACTGGAAGTGAATCCATTCTCTGGATGTCTGTGATCGTAATAGCGGCTGGGATTATAGCGCAAGTCATTGGGGCTTTCATAGGAATACCAAGCATCGTTCCGCTATTTGTGTTGGGAATAGTAATAGGCCCTGATGTTTTGGGGTTTCTCAATCCAAAGGTTTTTGGGGATGGACTTGAGACAATAATAAAGCTTTCTGTGGCAATAATTCTTTTTGAGGCTGGGCTCAATCTTGATAAGGAAGAGATAAAAAAACACCGCAAAGTGATTCTGCCCCTGATCACATATGGCGGCTTAATAACTATGTTCCTAGCTGCTTTCTTTTGTGAATTGATATTGGGTTTACCTTGGTCAAGAGCTTTTCTTTTTGGTTCGCTTGTGATCGTAACAGGGCCTACTGTAATACATCCTCTTCTTAGAAGGGTGAGAGTTGAATCCAGGCTCAAGAATGTTTTGGAGTCTGAGGGGGTTTTTATAGACCCAGTGGGGGCCATAATTGCAATATTTGTATTTGAACTAGTTGTGGAAAAATCTTCATCCTTCACTCATAGCTTATCGCTAGTGTTTGCAAGGTTAGGTATTGGAGCTTTAATCGGGGTAGTTGGCGGCTACCTGATAGGCAAAATAGTGAAAAAATGGTCCTTGCTTTTAGAGGAATTTGTCGAACTCTTTGTACTGGCTTCAGCACTTGGAGTATATGCCTTGTCTGAAGCTCTGTCAGTAGAGTCTGGCCTAATGGCCGCAGTAGCATCAGGTGCGATCCTGGGCAACATGGATATTCCCGAAGAAGAACCGCTCAGAAAATTCAAAGGAAAGCTTTCAATTCTTGTGATTTCAATCTTGTTTGTTCTTCTGGCTGCTAATTTGGAGCTGCAACATATTGTCTCTCTAGGCTGGGCAGGGCTCTTAGTTGTTGTTGCCGTCCTTTTGATCGTGCGACCAGTTGAGATATTTTTTACTACTTTTGGGACGGATCTCCACCCGAGAGAGAAGGCTTTTCTATCCTATATTTGTCCGAGAGGCATTGTAGCTGCGTCCGTATCTTCAATATTTGCTATACAGCTTCAAAACAGGGGATTACAGGGAGGAGATGCGGTTCAGGGACTTGTATTTTTAACTATAGGAATTTCAGTTCTTTTACAGGGTACGACGGCAAATACCGTCGCAAAGATGCTGGGAGTACTTGTCAAGAGTGAGAAAACTTTAATTATTGGAGCAAACTCGTTTGGAAGGCTGATCGGCAGGCTCTTAAAAAGGAATGGAAAGGAGGTCGGCTTCATAGATACGAATGAAAATCTTGTTAGAATCGCATACACTGAAGGATTTGAAGTTATCGAAGGAAACGGACTCGACCTCGATAAACTTGAAGAGATTGGGATTGCTGAAGCCGATACTATCTTGGCAGTCACAACGAGTAATAAAGTAAACATTCTTGTGAGCCGACTCGCTAAGACGGACTTTGGAATTAAAACAGCTTTTCCTGTGTTGAACCAGGTTAACCGAGGGGTTGATGGTGAAACTTTGGGGAAGCTGGGGTTGGAGATTGCTTTTGGAAGACCTCTTAATCTGTACGAGATAAACCCTAGGATTGCCCACAGAGAGTTCAGTGTATGGCAGTGCTCGGTCGAAGGTGCAATGCTGGGAAAGAAATTAGGCGAGCTATCAATTTCTGATGACATAATTCCGCTACTCATGCTAAAGGGAAAATCTCAGATTCCCTTTATTTGCAGCCTGAGTCTTCCAATGGAAGATGGAGACAGATTAATAATTTTGAGTTTAAGTGATGGTTCTATTGCTTTAGAATCGTCTGGTTTTAAGAGTTATAAACCCATAGATTTATAGAGTAAACTTAGGAATTAGGTTATCCTTGTGCAGCCTTCATTGCAAAGATAGAATTAATAGATGAAATCATATGAAGATGCTATTAATGAACTTAGGGTAATATTAGGAAAACTGGAAAGCGGAAATCTCTCCTTAGAAGAATCGCTCGATGTGTTCAGGAAAGGTATCGGGCTTTTAGGTTTTTGCCACAAAAAATTAGAACAAATTCAGAAAAAAGTCGAGATTCTTGTGGAGAATTCGGATGGAGAAGCTTTACGAGAGGAATTCGATTTAAAAGAATAGCTTCATGGGATTCGATACTGAGCGCTACATATCTGACAGAAAGAAATTCATTGATCAAAAACTATCTGAGATCGTTCCAGTTCATGCTAAATCTCCAAGTAGTCTTGAAGAGTCAATGCGATACAGCTTGTTGGCTGGCGGTAAAAGGTTAAGGCCCATACTTTGCCTAGCTGCGGGAGAAGCCGTCGGAGGCACAGTTGAAATGGTTATTTCTGCGGCCTGCGCAATAGAGATGATTCACACTTACTCTTTGATCCACGATGACCTCCCATCTATGGATGATGATTCTCTGAGACGGGGAGTTCCGACAAACCATAGTGTTTTTGGGGAAGCGGTGGCTATACTCGCCGGAGATGCGTTGCTTACCGATGCTTTTCTCGTGATTGCCAGTGAGGGAATTTCGAATGGTCTGAGTCCGTCATTGGTTGTTGAGATAATTCGAGATGTCGCAAATGCAGCTGGCTCTCGAGGGATGGTGAAGGGGCAAGCGCTTGATCTTGCTCTTGAAGGAAAAGAAAAAATTGACCCAGGTCTTATTGAAAAATTGCACACTTTAAAAACAGGCGCGTTGATTGAAGCTTCGGTGCTTTCGGGCGGACGTTTGGGAGGAGCAAACGAAGAACAGCTTTCCAAACTCAGCAAGTATGCAAAGTGTATTGGACTGTCTTTCCAAATAATAGACGATGTGCTAAATATTGAAGGAGGGACTGAGATCGGAAAGGGAAGGGGGACGGACGCACGCAAAAAGAAAGCGACTTATCCAGGATTATTAGGTGTAGAACAATCCAAAAGACTAGCCGCGGATTTTACTCAAGAAGCCGTGAATGCACTCGTAAACTTTGACGAGAGAGCTGTGCCTCTGAGAGAATTGGCTCTCTATCTGGGGGCGAGGAAATATTAAGCAGAAAGTGAGGGTAGACACGCTGCTAGTAAAAAAAAGCTTGGCATCTTCCAGAGCTAAGGCTCAATCCATTATCATGTCCGGCTCTGTGTATGTAGATGGGACGAGAGTTGATAAAGCGGGCACGTTAGTGAGAAAGGATTCGAGTATAGAAGTTAAACAATCGGACCTAAGATACGTAAGCCGCGGAGGAATCAAGCTCGAAGCAGCTCTTCTGGGATTTCATGTCGAAGTTTCCGGCAAAGTGGCAATTGATATCGGTTCGTCTACAGGCGGGTTTACTCACTGCCTTCTTCAGCATGGAGCAAGGATTGTATATGCCGTTGACGTTGGGTATGGTCAATTAGACTGGAAGCTCAGGCAAGACCCAAGAGTAGTAGTCCTCGAAAGAATTAACGCGCGGTATCTCAGACCTGAAATTATAGGAGAGTTAGCGGATATCGTCACGATCGATGTGTCTTTTATTTCCTTGAGTAAAATTATACCTGCGGTGATTCTGCTTCTTAAGCCTGGAGGAACTCTCGTTGCGCTCATAAAGCCTCAGTTTGAGGTGGGGAAGAGTGAGGTTGGAAGAGGCGGTATTGTCAAAGACGAATACAAGCACAAACTGGTGATAGATAAAAATAAGACTTTCCTTCAAGAGCTAGGTTTTAGAATTGTGGGTTTTATTCCTTCTCCCATATTCGGTGCGGAAGGGAATAAAGAATTTCTCATAGCAGGAATTCTTAAGGGTGAACAGTGAACCTTTGATGAATGGTTCGATTTCACTTTTTTGGTTTCCCCCAGTCGGAAAGAAACCTTTCAATGCCTATATCTGTCAGCGGATGTTTTACGAGCTGTTTGAATACCTTATAGGGCATCGTGGCAATGTGCGCTCCTGACTTAGCTGCTTCGACAACATGTACGGGATGTCGAACACTCGCCACTAAAACTTCCGTATTAAATCCGTAGTTTTTATATATCTTTACTATGTCCCTAACAGTGTCCATGCCTATATCGGAAATGTCATCGAGCCTGCCCACAAAGGGGCTTACGTATGCGGCTCCAGCTTTTGCAGCGAGGAGTGCCTGAGATGATGAAAACACGAGGGTAATATTCACCTTAATTCCCTCTTCGGAAACTTTTTTGGTTGCTTTTATTCCATCTTCTGTAAGCGGCATTTTAACTACTATATGTGGGTGGATTTGGGCAAGTTCTCTGGCTTCGTCAAGCATTCTTTCTATATCGGTGCTTATCACTTCGGCACTGACAGGTCCGTTCACTATTTCACAGATTTCCCGCACAAGTTCCTTGAACCCTCTTTGTCCACCTTCATTTGAAACTAGTGTGGGGTTTGTTGTTACTCCGTCCAAAACCCCATAGCTCGCAGCGTCTTTTATCTCGTCCAGGTTGGCGGTATCGAGAAAAAATTTCATAACTGTACCTCCCGTTTAAAAAGTGGACTATACCATAATTTGTTTTATCATCGAAAAAGGTTGATTTTATCCAATTCATTTGATTTGACAAATTCCCTATTACCAGAAAACTATACAGCCCATAAAGACAATCTCAGGTTTGGGAGAAATTGGATAATGGCAAAGAGAATTCGTTCTGCAATAAAAAAGCATCGTCAGAGCGTAAAAAAACGAACAAGGAATTTAAAAGTACGTTCTGCGCTGAAGACTGTAGTGAAAGACTTAAACACCTCTATAGAAGAGAAAGATTTAGTGAAATCCAGTGAGGTTTTAAAATCTACCATATCCGCTCTTGACAGGGCTTCCTCGAAGGGTGTAATACCCAAAAGAACCGCTTCGAGAACCATCGGAAGGCTCTCAAAAAGGGTGTATAGTTTGTCAAAGAGTAAAGATCATTCCGCTTAGATGTTTTATGCATATTTCTGCCTAACGGAGCAGTTCTAAAACTAATTTCGTGAGTCCTAAGTTTTTAGGGGTGCTGCTGGTTTTAAACCTTCTATCACAGTCATAAAGAATACCGCTTATAAGTTTAACATCTCGATAGTTGAAGTTGTTTGCCTCACGTTTTATGTAGTAAAGCGCACCAGGGGAAATTCTGAGTTCTTTTAAAATCGTTTTTTCGGGAATCATATTGTCGATTAATTCCTTAGCCCTCCAGATCAATCTGAATCTCCAGCTTATTTTGTTCAGTATGGAAAGGGGGTCTTCGTTTTTCGACTCAAGTTCAAGCAGCAGTTTGAGCGCTTTCTTCTTATTTTTTTCAGAAATAGCATTAATAAGCTGAAACACGTCTTCAAATTGAACCTTCTCTGTAAGTTGCTGAACGTCTTGAGATTCGATTTGTTTTCTAGTTCCGGCACTTATTGCAAGTTTTTGGAGTTCGGCATTAATAGTTAGTAAGTTATCACCTACGAGCGAAACAAGCATATCAGCCGCATCCTTGGTTATTTCATAGCCGTGTTTTCGAGCTTCCTCCTTGATTGTTTTACCCAAGTCTTTTGTGTCCAGTACGAAACGGACTAAAACAACATTCTTTTTATTCTGCAGCGACAGCTTTTTCTCTTCCTGCAAAATTAAAACCAGGCATGTTGATGGAGTTGGCGATAAAAGATAGGACTCCAGAGAGAGAATCTCATTTGCGGGAAGTTTGTCGGCATTCTTCACAACGACCATTCTCATTGTCGAGAGCATTGGATAGGTTTTAGCGCAGTTGATTATCTCATTCGAAGGACTGGAATCCCCATGAAAGAGAGAAAAGTTGAAATCTGCGGATCCTCCGAGGACTTTCTTCTTTAGTTTTTCTAGTGCCTGGTCCATCAAAAAGGTTTGGTCGCCGGCAAATATGTAAACTGCGCTTATTTCATTTTTCTCCAGTTTTTTGTTTAATTCACTGTAAGTTATATTAGTTAATGCAGAGTCCTTCATGTCGAGGTGGATTATATTTCAACTATGCGTGTTGAGCAAGTTTGTCGGGGTTTCTAGACCTGTTTATAATGATAATCGTAATGTGTGAGACTATCTCCAGTCAGGTTGGGTGGATGTATCATGAAAACCTTGATTATTCCAACGGACTTTTGCTCCAAAAAGAGCTTCACGGGGCTGTCGTTTCAAAGCTAAATGACAATGTAACAGGCTACCTTCTACTTTGTCAGCACAACCCCGTGATCACGGTTGGAAAGTTTGGGAGACAAGATAATATTCTATTATCCCAGGAAGATATGGAAAAATACAGGATAAAAATCTATAGAACCGATCGGGGTGGAGATACCACATTTCACGGACCTGGGCAACTGGTCGTTTACCCGATAATCAACTTGAGAGATTTCAAGCTGGGAGTTAAGTCGTACGTGCGGCTGCTCGAAGAAACTGTAATAGTGGTTCTTAAACACTTCGGTATTGGGGGGGAGAGGATTGAGAAATATCCAGGGGTCTGGCTGGGAAAAAAGAAAATTGCCTCAATAGGTATTCATGTGAAGAACCATGTAACTGCTCATGGCTTTGCGTTGAATATTAGCACCGACATCAGTTACTTTTCATTTATAGTCCCCTGCGGAATAAGGAATATAGAGGTTACGTCAATCGAAAGGGCTCTTGGAAGGGAGGTTCCAATTCATAAGGCGGTATCAATTTTAGTTGAAGAGTTTGCAAGAATTTTCAATGCAAAAATGATAAGTCTTTCTCCATCTCTCTAAGAATGAACCGATTGTGAATAGGAATAATCAGCTTGCTATTCGGGGATAAATGAGATCGTAATGAACGAGCTTTTGATATTCAAAAGACGTAGCCTCGAATCCTTTCGATTTTTCCCCCCATTTCTATGGGTAAATGTGTCTTCATGATTTTATCTCTTGCTCAAGAATCAGGTTCACAGATTTCAAGAGCATTGAAGAAATACTTGATTTCAAAAAGTGCTGATTCGGGTGAATCCGAGCCATGAACAATGTTTTTTTCTATGTTCGAAGCAAAAGCCTTTCTAATAGTTCCCTCTGCGGCTTTTGCGGGGTCGGTGGCTCCCATGGCTTCTCTCACACTTGAAATAGCGTTCTCTCCCTCGAGCACCATTACTACACAGGGACCAGAAGACATGAATTCACTGAGACTGGAAAAAAAAGGTCTCTCCTTGTGAACTGCATAAAAACCTTCTGCTTCCGGTTTTGAAAGCTTGATCAATTTAAGTCCTACTACCCTAAGCCCAATCTTCTCGAATCTCCCTATTACTTCACCTATTACGTTCTTACTGACTCCATCCGGTTTTACGATCGATAATGTTCTTTCCAATTCAAAGACCTCCCATTTGGAATTTATGGCTGGTTTAATTTTTCTATGTGGTATTAGATCTGTCAAATAGGTTATCACGTTCGGCATTCTTTCCCATAATAGTGTTCTTATAAAGGAACTCTTTCGACCTGAACGAACCTTTCAAATAGGAACGGCGCTCAATCAAGAGTCAACGGAAAATTGCAATTCCTATGATAAAAACTAGAATTTATTAATTGATTGCCTTATTCTATTTAAAGTTCAAATAGAAATATGGAAGAAGAACTGGATACGAAAAGGACGGCGAACAACTTTAACTCTGCTTCCATTTCATTAAACAGAGAGTGGTACGCAGTGTATACCGTCGTACGGCATGAGAAAGCCGTGAATTCGGTTCTTGTTCAAAAAAATATAGAGACATTTCTGCCTCTTCGAGAGGTTCTAAGTCGTTGGAAGGACAGAAAAAAGAAGGTATATCTCCCCCTTTTTCCCGGATACTTATTCGTCAATATACGCCTTGATGAAATCCTGGAGGTTCTCAATAGGCGGAGTGTTGTCAGGATACTCGGAGTAAAAGGAGTTCCTATTCCAGTTCCGGTGGAGCAGATTGACTCTATAAGAGTGCTTTTGGAGAGCAAGATAAGGTTTGATCCCTGCCCTTATTTTGGAGAGAGAAAGGAGGTTATAGTTGTTAACGGTCCTCTTCAGGGGGTAAGAGGAAAGATCGCAGAAGTAAGGGGCAATTATAGGCTCATTCTTTCAGTTGACCTAATTCAACGCTCCGTTTCACTGGAGATTGACGTTAAGGATGTCGAATTAGCCTGAAGCTGTAGCTTTTTGTCTAGGCGCAGCTTTATCGCATTTTAGATAATTTAAGCATCTAGGCAAGCGAGACGACAAAGCTGTAAGCAGAGTTGATTGGTGTTATATTTCTTTTAGGTGTTTTCGGCTGAATTTTATATTCTAAATGCACACTTGAACACTGTTTTACTTGTTGCAAATTTATTTTTCTTTATGTTTGAAGATGAATCGTCAAAAGAGGTAGCTCTTCGATGAAGGCTCTAGTGCTAGCTGGAGGCAAAGGAACTCGTCTGAGGCCTCTAACATATACCATGGCCAAGCAACTTGTGCCCGTGGCTAACAAGCCTGTGTTATTTTATGTCATGCAACACCTTCATGAAGCCGGTATTAAAGAGGTCGGAGTAATAATATCGCCTGAAACTGGAAACCAGATTAAAGAAGCTTTGTCCAAGAATCCGTGGGGCTTGGAGCTTACTTTTATTCTACAAAATCACCCTTTGGGGCTGGCTCATGCCGTAAAAATTGCAGAAGACTACCTTAAAGAATGCCCTTTTGTGATGTACTTGGGCGATAATCTCATAAGCTATGGTATTAGGGAATTTATCGAAAAGTTCAACACATCCCAGGCGGACGCTCTTCTTTTGCTGAAGGAAGTTGAAGACCCACGTATGTTCGGAGTAGCCCAAGTTGATTCGGATGGGCGTGTTGTACGCTTAGTCGAAAAACCCAAGGTTCCTCCTTCCAATCTGGCTCTCGTCGGAGTTTATATATTTTCTCATGCTATTTACAAAGCTATTTCGGAGATCAAGCCTTCTTTGCGCGGAGAGTTAGAGATAACAGATGCAATTCAAAATCTCCTAGACAACGGATATGCCGTGGAGAGCTCTATACTAAAGGGATGGTGGCTTGATGCCGGAAAGAAGGATGACCTCCTCGAATCAAACCGTCTGGTTCTAGACGAGTTGGTTGGAAGACGTATCGAAGGTTCGGTAGATGATAAGAGTCGAGTGTTAGGACGGGTAGTATTAGAGAAAGGAGCAAAAATATTCAATAGTGAGGTGAGGGGTCCTGCCGTCGTTGCAAGGGGAACAGTTATAGAGAACTCATTCGTAGGTCCTTATACCAGTATCGGGGAGCATTGCGCTATCTCGAGTTCTGTAATAGAACATAGCGTTGTGCTGGATGGGGTAAAGTTGGATGGAGTCGAGCGAATTTTGGACAGCGTTTTGGGGCGTAACGCCAAGGTTCAGTGTTTTCCGGAAAATCACCGTACTCTGCGACTTATTATCGGAGACGATGCCGAGGTCTTGTTATAGATGCGTTTTAAATTCCTGACTACTGACATTCTAGGTGTGATCTTAATCGAACCTCAGGTTTTCCGGGATAACCGGGGTATATTCATGGAGTTTTATAGAAGGTCAGAGTTTTCTGCTCGTGGAATCCATGACACTTTCATTCAGGACAATCACTCTCATTCATTACGGGGCGTCATACGAGGGCTTCATTATCAGAAGAATCCAAAAGCTCAGGCAAAATTAATTATGGCGCTTAGAGGTGAGGTTTTTGACGTTGCAGTTGATATCCGAAAAGGCTCGCCTACATATGGGAAGTGGGTCGGAGTAGTGCTTTCTGAAGGAAAAAAACAGATGATATACATACCTGCCGGGTTTGCGCACGGGTTCTGTGTATTGAGTGAGGAGGCTCAAGTCGTTTACAAGGCTACGCAAGAATACGACCCAGAGCTGGATCGAGGGATTATCTGGAACGATTCAGATATCGGAATTAATTGGCCGGTCGAGTTGCCCATCGTCTCGCCGAGGGATTCGCAGCTTCCTTGCCTTAGAGAGAGCGATAATAATTTCATATACCAAAGAGAGGGTTCAGGGTGAAAACTATTCTGGTGACTGGCGGATGCGGCTTCATAGGAAGCCATTTTTTGAGGCTTTTACACAGGCTAAAATCCTGGAAGGTAGTCAATCTTGACAACCTTACATACGCCGGAAACATGGAAAACCTCAAGGATATTGAAGATAATAAGAACTATCTTTTTGTAAAAGGAGATATTTGTGATCGGGTGTTGCTAGACAAATTGTTCAAGGAACAACGGTTTAGATCAGTTGTGAACTTCGCTGCAGAGTCCCATGTGGACAGGAGTATTATGGATTCCGAGCCGTTTCTCCGAACCAACGTAATCGGAGTTCAAGCGCTTCTCGAAGCGTCACGTCTTAATGGTATAGAGCGTTTTCTCCAAATTTCAACAGATGAGGTATACGGTGATGCCGATGGAAAGGAGCCATTTATCGAAATATCCCCGCTCTGTCCGAGCAGTCCTTATGCCGCCAGTAAGGCAGCCGCTGATCTCATGTGTCTTGCTTACCACCACACTCATGGGGTTCCTGTCATCATAGCTCGCAGCTCGAATAATTACGGCCCTTATCAGTTTCCAGAAAAACTGATTCCTCTAATGATTCGGAATGGGCTTACCGGCAGAGATTTGCCCGTTTACGGCGACGGTATGCACCAAAGAGACTGGCTCTATGTCGAAGATAACGTCGAAGCGATTCTACAGATTCTCGATGAGGGTAAAATTGGCTCAATTTATAATGTGGGTACTGGAGAGGAGAGGACAAATCAAGACGTTATTCATCTTGTGTGCAGGCTTCTAGCAGAAGAAGCCGGGTTACAACTCGACGAACTCACCTTTGCTATAAAGTCTGTCACCGACCGACCGGGTCACGACCGGCGTTATGCTTTGAATACGAAAAAGATTCGTGAGGAATTAGGTTGGTTTCACCGTACTCGATTTGATTTGGGACTGAAGAAGTCAATTTCATGGTATTCAAAAAACCTGGATTGGGTGAAAAGGGTAACCACTGGTGAGTACGAGAAATATTACGACTCTGTTTATTTAGATGCATGGGGGAAAAATCCAAGATATGATAAAGATAGCTGTAATAGGTAGCCGTGGCCAGCTTGGGACTGATCTTGTCGGTGTCCTACAACGAACTGGGAAGCACATAGTTTTTCCTCTCACTCGTTCTGATGTTGAATGTTCGGATCTTTATTCAGTTAAATCTGTGTTAACTTCATTGAAACCGGAAGTAGTGGTGAACTGTGCAGCATTCGTTCGTGTAGACGATTGTGAAGACAATCCGGAGGAAGCGTTCATGGTTAATTCCCTAGGGTCATTAAACGTAGCAAAAGTTTGTGGAGAGATAGGATCACTGTGTGCTTATATAAGCACCGACTATGTGTTCGACGGGGAAAAAAACGGGTTTTATACTGAAGAAGATCCGCCACATCCGATAAACGTCTATGGCACTTCAAAGCTAGCAGGCGAACATTTAGTATCGCAAGCATGTCCTAGATGGCTTGTTTTCAGGACTGCAAGCCTATTCGGAAAGATTGGCTCTCGCGGGAAAGGCGGAAATTTTGTGGAATCAATCTTGAAAAAGGCAAGAGCTGGGGAACAGCTCATGGTTGTAAACGACATCAGAATGTCTCCCACTTATGCGTTTGACGCCGCACTCGTCGTTGAAAGGCTAATAAGCCAAGGGGCTACCGGTCTCTTTCATGTAGCAAACTGCGGCTCATGTACATGGTATGAATTTGCCCGAAAAGCCTTAGAACTGGCCAGTATTAGCGCTAAAATAGAGCCGGTTTCTTCATCGGAGTATCCTACAAGAGCTAAACGCCCAAAAAATTCGTCATTGAGAAGCGTTAATATTTCGGAAGATTTGCTTGGTCCGTGGGAAGAGGGACTGAGGGCATATCTGTTAGTATAAGTCGATATTCGTCCTAGAAAATAGTCTTGTCTACATAAACATAACCTATTCCCTGCAGCCTTTAAACGTATTTGGAATGTTTGATAGTTCTTCTTTAACCGGGTCAAGTCCGATGAGATATACAACCTCCTCCTACCTGCTCTCAGTTTAGCGGGGTTATCTTTCAAGCAGACTGAAACAAGAGGGAAAATGACTCCTTTAGGTTCCGTAATCAAAGACGCCTCATTGGAGGCTTTTTTATGCCTCTTTATGCGATATATCACCAATCAGTCATATCTGCTCTTATTTGTTGACATTATTTAGTTGACATAAATTTTAGCTTGACAATGGGTTCGTAGATATATTATCATTTTTTGGGTGAAAGCAAATGAAAAGCTCAAGGATCATCAGTAATCTAAATGTCCAAAACGAAAAGCGTTGTCACCTCTGAAAACACAAGAATTGCTGAACTGGCTATAAATATTGCGCAAAAAGCCAAGAATGCTTCTAAGATATTAGCCAAAATACCTTCCAGTTATAAAGATCAAGCCCTGTTATCAATGTCAGATGAAATTGTAGCTGCAAAGGACTTTGTGGTCGAGGAGAATAAAAAAGACCTAGAGGTCGCAATCTCAAAAGGTCTTTCTCGAGCCATGATTGACCGTCTAACACTTTCCTCTTCCCGTATAAATGCTATGGCTGAGGGATTAAAACAAATTGCTTCCCTAAAAGATCCGGTCGGAGAGGTTGTAAAGATGTGGAAAAGACCAAACGGGCTTCAGGTGGGGAAGATGAGAATCCCTCTCGGAGTGATCGGGATAGTTTATGAATCCAGGCCGAATGTAACATCGGATGCGTCGGGATTATGTATTAAGGCCGGAAACTCAGTGATTCTCAGAGGCGGTTCCGAATCGATAAACTCAAACATAGCTATAGGCGCTGTCCTGAGGGATGCTTTGAAGATAAACGGTCTTCCGGAAGATTCAGTCCAGATTGTCCCGATTTCCGATAGGTCGGTGGTTTTGGAGATACTGAAATTAGAGGATTATATAGACCTTATCATCCCCAGGGGAGGAGAAGGGCTGATAAGGTTCGTTTCAGAGAATTCCAATATCCCTGTTTTAAAGCACTATAAGGGGGTATGCCATATATTTGTGGATGAGAGTGCAGATTTGGATATGGCTGAGAGCATATGTATGAATGCCAAAGTGCAAAGGCCCGGTGTGTGCAACGCGATGGAAACGCTTCTCGTGCATGAACACGTCGCTGAGAATTTTCTTCCCGTAATCATTAAAAAATTAAAGAATGAAAGGGTTGAGATTCGGGGCTGTGAACATACGAAGAAGATCGTTCCAGCCGTGAAGCATGCTATTGAGGAAGACTGGTACTCAGAATATCTTGACCTCATTTTGAGTGTAAAAATAGTAAAGGACATTCATGATGCGATATCACATATAGAAAAATACGGTTCTATGCACACTGAAGCAATTATTACACAGGACTACAGGAGTGCACAGCTTTTCTTGAACTCCGTCAACTCTTCAACTGTAATTGTGAACGCATCTACAAGATTTAGTGACGGTTTTGAGCTGGGGTTGGGCGCGGAGATAGGCATAAGCACTTCAAAACTCCACGCTTTCGGCCCGATGGGTGTTGAAGAACTTACGACGACTAAGTTCATAATCTATGGGGATGGTCAAATTAAAAAGTAGTTTGGAGGGTATTACTTGAGACAGGGAAGGTTAGAAACTAAAGCTGTTCCACCCATTTCAAAACGAATGGTTCGAGTAAGCTCTAGAACTAAAGAAAATAGAAAACTTAAAAATAAACCCAATGTTGAAAGCTCCTACGAAAAATTTCCGATTAACGAGGTAGATGAAATCACTGCGGAAGAAGAGGTTTTCATACCTATTGATATTGAGGATAAGATAATATCGGAAATAGCGGAGTCAGAATTTGACCTTCAGCTTGAATCTGGAAGAAACGAAATTGCGGAAGAGAAGGAAAAACATTGGTCGCCGGATGAAGAGTTCAGGCTGCTCCAAGTCTATTTTAAAGAAATGGGAACCGAGCCTCTTCTTACTGCTAGAGAAGAAGTAGAAGTTTCCGCAAAAATCAAGAAATGCGAAGCCAGGGCTAGAGAGGTAAAAAGATTTCTTGAGTGGGTGTTTGACAAAAAACTGGGTGAATGCTTGGATGATACTATAGCCGAGATCGAGGGGATTTCACCGAAGAGGATAAAAAAACGCCTAAAGCTCATGACCAGCAAAGCTTCGAGTAAAAGAAGCCGTGGACAGGCAATAACATCAGATGATGTTAGAAGATATAGTGTATTGACAAAAGTGTATCTAATTCGGGCGCGAGGGTTCAAGGAAAGGTTTGTAAAGGCAAACCTCAGGCTGGTTGTGAGTATAGCCAAGAGGTACATGGGCAGGGGCCTACCTCTTCCCGACCTTATTCAAGAGGGTAATGTGGGGTTAATGAGAGCTGTAGAGAGATTCGACCATACTAAAGGTTACAAGTTCTCGACCTATGCATCGTGGTGGATACATCAGGCTATATCTAGGTCGCTCCTGGACCAGACTAGGACGATAAGGGTTCCTGTTTATGTTCTAGAACAGGCAAGTAAAGTACACAGAATAAGTTCCATCTTGCACAAAGAAAAAGGAAGAAAACCATTTCCTGAAGAGATATCTCAAAAATCTGGGATTTCAATAGAGGGAGTAAAACGGGTACTCGAGGCAACTAAGGACGTTTTTCATCTTGACTCCCCTATAGTTGATGGAGAGAAAACCGCACTTATCGATTTTATTCCGGATGAAACGGCTCTCACGCCGGATTCGGCTGTGGCAAAAGCGATGCTGACGGGAAAGATAAAAGATGCGCTTTCCAAGCTCACTCCCAGGGAAGAACAGATCCTTAAGATGAGGTTCGGAATAGGCTACGAAACCACGTACACCTTGGACGAGATTGGAAGGTATTTTAATCTTACACGCGAACGGATCAGACAGATTGAGAAGAGAGCGCTTGAAAAGCTGGAAGATTCCGATATCGGCGGGATGTTAAAAAGCTTTCTTGAATAGTTTTGAGCTAGTTGATTCGAGTGACCGTGTGCCCTTGAGCGAACGCTATTTCATTATTCTCTTATTTGAATGCTTCTCGGAATAAACCTAAAGAACTTCGCAATCATAGATGATCTGTCCATTAATTTCAGCAAAGGTCTAAACATAATCACCGGAGAAACAGGCGCAGGGAAGTCCATAATCGTCGATGCAATAAATATTGTACTTGGCGATAAGACCACAGCCGACCTCGTAAAATCGGGCAGGGAAGAAGCTCAGATTGAAGCCCTCTTCGATTGTAAAAAAAACTCAGCATTAAGGACTAAGCTTTGTTCCCTAGGGTTTGAAACTGAAGGCGATGAGCTTTTGATTAAGCGCGTTCTTTATCGCAAGGGAAGAAGCCGTGTTTTCATAAACGGTAATTTGGCAACTTTTTCAATGCTCGAAAAGATAACCGATGGTTTAATAGACATATTCAGTCAACATGAGCATCAAACTCTTCTTAAAGAGGATAAACATTTAGTAGTGCTGGATGAGTTTGGCGGTTTAAATGGAGCTGCCAAGGTGTTTGGCGAACTATTTCACAAGTACCTTGTGACTAAAAGGGAACTTGAACAGTGTGAAAGGGATCAAAAGAGCCAGATTGAGAGAGAGCATTTTCTCAAATTCCAGTGTTCCGAGATAGATTCTGCTGCACTTCAAGCAGGAGAGGACCAAAAATTGGAAGAAGAAAAAAGAATATTCTCAAACGCAGAAAGACTTTATTCAATTGTTAATGAATCTTATGAAGCTCTCTACGAAGGCCAGAAATCTGTTCTCGATTGTTTAAAAAGCGTGAATAGCCAAATAGAGGAAGCAATAAGAATAGATCCTGCATTAACCGAAATCGCAAAGTCCGTTGAAAGAGCTATCGTGGAGATTCAGGACGCTGCTTTTACGCTCCGAGATTATGGGTCGCGAATTCGATTTGACACTGACAGATTGAACTACATCGAGAACAGGCTTCAAGATATAAGAAAGCTAATGAGAAAGTATGGTGCGAATGCTGAGCAAATTCTCGAAAGAAAAGAGATTATGGAAGAAGAACTGGCGAATATATCGAGATATGAAGAAAGAGTCAAAACTCTTAATGATGAGATTAGCAACCTCGAATTGAAGATTAATGAAAAAGCACAAGAGCTCTCCGAAAAAAGACGCAAAGCGGCAGAGAAATTAACTTCGTCGGTTCAAGCTGAGTTCGGTAAGGTTAGCATTCAAGGCGGGAGGTTTACTGTCCAGTTTGAAAAAAAAGAGTTCTCTTCAAACGGGTATGATAGGGTTGCATTTCTCTTTTCAGCAAATCCTGACGAAGAGCCAAAACCTCTTAACAGGGTTATATCAGGTGGGGAGCTTTCTAGAATAATGCTGGTTTTAAAGGAGATTCTTGCAAGAGTAGAAGGCGGGTCAGTTCTCATATTCGATGAAGCTGATTCGGGCATCGGCGGTGCTGTTGCAGAGAGCGTAGGGTTAAAGATAAAAAACCTCTCTAAAGCGTATCAAGTTATTTGTATTACCCATCTTCCACAGATTGCAAAATTTGCGGATACACACTTAGCGGTTACTAAGACTCTCGAAGATAACAGGACGAGTGTTCGGGTTAGATCACTAGGTCGTAAAGAACGTGTCGACGAAATAGCCAGGATGCTTGGCGGATTAAAGGTCACGGAAAAAACTGTTGAAGCGGCACGAGACATGCTGAAGGGGGCTGGGGTGTAGAAGTTAATCTGTCGATGCTGAATCATCAGCCACTGAATGTTTACTCTACGCACATAGGAGTTATGGGACGAAAACAATAGCAGCGATCACGGTAGTCCATATACCGCTCTTATCGCCTACTGCGGACTGTGTTGCATTTCTTGTTTGTACGGCGTGACCGCTTATTTTCCAAATATCTTTCTGCTCGTCATAGCTTTTATCTGGGTCAAATGGAGCGCCCAGTATTGTCGCTAGCATATATGCGGCAAGGTCCTCCGCATAGTCTCCAGCTGCGCTATCGGTTTGCCCGAAGCTGTGGTGTTCTGAGAGGTACCCGTATCGGTTTTTATCCTTGGGGATTGCAATGCCTACGGAAGCCGCAGCGAGACGATGGGGTTCTTCTGTTGCGTTTTCGCTCATAACTACATAAACGACCTGTCCTGGTTTGAGACGCTTGAGTCCAGCCGACTGTGTTATGAGCTTGCAGTTAGGAGGGAAAATGCTGGATACTTTAACAAGATTGAACTCCGCGATTTTAGCATCCCTGAGAGCCATCTCAAAACTGGTAAGCTTTTCCTTATGTTTTCCAACTCCTTTGGTTACAAAAGCACTTTTCGGTACGAACAATTCTATGCCCTCCGTTAGGGTCATTTTTTTATACTAAATAGTCGTGTTTGTCAACATGCCCGTTAATTCTTTAGGTTTTGTTTTCTCTCAGCTAACATGAAAATTTAATTTTCTCGATTTATATGGGTAATATTCTTTAATGACACTAGCTTACAAACTGAGAGAGATTTTCAAGAAACCGGGAATTTTGGTTGTTCCGGGAGTTTATGATTGTATTGGTGCAAAGATAGCTGAACGTCTAGGTTTTGAGGTTGTTTTTACGAGTGGATTCGGCATCTCCGGCTCGACATTAGGAAAACCCGATTTCGGATTTCTCACCGCAACTGAGATGCTCTGGAGTGTTGGACGTATTGCCCAGTCTGTAAATATACCTCTTGTCGCGGATATAGATACCGGCTACGGGAATCCGCTAAACGTAGTTAGAACTGTAACTGATTTGATACAGATAGGCGCTGCTGGAATGATACTCGAAGACCAGGAATGGCCCAAGAAATGTGGACACTTTGAAGGTAAACGCGTTATTTCAGCTGAAGAACATGTTGAAAAAATTCATGCAGCAGTTCACGCAAGAAAAGACAGCGGCTTGATTATTATAGGCCGGACCGATGCTCGTGCACCCCTAGGACTTGATGAAGCGATCCGCCGGGGCCGAGCTTACCTTGAAGCCGGCGCGGATGTTATTTTTGTCGAAGCTCCACAGTCTGTTGATGAGCTGAAAGAGATAGCATCCTCTTTCCCGGACGCACCGCTTTTTGCCAACATGATTGAGGGTGGGAAAACCCCGTTTCTTACAGCCTCTGAATTAGAGAATCTGGGATTTAAAATGGTTGTCTTCCCGCTATCAGGTTTGTTTTCTGCTGCAAAAGCGATGGAGATCTGTTTCCGGCACTTGAAGGAGAAAGGCACGACTTCTGGTTTTGAGAATATGACCTCCTTTGAAGAGTTTGAAGATATAGTTGATTTTTTTGATTATAAAGAGATTGAAAGTAGGTTTGTACCGCCGAAAAAAAATTGACCTAGCAAATTGCGTATACAATTTCAAAGAGAATGAGCCTCAATTTGCGAAGAAATAATCAACACATTTGTTTTATTTTTTGACGCTGTGGGTGGTAAATATAAATTGGTTATTGGTTCTTAAAGTTTGGTTGCCGATAAAAGGCTTAATTCAAGTGCGGCGAATCTCATGATCTTCTCTTTGAGGAAACTCTATGCACAAAGCATGAAATTCAAAGTGGACTTGACGCTCAATTATTCCAGGGTGAGCTTTTTTTAACCATTTTCTTTCTTTATTTATCAACATTCCTAACCCTGCCTTCAGGAATCTATTTAGGCTTTAACTTTTAGCCACTTTTCCATCCACGCCTTAGTTCTCTCGGCCAGCTCTTTAGTGGATGTATAGGAGACGTAGTTATCATCCATGTATATCTTCCAATATGTTATTGACATCTGTTCCCTTCCGCTATTTTCCTGTTTGCTATATACGCTCGGCGGTGCTTTAAACCCCCAATTCGGTTCCACTGTGAATGGTGAAATCGTGATTGTCATTTAAGTTTACCTCCATACTTTTGTAATTTAGATGACTGAATATGAATTAATGCAAATGTTGTGCCAGTACTGAAATTAATCACTACATATGGGTTTTCAAGAAGTTTAGCTCTAAATTTGTTCTAAAAATGCTGCCAAACTGGTATTAACCTGTCGATAATGCTGAAAGTTTGTCTATTCTGAAATATTTGAAGCTCAACAGATAAGATATATCTAACCGTTTTCGGAGCATTCTGGAAAGCAGTTTTGCTTTTTTTCGAGATAGTTAATAGGGTTAATTAATTCAGACTAAATTTGGAGCATTCTTTACATAATAATTAGCAAGTACAGGTGCTTGGAAGATTTAGAGATATAAACTCAACATACTCAATTTTTACCTGACCATGATGAACCCGGTTTCACAAGTGAATTGTGACGCTTTTTGCCAAGTTATTCTCATTTACTTTTTGTTAAAGTATGACAATTTTTGTCTGACTGTTTCCCAATTCTGTTTACATTGATGTAATTGCCCAAATAAATGGAATTGTTCAAACAGGAAAAAATATCATGTTCTCATGGAGTTATGGCAAATATTCATTCAGCGCAGCTGGTATATATTTCGCTAAGAATAAATTGTTCAGCCCAATTGTGAATTCTGGCGGGATGAATGTCATGTATATGGTAGCCGGACAATTTAGTATTGTTGGATGCTGTTCCAGAAACAATGGTTAGTGCCTCTATGTAAGGTTCAGTCCCTTTAGCATCTAAGATAAGAAATGACAAGCACGCGCTTTAATCAAAAGAAAAACATTGTCTGACTGCTTTAGATCGAGGGCTTTAATAGTGCCAGAGGTCACGCTCACCTTAAAATCAACACCGCAAAAGGCTATGAGTTCGGCGCTCTCATCGCCAATCAAGATTTTTTTGATGCTGACCTCTAAAACATTTCTTGCGCTTGTACGGATTGGGCGCTCACACGAGACGATGATATCTTCCGAGCGAATTCCCACAGTTACGCGAGTGCCGGCTGGAAGCGGGTTGTAGGATGTCTCAAGGCGACATCCGTTTACATTCACTATAGTAATACCTTCAGCTTTGTTATGTTCTACAATTGAACCGGGAAAGACGTTGTCAGTACCTACCACTCGAGCCGCTGATAATGTTTCCGGGGCGTTAAAGACATCAACTGGTTTTCCCTCTTGCACAATCCGCCCTTTGTAGAGGAGAAGAAGGTTATTACCCAAATGCACTGCTTCAGCCTGGTTGTGCGTAACGTAAATAAAAGGGATGCCCGAGTTCTTCTGAACTGTAACTATCCTTTCGAGTAGGCGAGATCGAGTCCCGATATCTACTGCGGATAGGGGTTCATCAAGCAGCAAAATGGATGGATTGGCTGCCAAAGCACGCGCTAAAGCAATGCGTTGTTGTTCCCCTCCTGAAAGCTCGCGCGGGTAGCGGAGCGCTGTATATTCGACCGAAAGCAGTGAAAGTAACTCTTGGGCGCGCTCCTTTCTAGCTTTTTGGGTACCAGCTCCCATTCCATAAGCAAGGTTCTCCACTGCTGTAAGATGGGGGAACAACGAATAGTCTTGGAAGACAAAACCGACTTTTCGCTTTTGTATCGGGAGGTTTACATTTTTAACCGAGTCAAAATAAACCTGCTCGTCAAGCTTGATCAATCCTTGGTCGGGACTTACAATCCCTGCAATTGCACGAAGTATTGTAGTCTTTCCCGATCCGGAGGGACCATAGAGTACGGTGATTCCATCCTTCGCTGTGAAGGAGGTATCGAGGCTCAAACTCACCTGTCCGTTGCTCTCAAACTGTTTTTTGATATCGACATAAAGCATGGTTCATCCAATCGGGCGGTTTAACTTGTTTGTGAGATAGACAACGATCACCGAGATGATAGTTAAGATTAAGGCAAGCAGTTGAGCTTTCTTGTCATCTCCTGAGATCACGGCTTCGTATATTGCCAGGGGCATAGTCTGTGTTCTTCCAGGGATGTTGCCAGCAAGCATGAGAGTGGCTCCAAACTCGCCGAGTGCACGGGCAAAGCTTAGTATTGCTCCAGCCAGAATGCCACGCTTTGCCAGAGGGAGAGTTACACGGAAAAAGGTTTCAAGCCTGCTTTTCCCCAAGGTATAAGAGACGGTTTCATATCTTGGGTCCACGCTTTCAATAGCAGCTCTTGCTGATTTAATCATGAGGGGAAGCGCAATAAATGATGCTGCAATCACAACGGCTTGCCAGGTGAATGCCACCGTCCAGCCGGTGAACTGGTATATGTATTGACCAAGGAGCCCCCGTCTTCCCAAAAGTACAATTAGATAATATCCGGTTACTGTTGGAGGCAGGACTATGGGCAGCGTGAGAACAGAATCGAGGAGTTCCTTCCCTTTGAAACTGTGCTTGGCTAGAACGTAACCTATAGCGATTCCAATTATACTGATGATCAATGTCGCCAGAGTCACTACCAAGAGAGAAAGCTGGATGGATTCCCATATCATCTTTTATCTAACGCCCAAAAATCCGTATCTGCTCAATATGCTTTGTCCCTCTGATCTGAGCACAAACCCGACAAAACCCATGGCCGCATTATGATTCCGGCTTTCCTTGATAACGGCAATAGGGTACAGGATCGGATCATGGAAATTTTCTGGTGCACGCGCTGCTATGGTCGCTTTGTCCTGTGCTATTAGTATATCGGAAGCATAGACTATTCCAGCCTCGACTTCACCTCTCACTACGTAATCGAGTACCTGACGCACGTTTTCCGCAAAGATAAGCTTGGGCTGAATCTTATTCCATAACATCATGTTGGTCAGTAATTGTTGAGTGTATTGCCCTGCAGGGACCGTTTTCGGGCTGCCGACGGCTACTCTCGTCACCTTTGTGCTGTCAAGTTCGTTGAAAGAGCTCAGGTTCGATTTTGAATCCACCGACGTGACAAGCACTAATGTGTTGCGGGCAAAATCGCTTCTTGATTCCTTTACTATCAGGTCTTTAGCCTCGAGCTCATCCATCTGCTTTTCTCCGGCACTTGCGAAAACATCAACCGGAGCTCCTGATTCAATCTGTTTTTGCAATACGCCCGATGCACCGAAGTTAAAGTTAATCTTTACTCCAGTGCGCTCCTCGTAGAGTTTGCCGATTTCAATAAAGCCGTCCTTGAGGCTGATCGCCGCCGAGATGATTATTTCTTTGGGAGCTTTTGCAATAGTTGAAAGAGATGACAAGAGAGAAAAGAAAACGTATAGAATGATTATAATTGAAGCATAGTGTGAATGAATGCATTTTATTACTCTCGTTATCTTCTGCAAACCAATGCGGTCTAATGTCATATTATTTATACTATTGTTTCCGGTTCTTTTATGCTTGCTTACCCTCCGCTGACCGGAGGAATGAACACTACTTCGTCGCCTTCTTTCAGTTGTCTTTTTCCTTCGACATATTGTCCGTTCACCACAAAAAGCACACGAAAATTTGCTTTCCTCGGCATCTTATCTCTGAACGTTTCCCAGAGCCTGGCGACTTGAGTTCCTTCCTCAACCTCTATTTGCTCGTCTTTGAATCCAAGCGTTTCTCTCAGGTAGGCAAAAAGCTTTACCCTTATTCTCATCATGGTAAATATACCAGAATACTAGTATCGTTCTCTATTCGAAGCGGCAGTGAATGGATATAGCACGAGCCCGAATACTATATAGTAAACCAGCAAGGCAGCTTCGCCGATTACAGGGATTCCAGCTAGGTATTTGCCAAAAAATCCAAAACCTAGAAGAGGAAGCGCAAACGCCGAGAACATAACCCAGAGAAAAATAGAATACAACAACACGGCTACCGCCAATCTTTTTATTTTAGTCTTTGATGCGATGTATATGAAACAAAACCCCCAAAATGTTCCTAATGCCAAGTGAATTAGCATTGCGTATAAGGTATATCTAGTTACTGTTGAGACTAATGGGAAAAAACTCTGGGCAATTAGTTCGGGAATAAACGGGACTCCGAGTTCCGCTCTCATGATAAACATGAGTAAGGTCATCACGAGTGTAGCTATTAAACCTGAGAGCAAAGCCCGAATGATTATATTATTTTTAGATATTGCTTTAGCCTCTTTTCCCATACGGAGTTTCTTATACTACCTTGCTTAGAGGGAAAGAGGCAATGAATGCCTAGTTCTCCGGTTTCTGTTTTTCGTCTTTGATCGCTTGTTCCTTTTCTTCTTCCGTTAAAAGTTCGTCGGAGTTATTATTCTGTTCTTTTTCGTCCACGGTTGTTTCTTCCCTGTTTACATCTTCAGTGGGCTGAAAAGAACTTGAGGGTGCAAGAGAATATTCCAGGATGTATTCTGGATTCCTTTTCCAACCTGTGAGCATTGATACAAAGTTATTCCATCCATGAAGAATGACCATAACCAAATGACCTATGATGAAAAGAATAAAAGCGCACATAATTATGAAATGCCAGAGGCGCGCTAGGCTGTAACCGCCCATGATTTTTGTCAACAATGAGAATTGCACCGGGTTGTACAGTACTAGACCGGTTAGGACGGACAAGACGCCAAGGAGCATAACCGATGTATACGCTTGTTTCTGGAGCGGATTATATTGTTCGGTCAGGTCGGGTTTAGCGCGGAATAAAAGATAGTGTCTTACCATCGGCCAGACGCCTGGGATATCTTTATGTGTGAATAGAACTCTTTTGTAATGTCCGCTTGTAAACTGGTATACAAAATAAACAACTCCAGTGATCATATAAATCCACATGAATGTAAGATGCCATTGCAATGCTCCTCCAAGCCAGCCTCCGATTGTTAGGGACTTTGGGATCTCCAAGAAGAAATTCTCTTGAGGGATTTTAGGCCCAAAGCTTGGGAACGCCAGAAAGATACGCAATCCGCTGCCGATGAGTATGAATAACGAGACTGTGTTCAACCAATGGGTAAAGCGAATAACAAATGGATGTTCGTTCACCTCATGGACGGAATTACCGGTTTTTTGAGATTCATATGTTAGGATTTCTGCATCAAACTTGTTCATAGAGTGAATTCTCCATTAATTATTACAGGCCATAGTACCAGCTGTAGCCTCTATCTGACCAGTACCCACGGCGCTCCAGTATATTCGTTACCCTGAAACTTGTTAGATACTTTGCAGACTTATAACCGATTTTGGTGGGCAAAATAAGACGCAGGGGGGCGCCGTGTCCGCGGGTAAGGGGTTTATCGTACATCGCATAACAGAGTAATGACTGTGGATGCATTGCGGTTTCCATATCTAACGACTCGTAATAGTTATCGGCGCATTCAAAATAAAGGAAGCGCGCACTTGGGTTTGCTCCTACCATGTTTAGAAAATCAGAGATGCGTGCCCCGCCGAAATTTCCAATTACATCCCAGCCCTCGACGCATACGTGTCTCGTGTTCTGAGTTACCTTTGGCAGGCTTCGGATTTGGGAAAGCATATACTGGCCGGGTCTTTTTACGTCGCCCGAGACAGTTAATACCCACCTTTCCAGGTCAACTCCCGGGTCATACACGTCATAGCTGTTGAGTGGAAATCGGTCAAAAGGCACGACCTCAGAGCTGGAAAAGGTGGGCGCAAGGTGGTTCTTGCGAAACCATTTAGAGGAAACCCAATCGCTGAACTCTAATCCCTTAATCAATACTTGTTCCCTAATCTTGGGAATAGCAAAAGCTCCCATGAGCAGGACAGGGCTCAGTTTCAACAACTCGCGACGAGACATTTTTTTAAACTTTTTTTCATCGTTAATAGAATTCATCGCTGGCCTCCACGGCGAAATAGAGAATCTATTATTTTATTATCCTACTTGTATATTAGTACCATGAAAAATGTCATCATGATCTTCAATATTTGAAAGCCTCTCTCTACAGGCGGGTAGAGAGAGGCTTTTTAATTTATCTATTCATGTTCCATTTCACCGCCCTCTTTCATTTCATCACCCTTCTCCATGGCGCCCTCTTTCATTTCATCACCCTTCTTCATGGCGCCCTCTTTCATCTTGTCGCCTTCCTTCATAGCATCCCCTTTGGGTTCGCTCATCTCAGTTTTCTCATCTACTTTAGATTCGCTCTCTGAAGCGAGCGTGAAAACCGGAGACATCAACGCTATTGCCGTAATAGCAATCAACATATATTTCTTCATCTGTATCACCTCCTCTTCTGTTAGATTAATTACCTTAGACCTGATCTCAATAAATGGCTCTTTTTTTAGGTAGTGGGGTAATTTGATTTTCTTCAGAGTGGATACTAATCAGTATAGTTAGCAACAAGACTTCCCTGTCATTGCGAACAGATTCGCGGAGCCTGTACTGAGAGAATCGAAGTGCTCAGTGTAAGCTCCGTGAAGCAATCTCTGACACTGGATGTCATTCCGAATGAATGTGAGGAATCTCAACAACCTGCTTCGTCCCCTTCGCTTCGCTCTGGGCTTCGGCTCATGCGCTCCTTGCAATGACACCAAATTACGGATTGTCTTGCGGCATACTATAAATAACCCACTACCATTTTTTAAGTTAATTGTTTGAATATATATGATGATTATAATGTCCTGCTTTGCTTATTAATTTGGGCTATCCCGCCAACGCTTTATCCAATATTTTGGAAATGGTGTTAGTTCCCACTTCACCGCTGCTGTCATAAACAACCTTACTCTTACCTTCGATTATGGTTACATGCGGAATATAACTCCTATAGAACCGGTCTTTCAATTCCTTCTGTTCCTTGGAGATGTTAGAGTCCAGGTCAACAACTATGAAATCGACCTTTCCTGAGTATTTCTCGTATAGCTCGACGGTTCTTCTAGCCTGGCGCTTGGAGTTATAACACTCGCGGTGGTAAAAGATTATGTAAGCCGGTTTTCCGGCATGAACTACCCCATCGTTCATGTTATCTCCCGTAATGGGTGGTCCGTCGTTTGAGTCGCTAGAATAGTTGAGGTTTGGGTTTAATTTTAGTTCAGTGGCGGCGTAACCGGTCGATACGGCCATTAAAATTATTGTGCAGATAAAAATGGTTAAAAAGCTCAATTTTTTATACATAGCATTCTCCTTACGGTTATTTTTTCACAATTAGATGTGACAATAATAAAAAGGTTCCCAAAAAACTCCACCTTCTGCAAAATAGTTTATCACAATCATATTGAATCGCTCTGCTCTTTATGATATTTTGGTTTGAGTAGACAGAAGCACTATTTGATGTTTTTACTTTGATAACGGTTATGGATAGAGAAAAACCTGACAAGGATAAAAACAGGTTTAGACCAAAGGTTATAAACGGTCTTAAGAGCAAGGATGTCATAGAACTTATCAGAGCCTTAGAGGGCGTCAAGCTCGATTTTGACCGCCTTTATTATTACGAGCAAATCGGACTCATAATTCCGAGTATACGAAGAGGGAATGGAAAGGGGTTTCCAAAGGTTTATTCAGTGGAAGACTTCATAATTCTCAGGTGGCTTGTCGCCCTGCAAAAGCAAGGGGTTTCCATACAGCGGTTTCGCGCTGTGATCGAATTCCTCAAAGAAAAAATGCCGGAAGCCATTAAAAAACCACAAAACTGCGTCCTTATTACCGACGGCGTCTCGATCAAATTCTTCGACAAGGTTTCGTCCCAAGCACTCGATGTGTTGAAAGACACCGGTCAGTACCTTTTAGTTTTTCCCGTCGGAAAGATGATTGAGCAGAGTGAAGATGCAATCGATAAGCTTGAAAAACAAAGAAAAGTTTAGGCCTTCTAAAAATCAGGTAGGATAATTTTTTGGCGGAGGATTTAGAATGTCAGTATTGGGAATTCTTACCGGTGCAAAGCAGATAATCTTTTCAGACCTGGTCTCAATCCAGTTTTCGGATACAAAGTCAAATATTGTCCAAAATAACGGAAATATGATCTACTGCGCAAAGTATATGGGACTAAAGGGACTATTCAGAAAAGACATCGAAGAGACAAGAGTTTTTGGGCGCAGAATATGCGATAAGGTTGCGGCAATAATGAAGAACCACGGTTTCTTCACGACGGATGAGCTGCCGAATTACGGGGTTTCAAAACGAGAGAAAGAATCGATATTCCGACAAACAAGAGCCGACAGCCAGGATGATTTAGTAGTGGTATTTGCTTACTCTGCAGAAGAATCCAAGGCATCGAAAACCTTGTTTGAAAGTCTTTTACGCGAAGCTAAATATACTTGGCTTTATTAAACCTGGAGGTCTTTTTTCTATTTCAACTTTATATAGACGGATTTTCCCGCATCCCTCGTGATTATCTCAAAATAATCAGAGAGTGACCTAAATAGCGGTGTCATAGTCTTGAACCCGTAACTCCTCGTGTCGAAGCTGGGGTCTAATTTCCTCAGAGCCTCTCCTATCTTGCCTAAATACGCCAACTCGTCTTCTTGAACAACCATGTTGAATGCCTCTTTGAGCAGATTGATCAGTTCTGCAGGCGCTTCGCTGGTCTTCTTCAGGCTTTTCTTTGCCTCATCGGATAAGGCGTCGGTTTTATCGACTAAATTTTCTGTATACACGAATAGCTCGCATCCTTTCACAAAAGGAAGCGGAGTTTTTTTCTGTCCTATGCCCATCACAAAAACCCCTGATTCCCTTATTCTTGTCGCCAGGCGGGTATAATCGCTATCGCTGGAAACGATGCAAAATCCCTCGACCACTTTTTCATGCAAGATGTCGATCGCATCGATAATTAACGAGCTGTCCGTGGAGTTTTTACCTGTGGTGTATTTGAATTGCTGAATAGGCTGGACTGCGTAGGTATGTAGCGTGTTTTTCCATCCGTTCATATGAGGGCTGGTCCAATCACCATATATCCTTCTTATAGTCACAATTCCTTTTTTGGCAACTTCGCTCAAAATATGTCCTAGAAGGTTTGGCTGTGCGTTCTCGCCGTCAATGAGGACGGCTATTTTAAAATTACTTTCGCTGGTCTTGGCATCTTCGCTCATTTTAGTTTCTCTTTAGTTTCTCTTGTTTTTAGGATAACAGAAATTATCTTTCTTTTCCCTATACAATGTATCTCCCACGTATTTGATGAGATTATAATCAATCTACCATAAGCGGTCTAGGTGTATTAAAATGTAAAATAGACAGGTGGGTATTAAGTAGAGCTAATCAAGGATTATTCTTTGTGCTTTTGATTTAATGAGGGCAATGGCAGATAATAATTTCGATTTTCTTTTTATAGGCGGAGGAATTCTAGGTTCATCCGGAGCTATGGCGCTTTCAAAGAAGTTAGAAGAAAGAGGAGGAAAAGCGCGAATAGCAGTGATTGACCTGGATTTGGATGGTGAGCATTCTTCAACGCTCAAAAACGCCGGAGGAGTTAGAGCCACATGGCGAAACCGGGCAAATATCGAGCTCTGCAAATATTCAATCGATTTCTATGAAACTATTAGAGATGAAGTCCAGTTTCGGGAACTGGGTTACTTCTGGCTGCACGATCAGGAGTGGTGGCAAGAGGTAAATGGGAATTATGAACTCTATGAAGAATATAAGCTTTCCGTAGAGTTGCATTCTCCTCAATCTGTCCCTGAATTTTTGCCCCTTGTGGACAATTTGGAAGGCATAGCCGGGCTTTCCATCTCAAGAAAGGCCGGGCTTATCGACCATTATTCTCTCAGGGAATATTACAGGAGAGAGGCAAGAAAAAAAGGGGTGTTCTTTTTCGATAACTGCTTGGTGAATGAGGTTATTGTCTCTGACGGAAGTGCGAAGGGAGTTGTTGCAAGCCACTTGACCAGAGCAGATGAAAGGGTTGGGAACAAAGCCGAATGGGTTAAAGCGTATTTGACCGGAGAAGAAACCGCCATTCATGCAAAGGAGATTTCATTCGAATGCGGCGTCCTTGTAAACACTGCGGGAGCGTGGTCTCCGATAATCTCAAGGCTGTACGGGTTCAACGATGTAGAGATAAAACCGAGAAGAAGACAGATGGTCGTCATTCGCTGCCCGGAAGTAGACCTCTCGGCTTATGGAATAGTCATAGACACATCCGCGGTGTATCTCCATAAAGATGCCGATAATATCCTTGCGGGATATTCGAACATGGATGAGCCTTATGGCTATAACCTCGACTTTAACTTCGGAGGAACCGAGGAGGACAGCCTTTTCACTAAATACATTTGGCTTCCCCTTTATAAGAGAATAAGCAAATTCGAAAGAGTTAAGTTCTTAAGAGGATGGGCGGGGCTTTATGCCGAAACTCCGGACAGGTCGGGTTATTTGGGAAAGGTTCCAGGTTTAAATAACGTTTATGAATGCGGCGCTCACACAGGTAGAGGACTTATGATCTCCTATGGAGCCGGGACTGCTCTTGCGGATTTGATAATAGACGGCAAGTTCAGGGAAGAACTGAGACACGCCAAAGACCTTGCGAGAGAAAGACAATCGGGTCCTTTGTATGAAGAGCTACATTTGTGAGGCTGAAACTTAGCCACAAATTTGCACAAATGCACTCTAGGGAGCAATCTGTCGAAAAAGTCTCAGTGATTTTCAAACAACTTTCCAAAAATCCCGTTTCTCATATTTCAATCTTTATTGAATTCCCTTCGAGATGCACTTTATAGCTTTTTACCGGGTTATCAGCCGGAGGGCACAGCACCTCGCCTGTTTTAACGTTGAACTCCGCTCCGTGCCAGGGGCATATCACCACTTCTCCATCGATGTCGCCCTCACAAAGCGGACCCCCTTCATGTGTGCATTCATTCTCGATTGCATAGAAAACTCCATCGCAATTAAAAAGGGCTATTTCTTTCCCTTCAACTTCCACCAGCATTGCTTGGCCGGGCTCTAAATCATCGGTTTTTGCAACTTGTATTAGGTTTCCCATTTCATTCTCCCATTTTTGTTTTGTACTCTAATTAAACTTATATCCTCATTTGAATGACAAGGCAAGAACGCATTGAATCTTGTGTTAAAATAAGCCCTAATATGCCTGGAAAGAAAAAAAAACGAAAAGAAATCCCAACGAGTCTAAATTCAACGAGAGTTGCGAGAGTTCAGGAAATTAAACTCGGTCAGAGAAAGGTAGTTTCTGTGAATGGGTCGGAGATTCTGTTATTAAATCTGGACGGAAACTTCCTGGCTATAAACAACAGATGTCCTCATGCCGACTTTCCCTTGGTTCGAGCGCCGATCTCCGGAGACATGATTGTTTGCCTTAATCACGGATGGATTTTCAACGTCAAAACCGGGGAGTGTATCACTGAACGCTCCTGTCCATTGAGAACATACAAAGTTTTTATAGAGGGCAAAGATATAAAGATTAAAAGTTAAGCTTTTGTTAGTGTTGCTGGACCTTGGCGCATTGTCTGACCCCTTGAAAAAATGCCTGTTATTCGACGATGAATATTATCGACAATACCAATTGAATACCCCGTAGTTGCTGGCTGCCCGAAGGGCAGAAAAGAACATATAAAATTGATAAAACAAAATAAGAAGAATCATAAGGTTCCTAAAAATAGTCAATAATTATGTAGGAGCATCTTCCAGATGCGAAAGTAGTCGCGCCAGGGATGGCGCTCTTACAAATGAATTGACGAGTAGGTAAAGGGTATATGATAGAAGGGGTTATTAGCTTTTTAGTTTTAGATGCCCCGTGGCTCTGCCACGGAGAGCTTTGCTTGTATGAGAAAGTAATAGTCTGCTGCTAAATACCTGGGCTAAAGAGTTGAAATCCGCTTCTCGGCAATCTCTTTCCGTCGACATAGATGTTTCGTCCTGCGTCCATCGCCACCCTGCCTTTTGCGATGAGATGATGGACGGCAAAGGGGAGGGTTTGCCATTCTGCCTCTTTTCGTATCTTCTCCTGAATTTTTTCCACATCCTGTTCTATGAATCCGTCAAGGGATACAGGATGTGACTGAACCAGCGCAGGACCGAAGCGTTCATCTTCCGCCTGGATGTAGACTGTGCATTTAATCTCCTTTTCTCCAGCCCTTAGCGCTTGTATGGCTGCATCTACTCCCCGGACGAGATAGGGTTTTGTGATGTCTCCAGGGTAAAGGTTTACGATTTTGTTCTGATACTTCTTGACAAATAATCTGCTCAATCTTCTCCGGTACCCAGCGAGGACTATCAAGTCAGGGTTACAGGTTTCCTCGATAAGCGCGATTACTTCAGAATCGTAGAGCTCTCTAGCCTCGTCATCGTCCGGGCTTTTTCGGAGACTCTCAAAATAAGATTTTGAGCTCAAGGTTAAGACCGGTAGCCCAAACTCTTTTGCTCTCTCGACTCCGATACAGTTCGGTACATTAGAAAAAACTAAATCGATCCTCCCGTAGTTTGTTTCTCCCGACCTTTCTAGTTTCTTCTGCTCTTCGTAGAGCGCCAATAGGTTTGTCCCGGAGCCGGAGACAAAAACAGCAACGCTCATCGCCTTGTTGTCCGGTTTATGCAGTAGTTTTATTTGACTCATGATTCACTATCGTCATTGCAATTTGCATCCGCTTCTTTTTTATGAAAGTATATCCATTGAATAAATATGGGCAACTTGACTCAGCGTGTTCTCACGGCGCTCTTCGGCGTCCCGATACTTCTTTTTGTTTTCTACAAGGGCGGGTTGTCGTTCCTCTTTCTAATAATCTTGATAGGCGTTATGGGACAGCTTGAGTTCTTCAAACTGTTCGAGGCGAAAGACGGCTCTTTTCAAAAATTCTTTGCTGTGACATCGAGCTTATTTTTAGCTGTGGCGGCTTATTGGGGTTACACACAGTTTGCCGCCGCTTTTACATTAATCGCTATTGCCGCATTTGTTGTCCAGTTCAAAAGACAGAATTTCTCCGAGACCGTCTCAAGCTTGGGGATTTCTATCATCGGGATTATCTATCTTGGCTGGTTTCTCGGCCATACGGTTCTGCTCAGAAATTTAGGCCATGACCCAGATATAAAAAACTATGCAGAAACAGCGCAGGGAATAAAAGATGTGGGTTTTTTTTATGTTATTTTCGTCGTTGCCTGTACATTTCTCAACGATACCGGAGCCTATTTTGCTGGAAGATGGAAAGGGAAGAAAAAGCTGATCCCGAAAATAAGTCCCGGAAAGACGGTCGAGGGAACAATCGGCGGGATAATGTCGGCTACGGCAACGGGAGGAGTTGTAAACCTTATTTTTAAATCTCCTCTTGAGTACCCCTGGGCTTTTGGGTTCGGTTTCATAATCGGTATTGTCGCACTGTTTGGAGACCTCATTGAATCTTTGATCAAAAGGAGCGTCGGCGTCAAAGACTCAGGCGGGATATTGCCCGGCCATGGAGGAGTGCTCGATCGTTTTGACAGTTTGATCGTTGTGTTTCCCGTTTCTTATTATTTTGTCTTGTTTTATTACCGGCTGAGCGGTGTCTCGTTCGGCTGATTCCAAATGAATCTTCCCGGGCTGTTGCTCAAACATAGAAATAGTCTGTCATATCGAACGGATGTGAGATATCTTTCTGTTTCATGTGTTGATGATCTTAAAAAAAGATTTCTCCCGGAGTTTATCCTGAGGGTAGCCGAAGGAGTCGAAATGACATTTTTGGATTTGGGCAACAGCCCGTTAATATCCACCCCATACGTAAAGACAAATTACTGTGAGGCAAATAGGCTTTATCAAAATTAACCGCGTTTGTCGGAGGAAAGCACTAGGCTCTTGACCGTCTGCTCGGAAAGCGCAGTTTCAATCGAATTGTCTGCCGTATCCAACACAGCGTCTACCTCTCTCACAGACGAAAGCCTGTTTTCCAGCGCGTTAGACACTTCTTTATTGTTTCTTACAGAATCGAGTATCTCTTTTACCTTGATTGTTTCAATATCACGTGCCGGAAGATATGAGGGGACATCGTCCAGCGTTTCGGTGATCAGTTTGTTGTCGATCAATTGGGTTAAGGTGTTTTGTATCGGCTCAGGAGGGAGTCCTAGATGATCCATCAGCTTGTCCAGCGTCCACCTGTCTTTATCGTGATAGAAGTTGTATCCGATGTGGAACATGATTAAAACCGACAGTTTCTCTTTCAGCTTGGCGCTTAAATTAAACGCCCCTTTTTTCATGGTGAGGAACTTCAGGTTTTGGTGACAGAATGAAATGGCTGCTCCTATCAAGAGGGTAAGCCAGCTCAAGTATAGCCATATCAAGAACAGTATTACTACAGCAAAACCAGAGTAAATGGCAGTGTATTGAGTTGAAGACACTACGAATGAAGCAAACGCCCAGCCGATAGTCTGCCATAGCACTCCTGCAACCAAGCCGCCGAGGAGCGCCGAAGTAAATTTAACCTTTGTGTTCGGTATTAATATATATATAAAGGTGAACACTGAAGAAACGAATATGTACGGAAGCAGCTTGCTGAGAAAGACTATGCCGGTTCCGAGCGGCTCGATCGTTAGCAGTTTATGCACGACCGTGTTGCTCTGGACGGTTGCGGTGAGGCCGATTGCGGAGAATACAAAAATCGGACCAATCAGGATTATGCTGACATAATCGCTGAATCTCCTCGCAAGGCTCCTGGATTTTTCTATTTTCCAGATGTGATTGAGCGCTTCCTCTATCTTGTGTATAAGAGACACTACGGTATAGACCAACATAGCAAGCCCGATTGAGCCCAATACACCCACCTTCATATTCTCGACGAACTCTAAAATTTTCCGGGCAATTTCATTGCCCTGTTCACCCAACGGGGCAAGGAAGTTGAAGAGTAACGGCTCGAGCGCGTTGTGCACGCCGAATGCCTTGAGCACGGAGAAACTGAAAGCAAGCAGGGGGACGATGGATAAAAGAGTAGTGTAGACGAGGCTCATGGCACGCAGAGTGAGTTCTCCCTCAGTGAACTCTCGAAGCGAGGCGTAGACGAGTCTTAGCAGTTTTATAAGAAATGCCCTTAACCTGTCATGAGAGTTAATGTCTATGTGCCATAGCTCTTTGGAAAAAAAGTCGCTCAGTTTTTTGACGAGGTCGGTCATTGTCTATCTTGCCTTTTCTTATTGTAGCATTTAAAGAATGGAAAAAGAAACCGGGTTTAAACTTGGACAAACGATATTCAAGATTTTTCAAGCTCTATCGTTACGTGTGAATCTTACTTCCCTCTCCTCGTATTTGTTTTGGAATGGTTACTTAACCTTTTACTGTTAAAGTAGCAGCTTCTTTCTATTGACTTATTAGCTCAGAGTCTCTTGAAAATCTTTTCATAAACCATTTTACGGTTGAGGATTCCCAATATTAGTACTTCAGTTTTTGATATTTTGAATACAACCCTTACATCCCCAACGCGCAGCTTCCAGTAGCCTTTCAATGATCCGCTGAGGGGTTTTCCATACTTTGCCGGTTCGATTCCCAGACGTGTTTCTATAGCTTTAGAGATAATTTTTCTCTGCTTGTGGTCTAGTAACTCAATGTCCTCAAGGACTTTGGGATGGTAAACAATGGCATAAGGCATTCATTCTTCCTGTGGTGAGTGACGTCGAACCATCCATATCTGGTCGTGAGTAAGAGCATTTTTGCGATTAAAAGTTTTGTCACGCTCAGAAGCGATATTTTCGAGTACGGCGTCTTCATGCACTTCTAATGCATCGCGCAAAAGGTCTCTAGCTTTGAGTGAAATGGATATGCCTTCCTTTTTGGCAATTCTTCTTAGCGCTTCATAAAGTGGTTTTTCCAAGACGACATTAATACGCGGATTTTTAGCAGGCATTGTTTTCTCCTTTAACTATGATTCCATTAAAAATGTATCACAAGTGATGCACCAATATCAACCTTTTCAGGGAGTAATGGGGTTTTCTACTTATCTCTTCACACCTCTTGGTGGTAAGGCTTTTATGGCATCCGGTCAATCTGGTTTCAATACAAATTAACACCTTGAAAAACACCAAATCACTGTTAAATTGATTTCATAATCACGATGGGAGGGCACACCTAAGGTTCCGTCCGAAGGTTACTCCCTCTCCTTTTTTACTCAATTTCTTTTATAGCTTTCTAACGAAGTGTGGTTGCCCTTCAGTCCGCAATAGCGTATTCAACGGAACGGGGATTTTCCATCCGCTTGGATGCGTCCAATATCTCAAGTCCTACGATATTACCGTCCTTATCGTAGTCGAGAATCACTCCGGGTTTGTCTTCGTCACTTTCCTCAATCGGCGTGTTACTAAATACAATCCTCGAAACATCCACTTAAGCATCATAAGTTATTTTCATACACGCCTCCAATACTTATCAACTTTACTTGTTCGGTAAGCCGTACCTAAACAGATGCTCAACATCAGGGCGCTCGACCTATTCGGATTCGACCGGGCTGAACTACAACAAAGCATCCATAAAGACTATCGCCGTATTGCTCTACTAACCTGAGAACATCTTCGGAGGTCTGCTTCCGGGCTGACCTAGGGTACCGTAGCAAAATCACACCAAGCGTTTTCTGGCCGTAGGCATAAACCAGTTGGCCGAAATCTTTATCCTCGGTCAACACGATCCTTGCTTTACGAACGGCAAGGTTCATCACATCAACATCATCTGCCCTTGGTAAGATATCAGAAACAGCAAGTACATCGTGATTGGCTGCCCGAAGAGTGCGAACTATAATAAAATCGAGGCTCTCATCTGCTAGTAACCTCATAACTTATTCTGTGGATGATTGCTCGGGGGGATGCAGCATAAGTATCTCCTCATGAGCTAAAGTGTCTGCTGCATAACGAATGGCTGCTTGTATATCCTCGCGTGTGAGTCGTGGATATGCTTCTACCAACTCGGATTCAGTTGCCCCCTCGCTCAATTTTCTCAGAATGAGTTCAACCGTGATTCTTGTACCTCGTATAACTGGTTTGCCCATCATAACCTTTGGATTGATTTCTATACGATCTGTAATGGTCATGGCTAATCTCCTAGACAATAGGATACAAATTTGAGAAAGAGATAGCAAGATGATGACGAAGAGATGGACAGAACACATCCACACTGAATCTTCAACCCTCTAATCCTTTTTTCCCCTCCACAATCGCAATCTCCTCCTCCGTAAGCCCGTAGAGTTCGTACGCCATCTAGTCAATCTGCCGTTCGTATTCTTTAACTTGGGTTAACGGGAATTTGATAACTTGACAAGTATCAAGTGTGAGCTAAATTATAATGTATAATCACGATGAGAGGGCACACCTAAGGTTCCGTCCGAAGGTTACTCCCTCTCTTTTTTTTGCCCAATTTCTTTTCTAACCCATCCAAGTAATTGAAATATTTGTGGAACTTCCTGAGTAAAGCTGAGAACTTCTTAGAATTTGGGATAAGTACGTGTAGCAATTTCCCCTTTTTCTCTAAGTACTCAATCAAGCAGTGAAAATCGCCATCCCCCGAGACAATAA
>Ga0187893_10002718_pt1 | contig 38070 bp, 32 predicted proteins | sample MA1701074metaG_FD_139574 | JGI IMG/M metagenome (GOLD analysis project Ga0187893, IMG submission 139574) | White microbial mat communities from a basaltic lava cave in the Kipuka Kanohina Cave System on the Island of Hawaii, USA - MA170107-4 metaG ... | reverse complement strand
GCCTGCCTATACTCCTCCCAACGATCCACGGCCTTTGGGTATTGCCGTGGCCGGATTTGGATTCATCGAGCAGGATAAACCGTGATAAGCGCTCATTGAATGGCGGCGCATCGCGCTGCCCGCGGGGGTAGGTCCACCGTACAATGAGAAGTGAACACCCCTGCCCCGATGCTCCGTCTTTCCGACAATCTCGCGCAAACCAAGGCCGCGCTGCGCGCCTACCGCCTCCGAGCGCTGCTAACAATGCTCGGGATCAGCATGGGAGTTGCGACGATCATCACGGTGATGACGCTGATTCAGGGCGCGAACCTCTACGTCGAACAGAAGATCGCGAACCTTGGCACCAATGTGTTCCAGATCGCACGCACACCGTTTGCGGTCACCGATTTTACAGTGATTATCAAGGCGCTCAAGAATAAGCACATTACGCTCGACGACCGGCAGGCCCTCGCCGAACATTGCGCGGCGTGCGAGCAGGTGGGGGCGCGGGCTTCTTACAGCGCGCGGTCGCGCTATGAAAACCGTGAGCTGATCGACACGAATGTCATCGGCCAGACCGCCAACATGGCTTCCATCGACACGCGCACGGTCGAGCGAGGACGCTTCTTCACCGATGCGGAGGATACGCGAGGTGCAGCCGTGTGCCTGGTGGGCTCGAAGTTAATCGAGGAACTGTTCGCTGGAGGTGAGCCGCTAAACCGAATCGTTCGCGTCGGCAACCAGGAGTTCACCGTGATCGGTAGTTACGAAAAGATCGGATCCGTGCTCGGGCAGGAGCAGGATAACTATGTCGTCATCCCCATGGGAACGTTCCTGAAAATGCGCGGCACCCGCTTTAGCATTACGCTCGAGGTCAAGGCGAGATCCGGAGGCGTCGCCTTCGAGCAGGCGCAGGAAGAGGCGCGCCTGGCCTTGCGCGCACGCCGTCACGTTGCGCCCGCGCAGGAAGACGGTTTCTTCATCGGCACCGCCGACAGCTACATCGAGCTCTGGAAAGCCGTCAGCTCCGCCTTTTTCGCGGTGTTTCTGATGGTGAGCGCGATTTCCGCTGTGGTGGGAGGCATCGTGATCATGAACGTCATGCTGGTAAGCGTCACCGAGCGCACCAAAGAGATCGGCATCCGGCGCGCGATGGGCGCTACACAGGACGACATCCGGCGGCAGTTTCTCACCGAAAGCGTGATGCAGTGTATTCTTGGGGGAAGCTTCGGCATTCTGTTTGGATTCCTGACGGCGCTCGCGGTGCGCAGCATCGCGAGTTTTCCAGTGTCGGTGCAAACCTGGGTCGCTTTGTTCGGCTTCGCGCTGAGTAGCGGTATTGGTCTTTTCTTCGGTATCTATCCAGCTACGCAGGCCGCGAGACTCGACCCCATCGAAGCCCTCCGGAGAGAATGATGAGCCGCGCGGAGGTTCGTGAAAATCTGCTGGTGGCGCTCGACACGCTCCGCTCGCACAAGGTCCGCTCGGCATTGACAGTGCTGGGGATCGTAATCGGCGTTACTTCAGTGATTTCGGTGGCAGCGATTATCGATGGATTGAATGGATTCATCGCGCAACGGGTGGAGAAGATGGGTTCGCGCACCTACATGATCTCGCGGTTCAGCTTTGGAGCGGGATTCGGCCGCGTACCCGAACACATTCGCAAGCGTAAATATCTGTCCTACACCGACGCACAGTTCTTGAAAGAGACTTGCCCTTCGATCGATACCGCCTCAGCCTTTTCGGGCCGTCCGCTTTCCCCCACGGACATGTCCGGCGGCCAGCCGAACGTCATCCAATATGGAAGCGAGCGCGTTGAGCGGATTATTCTCCGGGCGGCGGAGCCAGAGCTTGGGGCCGTGATGCCGCTCTTCAACGTCGCGTACGGGCGTTTCGTGTCACCGTTCGATCTCCAGCACGCGAGGCCCGTCGTCGTGCTCGGCGATGCGATGGCCCAATCGTTGTTTCCGCGCCTGGATCCGATCGGCAAGACCGTGCGTCTCAACGGTTACCTGATGGAAGTGATCGGTGTTTTCGACCAGGACCCCGGCATGTTCGGCGGACCCGGCGTCGACCAGATCGCCGTGATCCCGCTCACTACGTTCCGGAAAATGTATCCGGAAGCGCGCGAATTTTTGATCGCGTTCACGGTTGCCCCGCAGGCGGACCGCGCCATCGCGGTCAACGAGGTGATCGAAGCGATGCGTCGCGTGCGCCGCGTGCCCCACAATGGGGAGAACGATTTCGAAGTCTTCTCGCCCGATTTCCTGAGCGATCTCTGGAACCGGCTGACCGGCGCGCTGGTGGTGTTGACCAGTGCGATCAGCTCGATGGGCCTGCTTATCGGGGGCATCGGCGTCATGAATATTATGCTCATCTCCGTCACCGAACGCACCGCCGAGATCGGAATTCGCAAGGCGATCGGCGCGCGCCGTGGCGACATTCGTGCACAGTTTCTGATGGAGGCTATGACACTGAGCATGACCGGTGGCATTCTCGGACTCTTGTTCGGGGGCCTGATCTCGGTGACTGTCCGTACCCTGATGCCGTCCGTGCCCGCATCGCTCTCTCCGTTCTGGGTGTTTTTCGGCGTGATGATTTCGGTGGGAGTCGGACTTTTCTTCGGCTACTATCCCGCCAGCCGCGCCGCCAAACTGGATCCCGTAGTCTGTCTCCGATATGAATAAGATTCGACTTCTCAAAAGTTCCGACGTTCCCCAATTACATGAGCTCAGCCGCCAGGCGGGCTGGAACCAGACGCCGCAAGACTGGGAGCGGACACTGGCGCTCACTCCCGACGGATGCTTCGGCATCGAACAGAATGGCGGGATTGTTTCCTCTACCACCACGATCGTGTATGGCAATGAGCTAGCGTGGATCGGGATGGTCCTGACGCTCCCCGAGTTCCGCGGACAAGGATTTGCCAGCTTGCTGCTCGATTACGCCATCCGGCACGTTCGCGGGAGCGTGCAATGGATCAAGCTGGATGCCACCGAGCAGGGCCGCCCGATCTATGCCGGTTTCGGTTTCCAGGATGAGTGTCCCATAGAGCGATGGAAGCGACGCGCGGGTCGCGGTCCGAAGCCGGATGCCAGCGGACTTGTCCATCGCTACGTCGTCGATCCCTCCTTCGACCGCGCCTATTTCGGCTCCTACCGTGTCCCGCTTCTGAACGCGCTGCTCAAGCAGGAGGCCGGCTACATCATGGGCTACGGCTATGCGATGGGCCGTCCCGGCGAGCGCGCCACCTACTTCGGTCCCTGTGTCGTCCGCACACGCGACGCCGCGCGTCAGCTTGTCGAGTGGTTTGTTTCGCAACATCATAGCGAGGACATCTACTGGGATCTCTTCCCCGACAACAAAGACGCGGTGCAGCTTGCCATCGATTACGGATTCGAACCCGACCGCCACCTGATGCGCATGGCCCTCCCTACAGCGCCGGGCATTCCTCCGCTGGTCCGCAATAACGCAAGTGTTTTCGCCATCGCCGGTTTTGAGTACGGGTAGACCATGGCCCGCAAGCGAACTCTTTGGAAGCTGAAAGAGCGGGAGATCCAGCTCGGCGATCGCACTCTGATCATGGGAATCCTCAACGTCACGCCGGACTCATTTTCCGACGGCGGTCATTTTCTCGACCCCGACCGTGCGTACGCCCGTGCTCTCGAGATGGAGGAGCAAGGCGCGGACATCATCGACATCGGAGCCGAATCCACGAAACCAGACGCGAAGCGGATCTCCGAAGAGGAGGAGCTGCGCCGGCTCGTTCCCGTATTGAAAAGACTACGCGGGAAGCTGACGATTCCCGTTTCCGTCGACACGTACAAACCTGGCGTCGCCGAGCGCGCCGTGGAGTTAGGCGCCGAGATTATCAACGATCCCACGGGACTCACCTTCGACGCGATGCTCGCCAAGACCGCGTCGAATCTCAACGCGGGTCTGATCATCAACCACATGCGCGGAACACCAGAAACGTGGGCGAAGCTTTCGTCTCTGCCTGATCCTGCGAGCACCGTGCTGAATGATCTCCGCGCAGCCGTACACCGCGCCATGGGATCCGGAATGGGGCAGGAGCGGATCGTTATCGATCCTGGAGTCGGGTTCGGCAAGCGCAAGGAAGAGAACGCGGCGCTGATCGCCGATCTCGATCTCCTCGCGCAGCTCGATCTGCCGCTGCTGGTGGGCCCTTCGCGCAAGTCGTTTCTGGGGCAAACTACACCCGGCGGATTGTTACTGGCGACCGCCGCCGCCATCACCGCCGCGATCCTGGCTGGAGCCCACATCGTCCGCGTGCACGATGTGAGTGAAATGGGTATCGTAGTGAAGACGGCCGACATGATTGTCAGGAATCGTCGTTTAGCGGAACCTGTTCCGTCGCCTGCTGCTCGCCCGCGCCGGCCACATCCAGGTTGATATACTGCGAAGTCGAGCAGACTACGGGGCCGCGCCGCGGCCATTGGAGAGAATAGGGAGATTATGGCGGAACTTCGGCTCGGAGACGAGATCGATGATTTTTGCATCAAGTGCAAGCGGATCACCAATCACGCGATCGTCTCGATGATGAACGGCGATGTGGCTAAGGTCCGCTGCCGGAGCTGCTACAACGAACACGACTACCGCCGCGAACAGGCACCCCCGTCGAAGAAGGAGCTCAAGAAGCAGGCGCTGTTCAACGAGGTCTTGAACAAGACCCCGGGCGCCACAACGAAGGAAGACTGATCTTTCCAGCCAGGCAGGCTGCTCTTTCAATCTCGAACAAGATATACTAAACCTCCACTTCGATGCAGGAGTAGAGTATGTCCCAAAACTTCACACGCCGCCAATGGTTCCGCCATGCGCTCGCCGTCCCGGCCGGTGCATGGATGTCTCGTTACAACGCGATGGCCCAGCCGAATCGAGCCAAGGTCAAGATTACCGCCGTTAAGGCCCTCCAGATCCAGAGCATCGCCGGGAACTGTCTTATCCGCGTGGAAACCGATGCCGGACTGATTGGCTACGGGGAAGCCGGCTCCACCGGGCCGATGGCTCGCGCGCGCATTGAAACGATGAAGCGGCTGCTCATCGGCGAGGATCCACTTGCCATCGAGCGCCACTTCCATAGCATGACCACGCTGATGCACACCTACACCGCCCACATCCCTACCGTCAGCGGGATCGATATCGCGTTGTGGGACTTGGCGGGTAAGATCCTCAACCAGCCGATCAACGTGCTTCTGGGTGGTCCGTTTCGCGACTCGATTCGACTCTACTCTCACGGCCAGGGTGTTAACCTTCTCGATCCCGCCTCGTGCCGCGACTGGGCGCAGCGCGTCAAGGCCGCTCCAGAACGATTCACTGCATTCAAGATCAACATCGATCCATTGCTCGGCGTCCCTTCGGGGCGGTTCACCACTACGCTCGACAGCGGCCAATTGCGCAAAGTGGCGCGTGGTTTCGCGAACGCTCGGGAAGCCGTCGGTGATGACATCGATGTCGCTGTCCACTGCCACAATGAACTCGACACGACCAGCGCCATCCAGGCTGCAAAAGCCGTCGAGCCCATGAATCCCCTGTTCTACGAGGATCCTCTGCCTGTTGCGTTTTCGGAAAGTTGGATGGCTCTACGGCGCTCAACCCGGATTCCCATTCTCGCCGGCGAAAAACTCGAGATGCTTAAAGGCTTCAAGCCCTTCATCGACCATCAGGCAGCCGACATCCTCCACCCGGATCTCGCCTTTGCCGGCGGCTTCACCGGCACACGGAAGATCGCGGACTATGCCTATGTTCTGCGGACTCCAGTAGCGCTTCACAACGTCGGTAGCCTCGTGCTCTGTTATGCGTCAGCCCATTTCGGCTCGGCCATCCACAACTTCTACCGCTCCGAGAGCGCGCTCGGGCGTCCGACTCGTCATGTCGAGCAGATGTCGGCCCAGCGGCCACCCGAGGTCGCTAACTCACACCTGAAAGTCCCCGAAGGCCCGGGCCTCGGCTTCGTGCCAAACGACGAATATCTGAAGTCCCAGATGATGCCCGGCGAGTCGTGGTGGGCGTGAGGAGGCCGTGATGAAGAACGCCATGCAGCGCCGTGCACTTCTTTCGACTCTCCTCGCCACGCCCGCCGTCCCGGCGGCGGCCCTTCAGGCGGATCGCGCCACACGCGGGCTACCGCCACTCAAGATCACGGACGTGAAAATCATTCCGACATCGGGCGGAGCCCGTTACCGCTGGATCTTCGTGAAGATCCTAACCAGCGAGCCTGGGCTTTACGGCATCGGTTCGGCGAGCAATCACTATCAGACCCACGCGGTGATTGCGGCGCTCGAGAAGCACCTCAAGCCGTGGCTCATCGGCAAGAACGCAGATCAGATCGAAGACCTTTGGCAGTCCTCTCACCTGAAAACGTACTGGCGCAACGGCCCGGTCAATAACAACGTTCTCAGCGGAATGGACATGGCGCTTTGGGACATCAAGGGTAAGCGCGCCGGCATGCCCGTTTACGAGCTTCTCGGCGGCAAGGTGCGTGATGCGGTCCCCTGCTATGATCACGCCGGCGGCAACGACAAGGAAGCTTGTGTCGCCTCGGCACAGAAGTCACTCGCCAAGGGTTTCCGCTACGTTCGCATTCAACAGGGCAATTACGGCGGCGGAGGATTCATTCCGGCAGGGCAAGGAGTGCGCCCTGAAGGCGGTTACACCGGTCGTGCCTTTGATGAGGAGTTTTACGTCGAGAACATCCCCAAGCTTTTCGAGTACGTACGCTCGAAGATCGGCTTCGAGCCGAAGCTCTGCCACGATGTCCATTCGCACCTCACTGGGATCAACGCCGTCGAGTTCTGCCGGCGCGTCCAGCCTTATCAAATGTTCTTCGTGGAGGATGTGCTCCCACCCGAGCATCTCGCCTGGTACAAGCAGATCCGCCAGATCTGTTCCACGCCCCAGGCCGTCGGCGAAGTATTTTCGCATCCCTACGAATACATGCCGCTCATTACCGAACGGCTCATCGACTTTGTCCGCTGCCGCGTCTCCGCCATCGGCGGCATCACTCCAGCCCGCAAAACCGCAACCGTGTGCGAAGTATTTGGCGTTAAAACCGCGTTCCAAGAGGGCGGTGAGAACGACCCCGTAAATCAATTGGCCGCCTACCACGTCGACATATCGAGTCCCGCGTTCGGGATTCAAGAGGAAAACGGCTTCCCCAACCAGGTGAAAGAAATGATGCCCGGGGTCGCGGAGATCCGAAATGGCTACCTTTATGGCAGCGGAAAGTCTGGGCTGGGTATTGATCTCGACGAGAAGCTGGCGGCGAAGTATCCGTTGCAGCCTATCAATGACGGCGGTCCGTATGGTCTTGACCGGACGCTTGACGGGGCCGTGGTGAAGCCTTAGTCCCACGGATCCGATTACTGCGAAGGGTGCTAAATTGGGAGAAGCGATGCAGAAGGCGGTTCGCATAACGTCTCACGAGGAGGCGTTGGCCGAGCGTTTAGAATACTGGCTCAGCCGCTCGCCAGAGGAGCGTTTGTCTGAAGTGGAGCGCCTTCGGCGGGAGTATCTGGCAATCCAACGCGGGTCGCAATCCGATGCAATACCAGAAGGACTTTGCCGAACTCTGCGCCTTGTCGAACGCGAATGGGATTGAGTACCTCGTAGTAGGCGGATACGCCGTTGCTTTCCACGGCGCACCGCGCTTCACAGGGGAGTTCGACATTTTCGTTCGGGCGAGCGAAGATACTCTAAAGCGGGTGTTCGTCGTTGTGCGTGAGTTCGGTTTTCGCACAGATGGCGTTGTGCCCGATTATCTCCTGCGTCACCGGAAGATCCTTCAGTTAGGTCAACCGCCAGTCCAAATCCACCTCATGACCAGCATCACGGGTGTGACGTGGGAGGACGCATGGCAATCTCGGAAGATGGAGACGTATGGAGGAGTTCCTGTCCCTTTCCTAGGCCGCAATGCCCTAATCCTGAACAAGACCGCAACCGGGCGAACCAAGGATCTGGCAGACGTTGAGGCTCTCCAAAGGAAGCCGCCTCCTTAGGAAACCGTGGTGAGGATACGGGTTTACTTAGGCGCCCCTGAGCGCTCACCTGGGCTGTTCACTCCACTCACCTGCGCCTTAGCGGGCTTTACCCGCACCAGCACCGGCTCGACGGAAGCGTAAGAATTCTGCTGCGTCGAGCGCGTTTCCACTCGTCCGGAGAGATAGATGTATCCTTCGACGGGCTTCGCGTTGGGCAATGCCCACAAGGTAAAGCTGCGCTCGGATTCATCCTCGGTGATGAGCACGCCGTTCAAACCAGAGTCAGTGACGCGAACGCGATAGGGCAAGTCGCGCACCTCCACCGGAACTCTTCCTGCGAACCCGTTCTGTCGCGTGGCCCGAACCTTCACCTCAGCCGTCTTGCCCGGTTCGATCTCGACGACCTTGGTTTCGGCGAAGAGCAACACATCCGGCTTGGGTCCAACGGCAATGAGTTTCGTGCGATCTTCGGGATTCGCTTTGTGCGCGATCGCCTTGCCGTTCACCGTAGCGCGGCCAGTCAATTCATAGGCCACCGCACGATCGATGCTCGCGTCGGCTTCGGCCGACAACAGAATCGTGGAAGTATCCTGCCCCGGGGCGATCACGTTTTTGGTAGCCCGCAGCCCCTTGGGAAGATCCGAAAGCGAAACTTCGATCGGACCATCGTAGCCTTCGAGCCGCAGAGCCGTGACCGTCAGCGGGATTGTACCGCCGCGCGGAACATTGGGATTGCGGGGATTCACCGTCAGCCGGAAATCCGGACGCGGTTCACGGATATGAAGACGGTAGGCGAAACGCTCACCGCCCATCCCCCGCACGTCGCGGATGCGCGCGAAATACTCGCCATCGGCCGGAGCCGTGAACTCGATCAGGGAATCTTTCCCGTAGCCCGGTCCGCCATCGTCATTGCGGTAGTACAAGCGAGCCAGTGGCAAACCATTCGGCGAAAACTGCGCGCCGGCAGGGTGCACTTGTACCTTATACATGGGCCGATCGATCCCATGTGATTCCGGAGAGGTACCGAAAAACCCTTTCCGCTGCCCGCCGAACGATTCGACGATCATGTCCTCATCCGGTCCGTCGGGAACTTCCTCCACGCGGCCGATTTCGCTGCCAATCATGACATAGTCGCCAACATTGAGCACGTTCCAGGTTTGGATGCGGAGTCCTCGTGAGGCGGAGTCGTGATCGCGAAGCACCGTGAACGTCTCCCAGACCGCCCGCGCCACGGCTCGCTCGACGGGTTGACCTTTCGAGTCGAGCACCTCGACCAGTGAATCGAGCTCGGATCCAAGGCGACGCGCGTTCACTTCGAGCGTAACCTTCTGTCCCTTGCGCGCTGAGAACCTGAAATAGTTTTCAACGGGAACACCCTTTTCGGACGCGGCGATCCGGCCGTTGATCGTGACCGGCCATTGCACGGACTGGGCCTGGGCAATCTTGCGCGCAACCGCCGATTCGATTTCGGGATCGTCACCCAGCGCCAGCTTCACTTCAGTGAACGATTCGCCGGGCCGCAGAATGGCGGCGTTCTCATCTTCGGCGGAAGCGGCGCCCTTCACGATCACATTAGCGGCAACGTTGTGACCGCTCAGTTGGACGGGCGTTTCCGTTCCACGCTTGAGTCCGAGGGGATAAGCGGAAATCGCAATCGGAAGCTTGCCCACGAGAATGCGGTAGAAATTCGAGCCGCGTCCCGAGGATTCATAATCGGCCACTCGCACGAAGTAGGTCCCGGCCTTATCGAACTTGTGCGTGAAGCGGTTGGTGCTCTCGCCACCGTCATAGCCGAATTCACGCAGCACGGTCTGATCTTCCGCAACGATGCGAACCACAGGTTGCAAAGTCGAGCCAATCCGAGGCGCCTGATTCTCGAACACCAGCTCTTCACCCGCCTTCACCTTGATCTTGAAATGATCTGCGTCTCCGGCGCGGGAGATAGCGCCGGTCAGGATCGTGGGTAGATAGGTCTCAAAGGCGTTGTCGAGCGAATCGTTGGGTTCGCGATCGGGCGATTCGCCGTAATAGGGCTCAATCAGAAATGTTGCTTCCGGAGTTGTGCCAAGCGGAGTGAGCAACCGGAATTTCACCGGCCCCACCTGCGCTTCCGGAGCGACATCGACTTCGATCGTCACTTGATTGCGCGGCGGCAGTGGGCCTACGTCGATCGTGGACGGTGTCCCGTTCGACCCGAGCCGGATATCGGGGAGATCCGGCAGCTCCTTCACACGCACGATTTTTCCCTTGATCCCGGCTTCGGAGAAATAGATCGCGGACGCCTTTGCGAGATTCAGTCCCTCGAGGGTCAACTCCACCGTGGTACCACGGGAAACACCCAGGGGCGTGACGACGTTCAGTGTCGGCGGGGTCATTCGCGGTCCGGTCGGATGATCCGTGGCCTGCGCGAGAACAAGAGCGGCGGGAATCAAAGCAAGAATAGTCTTCTTCATGACGCTACCTTTGCGCGCGCACGAGCGCGTCCTTGAACTGAACACTATCGTATAGACTCAGCGAGCCGTCCATCCGGCCGACCGCAAGCTGGCGGCCGTCCGGAGAAAACTGAAGTCCATAAACCCAATCGGATTGATTGGGGATAAGTTTGGCTTCCGAGAGATCCTCGGCTTTAAGGACCTTGATGCTCCGGTCGGCAGAAGACGAGACAAGCGATTTGCCGTCGGGCGACCAGACAATCTTGAGAATCGCATCTTCGTGCGCCATGAGGGAGTGGACCAGCTCTCCGGAAATCGCTCCGATGCGCCACACACGAATCGATTTGTCGATGCCGCCAGCCGCTACGTAATGACCGGAAGGATCCACTGCCAGTGTGTTGATCCCATCGAGAGGCTCGCTCAGAGTGTACAGACGCTTGCCGGTGGCCGGGTCCCAGATTTTCACCGTGCGGTCGGCGGCGCCGGAGATGAGCCGCTTGCCGTCCGGTGTGAACTCGAGTGCATACACCGAGTCGATGTGATCCTTCAGCATGCGGATTTCCTGGCCTGTTGCCGTGTCCCAGAGCTTGATCAATTTGTCATAGGAGGAAGTCGCGAGCATCTTCCCATCCGGCGAGAACGCCAGACCGTAGATGCAATCGTCGTGACCATTAAATTTGCCGACTTCAGCGCGAGTGTCGACGTTGTAGATCCGGACTTCCCCCTGCTTGCCGCAAAGACCGCCGGCGGCCGCCAGAAGCTTCCCGTCCCGCGAGAAGGCGACATTCCGGACGGCTTCCGCATGGCCTGGAAGCGTGGAGACGGTCTTGCCGGTCCGCGCCTCCACAAGAGTTACTTTCTGAAAGCCCGCGAGTGCGAGGAGGTTACCCGATGGCTGCCATGCCATCGCAAAGACCTGCGGCTTTACGGCGGCACGCGGCGCGATCCTGGGAGCTACCGTCACAGATCTCACCGTCTGCTTTTCGCCCGGCTCGGGCCCCTTGGCGCCCTTTGTAATCCATTGGTGCAATAGATCGAGCTCGCCCTTGGACAGTGTCGTGCCGTCCATCGGCATGGTCGGATAAGCTTTGCCGGTCACCATTTGATACAGCAGCGAATCCTCTGGCTTGCCCGAGATCACAGTCTTGCCGTGGTTGCCGCCTCGAAGCAGCAGGTCAAACGTGTTGATCGAGAACTCGCCCATCTTCGCCTCGCCGCCATGACAGCCGCCACAGCGCTTATCCAGAAGCGGCGCGATATCGGCCGTGTATGTCTGGGCCGCAGCGAGAATCGGCAATAGAAATAGTCCACGCATCAGTGGTTAAACAGAAACTCCTTGGACGTGAGCAGGGCCCAGACCATGTCTTCCACGGCTTGCCGGCGCGCGTCGCGGGCCGCCTCGGGAGTTGTGCCGGACTGGCGCGCCTTCCCTAAAGCCTCGAGCATCGTCTGTTTCTCGGCGGCAGTGGGATACCGGGCGAAGGCCGACAACATGATCTGTTCGAGCACGCGGTTGTCGGATAACCCGATTCTCTGGAAAAGGTTCACATAACCATTGGGGTCGCTCAACTTCCTGTTGAGCGTGTCACCGTTGATCACGTGCAGCGCCTGGGAAATCGAAGGATCCTGCGATCGCTCGGCCGCATCGCAGATGATCCGTTCCGGCCGGCCGAATACCGAAAGGAATTGCGACTGGACACGCACGTCGGGCAACTGCATCGCACGCGTCCCGGCGGGGTAGCCGCCGAACGTCGCGGGAACACCGGTCACTTGAGACATTGCATCCAGAATCACTTCACCCGGCAACCGCTTGACGATGTACTTCGAGTAGAAGACGTTGTCCTGGGCATTGGTTGCGTTGGCCTCCGAGGAAAGCTGATACGTGCTCGAGTTTAGAATCAAAGAAATGAGGCGCTTGATGTCGTAGCGATTCTGGATGAAGTCTTTCACCAGCGCATCGAATAACTCTTCATTGGAAGCCGGATTGGTGGCGCGCACATCATCCACAGGATGGGCCAGGCCGCGTCCCATAATCGATCCCCAGACGCGATTCACGATGTTCTTGGCGAAGTATTCATTGGATGGGGTGGTAAGCCATTGCGCGAAGTGGAGACGCCGGTCGGCCTCCGATTCGAGCATCATTGCCTGTCCATCCAATGGCGTAGGGGCCAGCGGACGGAGCAAACGCGGGTGGTTGATTTCTCCGGCGGTCTTGGCGAAGATGACGGTTTCTCCCGCGGCATCGCCATTCTTCAATCCGACGCGAGAGAACAAATTCGCGAATTGATAGTACTGTTTCTGGGTCCATTTTTCAAGCGGATGATTGTGACACCGCGCGCACGTCAGCCGCTGACCCAGGAACGCCTGGGTTACATTTTCGGCGAGCGCGATCGTATCCTTGTGGAGCACGAAGTAGTTGAGCGCGCCATTCGAGCGGGATGATCCCGAGGATGTGAAAATGTCGCGAGCAAACTGGTCCCAGGGCCGGTTGGATTTAACCGAATCACGAATCCAGTTGTAGAAAGACCACATGGCGTTGGTGCGCAGCTTGCGCGACGACACCAGCAACAGATCGGACCACTTGTACGCCCAATAGTCGGCGTATTCGTCCCGGTTCAGGACGCGCGCGATCAGCTTCTCTCGCTTGTCTGGCGACCGGTCCGCGAGGAACTCCTCGACTTCTTCCGGCGTGGGCAAGATGCCGGCGGCGTCCAGATATACCCGGCGAAGAAAGCTTTCATCGCTCGATGGCTTGGACGGAACCAGATTGAGGGATTTCCATTTGGCGAGCGAAAGCTCGTCGATAAAATTGGCTGTCCGGAACGAGGCGTAATCCGCAGCGGTCACTCGATTGCCAAAGGGAACGGTGACGCGCGCGTACAATACTTTGCTCGAGTACCACAGCGTGATGGCGGCTTCCCCGGCCCCATTCATTTTGACGAGTCCGGAATCATCCACGTTAGCGACGCCTTCGTTGTTCGAGCTGAACTTGACCCATCGCGTGACGTCCTCCACTCGCCCGTCCGAATACCGCGCTCGCACCACGAGCTGCTGTTCGGCACCTGTGGTGAGCACGGCGCGGCGAGGATGCACCTCGAGGGCTGTAACGTCAGGGTCGTCCTCCTTGGGCGGCGGCGCGCCATTGGCAATCCATTCCGAAACCACCCGATACTCCAGAGAGTCATGCCCAAAACGCTTGCCGCCGCCATGCGGCAGCGCGAAGGTGGCTTTCTTCAACAGCAAGGACGATGCAGGATCGGCGAGCGAAACACGGCGACCAACAGATTGCCGGGTCAGAGTGTCGTAATCCAGCTCCGGGTCGTAGCCGCGCAGAGTGAGTTTGAATCCGTTCTTGCCTGCCAGCGCCCCGTGGCAGGAGCCCTGGTTGCATCCCATCTTGGTGAACACCGGAATCACATGATTGCGGAACGACCATTGAAACGGCTGCCCGATTCCCTTCACGCGGACCCGCGCGGAAGCCGCGAGTCCGTTCGCTTTGGCCGTGATGGTCGTTTCGCCGTCAGCCACGGGTGTTACAAGTCCCGAAGGATCCACTTTGGCGACCGCAGGATTCGCGGAGGTCCAAGCGGCCTTGCGGGTCAAATCAGAGTGTTGAGCCCCAACGGTATGTTCTGCGACGAACTGGTGGCGGGATTCGGGAGTGCGAAGCTCGATCTCGGGTGGGAGCAGGCCGAGGGTTTGGGCGTGAATCGCCAAGGCAAAGGAAAAAAGGCAGATGAACTTCATGGATTGGGTGTGTGGCATGGGGTCGCCGTGCCCCTCGCCTGTATCTTATCTCCGTGGAATGGATGGGGGCAACCTTCCCGGGAGAATGTTTGGCCCGATGTCGTGGCCGCAGGGTGTAGGTGGGGCGGGCCATTTTATTGGCGGGTCTGAAGACCCGCGTGGGCTAAAGCCCACCCTCCGGAGAGGGCCCAGGAGCGGCGGAGTTTCCACTTGGCGACAGCATTTCCTCGACTTCGAGGGCGGAGACGAGGTCGGATGGCTGAAAGCGGTCGAAGAGGGCTTGGGCGGAGGAGGTCGACTGAATCGCGGAATTCGCCGGTGAGGATGATGAACTTATTGGAGCAGAGGCCATGCCGGAGGTAGTTTTGGCAGGAGCGGGAACAAAGAGGCGGCAAGTTAATGAAACAACGATAGTTACGACTGCACTTTACTTAGTTATGACGCAGCGGACCTGTCTCTGTCAGCTGCAAAATCTGATTCTGTCGCGATCCTCCTATGCCTTACGCCCTTGCTCGCCTCTGCCGGTTGAACTATCCTTCCAGAGGAGTCACTATGTCGAACTATCGAGTCGGACTATATACGCTTGCGATGGCCATCCCCCTGCTCGCTGCGAGCAAGACAGAGCCCAACTTCTCCCGCGACGTCGCGCCGATTTTCTACAAGAGCTGCGCTGAGTGCCACCGCAACGGCGAAGCGGCTCCCATGCAGTTGCTGTCGTATCAGGAGGTCCGCCCGTGGGCCAAAGCTATCCGTGAGCGCGTCGTCACTCGCGCCATGCCGCCCTGGCTCGCCGACCCCAAACACGGCCAATTTGTGAACGACCGCAGTCTCTCGCAAAAGGAAATCGACACCATCGCTGCCTGGGTGGATGCCGGCGCTCCGGAGGGCAATCCACGCGAGTTGCCGCCTCTTCCCAAGTTCACCGAAGGCTGGGTCATCGGTGAGCCCGATGTCGTGATCAAACTGGAGCAACCCGTCCCGGTCGCCGCCACCGGCGTGATTCCATATCAATACTTCGTCGTTCCGACCCACTTCACGGAGGATAAGTGGGTCCAATCGGCTGAAATCCGGCCTGGCAATCGGGCGGTTGTCCATCACGTCATCGTTTCGATCCTCGAACCGGGTAAGGAGCTGAGCGGATTCGGCGCTGGTGCATTCGGCCGCCTGCCCGGCCTGGTTGGCTTCGCGCCCGGGGAGCAACCCAAAATCCTTCCAACGGGTGTCGCCAAGATGGTGAAGGCCGGATCAAAGCTTGTCTTTCAGATGCACTATACGCCGAACGGCAAGGAAGCCACCGACCAGACACACGTTGGTATCCGGTTTGCCCGTGATCCCGTCCGCAAATATTCGCGCGGCGGCATGATTCCAAACATCGGCATCCGCATCCCACCGGGCGATCCCAACTACGAAGCCAAGGCCTCCTGGACCGCCTCCGATGACGTCCGCCTGATCAGCTTCATGCCGCACATGCACATCCGAGGCAAGGATTTCAAATATACCGCCGTCTATCCCGATGGGCGCAGCGAAGTGCTCCTCAACGTGCCGCGCTACGATTTCAACTGGCAGTTGATCTACCGCCCCAAGGACGGGATCTTGCTCCCCAAGGGTACTCGCATTGACGTCGTCGCCCATTACGACAACTCGCCCAACAATAAGTTCAACCCCGACCCCACTAAAGAAGTCCGCTGGGGACCCCAGACCTGGGAAGAGATGATGATCGGCTGGTTCGAGTACACCCGGGAGGACGAAGACCTCACCAAAACCGAGCCGCGACCTTCCGGGAGCGGTCTATAAGACTACTGTGTTAGAAAACTGTAGACTCGGCGATTGTGGGGCAGATGGCATCCTGCCCCAAAGAGTAGTGAGGCCACAACCAAAATGGCAGAGAGCCGGCTTGAAGGCCGGCACAGTCGTACTAAGCATGAAGGATTAACAAATGTGGATTCGTAAGCATGAGCGTGACCGCCGCAAAGGCGTCGACTCCCCCGTCCCTACGCAGATGATCTCGACCGAAGAGATCATCCCGCGCCGCCAGAATGAAGACCAAAAACACGTGGAATCCCTCATCGGCGACATGTCCGCGGCTAACGCCAAACGCGTCGGCCTATCGCGCCGCGACTACATGCGCACTTCGATGGGCCTCGCCACTTGCTGGCTCGCGACCAACAAAGTGTACGGAAACCACTTCGAAGTCGACGATTCGGAAGCTTTCGAACCCGAGGCGACCGCCGAAAAGTATCCCAAGAGCGAGTACTTTATCGTCGACGTACAGGCGCACTTCACCAACGGATTCGCGCTGAAGTTCCGCAGTTCCGAAATCGTGAAGGCTATGGGATTCCAGCTCAAGGAGGATGTCGAAGCCTACGGCTTCAAGAACTTCGTCAAGGAGATGTTCTTCGATTCTGAAACCAACATGATTGTCCTCTCAGGCGTTCCTGGCCGCGAGCAGGACAAGAACGCAGAGGGTATGAAGCTCGAAGGACGCGCGCGCGGCGGCGGCATCCTTCCTTCGTGGCTAATGTCCCAATGCGCAAAAGAACTCAACGATCTTTCGGGTTCCCAGCGCTCGCTCTGCCAAGGCAATCTCGCTCCCAACCACTATTGGGACAAGACAACCAACAAGCCCGACAAAGCCGCCACGATCGAACAGATGGAGCGCGAGCTGAAGCAGTATGGTATCAACTCCTGGAAATGGTATTGCCACACCGACCCGGGCCGCTCAGGCGGCGGCTTTCAGCTCGATGACGAAAATGCCTACTGGTTTTACGAAGAATCCAAGAAGCGCGGCATGAAGCTCATGAGCGTCCATAAGGGCTACAGGTCCCAGTCGCGCACGCTGGGCCACCTCGCCAATCCCAAGGACGTCGAGAAGGCCGCACTCGATCACCCCGATTTCAACTTCGTCATGTATCACTCCGCGCTCGAGCACTCGATCACCGAGCCCGAGTGGAAAGATCCCTCCAAGGTCAACCCCACCACCGGCGACATGTCCTGGCACAACGTCCTGATGGACATCAAGAAGCGCAATCCGAAGATGAACAACGTCTATTGCGAAATCGGCAGCTTCTTTGCGCCGCTGGTGCTGGTCCATCCGGGTCTGGCCATGCACGGCATAGGCAAGAACATCCAGCACTATGGCTCCGATCACGTTGTGTGGGGCACCGACTGCATCTGGTGGGGCTCGCCGCAATGGGTCATCGACGCATTCAAACGCTTCCAGATTTCCGATGAGTACTGCGAGAAGTTCGGCTACAGGAAAATCAGCAAGCAGGACAAGGCCAGGATTTTTGGCCTGAACGCCGCCAGGCTCTACAAGATCGACGTGAAGGCCAAACGAAACGCGTTGCCCGCCGACGCCCTGTCGCGCCTGAAGACGGCGTATCAGTACGAGGGCGGCCAGCCCAACAACGCCGCACACGGTTGGGTTCGTGCGGACGATTGAAACACGACCGCTTGCTTACGCGCGCGGCTCAGTTCTCCTGTTCGCGCTGCCGCTTCTGAGCGAGGATCTGGCCCACTTCCATCACGTCCACTTAAACGCAACCAATCCGCGCGCCGCCATCGATTTCTATACCTCCAAATTCGATTGCGAGAAGCAACGATTCGGGCAGCACGACGCCGTCTTTGCGCAGAAGTCCTGGTTGCTGCTCAACAAAGTCGACAAACCTCCACCCCACGAAATCACCTCGGCCATCTGGCACATGGGGTGGGGCGCCGAGGATATGAAGAAGGAGTACGATCGGCAGCTCTCCATCAAGACGCCATTCCACACACCGATGACCGAGCTTTTCCCGAACTTCTTCTTCGCCTATGTCGACGGCCCAGACCACGCGCTGATCGAGTTGAATACGGCCCGCCATCACAACTTCGGCCATGTCCATCTGATCTCGACCGACGCCGTCTCAGCCGGGGAATGGTACGTCAAGCACTTCGGAGCGCTCTATGCTTCCGGCCGTCCGCCCACGCGTGAGCCCCGCTTCATACGCGGGTTCCAGATCGGTCCGAACGCGTCCTTGATGATGGATAACGTCAACATCATCATCTTCCCTATCGAGTACGCGCGTCAGCAATGGCCCGAAATTTGGAAGCAGAAGAATGAGTTCGATTCCCCGAAAGGCCGCGTGATCGATCACGTCGCTTTCAGTGTCGACGATCTTGCCGCTACTCTGAAGCGCCTGTCGGACGATGGCGTAAAGATCGTCTCCAAACCCGCTAAGATCGAGGGCAGGGATGTCACTTCCGCCTTCATCGAAGGCCCCGACCGCATTCTCATTGAGCTAGTGCAGGGCCACACGTACTCGGCATGGGGTTCCACGCACGCCGGCAAGCCCATTCCTGAATTCATTCATGGCGAAGAGTGCCTATTCTGCCACCGCAACGACGTCGGCTCCGCTTGGCAGAAGAACCCGCACAACCTGACCACCCGCCAGATCGAAGGCTCGGAAGAGCTACTGCTCGGCCGCACACACACGCGCAAGCTCAGGAAAACCGGCTATAACAAGCTCTCGCTCCTCGACTCCCAGACGGACTTCACGGCCCGCTGCGCCGGCTGCCATACTACCGCCCTCGACCCCAAAGAGAAAACCTACGCCTACATTGGCCTCGACTGCTACACTTGCCACGGCTCAGTCGACCTCAATCACTCCGGCAACACTTCCCTGATTCTGCTCTCGAAGAAGCGCCGCCACGAAACACATAGCGTCAATTCGATCTGCGCCTCCTGCCATCTTCGCGGTGGCTTATCCCGATCCATCGGCCTTCCCTACCCCAACAATTTTGTCCCAGGCGACAATCTTTTCCTCGATTATCAAGCCAAGCTCACTCTTGCGGACGACCCCATGCTCAACCCCGGCGACCGTCACGTTTACCGTAGTGTCCGTGACGTTGCCCTCGGGGGGGCGGACACCACCTGCCTTTCCTGCCACACCGTCCACACGCGCTCCACCGAAAAGCACCGCCGTGTACTCAACTCCGCCATCTGCCGGGACTGTCACTTGGAAGGCAAGCCCCGTAAGCAAGTGATCCGGTATGAAGTGCACTCTCCGACTTGCGAGTACTGAGCCGGATCTCGTGAAATAGGGTGCGATGACTCAGCCCACCTGAATCACACCTCTTAGATACGGCGCGACGTAGCCGGCGATCTTCACCCGCTCGCCGCAATCCTCGACCCACAGATCGCCTCCTCGCCGGCTGAGTTGCCGGGCGCTCATCGCCTGTTTCTTCAGGCGCCGCGACCAGTAGGGCGTCAGCATGCAGTGCGCCGAACCTGTGACAGGATCCTCGTCGACGCCGGCGCCAGGGGCGAAGAAGCGCGAGACGAAATCCACGTCGTCGCCCGGAGCGGTGACCACCACGCCGCGACGGTCGATGGTTCGAAGAACGTCAAAGTTCGGCTGCAGAGTGAGCACCTCACTGGCATCCGCGAACACGGCCAAGTAATCTTTGGCGCCGAGGATCTCGACCGGTTGCGTCCCGAGGCCGTCCACCAGACGAATATGTGGCGTGCACGGCTTAGGCGGAAGGGCGGGAAAGTCCAGACATAGGCGATCGCCTTCCAGAGTGACGAGCAGTTCTCCGCTCTTGCTTTGAAAGACAACGCTGTCGTCCAGATATCCTAGATACTTCCGCAAGACGTAGGCTGAGGCAAGGGTGGCATGGCCGCAGAGGTCGACTTCGATCTCGGGTGTGAACCAGCGGATCTCGAAGCGACCGTCTGTTCGGACAATAAATGCGGTCTCGGCAAGATTGTTTTCGGCGGCGATCGCCTGCATCACCTTAGCGGGCAGCCACGATTCCAGGGGGCATACGGCCGCTGGATTTCCAGCAAATTGGCTGCTCGTGAAGGCGTCGACCTGGTATAGGGGGATTTCCATGTTTCAGTGTATCCTCCCGGTGGTGCAAGCCTCAGGGCTTGCGTTGAAATGTTATCCTCGCTGCCGGTGCAAAGCCGGATCCGCGTGGATTGCGGATCGAAAGGTCCTTGGGATATGGTCCAAGGGCGAAGCTACCTCTTGTATTGCGTCTTCCAGTCCGTGCTCGCGCGACCGTTCAAATCCCACACCACGATGCCGGCCTTGAGCGTCATTTCGCAAGTGAGCCTTTGCGTTCCGGCCTTCCGCGCTCCCCTGCTATCCACGAAACCATAGCTGCCTTTCTCCAGCCGCAGCACAGCCACGTCCGCGTCGCCGCCTTCGCTCAGATGCCCATACCGCGGGCGCTTGATCTCACGCGCCGGATTCGAGGTGGACATTTCGATCACCTTCGCCAGCGGGATTCCTTCGTTGAGCACCTTCGACATCACGTTGAGCATGTCCTTCATTCCCGCGTTCATCGATCCAGTGTGCAGATCGGTCGAAATCGAATCCGGCGGAAAATTCTGCTGGAATGCCGCGGAAGCAACATTCCATCGGAAGCTCCCTCCGCCGTGGCCCACGTCAAAGAAGATCCCTCGCTTCCGTCCTTCAAACATCGCGGGATTGATATTGCCGTCCGGCAGCAGCTCGTTCCGGTTCCCTGAATAGGCATGGGTGTAGATATCGCCGGGCCGCAGTTTTTCGGTGAGCAGCACGGAGATGGGACGCTCGGCGTGATTGGTTCCGAAATCCACCATCACGGGAATATCGGCCATCGTGCCGGCCTTCACCGCGTTCTCGACCGCGGTCCAATCCTTGTGAGGATAGTGTGCTGTTTTGACGCCCACCACGATCTCTGGATGCTCTCTGGCGAGTTTTGCCACCGGCTCCGGCTCCATATCCTTCGCATCGCCTTCGTTCTTCCCTTGCATACCTAATCCGGCGATATTGATCAGCGCCAGTACTCGCGTCCGCGCCCGATCGATGACTCGCTGCTTGAAATCCGGAAAATTCCGCCAGCCCGCGGTCCCAGCGTCCACGACTGTCGTCACACCCGAGCGGAAGGTGAACCCGTCGGGATAGACGCTGTTGTCTCCCGTATACACACGCGGCATTCCCGTGCCCGCGTAGACATGCACGTGAATATCGACCAGCCCCGGAGTCACATACAACCCCGCAACATCTGCCACGCGGCGTCCTTCGGCGCCGGGAATGTTCGCCGCCACCCGCGCGACCTTCCCGTTGGCAATCGCAACATCGCGGACGGCGTTGAGCGAGTTCTTGGGATCGAGCACCGTGCCGCCTTTGAGCACCAGGTCGTACTGCTGGGCCGACAGAAGGAGTTGAGAAACAATGACCAGAATCGGAGCGCGCATATCATGCCATGGTATCGCGTCCCACCGGCTGCTTGACCACCCTGTCTGAATGGACCCGCTCTCCACCTCTCCACGAAGCACAGCCAAGAGCGCCTCGTTCCGCCAGGGACGGGGAGGTTCTCCGCAGGAGGCTGCATGCCGTCCCGCCAGGGGGCTCGCGCGCGTGCGCTGATTCTCTTCCCGGCCGGCCGCATGGAACGGCCGGCTTGCACAACTTGGCGGATGGCCTCGACTACTGCGCCCGGCTGATTGAGCTTGACATACTCGCCACCCGAAAGGGAATATGAACGAGGAGGCTCGACAAGAAAATGAAGAATGCATCTTTGCCGGTTCTGTTGATGATAGGAATTTGCTTGCCCGCTGTTTGCTTCGACGACGACGATAACGACAACAACCGGAACGCGTGCCGGGACCTTCCCAGCCACAGCGCTTTGAAGGCAGCTCTCACAGCCGTGGTTTCTGCCGGAGGGAACGGAGGATTGGCGTTTAACATGTGGGCCACGGCCGTGAATCGTGATGGCGTAGTATGCGCGGTCGCTTTTACTGGACCGAACCGCGGAGCTCAGTGGCCGGGCAGCCGCGTTATCTCTGCGCAGAAGGCCAATACGGCGAATGCTTTCAGTTTGCCGGGATTCGCGCTCTCAACAGCGAATCTGCACGCCGCGACGCAGCCCGGTGGAAGCCTGTTTGGCCTCCAGCACAGCAACCCGGTTGACACCGAAGTTGCTTACCAGGGCAACTCTTCCAACTACGGACAGTCCAATGATCCTATGGTGGGGGACAAGATCGGGGGTGTAAACGTGTTCGGCGGCGGCCTGGGTCTTTACCGTCCCGACAAAACGCTGGCCGGGGGGGTTGGAGTGAGCGGGGACACCTCCTGCACGGACCACATCGTCGCCTGGAAGGTGCGTCACCGGCTGAACCTTGATAACGTGCCGGCGGGCGTCGGTGCGGGCAATACGGATAACATCATCCACGACTATCTGCCCAACGCCAACGGTAATCCGGTCAGCTCGAGTGCTGGCGGGTTCGGACATCCCACGTGCGGCGCCGGCGCTCCGGCAACCGCAATCGCCAACAATTTGCCCGCCACGCATCCGGTTGGTCCTGCGCAGTAACACCGGTCGAGACTGCTATAGCGGGTGCGCACCCGGACAATGATGACGCGGAGCTGGTTCCTTATCCTGACGTTTTCCTGCGCGGCCGCTGCCGAGAACGCGGCGCGCAACCAGGTGGTTCGCGTGGTTGCGGTAAGCCAGGCGGACATGAACCGCTCCGGGCCGAAAGTCCTCGAGGAGACAATCGAGCGTCTCGATCGCGCTGCCTCCTTTCGTCCGGATATAGCGGCTCTTCCCGAGCTGTTTGTGGATGGCCCTCCGGAAACTGTCCCTGGGCCCGTGACCGAGCGGCTGAGCCAGTGGGCGCGCCGTTACTCGAGCTACGTCGTGTTCGGCATCAAAACAAAGGCTGGAATTCGCGTGTGCAATTCGGCCGTATTGCTCGACCGGAATGGACGCGTGGCCGGCCGCTACGATAAGATGCATCCGACCGAAGGCGAGCTGGAGAAAGGAATCCACCCAGGCGACACGGATCCCCCGGTCTTTCAAACCGATTTCGGCGCCATCGGTGTGCAGATTTGTTTCGATGTCAACTGGTGGGACAACTGGAAGCGGCTGAAGGCGAAAGGCGCGAAGATCGTCTTCTTCCCCGCGGCTTATCCGGCGGCCAAGCAGCTTTCCGCAATTTCGCTGATGAACCAGATGTTTGTGGTGTCTTCAACGCAGTCACGCCCGTCTCGCATCTACGACATCACGGGCGATGTGCTGGCCGTCTCGGGTCAGTTTCAGCCTTACGCCTCCGCTGCCATTCCCATCGGGAAGCGGCTCTTTGAAATCGACTTTCACACGAGGAAGGCGCGCGACATACAAAAGAAGTACGGACCGAAAGTCGACGTTGAATGGCACCACGACGACGATTGGTTCACCCTCGCCTCGCTCGCGCCGGAACTGACAGTGGAGGACTTGATCGCAGAGTATAGCCTGACGCCGCTGGACGACTACCGTATTCGCGCAAAGAAGGCGATCGACGCGGCTCGTCAGAAGTAATTTCCGGTAGTGGGTCAATTTGGTACGCGCAGGTGCTGGTAGCACGACCGCTTTGGCATTCAACGTGCTATAGCGGTCGCGCTGTGGTAGAGTGGCGGGCATGGACATCTCAGGGTTCTTATCCGCAATATGGTTCGATTGGGTGGCGCTCATGACCGGCGGAGCATCGCTCCTTACAACTATCTGTGGCTTCTTTCAGAGTAAGCAGAGAAGGTGGCGTTTCTTGTGGACGGTTGCGTGGCTGTGTTTCCTGGTGACGTGTGTTCGTATTTGGACTACAGAGCATCGAGAGCTCGAAAAAGAACGCCAAAAGCATCGGCCTAACTTTGGGATTTCCGCTCCAGAAACTGGAATCAGCCCGTGGCTCTTGGATGAATCGGTTATTGGAGCCTACGCCATCGTCGAGGTACGCAACAGTGGCATGCAGAGCATAGCGGACAACTTTAGCATGACGCTAAACATCAACGGTACGGATCACAAGGGGCAAATGATGCACCTTGACTCTACCGTTTGCCTCTCGGATGCTTCCGGTATGCCAAATGGCGGGCTCGCGCCTAGAGACGAACTTTCAGAAAAGACTTCAACCTCGCCAATACCCCAAGGCGGGCGAGCAGTAGGATGGCTGGCTGCGAGATTCCCGACCGCGCACAGGAACCTTCTTGACGGCAGCAAGTTGCTGTTGCGGATAACTATGACCGACGTTACAGGAAAACCACACTCTATACAGCAAGACTTTGCGCGAGCTACAAATAGAGCGATAGGGCCTCACAGCTACGCAGGCATGCCGATGCCTCCGGAATGCAGCCCCGGTGTGCGCTAAGCAGCTTGGGATCGAGAATGGTCAACAGCAAGATTGACGATATCGAACAAAGACCAGACATACTGACTGATACCGGCTTCCATCGCGGGCGTGACGCGCAAGGTCTGATGCACGCGCACAAAATTGTAGTGCACGTAGAACAGCGCAATCGCATGCTCGTGGTTCGCCAGCTTCTTGCTGAAGGCATTGGTCGGCCGCGTAAAGCGCCGCATGCCCATCCGCATCGAGAGGTTCTGTCGCTCGATGTAGCTGGTGCTCACGTGCGCCGGGTCGGGGTTGCCGGTGATGACGTTTTTCTCGCAGCCGGTGCAGACGGCGGGCGAGTAGCGCTTCTGCCCCTCGGGATCGTTCCCGAAAATCTTGACCAGCATGGCGTAGTCCACTTCGTTCCAGTCGAACGTGTCGGCGGCGGCCTGCAAGTACATCTTGTGGCCGTCCGTGGTCAACTGTACGCGATTGGCGAGGCGGCCCTTGATGTCCTGGAGGAACTCGGTCGCACACGCGGCGTCGCGCCGTCCGGGCAGCCATCCGAGCACCAGCTTGGTCTGAGCTTCGATTGCCACGAAGGTCCACACGTCGCCAGCGTAGCCGCCATTCTCGAAGTGCTTGTCCTTGACGTTCTTGGCCTTTGCGAAGCAAAACGACCACGCCTCATCGACCTGGATGCGCTTGGCCGGAACGTTGCGCACTACCGCATCGTGGTACTTGGCACACGCCGCGCCAACTTCCGCCAGCAGCCGGAGAATCGTACCCTTGGCGACTCCGGTGAGCCGCGACGTGGAGCGGACGGACCATCCCTCGACCAGCGCCGAGATAACGGCGACCTTCTTTTCCATACTCAAGCGGTTCATGAGAACAGTGTACACGACCGCTTTAGCATAGTCAAGAAAAAAGCGACAGAGCGCGCGTGTTTAGTGGCCCTTTGGCGCAGCCTTTGCCGCTTTTCGGTACGCCGCCCAGCGAGTCTTGGCGGCCTTGGACGCCACCTTCCGGCGCTGTTCAGTCGTCATGGTTTCCAGACGGCGCTTGCCGCCGACCTGGCCGCCACGCCGCCCCATCTCGGCCATAATCTTCGACCGAAGCTTGGCGTCGGACAGAATCGTCTGGACTGTCGCCGGTTCTTGGCCGGTGGACTCACGAACGACCCGGAGAGCGTTTTGAACGGTGTCGAGTTTAGGAGTGCTACTACGCTTACGCATACCACCACCGTTACACGAAACGGCGGGGAGCGTCAAGAGGGGAGATTTTCAAATTGACCCACTACCTAATTTCCGGTTCCTGCGCCCTTTGCACTAGTTCGCGCCGCCAAACGTAATCGAAAACCCAGCCGTCAGCTCAATCTGCTGGAACAGTTTGTCCGCTTTGGTCGCATCCCGGAACGTCAGCCCGTATGGCCGGCCCCCCAGAGAATGCCTCGCATCGATGCGCAACAGCCCGTGGGGAAATACATTGATCTTGACTCCTCCGCCGTAGTTCGCCCCGTAATGCCGCGCCTTCTCCACACGCAAGTCGCCAAAGACCGCTTTCCCGTAATCGTACGCCTGCATTCCGCCCGTCAGAAACGGCCGCCATCGCTCGCCCGACGGCATCATGTACGAAATGAAATTGACGAATGCAGTGTGGACCTTAACCCCGCTCACCCGGTTTTCAGCCGGCTGTCCCGATGTCCGGATCTGAGTCGTGATCTTTCCATCGCTCCGCAACAGTCCCGCTTCGAAGCCGTAGTAGCCCTTTGTATTGAAAGTGACCCGGCCTCCGAACGCCTTATCCGATCTCAGGATCGTGTCTTTGTCCTGGGGACCGGACTCGTTCAGCGACCCCAATCCAGATCGGCTGAAGCGCAATCCGCCGCCTCCACCGCCCACCTCCCATCGTTGGCCCCAAGCTGGGTAAACCGCCAGACCGGCGCTGATCAATATTCCTGGTATAGTTCGAGCGTTCATATTTTTGCTAGCACGCAACCTGGCGGCGTATTTGCGTTCATTCGCGTTTATTTTGCGGCCTAAAGCGGATTTGCCGCCATCCAATACCCCCTCCGCGTCCGAACCTTCAAGGCCGGCTTTGCCACATCCACTAGAATGTCGTGCCACCCACCCGCCAACTTCACCTTCTCGTTCGGCGAATAGCTCAACAGGTACTGGCTGTGTAGCTCCTCGCCGATCTGGGCGATCACTTGCTCCAGTGATTTCAACGACAGGAAGGAATACTGACGTCCACCTGTGTACTCTGTGAAAACTTCCAAGGGATTGGAAACGAACACTCCCTTGACCTGCGTGAAAATCTCCACGAACACTGGCAGGACATTCCCGTATCCCGTCAATTGATCTACCGTGTTCGGGGTCATGGGCGCACCCGGCGGCAATGGGCGCGCACCCGGCGGCATGGGGCTCGGCCGCGGCGCCTGCGGCTTTTGCAACAACTTCGTCACCGCCCGGTTGATGTTCACTGAATAGATCTGGATGTTGCCGAACTGCGCCTCCAGCAGCGCCTCCCGAAGCCGTCCTTCACTTCCTTTATCCTGCGTCTCGGCTATCAGCAGCAACACCCGCCGCTGATTCGATGGCCTCCGCCGCAACATCCGTGTCGCCTGAAACACGCTGTCGATCATCGCGCTCGTCGTCGATCCCGGCTTGATCTTCTCCAGCGCCTGTGTGAACAATTTGCCATCGTTAGTGAATTCCTGCAACACTTCGATCCTGTGATCGAATTTCAGGATCGCCGCCTCACCCTGCTGCCCCAGTACGAGTCCCTCGATCAATGGTCCAATTTTCTTGATCGAGCCTAAAAGTGGCTCCACGACGTCATTCGCTTGTACCGCCACCACCATCGAAATCGGCACGAAACTCACGTCCATGCGAATGTCTTGCGCCATTTTGTTATCGTAGAGAGTGAAATCCTTCGCTTCCAGCCCGTTCACGAAGTTCCCATCTTTGTCCTGAACCACCACTGGCACGACAACGTTGAAAACCGTTGTAACGATGGGTCGCTGCGGATCTTCCTGGGCCGCGAGCGATGCTCCCATCGCGGTGGAGAGGCCCGTATAGAGGAATGTACGGCGGCTCTGCATTGTCACTTACTCGGTGGGACGCGCCTTGTCCGGGCCCGGTTGCCCGTTAATGTCCTGTTTCTCCCTGTAACAGTCGCACTACGTGCGGAATCAATTCTACGATAGCATCGAGTGACTCTACCGCGCCGCGTGGGGACCCCGGCAGGTTTACGATAAGGGTCTTTCCGCGCAGCCCCGCGGTCGCTCGCGACAACATAGCTAGCGGTGTATGGCGCAGCCCCTCAATCCGCATTTTCTCTCCGAACCCTGGCATCTCCCGCTCAACGACATCTTTGGTCGCCTCCGGCGTCACATCCCGTAAGGCCGCGCCTGTGCCACCCGTCGTGAACACAGCCTGCACGCCGTTGCCATCGGCAAGTTCCCGCAATCGCTGTGCGATCATCGCCCGCTCATCCGGCAATACCTCCAAAGTCGAAACCTCCCAACCCAACTCCTCCAGCCTCTTCTTCACGGCCGGTCCGGATTCGTCCCGCCGCATTTTCAGAAAGGACGTGTCGCTGATCGTCAGCACCGCCATCTTCATCGCCGCCAATCTCCGCTCTTGCCGCCGCTCTTCTCCAACAGATACACATCCTGAATCTCGATTCCCTTGTCTAAGGCTTTCGTCATGTCATAAACCGTCAACGCAGCGACACAGGCCGCCGTCAGAGCTTCCATCTCGACCCCTGTTTGTGCCGCGGTCGCGGCCGTTGCCAAAATGCGCACGCCATCCTTCACTACCGTCATTTCCACATCTACATGGCTCAGTGGCAGCGGATGACACATTGGAATCAGCTCCGATGTTTTCTTCGCTGCCATGATCCCTGCGACGCGCGATACCTCCAGCGGATCTCCTTTTGGATTTTGTGGTAGTTGGGCCAACACGTCGGCGCGAATCTTCACAAACGCCTGCGCCTTCGCCGTACGTTGCGTCACTGCCTTTGAACCAACGTCGACCATTCGCGCGCGTCCCGTGGCATCGTAATGCGACAGCTTCCCGCTCATTGCATGAGTACCCTGATCTCCTCGCCGGCCTTCCAGGATTCGCGATCCGCTTCCGCCATCAGAAATGCATTTGCCCGCGCCAGCGCTGCAACGTCGCTCGATCCCTGCCACCGCACCGGCGTTACCTCCGTCCCCTCCGCATTTGCCCGTGCCGGCAGGAATCGCGTCAAGCCCGTCTTGTGAGAAAAGTCGGTCGTCAGCCGCATCGGTGGCATCCGCAACTCGCTTTCCTGCTGCCCGCTCAACAATTCTACGGCTGCGCGCCCGAACAGCTCGAAGGTCACCATCGTCGACGCCGGATTCCCCGGCAACCCAAAGACGAATTTTCCCTCTGCTTTGCCGAACACCAAAGGCTGCCCGGGCTGGAGCAATACTCGATCGAAGTAAAACTCGGCTTCGAATTCCGCCAACACAGTCTCTACATGATCGTATTTGCCCGCCGACACTCCGCCCGAAAGCAACAACAAATCGTGCTCCAATCCGGCTCTCACGAGCCGCCGCGTGTCCTCCAGATTATCCGCCGCCACCGGCAATATCGTCGGAAGGCCACCGGCACGCGCTACTTGCACCGCCACGGACCACGCATTCGAGTTCCGAACCTGATTCGATTCCGGCAACGCTTCAACCGGGACCACTTCATCCCCCGTCGAGAGAATCGCCACGCTCGGTTGTCTGTATACAGAAACCTTCGTTGTTCCGACTGTTGCGAGCAGCGCCACTTGCGCGAATCCCGCCCGCACCCCCGCAGGTAGCAGCGGCTGTCCCCTCTTGGCCTCCGCTCCTTGCGGATTCACGAACTCGCCCGGCGACGGCTTGCGATCGGTGGCCATCAGAGTTCCATCGCGGCGCGTATGCTCCACCATCACCACCGCATCGGCGCCAGCAGGCATCGGCGCACCGGTCATGATCTCCACACACTGGCCCGCTCCCACGATCCCTACAAACGTCCCTCCTGCCCGCACTTCCCCGATCATTTCGAGCGAACCCGGCAAATCTGCCGACCGCACAGCGAAACCGTCGCGAATCGACCGCGCGACCGGTGGATAGTCCCGATCCGCCATCACCATTCCCGCCAGTACCCGGCCCGCCGCTTGCGCCAGCTCGACCTCCTCCTTCACCAGCACACGCGCGCCCAGCACCTTCTCGATCACCAATCTGCGCGCGTCTCCGAAGGAATACGTACCCACCTGGTTTATTCTAACGAATAGTGTCTGGTCTCAATCGACTGTCCATCCAAGAGATTTCGAGCCTGATTGCTAGCAAACAAGCTTCCGCGTGCGAGGTCGCTCAAGCCCACATCGACGAAGTTAATAAGACGCGATCCTCCATCAACGCCTTCGTTCATTTTGAACCGGACCAGGTTCTCGCTCAACTCGACCACGCGCCGCAAGGTCCGCTCCACGGGATCCCCGTAACTATTAAGGACAGCTTCGACGTCGCAGGCCTCCCCACCCTTTGCGGCTCCCGCTTCCGGATCGGCCATCGTGCCTCCGCGGACGCGACCTCCGTCGCGCGACTCCGTGCAGCCGGAGCCATCCTCCTCGGCAAGACCAACTGCCCCGAGTTTCTCTCCAACTACGAAACCGACAACCACATCATCGGGCGCACCAACAATCCCTGGAATTTGGACCGTACGCCGGGTGGATCGAGTGGCGGGGAAGCCGCCGCCATTGCCTCCTTCTGTTCCGCCGGTGGCATCGGCTCGGATGGTGGCGGCTCGGTCCGCCTACCCGCTCACTTCTGCGGCATCGCGGGACTCAAGCCTACGCCGGGGAGGATTCCCTCCACTGGCCACTTCCCCGTCATCGCTCACCCCGGAGGACTCCTTGGCGTCGCCGGACCGATGGCTAGATCCGCTGCGGATCTCAAGATCCTGTTTGAAGTTCTGGCCGGCTACGATCCATTCGATCCTTTCTCCGCACCGGTCAGTCCAGCTTGGCCGCACGTCCAACGTCTTCGCATTGGCTGCATGGAGCGATTTAACAATATCCCTGTTCATCCGGATGCTCTCGATGCGACCGGCAAAGCTGCTCGATCCTTCACTGATCTCGGCTACATCGTCGATGAATTCCATCCCACCGGCCTCGAACGTGCTCCCAACCTTTGGTCCTTCTTCTTCTCCGAGCTTGCCGTTCCGTTCACCCGCGTCCTGCTTGATGGACGTGAGCACGAAGCTCACTGGACCGGCACGGAATTCTACGACAAGCTCAAGAACAACCCCGAGCCCACCGGCAAACAAGTCGTTGAGAACCTCGCGGCCCGCGATGCGATTCGCCGCCACGTTCTTGAACAGATGCGCGACGTCCCGGTGATCCTATCTCCCGTCTGTTCCGTTGCTGCCTTTCCCCACCGCCAACGCCGCTTTACCACCGAGTCGAAGGAGATTGGTCTGTTTCAGGCGATGATGCCTCTCACTTGGGTCAACCTTCTCGGCCTGCCGGCAATCACGATTCCAATGACCGTCGGCACGGACGGCCTCCCGATCGGAATCCAGCTCATCGGCCGCCCGTGGGAGGAGGAACTGTTGCTTGATCTCGCTGCGAAACTCGAAGTCATCCGAGGCCAGTTTGAATTCGACTTGCCCTTTTCTAGGTGACGGGCGAAACGAACGCAATCAAGATCGGCCCAAAAAGGCCGTGATCGCGCTAGCTACTTCGTTGCTCTTCTCGATTGGCAGCATGTGCGTTTCCCTTTCGAAGAGCTGGATTTGGGCGCCCGGAATCAATTCGGCTGTCTCCTCGCAAGCTCTACGATCGAACAATTGATCCGCCGTGCCTCCGATGATGAGTGTCGGGCTTGCAATGCGTCTGCCGTACTCAGCGTTGTTCTGAAAGTCCGGTCCAAACAGCCGGCGGTGGTCACGCAGAATCGCGGCCGGGTCTCGGAACTCCGTGGCCAGCCGGTCTCCATCCTTCCAAAGCTTGAGCCGCACCAGCCAGTTGTACCAGGGTCTGCGGAACAGCAGCGCGTTTTCGCGCACGAGGGTTTGGAGGTCCCCTCGTTCCAGTGCCTGGAATTGACGTTCCATCATTCGCCACCCACCGGGTGAGAAACGATGCGCCGAGACCAGGAGCACCAACCGCCTCACCAATTCCGGATGCTGTGCTGCAAATCGCATTGCCACGAAGCCGCCGAGGGAGATCCCCACTACTACATCGGGCGGCGTAGATATTGCGTGCGCCATGTCGCGCACGATCTCTTCGAAGCTGGTGCCGGCATATCCCAGGATCGTGAACCGATGTTGTGGAAGCAGACGTGAAACCTGACGCGCGTAACGCCGCGGGTCTGAAGTGTGATCGAGGCGCCTAAAAAGAGCGTTGACACCGAAGAAGACACACGCTTCCCGCTGGCCGGACCCACCGCGAATGTACGGCACCCTGTCTGCGAGCAAGCCGGTTTCCATGTTCGTCACTCGAGTTTTGTTAGAAGGAATTACGATTCGGTCAGGACGGCGCGGGTCGTGATCGTACACACCTCCATAGCTTATCTTGAGACTCCGGCCCCTACTTGCGTCTAGTCGCTTTAAAACCGGAGAGCTATCAGTAGCCACACGGACGTCGGATCGACGCTTAGCTGGAAGTCCGCTTCGAAGAAGTCTGGCCGTGGTTCCTCGACCGTTAGTGGACGATAAGCTTTTTTATGGGGCACTATCGCTTCTTCATCGCGAACGCCCTCCTGAGGCCATAAAGTGCCAGGCTCCATGCGGACGATGCAGGCGTCGCCCATGCTACGTTGATAGTAGAATACACAGGTATTGGGGCTAAGATGCGAGGGCAGCAGATGAGGAAGCCGGTGTCGTTCCGCGAAGTGTTGAAAATTGGCTTTGCCGGACTAGCAGCGACCCTCTTACTTTCTGCGCAGGTGAAGATTTCTACACAGCAGCTTAATGCAGCGTCTGCGAGGCCTTCTGCAACTTTGAGCCAACGTCAGTTGCTGGATCGCTATTGCGCGACGTGCCATAACGAACAACTGAAGAGTGGCGGTCTGAGTCTGGTCCAGGTCGGCTTATCCAGGCCTGGTGCGCAGCCCGAGCTATGGGAGAAGGTCGTGCGCAAGCTGCGCACGGGCGTCATGCCTCCTCCCAACGCGCCACAGCCTTCTGGAGCTGATCGTCTCGCGATAGTGACAGGGCTCGAAACATCGCTCGATGCGGCGTCGGCCGAAAAGCTGAATCCCGGCCGCACCGAAACGCTGCGACGCCTGAATCGAACCGAGTATCAGAACGCGATCAGAGACCTGCTGGCGCTCGACATCGACGCCGCTTCGCTTCTGCCAGCCGATGAGAGTGGGCATGGCTTCGACAACGTTAACCTGGGCGATCTGTCGGCGACGCTCCTGAATCGCTACATCGCAGCCGCCCAGAAGATAAGCCGCCTGGCGGTCGGAAGCACGCAATCCTCCATGCAGAGCGATATCATTAGCCTGCCTGCCGATCTCACGCAGGAAGATCAGTTGCCTGGGCTGCCGATTGGCACGCGTGGTGGCGTGTCGACATCTTATACGTTTGCCCAGGACGGCGAGTACGAGATCCAGATCTCGCTCATGCGCGATCTGGCAGGAGTCATCAGCGGGTTGCGCGATGCCCGTCAACACGAGATGCTCGTGCTGCTCGACCGCGAGCCGGTCAGCACCTTCACGATCTCAAGAGCAGCCCTCGGCGACAAAACGCTGAACGAAAAGGCTTTGAAAGCGCGCATCACCTTGAAGGCCGGCCCGCACAACATCGCCGTTACATTCGTCAAGAACGGCTCATCGCTGATCGACACGCCCAGGCAGCCGACGGAATCTCGCTTCAATGACCGCCGACATCCGCGTACGGCCCCCGCCATTGACCAGATTTCGGTGACCGGACCTCATGCGCCAAAAGGCGCTGGTGATACGCCGAGCCGCCGCCGGTTGTTTGTATGCCGCCCAATCGGACAAGACAAAGCACAAGAAGAAAAGTGCGCAAGCGTGATCCTATCGACGTTGATGCGGCGCGCCTACCGCCGGCCAATCGTCAACACCGACGTTGACGGGCCGATGACCTTCTACCGGAAGGGACGCGCCGAAGGCGATTTCGACTTGGGAATTACAACGGCTCTAACTGCTGTGCTCACCAACCCCAAGTTCCTGTTCCGGGTGGAAAGCGATCCAAAGAAAGTGACGGCGGGCGGTGTCTACCGAATCAGCGATCTCGAGCTGGCGTCGCGATTGTCGTTTTTCCTGTGGAGCAGCATCCCAGATGATGAACTGCTCGACGCAGCCGTTCGAGGCAGGCTGAGTGAGCCCGGAGAGCTTGAGAAGCAGGCGCGCCGGATGCTCGCAGATCGCCGCTCGTTCAATCTCGCGACGAATTTCGCTGGACAGTGGCTGCGGCTGCGCAACATTGATGCAGTCAATCCAAGCGCCAACCTCTTTCGGGACTTCGACGAGAACCTGCGGCAAGCCTTCCGGCAGGAAACGGAGCGCTTCTTCGACAGCGTGTTGCGCGAGGATCGCAGCGTGCTCACTTTCATCAAGTCGGACTTCACGTTTCTCAACGAACGCCTGGCGAAGCACTACGGAATTCCCAACGTCTACGGAAGCCGATTCCGCCGCGTGACGCTCGCCCCCGGAAGCAGGCGCGGCGGCCTCCTGCGGCACGGCAGCGTGCTGTCGGTCACGTCGTATGCGACCCGGACATCGCCGGTGCTTCGCGGAGTACTCGTGCTGCGCAACATCATAGGCGCGCCGCCCCCGTCTCCCCCGCCGGACGTGCCGGCCCTCGACGAGAGCACCATGGCCGCCAATCTTCCGATGCGGCAGCGCCTGGCTGCGCATAGCAGCAACGCCGCGTGCGCGAGCTGTCATCGGACGATTGATCCGGTGGGCTTTTCGCTCGAGAATTTCGATGCAGTGGGCCATTGGCGAGACCTGGAGGTGGAGGATCAACCCGTCGATGCGTCCGGGGCCATACCCGGCGACAGGGAGTTCCGAGGGATCGACGGACTCGAAGAGGCGCTGCTGCGCCAACCCGAACTGTTCGTCGCAACTCTCACCGAGAACCTTCTGACGTTCGCGCTGGGACGAGGCGTCGAGTACTATGACGCGCCAGCCGTACGCAAGATCGTGAGCGACGCGAAGAAGGACAGATACCGGTTCTCGTCGCTCATTACCGGAATCGTAAAGAGTGTTCCTTTTCAAATGCGGCGCGCTGAAATCACATCTGTAGCCGGTAGAATAGCGGACAATCATGCGAGCGCCAGATAGAAGGATAACGCGATGTTTCTAACCAAAAAGGCGATTCCCAGACGGACATTCTTAAGACGCTCGCGGGCTGCTCTGGCCCTGCCTCTGCTCGATGCGATGATTCCCGCCGCCACGGCGTGGGCGCAGACGCCCGCAAAGCCGGTTCCGAGGCTCGGCTTCGTATTCATCCCGATGGGATCCGATCAGGAACGATGGACCCCACCTGGTCAGGGAAAGCTCGACGAGCTTTCCCCCATCCTCACCCCGCTCAAGCCGGTCAAGGATCAGGTGACCGTCATCACCAATCTGCGGTTGCCGAATGCCTATCCGGGTACTCATGACACATCCAACTCGGCGTTTCTGAGCGCGGCGAGTGCCAAACACACCGAGAGCTCGGATTATTTTTCGGGCACGACAGTCGATCAGATCGCAGCGCAGCAGATGGGCCGCGAGACGCAGATCGCCTCGCTTCAGCTCGCCATGGATCTAAACCCGCTGGCTGGCGTGTGCAACAACGGTTACTCGTGCGTCTATCAGAATTGCCTTTCCTGGTCGTCCCCGACGACGCCGCTTCCGTCCGAAGCGCATCCGCGAGTCGTCTTTGAACGCCTGTTCGGCGAGGGCGGCAATGCGGACGCACGCCGCGCTGCGCTACGCACTCGGGCGAGCCTCCTTGATTTGTTCACGAAGGACATCGCAAAGTTCAAGCAGCGCGTGGGCGCTGCCGATCGCGTGCGTCTGGATCAATACCTCGACAGTGTGCGGCAGGTCGAGCGTGAGATCGAGCGAGGCGAGCAGGCAGTGACGGACAACAAGACGCCCGATCTCGATCGGCCGGTAGGTGTTCCGGCGGCGTTCGCCGACCACGCGAAGCTCATGTTCGACCTGCAGATTCTGGCCTTTCAGGCGGATCTCACGCGCGTCATCGCCTTTCAGCTCACGCGCGAGCAGAGCAATCGTACCTATCCGGAGATAGGCGTCGGGGACCCGCATCATCCAACGAGTCATCACGGCAACGATCCGGTGAAGGTAGCCCAGATCGCAAAGATCAATACCTACCATGTTTCGTTGTTTTCAGAGTTCCTCGAGAGAATGAAGAACACTCCCGATGGTGACGGCTCGCTCCTTGATCACTCGATCTATTTGTACGGCAGCGGCATGGGTAATCCCAGCCTTCACGATCACGAAAACCTTCCGATCCTGGTCGCGGGTGGCGCAGCAACCGGTCTGAAGGGTGGATGGCACATTAGGTACCAGAAGGGTACGAACCTGGCCAACCTCCATCTCACGCTGCTTGATCGCGTTGGCATTCATCTGGACTCGTTCGTGGACAGCACTGGAAAAATCGAAGACCTGTTCGAGCGAGTGGACGTCGCTTAGGAGACGCGCATGCAGAGGCGAAAAATAACGCGACTCGTACTGCTGGGAGCCGGCCTGGCCGCCATGGCCGTCGCGGCGTCTCGCGCCTCACTCGCTGACGCGGCGGAGCAACGCGACTGGATCAGCGTCCGCCAGCTCCTCGGGACAGGCATCGACGTGAATGCCGGCCAGGCCGATGGGACCACCGCGCTGTACTGGGCGGTGTATCACGATGATACTGAGACAGTTGGATTGCTCGTGCGAGCGGGCGCGAATGTGAACGCCGTCAATCGTTATGGGGTGCCTCCACTGACACAGGCATGTACGAACGGCAACTCTGCCATTGTGAACCTGTTGTTGAAGGCTGGAGCCGACGCGAACGCCACAATGAAAGGCGGGGAGTCCGTTCTCATGTGGGCTGCCCGCTCGGGGGATCTTGAGTCGGTGAAGGTGCTGCTCGAGCGCGGCGCCAAACCTGAGTCACGCGAACGGCTCGGCCAGACGGCGCTGATGTGGGCTGCGGCCGAGGGCCACACTGCGGTGGTCCGTGCGCTGATCGATGCTGGAGCCGATATCAACGCGACACTCGACTCCGGTTTTAAGGCGTTCTTCTTTGCCGTCCGTGGGGGTCACATCGACACCGTGCGCGCTTTTCTCGCGGCGGGCGTCGATGTCAATGCGATGATGCAGCGTCCAGCGAGAGCGGGCACGGGTAGGGGGCGTCCGGGCGCGGCCAGAGGGGTGAGCACAAGTCCCTTGATGCTCGCGGTGCAGAACGGACACTTCGAGCTTGCGATTGCGCTGATCGACGCGGGCGCCGATCCGAATGATGTACGCACAGGATTCACTCCACTCCACACGATTGCCATGGTGCGAAGGCCAGACTCGAGCGACAGCAGTGATCCCGCGCCGCCTGCCGGGTTGGGCCGTCTCTCGAGCGCCGACTTCGTGCGCGAAATCGTGAAGCGAGGCGCGAAGGTCAATTTCCGCCTGCCAGAGGACGCCCCCAAGCAGCCGGACACATGGTCGAGCGTCGGCTCTGCGGGGGCGACGCCGTTTCTCTTTGCCGCCGATCGCGGCGACCTTCCGCTGATGCGGCTGCTCCTGAAATTGGGCGCTGATCCTCTACTGCCGAACCTCGATAACACTACACCGCTGATGGCCGCAGCCGGTGTCGGCACGAACGAGCCGCAGGAGGAGGCGGGCGAGGAAAGCGAAGCCGTGGAAGCTGTGAAGCTGTTGCTCGAACTCGGCGCTGACATCAACACCGTGGACAAGAATGGCGATACGACTATGCACGGAGCCGCCTATAACATTAGCCCGCTTGTCGTGAAGTTGCTGGCTGAGCGTGGAGCCGATCCGCAAATCTGGAAGAATCCCAACAAAGCTGGCGGCACGCCACTATTCATCGCCGAAGGTTACATCAGCCGGCTACCGCGTCCTGATGGGCCAACGATTGAAGCCATTACAAAGCTGATGCTCGCAGCGGGCATTTCGACCCAAGGCGAACGGCCGAAGATCGTCGATAGTTACGAGAAGCCCGTAGTGCGGCCCAAACCTCCCGAACCGCCGAACTGAGGCGCCCAATACGGCACGGACCAAAACGTTGTTCACTGGCATACAACCGTTCGGTTGAATGCCAACCGTGGCTCGGAGCAGTACCATCCAATGAACTCATCAATCGCGTGACCGTACGACTCCTGGTAACTCGCCGCCGCAAGGGATTTGAGAACCTGCGTTCTTCGACTGCCCTAGATCGGGTAGGCGAAGAAGAGCCTTTGATTTCGGAACCTGAGCCCCGGGTCGTCTTCTTCAGCGAGACTGCGTTTTCCGTGCGCGCTCGGCGCGCGCCAGGAACTCCGCCATGTTCCGGTCGTTAACTGGGGGTTGGCCCAGCGCGTACGCGTGGATAGCCCACCCTTCCGCAGTCCCATTCCAGCGATAGTCGCGAATCGTCATATCGATGCCATGATCGATGAGGAATTGTGCCGCTTCATAGTTCCCTCTGATGGCACACTCATGCAGAATGCTGGCCGGCTCGTGCGTACTCCAGTCGGTATTGACGTTAGCTCCGCGCTCCACCAGGAAAGCCGCAATCTCTAACTGCCGGTTCATGCACGCCCATGCCAAGGCGACGTCCAGAAT
>Ga0187893_10002717_pt1 | contig 38071 bp, 31 predicted proteins | sample MA1701074metaG_FD_139574 | JGI IMG/M metagenome (GOLD analysis project Ga0187893, IMG submission 139574) | White microbial mat communities from a basaltic lava cave in the Kipuka Kanohina Cave System on the Island of Hawaii, USA - MA170107-4 metaG ... | reverse complement strand
TCCGTCTCGCTCGAGTTTTCGGGTAGTGCGGGCCTCTGGCCCGCACAAATCGGCCAATCGAGAATTGCGGGCGGGACGCCCGCACTCCCCAACCCGACGTTTCGATCGAGACACCCCACTAGCGTCGTCGTCGTTTCCTCCGCGTCACCGGCATCGCCCCCATCGCCAGCAGCACCTGGGCCGACGGCTCGGGCAAAAACGTGACCGTCACCGGTTCCGAGGACAGATAGCTTGTCGAACCCGTGTCGAGAATCCGAAACGTCGCGTTCCATTCGGTCTGGCCGGGCGGGGCGACGAAGCCCCCGTCGGTCGAATCGACGTGCCAGAACGGGTGTTCGTGCGCCGGCACGCCGCCGAGGTCCCAGGTGTCGCCGGGATTCTCGAACGTCGAACCGAAGCCTGGCGTCCAGCCCTTGAGGGCCGCGTCGAACGCGATCACCTCCAGGACGATATTCGCGCCGGATTCCGGCGGGACGAGGCCGCCAAAACCCTCCTCGATCGTGATAAGCCCCGGCTCGTCGAGCCCGAATCCGAAGAGCGGCCCGGCCAACGGCGGAAGCGCGACCTCCTCGCCGCCCCAGATCACGACAAGCTGTCCCAGACCGGGATTGATGCCGATGTTGACGTCGTCAAGCTTGATCGCGGCTCGGGCCGTCGAGGCTTGAATCGCGATGAACGCCGCCGCCATGACGCCTAGCAGAGTTTTTGTTTTCATGACAACCTCTATTTCGTGCTGTTGATGATTCATGAGTCTGATCCATGTGCTTCTTTTCGTAAGAAAGGTTCTCGCGGCTTGCTCACCAGGCGACTCCTGGGTCGTACTTGTTGTGTTCCCAGGCAATGTTGGGAAAGTGCGAAGCCCCCAGATTGATCGAATAAGTGTCCTCGAACCTTTGAGGCTCGGAGTGCCCGTCGACAAAGCCGTAATTGGCCCTGCCCAGATGGCGCTCGATGTCCACTTCGTACGACGCCAGGGTCCGCGGGTTGGCAAACCAGGTTTCCGGATGTACGTGGTCGGCGACGGCGAAGGCCCCCTCCTTCGCCAATTCCGCCCAGAAGATTGTCGTCGACGCCCGGGAGACGCGCGTCAGGACGTTGAAGTCCTCCTTGCCCTCGATCGTTCCGACCGTGTAATAGTTGGTGGCATAGCTGAGCCGTCGGACCTGATCGGTGCCCGCCACCGGCTGCGTCCAATGGGGGCTGTCGTCCGAGGGGCAGCGGGTGACTGCCTTGTCGCCGAAGTCCTGCTTCATCGTATTGAGCCACGTGTTGCCCTCATCCACGCTGCCGCCGTGCGCCAGCCCGACGGCTGGCAACCGTCCGTCGTGGGTGTCGGCGTACATCAGCGCCGCCTCGCCCAGGCTGTGCAGGTTGCTCAGGCAGGTCGTGGCCCGGCCGATCTGCCGCGAGCGCGACATCGCCGGCAGCAGGATCGCGATCAATAGGGCGATGATCGCGATGACGATCAACAGCTCGATCAGCGTGAACGCGCGCCGTTTCATGACGGCTCTCCCCGAGGCGATACCTCTCAACGTGATCCATGGGCTCCGGGCCGTCGCCTGCCCGGCCGCGGCCGACGCGCGGCCAAGACCGTGGCAGGTCGGGCTCAGCGCCGAATGGACGGGTCGTGCCGACGCATCGACGGACGATCCGCGCAGGAAGGCGGCGCTGAGGGCCTTACGATGGGATCAACGGAGGGGAGGGCCTCGGGAAGAAACCGAGCCGAGGGGGTCGCGCCGCACGGGAATATGTCGCCTGGCAGGGCGCGGCGACCATTGCGGCTCGAAGCCGAGGAAAATCCCGACAATCGCCAGGATGATGGCGATCGAGAGGAGGCTTAGCCAGTAGCAGACTTGACACTCACCTCTGTGTGCAGCGGAATGGTCCGCGGAATGGTCGTGGAACAGGGCGGCCGCGCCGACCGCGGCCATCAGGAACGCACATACGAGCAAGAGATGCAGGACGCGACGAGGCATGATTTCACGCATTGCGGGCAGAAGCCCGGAGACAACCCATACAATGTAGCCCAATTGCCTGAAATCGTCAACTTGCATGCGCAAGATGGGCCGAGGCAGTCGGTACTGGTACAGTTTGCGAGGAGAACACAGCCGGGGGCGGCTGTGCCCCATCAAACTGTACCAGTACCAGGCAGTCGTTCATGGCTGACGCCGCTTCCCACCCCCTGCCATTTGTGATCGACGCCTGCGGCAGTTTCCCGCCCGAGACCGTTCAGGTGCAGTATTCTCCTGCGTCCCGGCCGACGACGCCGGAAATCGAGGCCGCCATCGCCGTCGAGTGGGAGCGGCAGTTGGAGCTGGCCCGAGGGACCGACCGCGTACTCTTCGACGGAAAGCTCCTGCGATACGTGTCGCATCGGGTCTGCCCGCTAGGGGGCGGAGAGACCTTCGAGTTGACCGTCGGCCCGACCTGCTACCGCGACTTCGTCGGCACCAACCTGTTCAATCGCCACCGGGCCGAGGAGTTCGGCCGGCAGCGCTTCGCCAATCCCGTCGGCACCACCGCCACTCTGGTCTCGGCCGATGGACTGATCTGCTACGGCCGGCGATCGCCGCGGGTCTCGTATCACGCGGGGCACGTGCACACCTTCGGCGGGGCGCTGGAGACCGCCGACCAGGCCGCCGACGGCTCGATCGACGCATTCGCCAGCGTCCGCCGGGAATTGAAGGAGGAGCTGGAATTGGGCGCCGGCGATCTTGAAGGGCTCTCGTGCGTGGGGCTGATCCGCGACCGCGAGATCCACCAGCCGGAGATGCTTTTCGAGGCCCGGCTGAGGATGACGGCCGAGGAGCTTGGCCGCCGCTGGCAGTCGGCCGAGGCCCGGGACGAGCACGACGAGATCGTCTCGCTGGCGGATCGCCCCGAGGCGATTGTCCCGTTTATCCGCTCGTGCGGCCTTATCGCGCCAGTGGCCATCGGGGCGCTCTTCATCCACGGCCGCCTGGCCTGGGGAGAGGATTGGTTTCACGCGGCAGCGAGGGACTTTTCCGCGAGTTGATGCCGAGGTCGAGTTTCGACCACGCCAGGGCGCCAGTATGATGGATCGCTCGTTGACTCAGTCGACACGGGGACCATGGGCAATGACTCATTTCATTTGTCTATTTGGCGCGGCGGCATTTCTGGTGGGTTCGTCGGCAAGCGGCTGCGACTCGCCGGATCAGGCCGTCGCCCAGGCTCCTCCGGCGGCGGTAACCGGGGCGAGTTCCAGCGAAGAAACGGCGGCGGTACAGCAGCCGGCGATTCCCGAAGATGCCGATTCACACACGGGGCGGGTCCTCCGCGAGGAAGACTTTAGCGGCCTCGCTTGGCGAAGCCTCGGGCCGGCCAACATGAGCGGCCGGGTCGCGGCCATCGCCCTGGCCCCCGGCAATCCCAAGACCTTTTTCGTCGGTTTCGGCACCGGCGGCCTCTTCAAGACCGTCAACAACGGGACCACCTTCACACCGGTCTTCGAGCAGGAGGCGACGGCCTCGATCGGCTCGATCGCCGTGGTCGATGCCCCGCCGGACTGGCCGGGCTGGAAGGAGGTCAAGGACCAGGACCTGGCCTCGAAGGACGAAGATCGCGGCAGGGGGCGGATCGTTTGGGTCGGCACCGGCGAGGGCAATGGGCGCAACAGTTCGTCCTGGGGGGCGGGGGTCTATCGCTCGATCGACGGCGGCGAGACCTTCACCTGTCTCGGCTTGAAGGATTCGCACGACATCCCTCGCCTGACGGTCGATCCGCGCGATCCCGATGTGTGTTACGTCGCGGCGCTGGGGCACCTGTGGGGGCCGAACGAGGAGCGGGGGGTCTATAAGACCACCGACGGCGGCAAGACCTGGCAGGAGCTGCTGAAGATCGACGAGGAAACCGGGGCCTGCGACGTGCTGCTCGACCCCGGCAAGCCCGACACGCTTTATGCCGCGATGTACATGCGCCGCAGGACCGCCTGGAGCTTCCGAAGCGGCGGGCCGCAAGGCGGCATCTACCGCTCCAAGGACGCCGGCGCGAGCTGGGAAAAACTTACCGAAGGCTTGCCCAAGCAGACCGGGCGCATCGGTCTGGACATCTATCGCCAGGACCCGCGGAAGCTCTTCGCCGTCGTCGAGTCGGACGAGGGCGGCTGGGGGCCGGACGTTTGGGAAAACCGCATGAAGGTCGGCGGCGTCTTCTTCAGCGAGGACGGCGGGGACCACTGGACGCGCGGCAGCGAACTGAGCTTTCGCCCGTTCTATTTCTCGAAGGTGCGGGTGGACCCGACGGACGAGCGGCGCGTCTACCTTTTGGGTTACGGCTTGGCCGTTTCGGACGATGGCGGCCGGCACTTCCGGGCGGGCGGGGCGCGGCTCCCGCACGGCGACATGCACGAGTTGGTGATCGATCCCGCCGATCGCGATCGTCTGTACATGGGCACCGACGGCGGCATCTATATTTCGTACGATCGCGGCGCGACGTGGGACTTTCTGAACAACATCGCCGCCGGGGAGTTCTACAACATCGCCGTGGATATGAGCGACCCTTATCGGATCGGCGGCGGCCTTCAGGACAACTGCACCTGGATCGGCCCCAGCGCCACCATCATGTCATCCGAGACCGAGGCAGAGACGGAGATCGAGGACATCATCGAGGCCGGCGTCACCAATTCCGATTGGCGGCTGATCTTCGGCGGCGACGGATATCACGCCGCCTTCGACCCCACCGATCCGAACGTCGTCTATGCCGAATGGCAGGGCGGGCAGCTCGGCCGCATCCACCTCGATACCGGCATTCGCAAGTACATCAAGCCGTCGCCCAAGGAGGGTCAGCCGCGATTCCGCTTCAACTGGAACAGCCCCTTCTTCATCTCGCCGCACAGCCCGACGACCCTTTACTTCGGCGGCAACTACGTCTTCAAGCTGACCCAGCGCGGCGACCGGTGGGAGAAGATCAGCCCCGATCTCTCTACCCGGGACGTCGAGAAGATCGAGACCGTCGGCAGCGAGGCCGAGACTCATGGCACCGTCGTCTCCCTGGCCGAATCGCCGCTGATGGCCGGATTGCTCTGGGCCGGCACCGACGACGGCCTCGTCCACGTGACCCGCGACGACGGAAAGAGCTGGACGAATGTCACGCCCCCGCAGACCAACGGCTACTACATCTCCCGGATCGAGGCGTCCCATCACGATTTGGAGACCGCCTACGTCGCCATCGACGGCCATCGCAGCGACCACTTCGAGCCGGTCCTCGTCGTGACCACCGACGGCGGGAAGGCGTGGAGCCAAATCACCAGCGAGGGCGACGGCGCCTTGCCGTCGGGCGACATCGTCAAGGTGGTTCGCGAGGATCGGGAGAATTCCCGGGTTCTCTACGTCGGCACCGAACGGGCATGCTATGTGACCATCGATCGCGGCAAGCGTTGGGTGAAGCTCAACGGCGAGTCTCTGCCCACTGTCGCCGTCGACGACCTGATCCAGCACCCGCGAGAGATGGACCTCGTCGCGGGCACGCACGGCCGGTCGCTCTACATTCTAGACGACGCCACGCCGCTGTCGCAGATGACTCCCGCGGTTGTCGCCGGCGAGTTTCACTTGTTCACCTGCAAGGAGGGCAAGCCGCGCTACTACCTGCCCTACGAGGGGATGTGGGGCGACCGGATGTTTCGCGCCGCCAACCCTCCTCGCGGCGTTCAGATCAGCTATTGGATTCGAGACTTCAACCACGAGACCGTCGAACTGGTCATCGCCGATTCGACCGGCGCCGCCGTTCGCAAGTTGACCGGGACCAACCAGCCGGGGATCAATCGCGTCGTGTGGGACCTCCAGGCGGAAAAGCACGATCGCTTCGAGAACCCGGACACCGGTCTGGGCTTGACCGATTTCGTGCCGCCGGGCGATTACACCGTCACGGCCACCTTCGGCGAGCAGTCGGCGAAGACCCAGGTGCGGGTGCTGCCGGCCCCCGGCGCGAAATAGGCGGCGCGGGCCCTTTCGCGCGACTCACTTGAGCCGGCACGGATCGCCGAGGCCGATCCGCTTCCAATCGAAGAGCGCCCCGGGGTCGTGTTTCGGATCATCGCGCGTGCCGGGCCGGGAATACTCGCTGTGGCCGATGATGTGGCAACGGTCGAAGGCGATTCTTCGGCCGACCTCGCCCAAGCGAATCCGATCGATCAGCGCCGACAGGCTCGCATACTGTTCGTCGGTAAAGCCGCGTCCGTACGACTTGGCGATCCGTTCGTACTCGTCGCGGGTGAATCCGCCGCCGAGCACGCCCCGCATCTCCTCGAACGTGCCCGTGCCGACAAGCTCGATGCCCAGAGACGTGTCGTTCAGGACATCCTTTCGCTTGTCGCCGTGGGGCATTTCGCCCCTGCCGGCGTGACGCGCCCGATCCGCCTCCTGCACCAGGCGCAGCACCTCGCCGCGGCGGTCGATCATGTAGTGCGCCGAGACACGGGCCTGCTTGAAGATTTCAATGATATGGTCGGGATTGTACGGATCGTCCGGCTGCGTGGCGACGGCGCTGGAGAAGTGCAGTACGAGCACGTCCACCACGGCGCCGGCCGGACGCCGGTCCCAACAAGTCGCCGGCAGGATGCGGTCTCTCACGGCGAGCCCCGAGGGTGAGCGCGACGCGGAGCATCCGCTCGCCGCGACGAGCAGTACGATCAGCAACCAGCGGCGGCTCGCGGTTGCCCGGAGACGTGGGTTCGCTCTCACAGGCAAAACACCTTATCGCCCAGAGAATAACAGGCGCGCCGATCTCTTCAAATCGTCGATCCGACGCGCCGCTTGTGGCAGTCGCTCGGGAGGCGTATCCTTCCCCGCCATGCCGCGGGACGTTCGCCGCGGCCGGTCTTATTTCCCGCTGGAGAGCTTCCCATGAAACGTGCGCTGGCCGCCGCCATTTGCCTGTCCATCCTCACTGCCGCCGAGTCCCGGGCCGAGTCCATCGAGGCCGTCAAGAAGGCCATCCACGCGAAGGTTTCCGGCCATCGTTCGCTTCAGTTCAAGTCGCGCTCGGTGACGGACATGCAGACGCCGCAGATTACCATGAAGAGCACCAGCGACCTGACCGCCGAGTACGTCCGGCAGGGCGACAAGACGCTGTCGCGCGTCGAGTCCAAGACCTCGTCAGACAACAAGATCGGCGACATGTCGCAGAAGACCGAGGCCGCGACGATCGACATCTTCGACGGCAAGCACCGCTACACCTACACCGAAAGCGGCGGGCAGAAGACGGCGACCAAGCGAAACGTCGACCCGCAGAGCGAGCCCAGCCCCTTCGATGCGATGGCCGGCTTCGCGATGATGGAGCGGCACTTCGACCTGAAGCTGCTGCCCGACGAGACGGTGAACGGCAAGCCGGCCTACGTCTTCGAGCTGACGATGAAGCAGATGCCGGCCGGCGCCCCGGTGGGCAAGTCGAAGGTCTATTACGACAAGGCGACGGGAATCAGCATCAAGAGCCTGGCCTACGACGACAAGGGCAAGGTGATGACCTCCACCGAAACGACCGAGGTCAAGATCGATCCGTCCATCCCGCCGGGGCGTTTTACCTTCAAAGCTCCGCCGGGCGTGACCGTGCAGGACGAGACGACGGGCGGGTAGATTCTCGCGCGCGTTATAAAGCCCGCGTGGGCATTTGCCTGGGGCTTGACCCGCAACGATCCGAGCCGCGACCGTGAGGGAGCGGGTTTTCGCAAGAGAACCCGCTTACTGACCCTTGACATCCGCTGGCGCAAACGTCAAGGGCAGGCGTGCGCGGCTCGGTGCACACTCCGATTCGCACAACCCATGGAGGCGGGGCGGACGCCCGGACCGCCCTATTTCTTCACCTCAAACTCCGCGTCGATCACGTCGTCATCATTTTTCGACGCGCTACCGGCGGCAGCAGCGTCGTGTCCCCCGGCCGAGCCGGGGGCTGAAGGATGCGAATTCCAAATTTTTTCTTCACCTCGAACTCCGCGTCGATCACGTCGTCGTCTTTGTTCGCCGACGCCGCCGGAGTCCGCGCGATCGATCGTACCGAGCCGCGGCTAATCCACTTTGTCCAGCCGTCGCTTGGCTGGATCATATCGAACAAGACGATCCTTGTGCTCTTCCTCAATGGCCTTGGCCCACTCATAGAGCTTGTGAGGGTCACCACCACATTCCTCCAGTATCTCGCGCCGCGCTGTGCGAACTCGCTGGACTACGGGGTCATCCTGGTGCATCGTAGGTCTCCGTCAGCAGGAGGTCGGGTGTCGTGATGATCGGAATCGGAAGTCCGAGTTCGATGTTCACACCGGCCAAGTGTCTCGCCTTGTTCGCGTTCGCCAAATGGCGGCAGTTCCACGTCAATAGGAAATCGCATCCATGGCAGGACGCCGCCGCAAGATGATAGGCATCGCCCATTTCGCCAGTCGGCATGAGGTGTCGATCGACATAGCTTTTGGCGATCTCCTCGATGGCTGGCGTCAACTCTAGCAGAGGCAAATGCTGAATTAGCGAAAGCGCATCATCCCTGCCCGGATATTCTCCCCGACGCAATTCGCCGATGACATACGCAGAAGTTACCAGTTCGTAGTTTTGCCGCTCGTTCGTCCACCAACGACGTGTACTCTCTCGCCGGGCGATCATCTCCGGATCATCCCGCACTTCGTAGTAGAAGCTCGGGATGGTCGTTTCGATGTAGACGGTGCATTTCATCTACTTCCAGTATATCAATGGGCGACCGGTCCGTGCGGGGGAAAGGCAGGCCCCGGGTGGGGCACCCGGGGCTGAATACGTGGGTTGCGGTTGTGCGAACGGCGCGAGGCTCATTATTTCTTCACCTCGAACTCGGCGTCGATGACGTCGTCGTCCTTCCTTGTACCGGGCGGGACGCCCGAACTCCCCGATGTGCCGCCGGCGTCCCCGTAGCCCCCGGCTTCGCCGGGGGATGACGCTCCGCCCGGACCGGCCGCGCCGGCCGAACCCGACGCCTTGGCCGCCTCCTCATACACGATCTTTCCGATCGACTGCGACGCGGTCATGACGTTGTCGACCGCCTTCTTGATCGCCGCCACGTCGTCGTTCTTGACCACTTCCTTCAAGTTCGTCACCGCCGCCTCGACCTTGCTCCGCTCGCCGGCCGGCACCTTCTCGCCGTGCTCCTTGACCGTCTTCTCGGTCTGGTAGATGACCTGGTCGGCCTGGTTTCGGGCGTCGATCAGCTCGCGCTTTTTCTTGTCCTCGTCGGCGTGAGACTCGGCCTCCTTGCGCATCCGCTCGACCTCGGCCTCGGACAGGCCCGACGAGCCCTCGATGCGGATCTTCTGCTCCTTGCCGGTGCCCAGGTCCTTGGCGGACACGTGGAGGATGCCGTTGGCGTCGATGTCGAAGGTGACTTCGATCTGCGGCACGCCGCGGGGGGCAGGGGGAAGGCCGGCCAGGTTGAATCGGCCCAGCGTGCGGTTGTCGACCGCCATCTGCCGCTCGCCCTGGAGGACGTGAATGGTCACCTCGCTCTGGCTGTCGGCGGCGGTGGAGTAAATCTCCTTCTTGCTGGTGGGGATCGTCGTGTTCCGCGGGATCATGACGGTCAACACCCCTCCGAGGGTCTCGACGCCCAGGGACAGCGGGGTGACGTCCAGCACCAGGATGTCTTTCACGTCGCCGCCGATGATGCCGGCCTGGATGGCCGCGCCTACGCCGACCGCCTCGTCCGGGTTGACGCTCTTATTCGGCTCCTTGCGGAAGATTTCCTTGCACAGCTTCTGGACCGCAGGCATGCGGGTCGAGCCGCCGACCAGGATCACTTCGTTGACGTCGCCGGGGCTGAGCTTGGCGTCCTCCAGGGCCTTGAGCACCGGCCGGCGGCACCGCTCGGTGAGCTGCTCGGTAAGCTGCTCGAACTTGGAGCGGGTGATGGTCAGGTTCAGGTGCTTGGGCCCGCCGGCGTCGGCGGTGATGAAGGGCAGGTTGATCGCCGTCTCCATGTTGCCCGAGAGTTCGCACTTGGCCTTCTCGCAGGCCTCCTTGAGCCGCTGGTGAGCCATGGGGTCCTTGCGCAGGTCCACGCCGCAGTTCTTGCGAAACTCCTCGGCCACGTGGTCGATCAGGATTTGGTCGTAATCGTCGCCGCCCAGATGCGTGTCGCCGTTGATGGCCAGCGTCTCGAAGACGCCGTCGCCAACGTCGAGGATGCTGATGTCGAAGGTGCCGCCGCCCAGGTCGAAGACCGCGATCTTGCCCCCCTTCTTCTTGTCCATCCCATAGGCCAGCGCCGCCGCCGTGGGCTCCGGCAGGACGCGCTTGACGTCGAAGCCGGCGATGATGCCCGCCTCCTGCGTCGCCTTCCGCTGTGAGTCGTTGAAGTAGGCCGGCACGGTAATGACCGCGGCCGAGACCTTTTCGCCGAGATAGTCCTCGGCGGTCTTCTTGAGGTCTTGAAGGATCATCGCCGAGACCTCGGGCGGCGTGTACTCCTTGTCGCGAATCTTGACCTTGACCAGCTCCTCCGCGCCGCCGGTCACCTCGTAGGGGACCAGTTTCTCCTCGGTCCCCACCTCGCTGTGGCGACGACCCATGAATCGCTTGATCGAAAAGACGGTGTTGCGCGGGTTCGTCACCTGCTGATGGCGCGCGATCTGGCCGACCAGCCGCTCACCCTTGTCGGTGAAGCCGACCACCGACGGCGTGGTTCTCGCGCCCATGGAATTGGTCAGTACCTTGGGCTGTCCGCCTTCCATGACCGCCACGACCGAGTTGGTGGTGCCTAAGTCGATTCCGATGATCTTGGACATCTCGTTGTGCTCCTCTAGGCTGGCCGCAGCGCAGGCCCGATGGATCGATAGAGTCGGCGGAGCCCGCTCCGCGGCGGACCATCATGCTGTGGCAAATAGCAAACGCGGGGCCAGGGGGCTCGATTTCCGGTCGGTCAATAAATACTTTATGCGTCGGTTGTTATGTGCGCCACGACGGCGTATGAAGCGAGATATCGGGTCCGGCCTGCCAGACTGACATGCCGGGTTGGCCCTTGGCAGTCAACGGCGGCCAAACTTGAGCCAGTCCCCGCCGACGAAATACAATAGGGGTGTCGAAGGTCTCACCTTCCTGACGCCGGACCTGGATCCCTGACTCGAGGAGCGAATCGCCATGAAGCCGCTGACCGTATGCGGACTGATCCTGGCTTGGACAACCGCAGGTGTTCATGCCGAGGAGCCGTTCAAGCAACTCTCCGTCGAGGAAGCTTGTCGGACCGCCAAGCAAAAAAACCTGGTCGTGATGATCGACTTTTACACCACCTGGTGCGGGCCCTGCCGCATGTTGGATCGACTGACCTGGCCGGACAAGGAAGTGCAGCGGTGGCTCTCGGAGAACACGATTGCCCTGAAGGTCGATGCCGATCGAAACCGCCCGTTGGCCAGGCAGTACAAGGTGGCCGCCTACCCGACGATCATTTTCATCGACGCGGACGGCAAGGAGATCGGCCGGACCGCCGGCTTCCAGCAGCCCAATCTGTTTCTCACAAACGCCAAGGGCATCCTCGCGAGAGCCGGCTCAGGCTCCGGGCCGAGCTTTAGCGGCAGCCGGCCCGACAATCCGCTCGACCGGCTGAAGAAGGCTCGCGATTTCATCGACGCCGGACGGCATAAGGAGGCGCTCGACGAGCTGGTGTGGTGTTATGACCACGGCGACGAGCAGGGCCCGGGCTTCGCCAGCGTGCGGCTCTCGGTCCTGGCGGGTGAGTTTGCCAGGCTGGGCAAGGTCTATCCGCCGGCGCTGGACGCCCTTCGCGCGCGTCGCGACACGGCCGAGCGGGCCGTGCTCGATTTCGCCTCCGAGGCGACGCAATCTGCGCCGGGCGGTCCGAGTGCATCGTTTCAGATGATTCTCGCGAACGCCCTGGAGATGACGTCCATCAATCGTGAGTTGGGCGAGGCTGCCCGGACCCTGGCCGTGCACGAGGAACTGGGCAATCGCGGCCCCGTCGGACTGGAGCTGCGAAAAGCCCTGGTCGGCGAAGTGATCGACCTGTTGATCGAGAAGCGCCGCTACGACGAGATCGTTGATTCCGCCGGGGACGTGTTCGAGCGGTTCGAGGCGGGCGTGCGGAAGTATCGACAGTCGGCCCTCGCGCGCCCTTCCAGCGGCCGCAGGGTCCGCGACGGCCTCGATGCTTACATGCGCCAGCGGGTGGCGATCGACAGCGGAAAGTATTTCGAGGCCCTGCTCGGCGTCGGCCGGCTCAACGAGGCGGAAGAGCTGGCCTCGCGGGTCATCAAGTTCGATCCGTCGCCGGTGGCCTTCTCGCTGCTGATCGACCACGCGGTCCGGGCCAAGGCTTTCGACGCCGCACGGAGCGTGGCCGCCAAGGCCCAGAGCCTGCTCTCCGAGAACGAGCAGACCCTGGTGAGCCGATCCATTTCGCGCATTCCTCGTTCCTGAGATTCACTCGCTCGGATCCTGTTCCACTTGATGGCCGCCTTCCGCGCCGTTCTGATAGAATCGCCTGCTCGTCGCCTTCGGGAGCCCCTCTCTTGCCGGTCCTTGAAGTCTCGAATCTGCGGAAGTCCTACAATGGCACGAGGGCCGTCGACGACGTCAGTTTTTCGATCGAGGCCGGCGAAGTGTTCGGCCTGCTCGGACCAAACGGCGCCGGCAAGTCCACGACCATCAACATCATCGCCACCATGGTTGCGCCCGACGGCGGCGCGGTCGCCGTAGGCGGCACGACTTCGTCACAAGCCGCGGCCTACAAGCGCCAGCTCGGCTACGTGCCGCAGGAAGTCAGCCTTGCCCAGCGGCTGACGGCTGAGGAGAACCTCCGACTCTTCGGGCGCCTCTACGATCTTTCCGAGGTCGAGCTTGGTAGTCGGGTCGCGGCGGTCCTCGAGGCCGTCGGCCTCTCCGACCGTGCGTCAGACTTGGTGGCGACCTTCTCGGGCGGCATGAAGCGGCGGCTGAACATCGCCGCGGCGCTGCTTCACCGGCCTGCGCTCTTCCTCATGGACGAGCCCACGGTCGGCGTGGACCCCCAGGCCCGGGCCTACATCTTCGAGATGGTGGAGCGGCTGGCCGCCGAGGGGCGGGCGATTCTCTACACGACTCATTACATGGAAGAGGCCCAGCGTCTCTGTCGGCGGATCGCCGTGATTGATCGTGGGCGCATCCTGGCCTGCGGCACTCTGGCGGAGCTCATCCAGGGCATCCGGGCGAAGCGCGATCTAACGATCCAGGGACGGGGCCTTGACGACGAAGTGGCGGCCGGGATCGCCCAGCGGCTCGGCGACGTCCCGTGCACCCTGGAGGATCAGACCGCGCACTTCAGCGTCGAGATGACCGGTGAGCCGATCCTGGACGCGGCACGCGCCGCCGCGGACGCGGGGTTCAGGCCGACCGCCATCAGCCTCAACGAGCCGACCTTGGAGATGGTTTTTCTGGAACTGACCGGCCGGGCCCTTAGGGATTAGACGTCTTGCGCTCGCTTCGAATCATCCTGCTGTTGGCCGGCAAGCATCTTCGCATCCTCTCCCGATCTCGCGCCGTCCTCGCCGTGATCTTTCTTCCCGGGATCGTCCTCTACACGATCTTCACGTTCATCTTCACGGGTCCGGCCGGCAGGCCGTTTCGCGTCGCGGTCATTGATCAGGACGGTACGCCGGAGTCACATGCCCTGGTCGATGCCTTGGCCCAGAACAATGTCCGCGTGATCCTAACGGAAAACGAGGAGCCGGACGGCGTGCCCCTTACCGCGGAGTCGGCCCAGGAATTCATCCGGGCCCGTGGCGAATATCGAGTCGCGATTGTCATCCCTCCCGGTTACTCCAAGGCGCCCAATGTCTTGTCGGGCGACCGTCACCAGGGGGTCATCCTCTATTACGACAAATTGGAGCCGGTCGAGGCGGAGATCGTCGTCGGCATGTTGCAGATGGCCGCGGGCCGTCGATTCTTCGAGACCATGATGCACCCGCTCGGCGGGGCGGAGAACGAATCGCCGGCCACGACACAGTCAACGGAAAAGCGGCAACTCATCAAGGTGACGCGCCACGACGTGACCGGACAGAGGATGAAGATCGCCGCCAAACACACGTTCCTGGCGGGACTGGTTCCGATGCTGCTTCTGTTCAGCTCGGCGGGAGCGGCGCGGGGGCTGCTCGAGGAGCTGGGCACCGGTGAAATTCGACGATTGCTGGCCGCGCCGATTCATCCGGCGCACGTGCTGCTCGCGCAGATGGCCTCCGCCACGTTCCTTGCCGTGGTTCAATGCTACGTGTTGTACTTCTACGGCTGGCTGGTATTCCACGTGGCGATCTGGTCGATCACGGTCGGGCTCTTGGCCCTGACCATCTCCACGTCTCTGGCGGTGACCAGTTTTGGGCTTTTTCTGGGCTCGTTCTGCAAGCGACCGGAACAGCTCGACTCGATCGGCACGACGGTGATCCTGGCCATGAGCGCCGTCGGCGGAAGCATGGTCCCCAGATGGATCATGCCGGAGTGGATGAAGGACCTCGGTCTCTTCACGATCAACGGATGGGCCTACGACGGCTTCATGAAGCTGATTCAGAACCAAGGGCTCTCCGGCATCGCCCCGCAGTGCGGCACACTGTTGGCCATAGCCGCCGTCAGCGCCGCCGTCGGCTGCGCGCTGCTCGCTCGCCGCCTGAAGGCCTCCCCACCGCCGTAGGCACCAAGCCTCGGCTAGGCGTTCGTCTCATCGCTCTAGCGTCACCTCTTGTGGGTGACGTAACCTCCATGCGTGTGTTTGTTCGCGTCGTCGGGCACAAGGTACGACGCCACGGGTGTTTGAAATCCGCTCTTAGCGGCCCGCGACTTCCTTCCAACGTTTGTCCCATTCCCATAGGAGAAGCCCCTGCTCGGCGGTGAGTGGAGCGCCGAGCTGGCACAGCCAATGGCATATCTGTCCGCGATGGTGGGCGTCGTGGGTGATCGACGCGCAGACCAGGGCCACGACGTCAGGCCGGCAGTTCGGCATGCGCCCTCCTGCGGCCAACGATCGCTCGATCAGCCGGATCATTGCGGCGGCGCTTTCGGCGAGGGCCCGCCTGGCTTGGGGCCTGGTGACCTCGGCGCGGTCCAGCCTGGCCGGGGTTTTCGCGTCCGGGGCGGACATCGCCAGCCGCATGCAGCGCACGTTGTGCACGTGGGCGAAGGTTGTGGCGATGTTTCGTCGCTGGGTGCACGGGGGCTGCCGCCTCCACACCTTCTCATCCACCAGTTCGAGCAGCACTTGGTCAATTCGCTCGTTGGTCAGGTAGGCCTCGATCAGGGCTCGGCCGAGATCGATCGGCTCTCCTCCAGCACGGCGAGCGCCTGCGCTCGTCGGCGGCCCGCCGCTTTTTCGCTGAGACGTCTTCTTCGTCGGCATCGTGATTCTCCGCTATTCGGCAGGCGGCTTGGCCGACCACGCCGGCAGATTCGACAGCCTCTCTTCCGCGATGGTCCGCGCCGCCGTCGGGTGCAGGTCCAGCGTCTGCACCAGGTGCTCGGCCATGTGCTCGCACACCTCGTCGTAGGTGATGATCGAGCCGTCCGGCCTCACACAGCCGCGGCAATGCGGCCGCGTCAAGTCGCCGTCGGCGTGGTCTGCCGCATCGCGCATCGGTACGCCGCAGGTGATGCAGTGTATGAACTTGTCAGGCGGCTTCGTCACGCGTGCCTCAGGATTTGATAAGCGCTAGATAGTGCTCGACCAGCGCCGCGCCGCGCGCCGCCAACACCGCCTCGCCCGGCGAGAACAGATCGCGGTTGCAGATGTAGTGATGCAGCAGCCCCAGCCAGGTGTTGAACAAGAGCCCGACCGGCATTCGCCGCAGCTTTCCAGACGCCATCTCGCGCTTAGCCGCTCGGGCAAAGTACACGGCGATCGCCGATTGGATCACGATCAACCGGCTTCGTGCGTAGGGCGGCAGCATCGGCCCCTCCATCACCAGCCGGGCGTAAAAGGCCTCTTGCGGCCTTAGCCCCTCGACGTGCGTTTCGAGCACTTGCCGCACCGTCAGCTTGCCGCGCGCCAGCATGTGGATTCTCCCGGCGGCCTGGCCGGCGGACTCCTCGACTGCCGCGGCGATCAAGTCATCACGGGTCAAGAAATGGAGAAAGACCGTACCGTGGGCGACGCGAGCCCGTTCCGAGATGTCGAGGGTGCGGGTCATCAGGATGCCGTTTTCGGCAAAGAGGTCCCGGGCCGCCCGCAGGAGCCGCTCCCGGGTCCGCCGCTTTCTTGCCACCCTGGTCTTGGCCGCCATGAGCGCCCTTGCATCGTCTAATGAATGAGCATATACTCACCGAGTATTAACTCAGTGTAGTGATGGGCATCGACCTTGTCAATCGAGATAGGAGGAAACCCCATGTCCCAAGGCTCAGCCGCTCCCCCGGCCCACAAGCCCTATCGGCCCGACACCTCGACCGAATTGGCCTGCTACCGCCACCATCTCGAAGCCTACCGCGGCGTCACGCTGCAAGCACTCGACTGTGTGCCGGCGGACAAGCTCGGTTGGCGGCCCGCCCAGGGGCTGCTGAGCATCTCCGAACAATTCGACCACGTCGCGGCCACCGAGGAACTCTACATCCAAGGGCTTCGTACGGGACGCTGGCGGGACACGCTGGAATTCGAGTTCGGCGTGGTCAAGACGCGCGAGGCCCTGCGCCAGCGGCTGGATCATTGCCGGGCCGTCACGCTTGACTATCTGGCGGGGCTGAGCGCCGAAGGGCTCAGCGAGGAGGTGCAATTTGGCAACAGCCCCCTGTTCTTCGCCAGGAGATCGGTGCTGCTGCAATTGATCGCCCACGAGGTGCACCACAAAGCCCAGGTGAGCCACTATCTCTACCAGCATGGAATCCAGGCGCCGTTCTTCGCGATCGCCCTGCCGCCCGGCATGCGCCCGGACAACGCCACGCTTCCGCCGGGTTACTCGGCCAAGCCTGCCACGCCGCACGGCTAGGCCGCTTCCGGACTCAGTGGACCATGTGGCCGAGGGCCTCGTTTAGCCGGTGGGCTTGCCCGCCGGTGATGGGAACGCACGCCCCATCGGCTACTCAATCGGGAACCGCTATAGAGTCGTGTATTCCGGTTTTTTTTTGCCGGTTCGGTGCCGCCTTCCTCGTCAAGCATCAACGAATGACGGTTCCAATCCGCGCCTCGGATTGACTTTTACATGTGTTCGGTATATGTTAGGTATGGCGGCCATCAAGTCCTGGTCGCCCTCGGGTCGGCGCGGATCGCGGAAAAGTACTTCAACCGGAGGCAGGTCATGCCGCGGCTGCATGAACGATGCATCCCCCTCACCGCGATCAGCGCCAGGCAGTCGCGGGCGGTGCAGCGCCACCTGCCGCTCGTCCACCTGACGGTTCGCCGGCTGCGCGGCCTGGCCATGCCTGACCGGCCGTGCCGGGAATACGTCGAACTGGTGCAGGAGGGGAGCCTGGCCCTACTGGAGGCGGTCCGAAGCCACGACCCCGTGCGCCATGGCGACTTCGCGGCCTTCGCCATGGCCAGGATTCATCACGCCGTCAGCCGATACGCCCAGGAACAAGGCTGCCTCATTCGCGTCCCGTTCATCACCCAGCGGCGCACCAGGGCCAGAGCGCTGGCGCTGTCCGGTGACCGGCACAATCCCGATCCTTGGCCTCGGGTCAGCCAGGTGCGGGATGGTCAGCGCGCCGATCCACGGCACGACCCCGACGGGGGCGGCGTTGCAACGGAACGGACCACGATCGGAGACCTGGTGCGCCGCCTCTATGACGATGCGTCGAGGATCGTCGTTCGACAGATGAAGCAGTGCCGGCGCTATTTGCCGACCACGCGTCGGGCGATCGACCTGTGCCACCGTGAGCGCTGGAGCATCCCGGAGCCGCAGTCTCGCATGCCGCTGCGACGGATTGCCCGCGAGATGGGCTGCGCTTTGGGCACGGTGGTCAAATGCGAGGACGGTTTTCGCCGCCGCCTGGCCACGATGCTGGAGGCCGACGGAGCATACCGCGCATTGGTCCGGCTTGGGCGCGAGCGTCCGGACGGATGGCGACACGCGCTGACCGATGAGGAGACGCGCGAGCTTGAAGCGGTGGAAAGGCTCGGCGAGGGCCGGCAGGCGGCGTCGGGCTCGCGGGGGTTGGCGGAGGCCGCTACTTGCCGGGCTCGACCGAAACGACCGGCGCGAACCGGGTTTGCTGCTGGGTGGTGAGCACTTCGTCGTGGAGGCGTTTTTTCAATCGGTCGAAGACCTGGGCGATGGGGATGAGGAGCCGGTCCAGTTCCGCCTGGTAGTGGGCCTTGTAGATGGGGCTGGCGGCGGAGTTGGCCAGGGCCTCGTTCTTGGCGATGTCGGCCTGGTACTTGCTGCGGTAGTTGATGGCCTCGGTGCGGGAACTCTTGAGGATGGCGTCGGCCTGGCTCCGCTGGCGGTCGTCGCACTCGTAGGTCCGGCAGAACCACTTCACGTACTTTTCCCATTCGGATTCCCGGCTGGCGATGCTCTTATCGTCGAACGTCGGCGATGTCCCGCGGGCGCTGTCGACCAGGGCGTTCCGCTGGGCCTGACGATCACGATAGTCCATCATCACCTGGGCGTGGAGCGGGTCGTTTTGCAGTCCCCAGTCCTCGGGGCTCCAATCGCCGGTCTGCCATTTTCCGACCAGCTTCTTGACGTCTTCATGCCGCCGGACCAGGGCCTTCATATCCGCTTCGAGCAACATGCGCTGTTCTTCGGTCATGGTTTTCTCGAGCTTGGAGGTGATTCGATTGACCATGTCCAGCCCCTCGTCCATGAGCGGTTCGAGCTTGGTGGACCACTCCTGGACCTGATCAGGGGTGAACGGCTTGTTGCCGGCCCGCGTCCGGGTGATGTCCAGGGCTATCGGCAGGAGGTCCTTGAAGTGCCGAACGGTGAGCATCATGGTCTCGCGATGGACGTTGCCGCCCAGGAGGGTGCGCTGATCGTGATTGAGGTTCCATCGCGATTGCACGGCGTCGAGAAACGCCTCGTTGCGCTCCATGGGGTTCCAGGGGGGGATCTCGCCGATCTGGCGCATGAGCTGCCGGGCAAACATGTCCGGCTCGGAGGTCCAATTCTGTTTCTGGAAGACGTTGTCGGCGGCCTCTTCCATCAACTTGTATTGATTTTCCCAGGGGCCGATCTGCTTGGCCGCTTCCATCAGTTCGTCGGCCTGTTTTTGCACCTGGGGCGGGACCGGGGGCGCGTCCTGGGCGAGCGCCCCGCGCACGCACCCTGCCGCGACAAGGCAGGCCAGGGCGAATCGGTTCATCACCTTGTCAATCATTCTGAAGTCCATCGTCTCCTCGGTTTCGAGCCCGATGAATTGCATCGCGAAGTTTCTCGTGCACCTCCAGCGGCCTGGCGACGATGCGCCAGGCGGCGGCGCCGGTGGCCGACGATCTTCCGCCCGCGGTTTCGAAGCTCACGGTGCCGACCCTCGCCAGGCGCTCGGGAATGGTGAGCGTGAGGTAGGTGTTTTGAATCCGATCGAGCGAGCACTCGAACATCTCGACGTTGAAGACCCCGCGAATCCGCATGACTCGGCGGTTGGTGAGCACGTAGAGCCGAGAGACCCACTCCAGGAGTCCCCAGGCCAGTCTGGCGGCCGCCACCCAAAAACCGAGCTGGTAGAGATACCATCGGTATCCGCTGGGAATCGGGAGCAGCTCGGTGCCGGCCAGGAGGGCGATCACGATCCCCGCCCCAACCCAGCGGAGCGAGACCAGCAGGACAAACCACGGCGAAGGCTTGATCGCGAAGTGGACAACCTCGCCGCCGTCGAGCAGATGCGCCGGCACCACCTCTTCGACCGCCAGTCCCACGGCGCCGGGGACCCGGCCCTGGGCATTGGCGACGAGCCGGTGGCGGTGTCGAGCCGGCGGCTCCAAAAGCGTGCTCATGAGTACAGCTCCGGCCGCAGGACGCCGATGTCCGGCCAATTGCGATAGTGCCCGTTGTAATCGAGGCCGTAGCCGACGACGAAGACATCTTCTATGTCGAATCCAACGAAGTCGGCGAGGAGGTCTTTCGGGGCCCGGGCCGTCTTGCGGAGCAGGACGCAGATTCGGATGCTGGCGGGTTCCCTGTGGCGCAACTGGTCGCGAACGGCGCGGAGGGTTCCGCCGCTGTCGAGGACGTCGTCTACGATGAGAACGTGGCGGTTCTTTATGTCGACGTTGAGGTCGTGGATGAGTTGTGTGTCGCCGCCGGTGGTCGTCGCCCCTCGATAGCGGCTCATGGTCATCAAGCCGATTCCCATCTTGAACGGCAGGCAGCGAATCAGATCGGCGAGGAAGATGATCGAACCGGCGAGGATCGGCACGATCATCAGTCCGTCGCACTCGTCTCCGTAGGTCGCGGCGATGCCGCGGGCCATTTCGCGGACGCGCTCCTGAATCTTGTCCCGGGGAATCAGGATGCGATCCAGGTCTTGCTCCATCGCGACATTATATCGCCCCCAAATGGGGTGGAACACCCGCCCACGACGGCGATGCCGGCGGCCTCCCGCTGCGACGGGGCTACTTGGCGACGGAGGCGGCGGCGCGAGGGCCGAAGAGTGACAGGCGCACGGAGTCGAGTTCTCGAAGCGCCGGCTTGGCGGAGAGGTCGTTGCGGAGCAGGCCTGCGCCGGGATGCTCCGCGCCATCGGCCATGCACTGCCAGGTAACAGTCTCGACGAACGGCTTGGAGAGAGCCATCCGTGAGAACTCGCGGAGCCAGGTGGCCTGAATGTCTTCCGACCAGGGGCCGCGCCAGGCGCCGAAGCGGGTCGACGGGGCCTCGGACGGCACGCCGGCGGCGGTGATGTGCAGGGGCTTGCCCAGGTTTCCGAACCGATCCAGCAGCGAGGAGATCTGCATCAGATCGCGCATGTATTGACCCGAGGGACCGTCGCCGAAGCGAATCTCGATGCCGAGCCCGTCGAAGGGGATGCCGCTCTGAATCGTCATGTCGGCGTAGACGAGCGGGGGAATGGTCTGAGGGTCCTTGGCGTAGTATTCCCCCCAAGGCAGGGTGATGCCGATGATGGCGGAAGTCTTGGGCGCGTGCTGCTTGGCGAGGATGGCGCAGGTGCGCGTGAGGTCCACGATCTGCTCGAAAGAAAGCTTCAGGGGGTTGGAGGCGTGGATACCACTGACGATCTCCCACGCATGGACCTGTCCGGCAAAGTGCTTCAGCAGGTGCTTCAACTGCTTCGCGACGCGGTCGCGGAGCGGGTCGTAGTTCTTCGCGGAGGCCTTCAGCCAAGTCGGCCAGTCGCCGGCGTCGAAGGAGAGGAGCGAGCGGCCCCAAACCATCATCTTTCGCTCGCGGATGGCCCGGATCCATGAGGCGACAGGCTCGACGACGTGTTGGCCATCGCGAGGTTCGGTTCTTCGCCAGGACATGGGGACAGAAACAAAATCGAATGAGTCGCCGATGCGCTCGATGCGCGTCTCGGGGTCGGTCTCGCCCTCAGTCGATTCTCCAAAGCACTTCGCGGGCTCGAGCCTGCACCCCAGAGGGGTTTCGCAGGGCTGCTCACCCGACTGCCGCCGCTTGGACAGGAATATCTCGGCGTGGAGGCTGCTCAGCGCTTCGCCTGCTTTGACGCCGGCGGCAAGAGCGTCGTCCGCCCGGGCCGCGGCGATCTTGTCGTTCTCGGCGGTCATGGCGGCGACGAGCAGGTCGCGCGCGGCGTCGATTTGGCCGTAGATGCCGCCGTCCTCGGGATAGTCGTAAAGCCCCCAGTCTTCGCGCTTATGGCTGATTCGCATGAGTTGACCGCGCGCCAGCTCGACGTGGAGGTTGTAGGGCTCGGTCCGCTCCAGGAGCCTGGGGGTTTCCATCATCATGCGGCCCAAGCCCGGGACAGGCCACATGATCGACAGGGCCGCGGCGCCTCGGGCGCGCGGCGCGCAGCGCAGCTCTCCTGCGGCGAACGTCAGCTCGGCGCGAAGCGGCACACGTTCGCTGCCCAGCAGGTGTGCGCCTTCCAGGTCCGCCGATTTCGCGGGGACCCCGTTCTCAAAAATCTTGAATCGCAGCATGATCCCAAGTCACCGCGGGGGATGGCCCTGCCCCGGCAGCCTCGCCCACCGATGCCGTCTATCCGGCATCATAGACATTTTCGCGGACGGCGTACAGCCGACGGGACGCGCCACAAATACACCCTCAGATTGATTTTTCCTCCGGCGTTCAGCTCGACGCCCTCGGCGGCCAGACGCTCGCGCTGGAGGCGCGGACCGCGGCCGCTCCGTTCGCTGATTCGTCCGGACGAGCTGACGACTCGGTGCCAGGGAACCGAATCCGCGAGAGGAGAATCGCGCAGGATTCGGCCGACCCATCGGGCCCGTCCTTCGAGACCCGCGGCGCGAGCCACGGCGCCGTAGGTGAAGACCCGGCCGCGGGGAATCCGGCGGATGACTTGCAAAACCCTTAGATGCGACGGCTTCGGCGGCGACCAGGTCGCGGAGTCCGATCGCGTCGCAAGTGTGTGGCTTCGGGACACCGCTCATTCCTGGGGCGCTGGCACGGGATTCAGAGGCCCTTTGCCGGCGAGGATCGAGATCACGTTCGCGGCCGCAGTCTCGGCCATTTTCGACCGGGTCGCAACGGTCGCGGACCCGATGTGCGGAAGTAGCACGACGTTTTCCATCGCCAAGAGTTCGCGCGGGACGTTCGGCTCGTGTGCATAGACGTCCAGGCCCGCGGCGGCGAGCGGCCCCTCGCGCAAAGCTCGAATCAAGGCGTCCTGGTCCACGATGGCCCCGCGAGCGGTGTTGATCAGGATGGCGCCGGGCTTCATGCGGCTGAGGGCGGGTTCGCCGATCATGCCTCGGGTTTCGTCGGTCAGCGGCAGGTGGATTGAGACGAAGTCGCTTTCCGCGAGGAGCGTCGCCAGTGGGACCCTGGATGCGCCGAGCGATTCCATCGCCGGCTTGGGGTCTCGGGCGACGTAGAGCAGTCGCATCTCGAAGCCGCGCGCCCGGCGGGCGACGGCCGTACCGATTCGACCGGCGCCGAGGATTCCGAGCGTCCTTCCCCACACGTCGGTTCCGAGAAAGTCCAGCATGCTCCAGCCGCGCCAGGCGCCGGCGCGGAGGACGCGTTCGGCGTCGCCCAGCCTGCGAGCGGCGGCGAGCAGCAGCGCAAAGGCCAGGTCGGCGGTCGCTTCGGTGAGGACGTTCGGCGTGTGGGTGACAGTCATACCGAGGCGCGCGGCGCAGGCCACGTCGATGTTGTCGTATCCCACCGCGCAGTTGGCGAACACACGGCAGCGCTTCGCCCCCGCCTCCAGGACCTGCCGGTCGATGGCGTCGGTGGCCTGGCAGATGACCGCGTCGCTACGAGCAGCCTCCCGGCGCAGCTCCTCGGCTCGAAGCAGGCGAGGCAGGGGGCTCACCCGCACGCGCAAGTTCGCCGCCATCAGCTTGGCCAGCCCGGCGTCGGGAATCACACGGGTGATAAAGACACGAGGCGCTGCCAACTGAGAGGCTCCAGTGTGCGGCTTGTGCCGCCGCGGTGGGAGAGTTTACACGCTCTGGGCGATTCGATCTCGATGGCCGGTCGGCCAGCGCGGGTTGCGAGCCTGTGAGTGCAAGGACCGTCTGGCCCGTCGATACGGCGACCGGTATGCTAGAGTGTCCCCGAGTGTGTTGCGGCCGCGAGGTGCGGCGGCCCTCCGGCGGATACGCCTCGTTTCCAATCGATTCGCAGGGACTCCATGGAACTCATCAATGCCCTGCTTGGAATTTTCAGGCGACGTGAATGGACCGATCTGATCGAGCTGCTGGTGATCGGCTTGGCGGTCTATGCGGTGCTGCGCTTTCTTCGCGGGACGCGCGGCGCCAGGCTGTTTCGAGGGTTCGTCCTGCTTCTCGCCGGCAGCACCCTGGTGGTCTCCCTCGTCGCCAATTGGTTCGACCTCGAGCGGATCAAGGTCATCGGCCCCTACTTCGTCGGCGCCCTGTTTCTGATCGCCCTGGTGGCCTTCCAGCCGGAACTGCGGCGGGCGTTGATCCGACTCGGCGGGACCCGATGGTTCGCCTCCTCCGCGCACGAACTGGAACGCGTGATCGACGAGGTCGTAGAGGCCGTGACCTACTTCGCCAAGAACAAGATCGGTGCGATCATCGCCTTCGAGCGATCCACCGAATTCGCCGCACTGACCGAATCGGCATGCAGGCTCGATTCCGAGGTCTCCGCGCAGCTTCTGTCCACGATCTTCTGGCCAGGTTCCGCCCTCCACGACATGGGCGTGATCATCTCCCAGGGACGGATCAACGCGGCGGCCGTTCAGTTTCCCCTGACCGAATCGGAGGACCTGGATCCTTCGCTGGGCTCTCGGCACCGGGCGGCCTTGGGGCTGTCGCAGGAGTCCGACGCCCTCATCGTGGTGGTCAGCGAGGAGACTGGAACGATCAGCGTGGTGGAGAACGGTCAAATGGAGCGCTACTTAACGGCGGACACTCTGCGGCAGATGCTCCGGGACAAGCTCGGCGGCGCCGAGAAGCCGCAGCCCGTCGAGGTCGGCGATTAGGCGGGTGAACCACAGATGCGTGAGAGCTTCAAGTCGGCGATCATCGTGGCGTTCATCACGATCCTGATCTGGTTCGCGGCGGATCAGAACGTCAAGGAGAGGGCGGACTTCTCCATCCCGGTGCGGGTGGTCAGCGGCGATCCGGATCGATACGTCGCCATCGCCGAACCGCCTTACCAGAGGACCATCTCCGTGGTGATGAACGCGCGGCGGAAGCACCTCAAGGAATTCGATGACCTAGTGAACTCAAAGACCCTCTTCGAGGCCACGCTCCATCGCACCGAGGAGGCGAGTTCCGAGCCCCGCCCCATCCCCGTCTCCGAGATCCTCGGCCAGATCAAGGAACTCAGCGAGTATGGGCTCGAGTATGTCGAGAGCGTCGATCCGCCGGCCCTATCCGTCATCATAGACGACTACGTCACCGTCACAGACGTCCGCGTGGAGCCTCAATATGGCGATCTGCGCGTCACGGCCAATCCGACGCCGCCGACCGTTTCGGTCCGTCTGCCGGCGTTCGTCGCCGATCAACTCCGGGTCGATCCCGTCGCCGTGGCCGATGCCGAGCAGCGCATCCGGGCCGCCAGCAAGCCCGACGGCAGCTTCCAGGTCAAGGTGCCCCTGAGCTTTCGAGTCCTGAAGGGCGCGCCGCCCGACCTAAGAATCTCGATCCTTCCGGCCGCGGAGGTGACCATCACCGGACAGATCGAATCGTTGGCGGCCACCAAGCGCAAGGGGCCGATTCAGATCACCTGGTCGATCCCCGACCGCGTTCAGCGGGACTTCCGCATCGTCGTCGATCCCGCATCCAACTTTCGGCCGGATATCGACGTCACCGGCCCCAAGGACCTGATCGATCAACTGGATCCTCGCGACATTCGGGCATTCGTCGATGTGCTGGCTGCGGACGCCGAAAAGCCGGGGACCAAAATACGCCGGGCCGCGCAGTTCATCCTGCCCCCCGGCTTTACCCTGGCCGCCGGCTCCCAGCCATACGAGCTGGTCTTCGAGCTTCAGCCGATCTCTCAAGACCCGGCCATGGGGGAGGATTGACCGCTCCGCTCTAGATCGCGAGAGGCGCGGGACTCGAAGTAGGCAGGCGGGCGGCCCACGCAGGGTGGTCGAAGTTTTTCGCTCAGCCGCGGGTTATATATCTTGAACCCCGCGAAAGGCGGGCCCAGGTGCGACGTTTCGCCTCTTTTGGGAGCGTTTTCGTTCGATGCTCCCGGGCAGTGGGAATCGATCAAGTCACCCATCAGGAAAGGATAGCGCGATGAGGATTAGGACGTTTGCCGCGGCACTGAGCATTGGGGGTATGGTGGCGGCCGGGTGCAGCCAAGAGGCAGGAATTCGAAGTGCTCCTCCGACGCCGGCCGACATGCGATCGGCGCCGCTTATCCAGCGGACCGTTCTCTTCGGCAATCCGGACAAAGCCAGCGCCCAGATCAGTCCCGATGGCACGCGCCTGGCCTTCCTGGCTTCGGCCAACGGCGTGCTAAACGTCTGGGTCGGCCCGGTGGAAACCGTCGCCGCCGCCAAGCCGATCACGAACGACACGAACCGCGGCATCCGGTCCTACTTTTGGGCCCTGGACAACGAGCACATTCTGTACGTCCAGGACAAGGGGGGTGACGAGAATTGGCACGTCTATGCCACGAACCTCACCACCCTGGCGACCAAGGACCTGACTCCCATCGAGGGCGTCCAAGCGCGCATTCAGGAGGTCAGTCGCAAGAAGCCGGGCGAGGTCCTCATCGCCATCAACGACCGAAACCCCGAGCTCCACGACATCTATCGCGTCGACATCGGGACGGGCAATCGCAAGCTGGTGGAGAAGAACGACGGTTACCTCGCCTACGTCACCGACGATGAGTTCAACGTCCGTTTCGCGTTGAAGATGCAGCCGGACGGCGGCAGCGAGGTCTACCAACGACGGAACGGCGATTGGAGCTTGTTCGAGTCGATTCCGGCCGAGGATGCGCTCAGCACGACCCCGGTGGGCCTCGATACCACGGGGCGAACCCTTTACATGATCGACAGCCGTGGGCGGAACACCGCCGGCCTCTACGCCAGGAACCTGGAGACGAACGCCAAGACGCTCCTCGCCGACCATGTGCGCGCCGACGTGGATGATTATCTTGCACATCCGACGAGCTACGACATCCAGGCAGTTGGATTTACCCACGCTCGAAAGGAATGGAAGTTGATCGACGACTCGATCAAGGCGGACATGGACTTCCTGCGGGGCGTCGCCGACGGCGAGATGCACGTCGACAGCAGGAGCCAGGACGACCGAAATTGGATCGTCTCCTACGTCATGGACAACGGGCCGGTCGGCTACTACCACTACAACCGCGACGCGAAAAAGGCGCGGTTCCTATTCAGCAACCGGCGCAAGCTTGAACGCCTTCCGCTGGCGAAAATGCACCCCGAAATCATCAAGGCCCGCGACGGGTTGGAGCTGGTCAGCTACCTCTCGCTCCCCGTCTGGGCCGACAAGGCGGGCAAAGGCCGGCCTGGCGAGCCGATGCCGATGGTTCTGGACGTTCACGGCGGCCCGTGGGCCCGGGACCATTGGGGACTCGATACGCATCATCAGTGGTTGACCAATCGCGGATACGCGGTGCTGAGCGTGAACTTTCGGGGTTCGACCGGCCTGGGCAAGGACTTTGTCAACGCCGCGAACCATGAGTGGGCCGGCAAGATGCACGACGACCTGATCGATGCGGTGAACTGGGCCGTGTCCCAGAAGATCGCCGATCCTCGGAAGATCGCGATATTCGGCGGAAGCTACGGGGGCTACTCGACCCTTGTCGGATTGACCTTCACCCCCGAGGTGTTCGCTTGCGGCGTGGACATCGTCGGTCCGTCGAACCTGGTCACACTCATGGAAAACATTCCGCCCTACTGGGCGCCGTTTCTTCCGGTGCTGACCTCGCGAGTCGGCGACCCCGAGACGGCGGAGGGCAAGGCCCATCTGGAGGAGCGATCGCCCCTGACCAGGGTCGATCGAATCAACAAACCGCTCCTCATTGCACAAGGCGCGAATGACCCGCGGGTGAAACAATCCGAGTCGGATCAAATCGTCGCGGCCATGGAGCGTAAGAACATTCCGGTGACCTACATGCTCTTTCCCGACGAGGGCCACGGCTTCGCCCGTCCGGAGAACCGCACCGCCTTTTACGCCGTCGCCGAGACATTTCTCGCCGAGCATCTCGGCGGACGATACGAGCCCATCGGCAACGACTTTGACGGATCGTCGGTCACCGTCCCCCACGGCGCGGAGCGCGTCCCCGGCCTGGCCGCCTCGCTTCCCAGGAGGTGAGTCGGCGAGCCCGGTCGCGGTACTGATCCGTGCGGCGGATGGTTGCCTGGCGCGCGATCTGTGCGTTTAATGCGTGAAGAGTCGCCGGCCAAGGGCGGTTCCCGCAGGAGTGATGCCGCCCTAGGATCATGTGTCCATGCCCAGAACGCGCGCTACGAAAAGCCTGCTTGTCGTTGCCGTCTCGGGGACGTGTCTGATCTCCGCATGGCAGCGGGCCGTGGGCCAGGAGCCGGCGGCCAATCAGATCCCGATGATCCAGTTTGACGAGTCCAGTCACGACCTGGGACAGTGCTGGATCGGGCTCGACCTGAAGTATGAGTTCATCGTCCGCAACATCGGCAATCACCCGCTCAAGATCACCAACGTCCTTCCGACGGCCGGCTGCGTGCTGGATCGACCATTCCCGCGGGTCATCGATCCCGGGAAGTCCGACGAAATCGCCGTGCTGATCCCGAGCCGGGAGACGAAGGGTGAATTCAAGACCGGCCTGACGGTCTATTGCGACGACCCGATCACGCCGATCACGACATTGGAACTCGCGGGAGAGTTTCGTCCGGCGGTGAGGATCGAGCCTCCGATCGCTGGTTTCGGGCGGATGTCGGCGACCGACACGATTCAAAAAGTGGTGACGATCACCAACGAGACGGACGAATCGTTCGAGGCCTTCCTGCTGACGCGCGACGATCCGAAGTTCAAGTTTGAACTGATCGAGACCACGCCGGGCGAGGAGTACAAGCTATTCGTCACCACAAAGCCGCCTTATCAGGCCGGCCGCATCGATGCGACGGCGAAGCTGAGGACGACCCTGGTGGCCAATCCCGAGCTGTCGATCCGCGCGATCGGCATGGCCCCGCCGCGGTTGGAGGTCATGCCCAGCGCGATCTACCTCAAGCCGAGAGAGCCCGGCGAGGATGAACCCTCCAAGCGGCCGATCACGAAGGTGCTCCTTCTGTCCAACAACGGCGACGCGCCGGTGCATCTCCTGGAAGCGACGGTCGACGATCCGGCGGTGAGCATCAAGAGTTCGGAGATCATGGCCGGCAAGTCGTATCGCATCCTGGTCGAGCTGCCTGCGGACTACGCGGTGGCCGGCCAGCCCAAGACCATCACCCTGAAGACCGACGACAAGGAGCGCCCAAAGATTGACGTTCCCCTGGTCGGCCGGGCCTATCACGCCGCCGGAGACGGCCAGCACTTGTCCGAGCCGCCGCCGATCGCCCAACAGGTCGGGCAGGAGCTGCCTGGGTTCGAGGTCACGACGGTCGAGGGCGTCGCGGTCAACCATAAGACCATCGCCGGTAAGCTGACGGTGCTCAACTTCTTCACGCCGGGCGACCGGAACAACATCGAGCAGCTCAAGCGGCTCGAGCAGCTTCGGCGCGAGTTTGCCCCCCGGGGGGTGCGCTTCATCAACCTGAGCGAGCAGCATCCGCACTCGGACGTGAGCCAGAGCGACCAGATCGAGGGCCTGAGGCAATTGGAGATTCAGTCCGAGTTGGCGTTCGACCTGGGCAACGTCTTCGCCGATGCCCTACATCCCGTCGTCTACCCCACGATGGTCGTCTGCGGGAAGTCGGGGCTGATGGAGGCCGTCAACGAGGGGAACATCGAGGACCTTGAGGCCCGCGTTCGGAGCCAGCTTGGGGACCTGCTGCTTGGCAAGTCCCTGGTTCGGTCTGCGCCGTTGGCGTCTGTGGCGGCCAAGAAGCTTCGTCCGGCCCTGACGATGGTCGGCCAGCCGTCGCCGAAGTTCACGCTCACGCTCCGGAATGACCAGACGATCTCCAATGCCGCCTTTTCGGACCGACCGGCCACGGTACTGAATTTCTTCGCCCCCAACTGCGGTTACTGCAAGAGACAAATTCCCAACGTCGAGTCCGTTCGGCCCGATTATGAGAAGAAAGGCGTGCGGTTCATCAACGTCAGCCAGACCATGCGCAAGGAATTCAGCCCCGAGGAGATCACTGAAGTGCTGGAATCCGTCGGCTCTCACCTGGAGCTGGCAATCGATCCGAAGAACGAGGTCGGCAAGCGCTTCAAGGTGACGAGTTTCCCGACCATGGCGGTGATCCGCCGCGACGGCGTCATCGAGCACGTGAACATCGGCGCCAAGAACGACCTGGAAACCACGCTCAAGCAGCAGCTCGACGCCATCCTCCAGGCCGATCGAGCCGCGCCTCATTCGGGTTGAGTCCCCCAGCGGCATTCTTCCCGGTGCGCCCTCATCCCCGCGGGAGGTAAGCGACGATGGACGCCGCGAATTGCGGCAGGTCCGACGGCCGGCGGCTGGTGATGTGGTGGCGGTCCCGCACCACCGGCTGGTCGATCCAGACGGCCCCAGCGCAAACCAGGTCGTCTTTGATGCCGGGCGAGCTGGTCAACTTCACGCCTCGGACGATGCCGGCCGAGAGATTGATCGATGGGCCGTGGCAGATCGAAGCCACCAGCTTGCCCTCGGCGTCGAATTGGCGGACCAATTCCAGAACCTTGGGGTCGCGGCGGAGCTTGTCCGGCATCCAGCCGCCGGGGATCACCACGCCGTCGAAGTCCTTGGCCTGCACCTCGGCGATCGCCGCGTCGCTCACGCAAGGATATCCGTGCTTTCCGGCATACATGTGCCCCGAGGCCGGGCCGGCGATGGCGACCTGGCCCCCAAACTCTTCCAGCCGCAGCTTCGGGTACCACAGCTCGAGGTCTTCGTAATCATCGCCGACGAAGATGAGAATTCTCGGGCGGCTGGTTGGAGACATGGCGGCATCCTCAGGTTGACCGGTTCCGTGGAACGTCGACGATGGCGAATCGTATCAGGGGCAGCATAATCCACGTAGGCGGCCCGGGAAACTTATGGCAGTCGCACAGATCAGCGCCGTGACGTTCGCCGTCGCGGACATGGCTCGGTCGGTACGCTTCTATCGTCGCTGCGGCTTCGAGTTGCTCCACGGCGGCGAGGGCGCCGACTTCACCAGCTTCCGGGCCGGCGGCGGTTTCGTGAACTTGATGCTCCGCTCCGGATACACCGCCCAGTGCTGGGGCCGGGCGATCTTTCACGTCCAGGACGTGGACGCTCACCACCGGGAGCTGGTCGCCGCGGGCCTGCGTCCCGAGGCGCCGCCCGCCGACGCTCCATGGGGCGAGCGATTCTTTCATATCACCGATCCCGACGGGCACGAATTGAGCTTTGCCCAACCCATGACCCGGCGGGGCGACGCGGCAGGGCCCGATTGATGGATGGGTGGCGCGGACCGGGCTGCGTCGGGCGGCGTGATTCCCGCGGCCCGATTTGGTGTTCGGGGCAGGCGGCCGTTATAGTGGCGGAAGCGATCGGTTTCGGTCCGTTGCGGCAAGTCGCCGACGGCGCTCTTTCGGGGCGGCTGCTCGGCGAAACGGTGAGTCTATCGGTCATGTCTTCGAGGGTGGAGAGGGAGAGGGGTTTATGCGCGTCTTTCGAACCTGGCGGCTTTGCCTGAGCGTCCTCATCGGCAGCGTGGGAGTCCAATCGGCCTGGGCACAGGACGCGGGCCGCGTGGGCAAGCCGGACCGGGCCGCGCCCAAGGCGGCGGCGAAGGCGGACGGCGTTCACGTCATCATTCCGGCGCTAGACGTGGAACGTCTCGCTCGCGAGGACGAGGGCCGCGAGGCCGCGGGCCTTCCGCCGCGATTTGCGGTTGCTCACCCCGTGCGGATGACGCCGAGCACGCACGGCGAGTGGCGCGACCGCGATCCCCAGACGCGGACGTGGCAACTTCGCATCGCCTCTCCCGGGGCGGTCTCACTGAACCTGGGTTTCACGCGCTACGTGATGCCTGAGACCGGCACGCTGGTCGTTCGGTCGGCGGACGGAACGCGTCGCATCCGGCCATTCACGTCGCGAGACAACGCGGCTCACGGGGAGCTTTGGACCCCGCCGATCGGTTCGGACGACATCATCGTCGAGGTGACGATTGCCGGCGCGGAGGCCGGCCTCCTCGACCTGACGCTGGGCTCGATCAACGTCGGTTATCGCCGCTTCGGCGACGTGCTGTCGCAGGCCGAGGCGGAGATGGCGGAGCCGCGCTCGGGTTCCTGCAACGTGGACGTGGCGTGCAGCGTGGCCGATCCCTGGCGGTTGCAGGTGGCCAGCGTCGGAGTCATTTCCACCGGCGGCAGCACCTTCTGCACCGGTTTCATGGTCAACAATGCCGCCCAGGACCTGACGCCCTACTTCATGACCGCGAACCACTGCGGCATCGCCTCCGGCAACGCGGCTTCGCTGGTCGTCTTCTGGAACTACGAGAATTCCACTTGCCGCGGCGTCCCCGGCGGCGGCGGAGTCGGCAACGGCACCCTGGACGACTTTCAGACCGGCTCCTTCTTCCGGGCCGGGTTCGCCACTTCGGACTTCACCCTCGTTGAACTTGATGAATTGCCGGATCCCGAATGGAACGTCTCTTTCGCCGGCTGGGACCGCACCGGCGCCAACCCGCCCAGCGGGGCCTGCATCCACCACCCCAACACCGATGAGAAGCGCATCACCTTCTACGACGTCGCCCAGCGGCCCGACCGACCGACGCACAGCTCCAGTTGGGGCTGCTCGCCCTTTCCCGGGCCAGGCGACAACACCCACATCAAGGCCTATTGGTGGCTGGGCGTGACCGAGCCCGGCTCATCGGGGTCGCCGCTCTTCGACAACAACATGCGCGTCATCGGCCAGTTGCACGGCGGCGAGTCGGCCTGCGGACAGACCGGCGACGCGTTGTCCGATTGTTACGGCCGATTCTCCCGCTCCTGGACCGGAGGCGGATCAAACGCTACGCGGCTGAGCAACTGGCTCGACCCGGGCAACACCGGCCTCACGGCGATCGACACCATCTCCGGAGGCGGCATGACGGTCGCGCCGGCGACGGGCGTGGTGCACATCGGTCCGGTCGGCGGGCCGTTCACGAATCCTTCCGTGGTCTACACGTTGACCAACCCGACGCCGACGCCGATCGACTATTCGGTTTCGCTCACCGCGAACTTCGGCATCCTGTTGGACGGCGGCACATCGCCGGTCGTTGGCACCCTGGCCGGCTCCGGCGGGATGACCACGGTCACGGTATCGCTGGGCGCGGCGATCGATGCCCTCGGCGCGGGAATCTACGACGAGACCCTTGTGTTCGACGACGTGACGAACGCTCGAAGCACGACCCGGCAGCACACCGTCGACGTCGGCCAGACCGATTTCGACACCGATCCTGCAAACAGCCTGGTGACCGGCGGCCCCGTCGGCGGCCCCTTCACCGGCACGCAGGTTTATACCCTGACCAGCACCAGGCCGACGCCGGTGAGCATCGAGGTCAGCGCCAGCGATTCGTGGATTTCGATCAACGGCGTCACCGGGCCGGTGGTCGTGATCCTCAGCGGGACCGGCGACAGCGAGAACGTGACGATCGGCATCTCCAGCACGGCCAACAGCCTCTCCGCTGGGTTGTACAACGGCGCGGTCAGCTTCAGCAACCAGTCCGGCGGCGACGGGGACACCTCGCGCGGCGTCACCCTGGACGTCGGACGATTCACCTACGCCTCGACCGACACCCCGCAGCCCATCGCCGATTTTTCGACGACGACGAGCATCATCACCGTGGCGGACAACTATTGCATCGGCGACGTGAACGTCGAGATCGACATCACCCACACCTACATCGGCGACCTGACGGTTGATTTGCAGTCGCCCGCCGGCACCGTCGTCCGGCTTCACAACCATACCGGCGGATCGGCCGACAACATTGTCAAGACCTACGACGACGGCGTGGTCAATCCGGATGGACCGGGGACGCTGGCCGATTTCAACGGGGAGTCGGTGATGGGCGTCTGGACCCTCTCCGTCAGCGACACCGTCGGACAGGACACCGGGGCGCTCAATAGCTGGTCCCTGAAGATCGCTTCGTCCGGCTCGACGAACTGCCCCTCTCGCGAACTGGTGCATTCATTCCCGCTGGATGCCAACCCAGGTTGGACGACAGCGGGAGCCTGGGCCTACGGCGTGCCGCAGGGGTTGTCCGGCGATCCGTCCGCCGGCTTCACCGGTCCACGGGTCTATGGCTACAACCTCTCGGGCGCCTATCCGAACAACATGGGCAGCACCCAATACCTCAGAACGACGGCCATCGATTGCACCGACCTGGTCAACACCCAGCTTCGCTTCCGGCGATGGCTGGGCGTTGAGTCGTCCGACTACGACCACGCCAACATCCAGGTCTCCAGCAACGGCATCAACTGGACGACGGTCTGGAACCACGCCGGCGCGACCCTCGTCGAGTCGGCCTGGTCGCAACAGGTGATCAACATCGCCGCCGTGGCCGACGACAAGCCGACCGTGTTTATCCGCTGGGGCATGGGCCCGACCGACGGCTCCGTCACCTATCAGGGTTGGAACATCGACGACGTGGAGATTTGGGCCATCGTGCCCAGCCCCTGCGAGGGGATCATGCCGGCCGACGCTAATCTGGACTCCAGCCTCAATGCCCTCGACGTGCAGCCTTTCGTCCGGATCGTCACTGATCCCGGTTCCGCCTCAGAGCTGGAAGTTTGCGCCGCCGACGTGCTGGTCGACGAGCAGGTGGACATGAACGACGTGGAGCCGTTCGCCGACGCGCTGCTCGCGGCGCCATAGGTAGCGCGGGCGCGGCGCAGGCCGCGAGGCCAACACCGCAGGGAGGCCGGCACATGGGCAAATCGGTGGCGGTGGTCGGTGCTTCGGCGGACCGCAGCAAGTACAGCAACAAGGCCGTGCGGGCCTATCTGCGGGCCGGCTGGCAGGTCTATCCGGTCAATCCCAAGGGCGGCCTGATCGAGGGGCTCACGGCGTACAAAACGATCGAGGAGATTCCCGCGAAGGTGGATCGCGTGACGCTCTACCTGCCGCCGGCGGTGGGCGTCGGGGCCCTCGAACAGATTTCCCGGGCCAAGCCCGCGGAGTTCTTCGTCAATCCGGGCGCGGAAAGCGATGAGTTGGTGACGAAGGCCAAGGTCTTGGGTCTCTCGCCGGTCCTGGCGTGCAGCATCATCGAGATCGGGGCCCGGCCGGGAGAATTCCCGGATTGAGAACCTAGCCTGGTAGGCGGGTCCCACCGGTTGAGAACCGGTGCCACAAGCCCCTACCGGGATCAGCTTGCTTTGTTGAACTGCCTGTCAGGCCTTCGACGGCTTGCCGATTGGCGGGGGCGGCCTTTCCTTGGTCGGCGGCCCCGGCTAGAATACGGGTGGCTGCTTCGGCCCTGCCGATGGAGCCAAAGCGTGGAGCTAAGGATGTTTAGAACAGACGATCGCCTGGCACCGGCTCTGCCGCCCATCGCGATCGCTCCGCGCGCCTGCCAGACCCTTCAGCAGCGTCCCCCCCAGGGGTGACGCGATTCGTTCTACCATGACCCTGTCCGTGCGTTGAACCGCCATGCGTGCCGGTGGGGCCGAAGGCGGTTTGCGATAGAATCCGCGTTAGGTCCATGTGCTTTATGGACAGGACGCCAAGCAGCCTGCGCGACGCGTTCGCGCGGCCGAAGAAGGAGAATAATCGTGACTAACAACAACCGTCGTTACCACGCCATCGCCGAGATATCGGCTCAACGTATGCCCGCCCGAACCATTGAGCCGGACGCCGATCCGGTCAGCGACATTTTCGGGAAGAACGTGTTCAACCTCGCGGTGATGCGCTCCGCGCTACCCAAGGATGTTTACAAATCGTTACTCCAGACCATGCGGGAGGGACACCTGCTGAACGAGGTCGGCGCCGACGTGATCGCCAACGCGATGAAGGACTGGGCCATCTCACACGGCGCCACTCACTATTGCCACTGGTTCCTGCCCCTGACCGGACTGACCGCCGAGAAGCACGACACCTTCCTGGTGCCGACCGGTGACGGCCAGGCCTTGGTGCAATTCTCCGGCAAGACGCTCATTCAGGGTGAGCCGGACGCCAGCAGCTTTCCATCGGGCGGGGTTCGATCAACCTTCGAGGCCCGGGGCTACACGGCCTGGGACCCCACCAGTCCGGCGTTCCTGATGGAGGGCGTCAACGGCAAGACCCTGTGCATTCCCACGGCCTTCTATAGCTACAACGGCACGGCCCTGGACAAGAAGACGCCGCTCTTGCGCTCAATGGCGGCGATGAACCGCAGCGCCCTGCGCATGCTTCGGCTCTTCGGCAACGAAGAGGTCAAGCACGTCGGCTGCACGGTCGGCCCGGAGCAGGAGTATTTCCTGGTCGATCGGCGGCTGTATTTCCTGAGGCCCGACCTGGTCAACGCCGGACGGAGCCTGTTCGGCGCGAGGCCGCCGAAGGGCCAGGAGATGGAGGACCACTACTTCGGCTCCATCAAGGAACGGGTGCTGGCGTTCATGATGGACGCGGAGCGGACCCTCTACAGCCTGGGCATTCCGATCAAGACGCGGCACAACGAGGTGGCCCCCGGGCAATTCGAGATCGCGCCGATCTTCGAGAACATCAACATCGCCACCGATCACAACATGCTGCTCATGGAGGTGCTGAAAAACTGCGCCCTCAAGCACGGGTTCAAGTGCCTGTTGCACGAGAAGCCCTTCGCGGGCATCAACGGCTCGGGCAAGCACAACAACTGGTCGATGTGCGACGACGCCGGCAACAACCTGCTTGATCCCGGCAATACGCCGCACGAAAACGCCCAGTTCCTTGTCTTCCTCACCGCGGTGATCCGCGCCGTGCATGCCCACTCGAAGCTCTTGAGGGCTTCGATCGCCACGCCGGGCAACGATCACCGACTCGGGGCCAACGAGGCGCCTCCGGCGATCATCAGCATTTATCTCGGCGATAAGCTCACCGAGATCGTGCAGGGGCTCATCGCGGGTCGAACCGAGGCCGGCCGCGGGGGCGGTACGCTCCAGCTCGGCGTTTCCAGCCTTCCGCCGCTGCCTCGCGACGACTCGGACCGCAACCGAACGTCGCCCTTCGCCTTCACCGGCAATAAGTTCGAGTTCCGCGCCGTGGGGTCGAGCCAGTCGATCGCCATGCCCAACACGATCCTGAACACCATCGTCGCCGACACCCTCACCGCCATGGCGGACGAGATCGAGAAGGAAATCTCCGCCGGCGCGAAGTTCGAGTCCGCCGTCCAGAAGGTTGTCCAGGACAGCCTCAAGAAGCACCAACCGGTGCTCTTCAACGGCGACAATTATTCAGGGGCTTGGGAGTCCGAGGCGGACAAGCGCGGCCTGCCCAACATCAAGTCCAGCATCGACGCCTTGGCCGTTCTCAACGATCCGGACGTAAAGGCCTTGTGTGTCCGCAACAAGGTCTACAACGAGACCGAGCTGGAGTCCCGGTATCGCATCATGCTCGAGGCCTACATCAAGACGATCAACGTCGAGGCCCAGATCACGGCGGACATGGCCCGCACGCTGATCCTTCCCGCGGCGCTCAACCATCAGTGCGACCTGGCCAATGCCCTTCACGCGACCCGGCAGGCCCTGACGGCCGCCGATACGTCGGCGAGCGAGAAGTGTCTTCGAGACGTTTGCACGCTCACCGGGCGGCTCAAGGGGGCGGTCGACCGGCTGGATGAGACGCGCTCCAAGGCCGAGCACGGCGGCAACGACCTGGCCCACCATGCAACCTTCTATCGTGACCAGGTGAAGCCGGCGATGGACGAGGTTCGCGCCGCGGCCGACGCCCTGGAATTGGTCGTCGCCGACAAGTATTGGCCGATTCCGAAGTACCGGGAGCTGCTGTTCATGCTCTAGGGTGGTTCCCGCGTAAGTGGATGATTGTCGTGGCGGGAATGCCCCAGGCAGTTGCCTGGGGCTCCTGTAGCGCCTGATCGTTTGCCCGACGACACGATCTCCGGCATACATGTGGCGTCACCCACACGGGGTGACGCCACGGCCGTGTGATAGGCGCTTTATAGCGGTTTCCGATTGAGTGGCCGATGGGGCGTGCGTTCCCATCACCGGCGGGCAAGCCCGCCGGCTAGACGAGTCAAGCTCGCCTGCTAGAGCATTTTCAAGGTCGATGTAGCGGCCCCGCTCGGTCGGGGCCGACGAGGGGTCGGCGGGCGTCGAGGCGCTGTTTCGTCCGCCGCGGAGGGCGGACGCTACGGAAAAACTGAAAATGCCATAGGCGAGGCGCTCGGCCACACGGTCCACTGAGTCGGGAAGCGGTCTAGCAGCCCGTGGTAAAAGTCTTCTTGACAGTGATGGTAAAGTCTGCGTGTCGGATCGCAAACGAGTCACGGAGGACGCCGATGGCGATGGGCCAGCGCAAACGGGATGAGCAAGCGGC
>Ga0187893_10002716_pt1 | contig 38083 bp, 39 predicted proteins | sample MA1701074metaG_FD_139574 | JGI IMG/M metagenome (GOLD analysis project Ga0187893, IMG submission 139574) | White microbial mat communities from a basaltic lava cave in the Kipuka Kanohina Cave System on the Island of Hawaii, USA - MA170107-4 metaG ... | reverse complement strand
CCGCATCGAGTTGGCGGCGATCATCGACATCTCGCCGGACGACCGGCCGGGCGCGGAGCGCACGTCGGCGTGGGCCAGCACGGAGGCAGCGCCCATGCGACCCGCGCCCGACGATCCGTCCAACCTCTCGCCCCATGAGCGCCTGCGCGAGCTGACGGCCATCCTGGCCAACGGGATTCATCGATTACGCCGAATTCCGCCCACCGGGCCGAAATCCGGCCAGATTCCGGCGGAATTCTCGCAAACCGGCCTTGATCCGGGCGCGCGGACTTGCCCTCATGGGGTCGTGGAGACGCCACGCGAGAACGGAGATCGATGAATGCCAATTGATGTCGACGCGGCCGTGACGGCGCTTGCCCGCATGACGGTGATGCAGCTTCGGCATCGTTATGGCGAGGTCTTCGGCGAGGCGACGCGCTCCTTCAACAAGCAGCACCTAGTCAAGCGCATCGCCTGGCGGCTCCAGGCCCTCCACGAGGGCGACCTTTCCGAGCGGGCGCGCCGCCGGGCCCGCGAGCTGGCCAACGACGCCGACCTGCGTATCCAACCGCCCGCCCCGCAGGGCGGTGCGAACGGCAACGGCGAGACGACCACGTCGCCGTTCCGCGTCGAACCCGATGACCGGCTCCCGATGGCAGGTACACTTCTGAAGCGCGAGTACAAGGGTCAGACCGTCCAGGTGCGGGTCCTGCCGCAGGGCTTTGAGTTCGACGGCGAGGTCTACCGCTCGTTGTCAGCCGTGGCTCGGAAGATCACCGGGGCACATTGGAACGGCTATCACTTTTTCGGTCTGCCCAAACCCGGCCGGGAGGGCGCCGAATGAAACGCAACGGGAACGGCAACGGCAAGGTCCGAGGGACGAAGCAAATCCGCTGCGCCATCTACACCCGCAAGAGCACCGAGGAGGGGCTCGAACAGGATTTCAACTCCCTCGACGCCCAGCGCGAGGCCGCCGAGGCCTACATAGCCAGCCAGCAGCACGAGGGCTGGGTCTGCCTGCCCGACCGCTATGACGACGGCGGCTACACCGGGGCCAACATGGAGCGGCCGGCGCTCAAGCGCTTGTTTGACGACGTCGAGGCCGGGGGCATCGACTGCGTGGTGGTCTACAAGGTGGACCGCTTGAGCCGGTCGCTGATGGACTTCGCCCGCATGATGGAGAAGTTCGAGAAGTACCAGATCTCGTTCGTCTCGGTGACGCAGCAGTTCAACACGACACACTCGATGGGCCGGCTGACGCTCAACATCCTGTTGTCGTTCGCTCAGTTCGAGCGAGAGATTATTAGCGAGCGGACGCGCGACAAGATCGCCGCCGCCCGTCGCAAGGGCAAATGGTCGGGCGGAATGCCGGTCCTGGGCTACGACGTGGACGCTCACGGCTCGAAGCTCGTGGTCAACACTGACGAGGCCGAGCGCGTGCGGGCCATCTTCGACGAGTACATCCAGAGGGTGTCGCTGATCCGCACCGTCGCGGCGCTGAACGAGCGAGGCTGGCGGACCAAGCGCTGGACGACCCGCAAGGGCCGCGAGCGCGGCGGGCAGCCGTTTGAGAAGACCAATCTGTTCCGGCTGCTCAGCAACGTCGTGTATCGCGGCAAGGTGCGCTACAAGGATGAGGTCCACGCCGGCGAGCACGAGCCGATCGTCGACGAGGAAACGTGGACGCGCGTACAAAGCATACTGCGGTCAAACGGACGCACCGGCGGGATGCACGTCCGCAACAAGTACGGCGCGCTTCTGAAAGGGCTGCTGCACTGCAAGCCGTGCTCCCGGGCGATGATGCACACGTACACGAGCAAGGGGAACCGCCGTTACCGCTACTACGTCTGCTACACGGCGCAGAAGCAGGGCTGGCATGCCTGCCCGTCGAAATCGGTGCCGGCGGAGCAGATCGAGCGCTTCGTGGTCGAGCAGATTCGGGCCGTGGGGAAGGACCCGGCCGTCATGGCGATGGCGCTCGATCAGGCCCGGTCGCAGGCATTGGAGGAGACGGCGGCACTAGAAGGCGACGCCAGGATCGCCAGACGCGAGATCGGCCGGATTCACGCTGAGATCACCAAGGTCGCGACCGCCGCGGCCACGAATGGTCATGCGGCTGCTCGCCTGGCCGAGTTGCACGAGCGTTTGCGCGACGCCGAGCGTCGCCTGAGCGAGTTGCACGACCAGGCCGAACGCGCGCGGCGCGGGATGGTAACCAAGGCGGACGTCGACTCTGCGCTTGAGGCGTTTACGCCACTGTGGGACGCCCTCAGCCCGCGCGAGCAGGCGCGGGTGCTGCGGCTACTGATCCAGCGCGTCGACTACGACGGCGCGAACGGGAAGGTCGCCGTGACGTTTCACACCAACGGGATCAGGACGATTGGCCAGAACGGCGTGGCCGACGGTCTGGAGGCGCATGAATGCCTGACGGCGTGACGGTCGAGTTCAACGTCCACTTCGCACGCGGCCCGGCCGGCCGGCGCGAGGCCCTGCCGGGCGAGGCGCCCACGAATCCCGCCGTGCCCGCCGGCTCTGTCCCGCGCGTGGCCCGGTTGATGGCGCTCGCCATCCGTTGCGAGGAACTCGTCCGCCGCGGCAACGTGGCCGACTACGCCGACCTGGCCCGCCTCGGGCATGTCACCCGGGCGCGGATGACGCAGATCATGAATCTGCTCAACCTGGCCCCGGACATCCAGGAGGAAATCCTGTTCCTGCCCCCAACGACGAACGGCCGCGACCCCATCGGCGAACGCGACCTGCGGCCGATCGCCGCCGACGTCGATTGGCGGTCCCAACGCAGGCTGTGGCGGACCTTGCGTGCCAGTGTGGCCGGGCCTGGGGCGTAATGAGCAGCCCTTGGAGCGAGATCGCCCCGACGCGCCGCCTTGCAGAAGCGCTCCCCCCTGCTAATCATGTTTAGGGCTTGCCGGACTTGACCTTCGGCTGAACCCAGCTGGAGCCGGAGCCACGGCGTTCGACCCGGCAGGCGAGCAGCCGCGCCCCGATGGTACGAACCTTGAAACGACAGGAAGCCTTTCAACCGCAATGACGGCGTCCGTACAATTTGGGTCGTTATCACCACCGCGTTCACCACCGATCGCGGCCCGTAGTTAACGGGTGCCGTACCGGCGGCGCGGAGCAATGCAAAATGCCTTCCCGGTACGAGCCAAAGGACCATATCCAGCATCTCGCTGTCTCTCCTCGTCACGAGAGCGTCCTGGACCAGCGGGAGATCACGGTCCACACGTACCAGACCACCGTGCCGTTCGACTACGAGGCACTTGACGCTGGTCTGGAAAGTGCATGGCTCGCTCCTGCGATCCGCCTCGGTGTCTTCGCGAGGAACCCGGGGATCGGAAAGGATGGATTAGACGTTGTCCTGGGCCTTCAGGGTGAAATCTCGCTACGGGCCTATGACTACGATGATCGCAGACCCTTGTGGTTCTCGTGGCAGGATCTGATCGTCGAGACGGTCGCCATTCGTTACACTCGCGACGAAGCCGGGTTCATCCGCTTTACTACCGCAGGCGGAGGCGTGCGCATCACCGATGAGAAGCTTGAGGAGTTCAACGCCACATTCCTGAAGATACCGAAGGCCGCTGTGCGGAAACTGCAGTTTGACCTGGTCAAGCTGCGTGACCTCTGCTTTAATCGCTTCTCCGACCGCCTCTACATGCTCAGGTTTTCGAATCCGTCGGGGACGGAGTACCGAAGCATCGACCACGCATTGTTTCAGAGCCGGCGCTACATCGATCCCACCGCAGAACGGTTTTGCGAAGTTCGGTCGGACCCCCAGGTCAATATTGAGTCGTTCGACTCTGACGTGAACGTATGCACGGATGATCTGGCCGCGCAGGTGGAGGTTCGGTTCGCTGTCCGTGGGCTGAGCGGCGCGCTTCGGCTGCGGTTCCCGAAGATAACCTACAAGGCTCAGTTGAAGACGGGCCAGGAACAGACGCAAGTCTTCTATCGGCTTGTCGATGAAACAGTGAAGTCCATTCTCGACGCTGACTACTACGCTCGGCGGCAACTGTCCCTCGTGGAACTGGACAAGAACCCCGAGTTCCCGGAATTCGCTGATACAACGCAATACCGTGAAGTCCTTGCAGGTCCAGACGCCCGGAAGGACTTCTTCACGGGGCTCGACTTGGGCGCCCCAAGCCAGCATTGGCTGCCTCACCTGCGCGCCGTCGACGAATTGCTCGATTCTGAGGTGGTCGCGTCTGATGTCGCGACGTTAGTCACGGAGTTGGTGAAGCGCGATCCTGGGCAGGCCTCGCGGTTGTTGTCGACGTGCCGGACAGACGCCAGGCTCCTTCGATTGGGCAAGGTGTGTGCCGATGTGGTTCGCAAGGGCCTTCAGGAGATTCCAGCGGAATTACGTGCACACGTCGAGGAGGCGATTCTGGCCTGGGCAATCGATCACGAAGACCAGGGCTGGGATGTCGATCCCGAGACCGGCGTAGTAAGCGCACGAGAAGCACGCTGGTGCACCACGGACCTGTCCCTCGAAATTCTTCCCGCCGTTCTGTGGAAGCTCATGGGTATCCTACATGCCCGCATGAGGGTGTCGAACCAGAATGATCTTCAGACCGACCTTCGGAAATATGCGTGGTGCGTGGCGGCCGCGAAGGCGCTACCACCGAACCACTCTCGGTGTCACGCCGCTCTGCGGCTCATTGCGACACGACAGGTTCCAACCGGTCTACAGGATGCCCGACGCATACTCAGAAACCCGGTGACAGACCTCCGATCACTCGACGACGCACTGCTCAATCAGTTCGGGCTGCCGCTTTGGCCATCTCTCGTGGCATCACGAACGGATGGCGGGATTGCGCTGTTAAACGAGGGGATCGGTGCCGCGCTGGCCATCACGATCATCGCAACCGACGCGCTGGGCGCGGGAAACCCGCAATCCTCCGCATTCGACCTCTGCGCAGGCCAAGCGATTTCTCTTCCCATCTCAGGAGGCCCTCCACTTGTCGGTCTGGAGTTCGAGAAGTTCGGCGTCCGGCATCGCCTACACTTGCCGGTCGCCGCACATGCAGATACGACCGCGGTTGCCGCGAAGGCGCGCCCCATCGCCGCGACGATCAATCGCAAACGCCTTGAGGCTCAGCGTGCCTACCGCGGGCAGATCGACCCGAAGGGCATCGTCGTTGGATCAAGCCCGGCGTTGTTGAAGGTCTTCGAGGACATCCACCACGCAAACGCGATGGAGGACGGTGCCGCTGTGCTCATTGTAGGCGAGCGCGGCGTCGGTAAGACGCACATCGCGCGGCTGCTTCACGATTCAAGCGGCCGCGCGGGACGGCCATTCAAAGCGGTAAACGCAGGGGGCAGCGGAGGCGACATCAACATTCAGCGCGGCGAATGGATCGGTTACGGCAAGGGGCATGGCATCAGCGGCGTCGATCCAAAAGGGAAGGCCGGCTACTTGATGGAGGTGGACGGCGGCACCCTTTTCGTCGACGAATTCGTGGCCTTTTCCCAGGACCTGCAGGTGATCTTCCTGTCGGTGCTGGAGAACAGAGAAATCTCGAAGGTCGGGGGCGAGGTATTCGCGCCCAACGTGCGCTGTATATTCGCCACCAACGCCGACGTGAATGAGCTGGTTGATCGCAAAATCCTGCGCGCCGATCTTCTCGCCCGGATAGCGGTTCAAATTCAAATTCCACCACTTCGTGAGAGGCGAGGCGATGCCGTACTGCTCGCGAGACACTTCGCCGGCGCGGAAAACCTCTTCTCCGACAGGGCACTCCTGGCGCTCGCGCGCTACGATTGGCCGGACAACGTCCGCGAGCTTCGCAGCAAGATAGATGCCGCGCTTGCCCGAAGGCGGATCGAAGGCGGCGCATCCGTGGGCCTTGAGCACCTTGACCTTCCTCAAGCAATCGTGGCGGCGGCGCAGGCGTCTACGGACGATGAATGCCGCAGAGAATTGTGGCGGCTCGCCGACGAGGTCGCACGCGACGAGGGGTTCGCACACGGCACGGGGCTTCAGCGCCGAGCAGGTGAAATCATGGGCGTCGGCGAGGCGCAGGCGTCGAAGATGTACCGAGCGCTCGGCTTGGCAGATGCCACTGCAGCCTGATTCTCCTTCGACCTCGCACGGCTTTCCTCAGGTCCTCAAAGACTTTCCTCAACGGTCGCTCGACTTTCCTACGAGTGCGAGCGGCCTCCGCAAGTCCTCAAAACTCGCAAAAAAAGTGGGGTTTCCGACGTGGCACACTCGTTGCCCTAAGCCAACGGTAGCCCGAAGCCGGCAACTGGGCAAGACGATTGGCGGGCTGTTGACGGGAATGTTCCCGTCTCACCTCGCCGGACAGCAACTCGTTGCGCCCGGCGGCGCAGAGAGGAGAGTCTAGGCATGGCAGGACCAGCATCGTTGGCTTCTCTTCCTCCATCGAACGAACGCCTGCTGAAGTTGATGCAAGAAATTAACTTCGGCCGCATCGAGCAACTCAAGGTACGCGCGGGGCAGCCAGTGCTTGAACCGCTGCCACGAATCGTGCGTGAGCACAAGTTCGGGAGCGACAATGGTCCGAGGGATGAACGGAGGCTCGAAGACTTCTTCCTCAAGGAGCAGGTCGTCGAACTGTTCGATGAACTTGAACGTCTGCGTGACGGCGTTGTCGACGTGCTGACCGTCAAGCACGGAATTCCCTTCAACATGCAGGTCAATCTGGCAGCGGGCGCGCAGTAGCGCCTGCTTAACTGAAACGAACCGCACGACAGGCGGCCGCGCGGCGGAGCCATCGTGGGTGCTGAGGCATCGGCAGCCCACGGTGGCTCTGTCTTTTTTTTCACACGATGTCGATCGGCGCCCATGAGCACCCGCTCCTCGGCCACGAGGAGTTCAACATGGGTCTCGACCCGAAATTGCAAGAGTATGTCGATGAAATCATCCGCCACAAAGCCCGCCAGCTCGCCCGAAAGGCGGGATTCAGCCAATCCGACCGCGAGGACATCGAGCACGAACTTCTGATCGCCGTTCTCGAACGCTGGCATTCTTTCGACGCCAACCGCGCGTCGGCTCGCACGTTCGTCGCGCGGATCATCGAGAACAAAGCCGCATCCCTCGTTCGTGCCTGCCAGGCCGCCAAGCGCGGCGTCGGGCAGTGCACGCCGCTGGCCCGCGACATGGATGGCAGCGCATGCGATTTCGACGAGGAACGCGTCCGGTCACGTCGAGGCCTGAAGACGCGGTCGATCATTGAGGCCCTCTGCCTGCGCATGGACCTGGCCGAGATCATGGCCGACCTGCCGCCTGATCTGCGGTCCCTGTGCAAGCAGCTCATGCGCGGATCGGTGTCGGCTGTCGCGCGGGACTCCGGGACACGGCGGACCACGCTTTATCGCGCCATCCGCCAGTTGCGCCGGCGACTCGAAGACGCCGAACTCGACGAGTACCTATGACCGCGCCGTCAACTCGCCGTCGTTTTGCGTATGTAACCCGTAGGGACAACACGCAAGGGAGGAATGCGATGAAAACCGAAGTCCTTCGCTACACGTTTGCGTCCTCGATCTGCATGCGCGAGGTCGAGGAAACGCTGCTTCTGGCCGTCCTGGCCGTCGAGAGCCTACACGGCGAATCGATCGTCCGGCTCGACGCGTCGTACTCCGTCGACGCGCCCCGCCGCTGCTGCGTCATCGACGGGAGCACGGAAGTGGGCCGCGCGCTCAGTCGCGTATTCACCGGCTTCGTCACCCGTGAATTCGGCGGCGACGCATTCGGCATCCATCGCGGCGAGTCCGCGTCAGCGCCGAAGGAGACGGCCGCCGCGGCCGCATGCTGAGGCCCATGCGTGAACCACCACGAGACGACAAGAGGCTGCCGCTCGTGCGGCTGGGCCAGGGCGACTACGTCAAGGACATCTATCCCTGGGACTTGAACCATGAAACGCAAGGAGAAGATCGCATGGCAGGCCTGTTGAAACAAGTGCAGCGCGGCGTGCAGCCAGCGCCTCGTCGCGCACTGCTGTACGGCACCCACGGCATCGGCAAGTCGACGTTCGGCTCGATGGCCGACAAGCCCGTCTTCATCCAGACCGAGGATGGATTAGGCGGGATCGACTGCGAGCGGTTCCCGCTGGCCGCGTCGTACGGCGACGTGATCAACGCCCTGTCGGCGCTGTATTGCGAGGCGCACGAATACAAGACGGCCGTCGTCGACAGCCTCGACTGGTTGGAGCGGTTGATCTGGTCGAAGGTCTGCCAGGATCGAGGCGTCGAGTCCATCGAAGATATCGGCTATGCCAAGGGCTATGTCTTCGCCGTCACCCATTGGCGCGAAGTGCTGGCCGGCCTCGACGCGCTGCGCAACGAGCGCGGCATGTCGATCATCCTGATCGCCCACGCCCAGATCGAGAAGTTCGCCAACCCCGAGACGGATACCTACGACCGCTATTCACCCCGCCTGCACAAGCAGGCCTCGGCGCTCGTGCAAGAGTGGGTCGACGAGTGTCTGTTCGCAACGTACTCGATCCATACGAAGGCGACCGACGAGGGCTTTGGCCGCACGCGCGTGCAGGGCATCGGCACGGGCGAACGCATCATCTGCACGACGGAGCGCCCGGCGCATGTCGCCAAGAACCGCCTCGGCCTGCCCGAGCTGCTTCCGTTGGATTGGCGCATCTATGGCGCGTTCGCCAAAGGTGATGAACAGGCCGCGCTGGCGGCGATCCGCGAATACTGGCCCGACTACGGCAAGTCGGAAGAGCAAGAACAACCCGCAGAACAAGGAGCGTAAACGTCATGTCCAACCTGAATGGATTCAACGCGAACGATGTGGAACCGGCCGTTGGCTTCGATCCGATCCCGACGGGCAAGTACCTGGCGGTCATCACCGAAAGTGAGATGAAGCCGACCAAGTCGGGCGTGGGCAAGTTCCTGCAGCTCACGTTTCAGATCCTCGAAAGCGAGTACAAGGGCCGTCTGGTCTGGGCCCGGCTCAATCTCGACAACCCCAACGCGACGACGGTCAAGATCGCCCGCGCCGAGTTGTCGGCGATCTGCCGTGCCGTCGGCGTCATGGCACCCAAGGACTCCATCGAGCTGCACAACCTGCCGCTGGTCATCTCGGTCGCCCACAAGAAGCGCCAGGACACCAGCGAGATCACCAACGTCATCAAGGGCTACGCGAAGAAGGACGCGGCCGCGTCGAAGGCCACGGGGACGCCGGGCAACAACGGGAAAGCGCCGTGGAAGAAGTGACGCGCGTGTACGAACTGCCGTACCCGCCGTCGGTCAATCACTACTGGCGGCGCGTGGGATGGCGGACGCTGATCAGCCGCGAGGGAAGGCGCTACCGCAGGGAGGTGGTGGCGCTCCTCGCGGCGATGCGGGCTAGGCCGATGCGCGGCGCGCTGGTCGTGCGCGTGAAGGTTTTTCCACCCGACGACCGGCGGCGCGACCTAGACAACCTACAGAAGGCCCTTCTTGACGCCCTCGAACACGGCGGCGCGTTCGCGGATGACAGCCAGGTCGCGCGGCTTGAAGTGGAACGCGCCGACATCGTGCCCGGCGGCAAGGTCACCGTGGAGATTGCGGAGCGGACTTAGATGGAATTGCGACCGTACCAATGCCAGGCCGTCGAGGCCGTGTACGACTTCCTGCGCACGCGCGAAGACAACCCATGCGTCGTAATCCCCACCGCTGGGGGAAAAACTCCGGTCATGGCGACGATTTGCCGCGATGCCGTTCAGCTCTGGGAAGGCCGCGTACTGATCCTGGCGCACGTTCGTGAACTGCTCGAGCAGGCGGCGGAGAAGCTGCACCTCGTTGCACCCGACCTGCCGGTCGGCATCTATTCGGCGGGGCTGAAGCGCCGTGACTTGGGCTACGCCGTCACCATCGCCGGCATCCAGTCGATCTACGAGAAGGCATACGATGTCGGGACGGTCGATCTGGTCATCGTCGACGAGGCTCACCTGATCCCGCCCGACGGCGAGGGAATGTACCGCGCGTTCCTGACGGACGCCCGAAAGATCAATCCGCAACTCCGGGTGATCGGCATGACGGCCACGCCGTTCCGGATGAAGTCCGGCACGATCTGCGCGCCGGAGAACATCCTCAATGCGCCCTGCTTCGAGATTGGCGTCCGGGAACTGATCGTGCAAGGCTTCCTGTGTCCGCTGCGGACGAAGGCGGGATCGCAGCGGCCGGACTACGACCAGCTCCACGTGCGCGGCGGCGAGTACATCGCCGGCGAGGTCGAGGACTTGATGGACGAGGACAACCTCGTCCTGTCGGCCTGCCGCGAGATCATCGAGCACACGAAAGACCGCCGATCCGTCCTGATCTTTGCCTCCGGCGTCCACCACGGTCAGCACATCTGCCGTGTGATGTCCGAGCGGCACCAGGTCGAGTGCGGCTTTGTCTGCGGCGAGACCCTGCCGTTCGAGCGTGACACTCTGCTGAAGCGGTTCCGCGAAGAAAGTCTGAAGTACCTGTGCAACGTCAATGTCCTGACCACCGGGTTCGACGCCCCGAATGTCGATTGTGTGGCGCTGGTCCGCCCGACACTGTCGCCAGGCCTGTACTACCAGATGGTCGGTCGCGGCTTCCGGCTGCATCCCGGCAAGACCGATTGTCTGGTGCTGGATTTCGGCGGCAACGTCCTACGTCACGGCCCGGTCGACCAGCTCCGCGTCAGCCCTGCGGCGAGCGGCGACGGCGATGCGCCGGCTAAGGAATGCCCGCAGTGCCACGCGATTATCGCGGCGGGCTACGCCAACTGCCCCGAGTGCGGCCACGAATTCCCCGACCGCAACTGCCGTCAGCACGAGGCGACAGCGAGCAGTGAAGGAATTCTCTCCGACCAGGTGGCGCGGACCGAGCATGATGTCACCGACGTCTGCTACAGCGTCCACATCAAGCGCGGCGCGCCGCCGGATGCGCCGCGGACCATGCGCGTCGATTACCGCGTCGGCTTCAACGAGTACGTCTCCGAGTGGGTCTGCTTCGAGCACACGGGATTCGCGCGCCAAAAGGCCGAGCAGTGGTGGGCGCGGCGGTCGACTGAGCCGGTGCCCACGAACGCGGATGAAGCGGTCGAGCTGGCCGACGCCGGCGCGCTGACTCGGACGGCGGCGATCACCGTCGAGCGAAGGGCCGGCGAGAAGTTTGACCGCGTCGTGGCGCATCGCCTCGGCGACAAGCCGCCGCGTCTCGATTCCGAAGAGGGCCTGCCTGAGGAAATACCCGTCGTCGATAACGAGGAGGTGCCGTTTTGACGCCGGAGGCCTCCTCGCCCAATCTGCTCGCCGCCGCGCGTGCGTACCTGCGGCGTGGCTATATGCCTGTGCCCATTCCGCCGGGGCAGAAGGGCCCATGCACGAAGGGCTGGCAGCGATTGCGGCTTGCCGAGGCCGAGTTGCCCGCGCACTTCAACGGTCGGGGCAACATCGGCCTGTTGCTCGGCGAACCCAGCGGCGGTCTGGTAGACGTCGATCTCGATTGTCCAGAGGCCCGGGCGCTTGTAGCAGAACACCTGCCGTCGACGCCGGCGAAGACCGGGCGGCTCAGCGCGCCGGAGTCGCATTGGTGGTACATCGTCGCTGGTGCGGTCTCCTCAGCGCGACACCGCGATCCCGTCGACAAGAGCGTGATCGTCGAGCTGCGAAGCACCGGTCAGCAGACGCTCGTCGGGCCGAGCATTCATCCCTCGGGCGAGCTGTACGACGCGCTGGAGGCCGAACCGGCGCGCGTCGACGCCGCCCATCTCGCCGCGTGCGTTGCGGCGCTGTCCGAGGCGGTTGTCCGGGCCAGGCACGGCGACGGTTGCGACGTGGGCCAACGTGGTCCAACGGGGGGGCATTCCGGGGCCAACGGCGCGCCCCCGCCGCTACCCGATGATGCCGTCGAACGGCGCGCCGCCGCCTACCTCGATGCTATGCCGCCGGCGATCTCCGGCCAGGGCGGTCACAACGCGACCTACACCGCCGCGACGGCGATGGTCCACGGATTCGGCTTGCCCACCGACGTCGCCCTTCGTCTGTTGGTCGAACGGTACAACCCGCGCTGTGTGCCGCCGTGGTCGGAGAAGGAGCTGTGGCACAAGGTGGAGCACGCAGCCGACAAGCCACATGTTCGACCCCGAGGATGGCTGCGCGACGCCGTCGTCACACTTGAGGTCAACGATGTCGACCTGTCGGCGTTCGACCCCGCACCGCGCGACCGGACCGAGGACGCCGAGCCGCGGCGCATGGAGCGGCCGCCCGATCCTGGCCCCTTCCCCGAACACCTGCTGCGTGTACCCGGTTTCATCGACGACGTCGTCGCATTCAACCTGTCGACGGCGACGCGGCCGCAGGCCGTGCTCGCGCTGGCGGCCGCGATCTGCCTTCAATCCGTCCTGGCGGCGCGCAAAGTGCGCGACGAGCGCGACAACCGCACGAATCTCTACTGCATCGGCATTGCGCCATCCGGCGCGGGCAAGGACCACGCCCGCAAGGTCAACAAGAACATCCTGTTTCACTCCGGGCTGAATCAGCACGAGGGCAACGAGGATCTCGCGAGCGATGCCGGCCTCGTGACGGCCGTCGAAGCGCAGCCTGCGATCCTGTTTCAGATCGACGAGTTCGGCCGCTTCCTGCGGACGATCGGCGATCCGAAGAAGGCCCCGCATCTGTTCAACGTGCTCGGCGCGCTCATGAAGCTCTACTCGTCGGCGGACACGGTCTTCCGGGGCAAGGCCTACGCCGACAAGAAGCGCAACCGCGTCGTCGATCAGCCCTGCGTCAGCATGTACGGCACAACGGTGCCGGAGCATTTCTTCGAGTCGCTTACCGCCGACAGCCTCAGCGACGGATTCATCGCCCGGCTGCTGGTGTTCGAGGCCGATACGACGCCCCCTCGGCAGCGCGCGAAGCAAACCGACGTGCCCGAATCAATCCTCGCGGCGGCGCAGGCATGGGGCAGCTTCAAGCCGGGCGGCAACCTGCGAGCCGAGCACCCCGAGCCTCGCATGATCCCTTACTCCGAGGAAGCCGGAGCGATCTTCGACCGCATTGCTGCGCTCGTCGATGCGGAGCTAGCCAAACCTGACACCGATGGCCGCTCCCTCTGGGCCCGTGCCGAGGAAAAAGCCTGTCGCCTCGCCCTCATTTACTCGTGCTCGGCCGCCCGCGATTCGCCCGTCATCGACGCGGACGCCGCCCGCTGGGCGTGCGATCTGTCGGAGTATCTGACGCGGCGGATGCTCTTCGTCGCTCACGAGTGGGTCGCGGACGGCCTGTTCGACGCCAAGCAGAAGCGAGTGCTTCGGATCATCCGGCGGATGGGCGGCGTCATTGGACGACGCGAGCTGTCGCGCTGCACGCAGTCGATGACGCAACGCGAGCGACAGGAGGTCATCGACAACCTGATCGAGACGGGACAGCTCGAGGCTGTGGTCACGCCGACCACGACCAAGCCCAAGGTGAGCTATGCGGTGCGGTGAAAACGTCAATATGTCAATCCGTCAAATAGGGTCTCTGCATATAGAAGTCGCGCGCGAAGCGTGTATTAGAGAAGAAGATGACATATTGACGAATCTCTCTCTACTTCATCTATCCACGCATCCCATCGGCACTTGCGTGCATCGAATCCGTCAGGAATCCGTCACGATTCGTCAGCGCGTCATAGGTACTTCCAGCCGACCCTCGCCTGCCGAGGCCCGCGGGAACAGCCGCGAATCCAGACAGACTTTGTTTCGGCTGTCCGGTTTTGGGGACGGCCCAAGGCGCGGCCCGTTGGGCCGTGGGCTACGGACGCGGCCTGGGCGTACCGGAACTACGGCGTCGCCGCCCCGTTGGCCCCGGGCGGCGTTCCTGGGCGTTTGGGGCCGCGGTGGGTGACTCCGGCGTGGTGGGGTGGTACGTCGCGCTACCACGCGGCGGTGGCCGCGACAGGGCGTACCCGTGGCCGCGTCGCGGCGAAGCGGACGTAGGAGGCGCTCCGGCCGGAGCCGGCGCAACGGAATGCGTCGACGCGAATGCGCCAAACGCGCCAACGGCGCGATGACCGGGGCTGGCTGACAGGAATGCGCCAAGTGGCGCGTTACCGCAAGACATGGAGGTCTGACCGATGGACAAGCTGAACGTTGAATACCGGCCGCTGGCCGAGATCAAGACGTACGAGAAGAACCCCCGCATTAACGATGCGGCCGTGGACGCCGTCGCCGAGTCGATTCGGCGCTTCGGATTCCGCCAGCCCATCGTCGTCGATGCGGACGGCGTCATCGTGTGCGGCCATACCCGCTATCGCGCGGCAATGAAGCTTGGTCTCGCCGAGGCGCCGGTCCACGACGCCACGGATCTGACGCCGGAACAGGTTCGTGCGTACCGCATCGCCGACAACAAGACCGCCGAGCTGGCGGAATGGAACCTGGAACTGCTGCCGATCGAGCTGGCCGAGCTGAAGGACGCCGGCATCGACTGGTCGCTGCTCGGATTCGACGTGGACGAGTTGGCGATGCTGCTCGACCCCGGTGTGAAGCAGGGGCTGACCGACCCTGACGACGTGCCCGAGCCGCCGGATGCGGCGGTCACCCAGCCCGGCGACCTGTGGGTGCTTGGCGATCACCGATTGCTCTGTGGCGACAGCAGCAACGCTGCGGATGTGGACCGCCTGCTCGACGGCGCGCCCATCCACCTGGTCAACACCGACCCGCCGTACAACGTTCGGGTCGAGCCGCGCAGCAACAACGCCATCGCGGCGGGGTTGTCATCATTCGGCGCACCGGCGCTGACGCACCACCAGGGGTTCGACCTGGCTCGCCGCCCGGAGATCGCCAAGCCGACGCACGAGAAGTTGCGCCCCAAGGACCGGCCGCTGGCCAACGACTTTGTCTCGGACGGCGAGTTCGATCGGCTGCTGCACGCCTGGTTCGGCAACATCGCCCGCGTGCTGGGGGCGGGTCGCAGTTTCTACATCTGGGGCGGATATGCGAACTGCGGGAACTACCCGCCGGTGCTGAAGGCCTGCGAGCTGTACTTCTCGCAGGCCATCATCTGGGTGAAGGAGCATCCCGTCCTGACGCGCAAGGACTTCATGGGCAATCACGAGTGGTGCTTCTACGGCTGGCGCGAGGGCGCGGCGCACGTCTTCTTGGGGCCGAACAATGCCGTGGACGTTTGGCCCATCAAGAAGGTCAACCCGCAATCGATGATCCATTTGACCGAGAAGCCGGTCGAGCTGGCCGTGCGGGCGATGCAGTACTCGTCGCGCGCCGGCGAAAACGTGCTCGACCTGTTCGGCGGCTCCGGCTCGACGCTGATCGCGGCGGAGCAGACCGGGCGTCGGGCGTACTTGATGGAACTCGACTCGCTGTATTGCGACGTGATCGTGCAGCGTTGGGAGAAGTTCACCGGGCGGAAGGCGGAGCGAGTCTCAGGCCGGAGCAACGCCCCCGTCGTCGCGGAGGCGTTGGCGGAGGGTTCGTGATGTGCGTTACGCGGACGTTGCGTCGGTCGAACCATCCTCGGGCGCGGGCGCGCCAGGGTGATAGACCGTGCGGCAGCGCTGGCACTCGACGCGATCGTCGTCGAGCCAGACCAGTTCGTCCGATTCCCGCTCGCCGCAGTTCGGACAGGCGTCCTCCTGAGCGACGGGGTCGATCGGCTCACGTCCATTGTTGTTCGCGGTCATCGCTCGTCCTCCTGGCCGCCGACCTGCGCGTCGCACGCGGCCGGGCGGCTCTGCACGATGGTCAACTGGAACTCGCTGCCGTCGCGGGCCTCGATGACCAGGCCCTTGTCACGGGTGAGCATGCCGACGTCGTCGTAGGTCGCGATCTGCCGGATGCCTTCGACGTGCTCGGCCAATTCGCGGGCCGGGTCGTCGGCGTCATCGCGGGCGAAAAGCACCGCCTCGAGCAGGTCGCGGAGTGCATCCTGAAGTTCTCGTGGCGACATCGCTCACGCTCTCTTTCCGGCGAACTCGAACTGCCCGCGGTCGACCTTGCGGAAGCGCGACTCGCCCTTCTTGTCGCGCGCCTCGCGCATCATCGCGGCGTACAACGTCGCGTGCGGAGTCTTGCCGCCGGGGCTGGTCCACAGGCCCTTCTCGGCCATCGCGGCGATCAGTTCCTGGGCCCGCATCGGCTTGCCGACCTTGGCCAGCACCTGCGCGGCGGCGTCGAGCGCGCTGACGCGCTTCGGCTTGTTCTCCGTCGTCGCCTTGGCCTTCGGGGCGGCGGTCTTCTTCTCGCCCTTGGCCTTCGGCGTCGCGGGCGGGGCCTTGGTCTGCTTTTTGGTGGACTGCTTCTTCGTGGACTTCTTCTTCGACATGGCGTTCTCCTGATCTGGGGTTTCCTGTTCCTCGGTCGGGCGACACGCGTCGCCCGCGTTCTCACTGACTTCGCTGGACTGTTCTTCTGCGCAGTGCCGGTCCCAGCACGCCTGGCACAGCGGGCGCTCGAGGTACGTCATGACGGGCGTACCCTTGCAGCGCGGCGTCGCGCATCGCGACGGGTCGTATCGCGGCCCGGCGTCGTCGCCCGGTTCGGATTGAGCCGCCTCGGCGCGTGCCCGCCGCACTTCGTAGGGCACGATGCTTGGCGGCGCGGCGGCAAGACGCTCGTCGATGTCCTGCGGCGGCCGGTCGTCCTCGACGACCGCCGTTGTGGCTCCGACAGACTCGGCGGCCTTCTCCGATGCGACCTCGTGCCGCAGGCGCTGCGCGCTTTTGATGCGGACTTTGCGGTTGGTCGCGATGTTTGTGGCGTCCCAACCACCAAACCGACTCTCCGCATCGATGCGCACGCGCGCGAGCTGGCCCGAAACCTTGGCGAGGAAGGTGCCGCCAACATGCACCTGGTCTTTCTTCATATGCGTCTCCTTGTTGCAAGGACCTCGTTCCGCCGCGTCCACGCGAAGCGGCATTGTTCACTTTGTTCGACCTTCGGCCTTGGCGATCGCGCGGCGCAGCAGGTTCCAGACCGGCTCGCTCTCGGCGTCGTCGTCGCCCAGGCCATGCTTGCGCCACAGCGCCTCGACCGCCTTGCAGGACGCGAAGAGGTCGGCGGCGGCGTCCTTCACCCGCGCGGCGTTGGCCGCGTCGGCGTCGGGCAGGATGATGTCGGCCACTTCCCAGACCTCTTTGCCGTCGTTGGTCAGTACGACATAGGCCGTCGCCTTCTTGCCATTGCGGCTGTACGTCGCTGGCTCAACCACGCGGCCCGCTTCGCCGTCGAGCGTCGAGACCACCAGCGTGCCCGCCGACAGGTTTCGAATGTCTCGCGTTGCGTCGTTTGTCTTCGCCATGTTCATCTCCTTCGCGTTCGGTACGCCCATCGCGTACAGCCCCATGAGGGCGACTTCCGCGAACGGGATCAAGCGAATCTCGCCGCAATTCCGGCCAGAATCCGCAGTTTCTCTACATGTTTCTTACGCAGACCGCGGCGATATTGGGCACACGGACTGCCAGGGGGCCGCGCGCGACAGGCAAGGTGTGTGCCTGTTTCGGGAGACCGGCTGCCCGCGGGTGCGCGGAGGGCGGCGTGATGCAAGGAGACGTCCTTACCCAGCCTAACAGGCCGACCCTGAATCCCACGGCGCTGCCCGTGGCCGACGCGGCGCGCTTGCTCAGCGCCGCCGGCGGTGCGCGCGTGACGGCCGAGATGATCCAGGCGGACATCGACGCCGGCGCGCCGACGAATGCCGACGGCACGATCAACCTGATTCAGTATGCGGCGTGGTTGATCAAGGAGATGTCCGGCCGTGACGATTGACCCGCGCAGACTGCGACCGACGCAGCTCGTACAGCTGCTCAATAGCACGCCGATGGGCGAGGTCATCGGCGAGCGGCAGCTCCATCGCCATCGCACGCGCGCCGGGCTGCGGATCACGTCGACCGCCGACCCCCGCAACATCGATCTGCTGCGGTATGTGGCGTGGCTGGTCAGCGAGCGCCACAAGCCCAGGCCCGAACCGGAGGGGCTGACCGGCTACGAGGCCCACAAGGAGCGGGCGCGGCAGCGCAACATCGAGCTGTCGCTGTCCGGACGCGACATCGGCGAAATGCCGGCGGTGGTAAATGCAGAGCGCAAGGAACGAGCGGCGCGCGACTTCCGGTTCTTCTGCGAACAGTATTTCCCCCAGGTCTTCCACCTGCCGTGGTCGCCGGATCACCTGAAGGTCGTGGCCAAGATCGAAAAGGCGGTGCTGGAGGGCGGGCTCTTTGCGATGGCCATGCCGCGCGGCAGCGGAAAGACGTCGCTGTGCGAGACGGCCTGCCTGTGGGCCCTGGTCTATGGGCACCGCGAGTTCGTCGCGCTGATCGGCAGCGACGAGGAACACGCGTCGAACATGCTGGAGTCGATCAAGGCGGAGCTGGAGAACAACGAGCTGCTGCTGGAGGACTTCCCCGAGGTGGTCTTCCCGATCCGATCACTCGAAGGCATTCACCAGCGCGCCGGTGGGCAGCTCTACCAGGGCAGGCAGACACACATCGGCTGGACGGCGCGGGAGATCGTGCTGCCGACCATGCCCGATTCGAAGGCCTCCGGCGCCATCATCCGTGTGGCTGGCATCACCGGCCGCATCCGCGGGATGAAACACAAGCGCGTCGATGGATCATCCATACGGCCGTCGCTGGTGCTGATCGACGATCCGCAGACGGATGAATCGGCGCGATCACCGAGCCAGTGCGTCACACGCGAGCGCATCCTCGCCGGCGCGATACTCGGCCTGGCCGGGCCTGGGCGCAAGATCGCCGGGTTGATGACGCTGACCGTCGTCCGCCCCGACGACCTGGCCGACCGCATTCTCGACCGCGATAAGCACCCGCAGTGGCAGGGCGAGCGCACCAAGATGGTCTATGCGTTCCCCACGAATGAGGCGCTATGGGCGCGGTATGCCGAGCTGTGGCGCGAGGGGATGCGCGCCGATCGCGGCATCGCCGACGCCACGGAATTCTACCGTGCCAACCGTGAGGCAATGGATGAAGGCGCGGATGTCGCCTGGCCGCAACGGCATCATCCCGACGAGCTGTCGGCGATACAGCACGCGGTGAACCTGAAATTGGATCGCGGCGAGGCGGCGTTCTGGGCCGAGTACCAGAACGAACCGCTGCCCGAGGAGCAGGTCGATGACGATCTGCTGACCGCCGACCAGATCGCCGCGAAGCTCAATGGTCTGAAGCGCGGCGAGGTGCCGCTCGGCGCAACGGCGCTGACCATGTTCATCGACGTGCAGGGCAAGGCTCTATTCTGGCTCGTGGCCGCCTGGGAGGACGACTTCACCGGCTACGTCATCGACTACGGAACCGAGCCGGAGCAACGCGAGCAGTACTTCACTTTGCGAGACATCCGCCGCACGCTGGCCAGCACCGCCTCGCGCGCCGGCCTGGAGGGAGCGATATACGCCGGCCTCGAGCGCGTCACCGACGCGCTGCTCGGCCGCGAGTGGCGGCGCGACGATGGCGCGATGGTGCGGATCGACCGCTGCCTGATCGACGCCAACTGGGGCAGCTCGTCGGACGTCGTCTATCAATTCTGCCGGCAGTCGAAGTTTGCCGGCGTCGTAATGCCAAGCCACGGGCGCTACGTCGGGGCGTCGTCGATTCCGTTCTCGGAATACCGGCGCAAGCGTGGCGACCGCGTCGGCTTGAACTGGCGCATCCCAGTCGTCACCGGCAAGCGGTCCGTGCGCCACGCGGTGTTCGACACGAACTACTGGAAGTCGTTCGCCCACGCCCGACTTGCCGTGCCGATGGGTGACCCCGGCTGTCTCTCGCTGTTCGGCCGCAAGCCAGAAGCGCATCGACTGCTGGCCGACCACCTGACCAGCGAGTACCGCGTGAAAACCGAAGGCCGCGGCCGCACCGTGGACGAGTGGAAGCTGCGCGTCGAGGGCCTCGACAACCACTGGCTCGACTGCCTTGTGGGCTGCGCCGTCGCGGCGTCGATCCAAGGCGCGGTCCTGTTCGGCACCGACGCCCGGCCCGCGCCGCGTCCACGGATGCGCCTTTCCGAGTTGCAAGGGGCGCGGCGATGATCCTTCAACGCCCAAAGCCCGCCGAGAAGCCGGACGAGCAACGCGGCCTCGTGTGTCCTAAGTGCGGCTGCCAGCATTTCTGGGTGGTCTATACGCGGGCGTCGTGGGGTGGCCGCATTCTGCGGCGACGCGAGTGCCGCCACTGCGGTAGGCGCATCACGACGACGGAGCGGGCAACGGGATAACGTCCGTGAATGGTTCCCCGCGAGACTTGACTTGTCCGCTTGTAAGGATAAAAGTGTATCCAGTTATCAACAAGTGGGGACGTTATTATCCAAGAAGGCCCGGCTATGGCGAGCACACGGATCATCGAAAAAGCGAGCGAAGCATTCCGACGTGCTGGCGGTACGCTCCGCACGGCCGACGCCCTTTCCGCTGGCATCCATCCACGAACGCTCTATGCGATGCGCGACCAAGGCCTGCTCGAGCCGCTCAGCCGCGGGCTATATCGCCTCGTGGAACTGCCCGCGCTGGGAAACCCCGACCTGGTGACGGTCGCGCTGCGGGTTCCCAAAGGTGCGATCTGTCTCATCTCGGCGCTGGCCTATCACGAAATCACCACTCAGATCCCGCACGCCGTGGACGTCGCCCTCGCGCGTGGCGATCGCAAGCCGCGGATCGACTACCCGCCGATCCGCGTCTTCCGCTTTGCCGACCCGGCGATGAAGGCCGGAGTGGAGGCTCATAGGATCGACGGGACGAACGTGCGCATCTTCGACCCGGAGAAGACGCTGGCCGACTGCTTCAAGTACCGGAACAAGATCGGGCTGGACACGGCCGTCGAGGCGCTGCGCCTGTATCGCGAGCGGAAGCGGCTTGATGTCGAGAGGCTCATGCACTACGCGACGATTGACCGGGTCCAGAACGTGATGCGACCGTATCTTGAGGCGACCCTGTGAAGAACACGCCTCGCAACATGGCCGCGTCTGTCCACCGGCGCTTGTTGAACATAGCCAGGGCGAGCGGACGCCCGTTCAACGAACTGCTCCAACACTACGCGATGGAGCGTTACCTTTACAGGCTGTCCAAATCCCGCTACGCCGATCGCTTCATTCTGAAGGGCGCGCTGATGTTGCGGGTTTGGGAATCTCCGGTCGCCCGGCCGACGCTGGACATCGATCTACTCGGGCGAACCGGGAACGATCCGGAGGCGCTCGCCGCGATCATGAAAGAAGTCTGCGGCCAGCCCGTGGAACCCGACGGACTGGAGTTCGATGGCAGCACCGTTACGAGCCGGGTGATCACAGAGGAAGTGGACTATGCGGGCGTTCGCATTCGCTTTCGCGGGCGACTTGGCACCGCGCGTATCGTGATGCAGATTGACATTGGCTTCGGCGATGTGGTAACCCCCGAGCCGACCGAGACGGAGTATCCGACGCTGCTCGATCTACCGGCCCCGAGGCTGGTCGCATACCCCCGCGAGACGGCGGTCGCGGAGAAGTTTCAGGTCATGTTGAGCCGCGCTCAGCTCAACAGCAGACTTCGCGACTACTACGACGTCTGGCTGCTATCTCGCGGGTTTCCGTTTGCGGGCGAACTGCTTGCCAGGGCGATCCGGAAAACGTGCGAACATCGAGAAACGAGGATCGTTGCCAAGCCACGCGCCTTTTCCGATGAGTTTGCCAACGACGCCGCGCGGCAAACGCAGTGGCGTGCGTTTCGCCGCAAGAGCATGCTTGATCACGCGCCCGCAGAACTGACCGAGCTGGTCCATGCGGTTCGGGAGTTCCTCGGTCCTATTGCCGAGACCCTGGCGGGGGACAGGAGCTTCACCGGCTCCTGGCCTCCCTCTGGGCCTTGGCAGCCATCTTGATCCTCCTCCTGTCTATCCGTGTAACGATTCTTCCCCTTGTTCTCATCTCACGTACCAATCTTCATCGCTGCTGCGTAAGTAACCAATAGGCAGCCGCATTGTGCGCCCGGCGGCCTGCGACAGCTTGGCCGGTGCCGCAGATGTAGAGCGGTGCAAGGACACGATGGCTGAAGACCTCGAACAGAACATCCGCGAGAACGCCGCGGGGCCCAAGCGGGCCCAAGGCGATTCGGGCAGCGTCGAACAACACGACCTGAAAGACCAGATCGAGGCGGACCGGTATCTGTCGTCAAAAGAGGCCGCGAAGAAGGGCCTGGGCGTGCGGATGACGAAGGTGGTCCCGCCGGGAGCGGTGTGAGTTGAATCGCGAATGTCGAATGGCGAATTGCGAATGAACAGCGGAGCATACAACTCGGCGCGGCGTGGCGGATGGCGGCATTCGCTATTCGCCATTCTCAATTCGCTATTCGGGCACGCCGAGGTTTCTCCTCGACAGAGCGGCATTCAGTTCCTGCGTGCCCGATACGACGCCGCGCAGACGACGCACGAGAACCGCAGGCACTGGGCCAACGCCGATCATCTATCGGCCAACGCGGCCGTTGGCGCCGACGTGCGGCGCATTTTGCGGAGTCGGGCCCGCTACGAGGTCGCCAACAACAGCTACGCCAAGGGCATCGTGTTAACGCTGGCGAACTACGTTGTGGGCACCGGCCCCCGACTCCAGGTGCTCACTGGTGATCCCGAGGCCAACCGCGTCATCGAGAAGGAATTCGCCCGCTGGGCCAAGGCCGTGGGACTGGCCCACAAGCTGCGGACGATGCGGATTGCCCAGTGCGAGAGTGGTGAGGTCTTCGCCCTGCTGGCGACGAACCCGCTGGTCGATGCACCAGTGCAGCTCGACGTGCGGCCGATCGAGGCCGACCAGGTCTGCACGCCGTGGCCGGTGCCGCGCGGCGACCTCAAGGCCATCGACGGCATCATCTTCGATGAGTTCGGCAACGCGGTCGCGTACTACGTGCTGCGCCAGCATCCCGGCGACAACTCTGCATTCCGATCCGGCGGCGTCGACTTCGACGTCATGCCGGCCGACTCCGTCATTCATCTGTTCCGCGCCGAACGCCCGGGCCAGAGTCGTGGCATCCCCGAGATTACGTCGTCGCTCTCGCTCTTCGCCATGCTGCGGCGCTACACGTTGGCGGTGCTGGGTGCGGCGGAGATGGCGGCGCTGCCCTCCGGCGTCATCTACACCGACGCGGCGGCTGACGCCGAGGCCTCGCAGGTCGAGCCGATGGACCAGGTGGAGATGGACCGGGGCACGTGGATGACCATGCCGTTCGGCTGGAAGATCGGCCAGATCAAGGCCGAGCAACCCACCACGGTCTACGGCGATTTCAAGCACGAGGTGATCAACGAGATCGCCCGCTGCCTGAACATGCCCTTCAACATCGCGGCCGGGAATTCGTCGGGCTACAACTATGCCTCGGGCCGCCTGGATCACCAGGCCTTCTTCAAGGCCATTCGCATCGATCAGGCGTATCTCGCCGACATGGTGCTCGACCGAATTCTGAAGGCCTGGCTCAACGAGGCCGTGCTGATCGAGGGCTATCTGCCGCAATCGGTCCGCACACTCGATTTCGACGCATCGCATCAATGGTTCTGGGATGGGCTGGAGCACGTCGACCCGCAAAAAGAAGCCAATGCCCAGGCCACGCGCCTGTCCAGCAACACAACCACGCTGGCCGCCGAGTTCGCCAAGGCGGGCCTCGACTGGGAGAGCGAACTGCGGCAGCGGGCCCGCGAGGTGGCGCTGATGCGCGAGCTGGGGTTGACGGTCGCGCAGGCGGCGCCGGCAGCGCCAGCGAACGACGAAGACGACACGGAGGATGAAGACGATGTCACGGAAGACACTGTCGCCCAAGCCGCCTGACGAAGCGCAGGTGCCGGACCGCATCGTGCTGCGCTGCACGCCGGGCAACATCTCGCTGGTGGCGCTGGCGGCCGAGGGCGACGAGCAGGCCATCCCCCGCTTCACCATGATCGCCTACACCGGCGAACCCATGCGGGTGGAGGGCTGGCGCTTCCCGGTCGTGGTCGATCTCGAAGGCCTCTCGATCCCCTCACAGCGCCGACCCGTCCGCTTCGGCCACAGCATGTACCAGGGGGTGGGGCACACCGAGCGCATTGCCGTCGAGGCCGGACGCCTGATCGCCGAGGGCATTGTCTCGCGCGATACCGCCGCGGCCCGCGAGGTCGTCGCCAGCGGCAAGCGTGGCTTTCCCTGGCAGGCGTCGATCGGCGCCCAGGTCGCCCAGGCCGAGTTCGTGCGGAACGGCAAGAGCATCACGGTCAACGGCAAGACGTTTGAAGGCCCGCTGTACGTCGCCCGCCGGACGGTGCTGGGCGAGATCAGTTTCGTCGACCTCGGCGCGGATACGAACACCGCCGCAACGATTGCGGCGCAAAAGTTGGAGAACGCAGTCATGGATGAATTGAACGACACGGAAGTCACGCCGGCCGAGGACAAGCCGACGACGGAGCCCACGCGCGACGCGCACGCGGATGGGGATGGCCCGCCCTTGACACAGCGGGCGTCATACGACGCCGATGGCGAAGCCATCGCCGAGCTTCGCTCGGGCCGCTGCGTCAAGGGCAGGGATGCCAACCCTTCCGCCACGGCGCCGAGTGGTTCGTCCACGCCGGTCACAGAACTTCGGGCTCAGGCCCTGGCGGAGACGAAGCGGATCGGCGCCATCCGGCGGATCTGCGCCGGCAAATTCTCCGCCATTGAGGAAAAGGCCATCGCCGAGGGCTGGACCGAGGAGAAGACCGAGCTCGAAAAGCTGCGTGCCTCGCGTCCCAAGGCGCCGGCCATCCACGCCGTCGAGAATGCGATGGGCGGCCAGGTTCTCGAGGCCGCCTGCATGCTCACCGCCAAACTGTCGACGGTCGAGGAGCAGTACGATGAAAAGACCCTCGAAGCGGCCTCAAAGCGCTTCCGCGGCGGGATCGGGTTGCAGGAACTCCTGCTGGAGGCCGCGTGGGCCAATGGCTACACCGGCCGCAACTTCCGCGACAGCCGCAGCGTGCTGCGCTTCGCCTTCGGACAGACCCTTGACACTTCGCGTCAAGGGCAGGCCCTCCAGGCCGCCTTCTCGACCATCGATATCGGCGGCATCCTGTCCAATGTCGCCAACAAGTTTCTGCTGGAGGGGTTCTTTTCCGTCGAGCGGACCTGGCGGAACATCACCGCCGTCCGCAACGTCTCCGACTTCAAGACCGTCACCAGCTACCGCCTGATCGGGAAGGACCAGTACGAGAAGGTCGCGCCCGGGGGAGAACTCAAGCACGGCACGCTGGGCGAGCAGAGCTACACGAACAAGGCCGACACCTACGGCCTGCTCTTGTCCATCGACCGCCGCGACATCATCAATGACGATTTGGGGGCGATCACCACCGTCCCTCGCAAGCTGGGGCGTGGCAGCGGCCTGAAGATCAATGACGTCTTCTGGTCGGTCTTCATGAACAACGCGGCGTTCTTCACGGCCGGCAACAACAACTACATCGAAGGAGTGGATACCGCCCTGGGCATCGACGCCCTGAGCCTGGCCGAGCGGACCTTCATGGACCAGGTGGATGCGGATGGCAAGCCCATCGGCATCATGCCGCAGGTGCTGCTGGTGCCGACCTCGCTGTCGGCGATGGGCACGATGCTGTTCAAGTCGCTGGAGATCCGCGACACGACCGCCTCGACCAAGTACCCAGTCGCCAACCCGCACGCCGGCAAGTTCCGGGTCGAAGTGAGCCGCTATCTGTCCAACGCCCAGTACACAGGCTTCTCCGACAAGGCGTGGTATCTGCTGGCCGACGCGGCCGACCTGCCGGTGATCGAGGTCGCGTTCCTCAACGGTCAGGAGTCGCCCACCATCGAAACGGCCGAGGCGGACTTCCATGTCCTCGGCATCCAGATGCGCGGCTACCACGACTTCGGCATCGCGTTGCAGGAACCGCGCGGGGGACTGAAAGCGAAAGGTCAAGTGTGATGAACAATTCCACGAATGAGGCCATCGAGGTGTGGCGAGTCATTCCCGGCTCCCAGGGCCTCTACAGCGTGAGCAACCTCGGACGGGTGCGAAGCGAACCCGTCCAGACGAGTCGTGCGGGTCGGCGACGAGGCCGCATTCTGACGTGCTGGAGCGACCGAAAGGGCTACCGGCAATTCCGCATGTGCTTGCCGGGGCACCGAGCGAAGCTGATGAGCGTCCATTCCGCCGTAGCATTGGCATTCCTGGGGCTCCGACCCGCCGGCGCTCAAGTCAATCACAAATCTGGCGACAAGCGTGACAATTCGGTGAGTAACCTCGAATACGTATCGTGCATGGAGAACATCCGGCACGGTTGGCAAATGGGACTCTACACCGCCGACCATTCGCGCGGCGAGCGAAACGCGCTCTCGAAACTCACCACTGACGATGTTCGGCGCATCCGCGCTCTACATGGGACGGTCAGCCTGTCGAATCTGGCTGTAAGTTTCGGCGTGACCAAACAGGCAGTTTGGCAGATTGTCAAAGGCCGGGTGTGGCGACACGTCGCCTGAAAGGAAACAGACATGGCAATTCAAGCCCAATTCGTACATGAAGGCAACAGCATCGACTACACGCCCGGCGCCGCCGTGGCAGCGGGCGACGTAGTCGTGATCGGCGAACTCGTGGGCGTCGCCAAGAGCCCCATCGCGGCCAACGCCCTGGGCGCGCTGGCGGTCAAGGGAGTCTTCGACTTCGCCAAGGCGACCGGCGGCGGGACGGCGATCACCGCCGGGGCCAACGTTTATTGGGATGACACGAACAACGTGGCCACGACCACGGCGGCGGGCAACAAGCTGATCGGCAAGTGCGTCAAGGCGGCGGCCGACGCGGACGCGACGGTGCGCGTGCGGATTTTGCAGTGACCAGGTGACACGTGGCAGACGTGCTCGATAAGGGATCGGCGTGGCTGGAGGCCCAGCGGACGCAGCACATGACGCGGACGGTGACCTACCTGCGCGACGGTGATTCAGTCGATGTCGCTGCGACCATCGGCCGGACAGAGTTCGAGCAGGCCGACGAGTTCGGCGTGATCCACAAGTTCGAGTCGCGGGACTACCTGGTGCTGACCGCTGACCTCGTGCTCGCCGGCATGCAGACGCTGCCTAAGGCGGGTGACCGAATCCGGGAGACGGATGGTACGACGACCTTCGTCTACGAGGTCATGGCGCCGGGCAACGAGCCACCGTTCCGCTACAGCGACCCCTATCGCCGGACGCTCCGGATTCACACGAAACACGTGGCGACAGAGGGATGAGATGGCGACGGACATCTTCAGCACGCCGGGTACGACGCCGTGGGTATCGCCGATCACTGGGACGGTTCGCGTGCGATGCTGGGGGGCCGGCGCGGGAGGCGGCGTGCATTCCTCCGGCGAGGGCGGCGGTGGCGGCGGTTCCTATGCGGAGGGCGATTTTCCCGTCGTTGCCAAGCAGTCCTATGACGTCGTTGTCGGCGCGGGCGGCGGTGCGGGTATCGCCGGCGGCGACAGTTACATCGACGACGGGTCGGTCATTTACGCGCCGGGCGGCCAGCCCGGTCAGTCCGGCGGCAGCGCAGGAGGCTTTGGCGGGCCCGAGGGGTTGGGCGAGGTGGTCTTCAACGGGGGCTACGGCGGAAACGGTGCATCAGGATTCGGATTTCGCGCGGGCGGCGGCGGCGGGGCCGGGGCCGGCCCAACGGGAAGCGGTTCGAACGGCGGCCACGGGGTTTTTGATGCTCCCGGCGCGGGCGGGATCGGTCCCGGAGGCAATGGCGGAAACGGAGGCGGAGCCGCGAACAACGGGCAGAACGGCACAGCGCCCGGCGGCGGAGGAGGAGGCGGCGGAAACTCTGGCGGCAACGCGGGGTTGGGAGCAGCTGGACGAGTGGAGATCGAGTATTCGCTCGGCGCCATCCGCGCGGGCACGCGTAGTGCGCTGACACGGGCAGGGGCGTAAATGATGTGGCGTCGACCGGCTAATACGCGGCGCTGGCAGGCGGTGATCGGCCCGATCACCGACGGCAATCCCATATCGCTGGCGCCGAAGGACAGCGAAGGGAATGCGTTTAGCCCGGCCGGGCGGACTTTCGAGATTGCGTCGCTCGTAATTCAGAACGGGAATCAAGACACGAATGTCGAGGTCGACATCCTCTCCCGCGGCACAGCCGACACCGTGATCGGGAGATGTTATGCCCAATCCGGGGGAAGCGGGATCGCTCCTCTGATCGAACCCGGCCTCTGCACGCGGATCGGCGAGCTGCCGGGCCTGGTCGTGGTCGGCGGGAATGCGAGCGTGGTCGGTTTTGCAACGGGGTTCACATGGTGACCAGCGAAAGCGACAACGGATGGCCTGAGTACAAGAAGGCCGTGCTCTGGCCCTTGACACGCGGCTCAGGCAAAAGGAGCGCGCCGATCGCGAGGAAAGGCATGAATCAGCGAATCGATCTTCTTCCGCCGCGTGCGGCCGCCTTTGAAGGATCGCTCCTTTTGCCTAGCCTGATCCATCGTCTGGCACTCTTCATAGTAGACCAGTTCGACAGGCACTCGTGGCTTCGTCGCTGGCACTTTGCCCGCGCGATGCTGAGCCAGACGATGGATCAGGTCGTTCGTGCTGCCGTAGTAGTACCGGCCGTCTCCGCAGCGGAGGATGTAAACGTAGGCAGACATGTCCACGGCATAGGGTCAGCACGAACGATGCCGCGAGTCAAGGGCTGGCGGCTGGACGACCTGGAGAAGCGGATCAGCGCCATCGACCGCAAGCTCTGGCCCTTGACACGCCGCAGGCTCGCAAAGCGAGCCAATTGCTGTGCGATCGCGGGCTTTGCCCACAGCGGCGAGTCAAGGGCTGGGGTGTCATGGCCGGCGTGGTCTTCGTGGGCCTGAAGGCGGCATTTGATCTCATCGTGAAGTAGGCATGAGCACGATTCTGGACATCGCCGACGCCGTGACGGCCAGCCTGAACGCCGGGCCGTTCAACCCCGCGCTGGGCGCAGAGCGACGCTATCAGCCGACCTTCGAACTGCCGGAACTGGCGGACCTGAAGGTCAGCGTCGTGCCCAAGTCGGTGGCGGTCACCAACGCCACGCGGGATAGCGGCTACTTCGACTGCGCCGTTGACATCGGCGTGCAGAAGAAGATCGCGGATGAGGCGGAGATCGACGCGCTGGTCAACCTCGTCGAGCAGATCGCCGACCACCTGCGACAGAAGCGATTGGATAGTTTCCCCAACGCGGCGTTCGTCTCGATTGCGAATGAGCCCGTGTTTGCGCCGGAGCACCTGGACCAGCAGCGCGTGTTTACCAGCGTCTTGACGGTGACCTACCGCGTGCGGAGGTGAGTGGAAATGGCTTCGATGCTCGTTCGTGCAAATCAGGGACTTTGAAGTGAAGGAGCGATAAGCGATGGCATTCAAACTCGGCATGGAGGCCCGGCTCAACTACAAGGTCGGCGGCCAAGGCGGCGCCGGGGCCTGGTTGGCGCTGAACAACACCAAGGATGTGACGCTCTCGCTGGAGACCGGCGAGGCGGACGTCACCACCCGGGCCAACAACGGCTGGCGAGCCACGGTCGCCACGCTGAAGGAAGCGACGGTCGAGTTCGAGATGGTCTGGGACACGGCCGATGCGGGGTTTACCCGTCAGAAAGAGGTTCCGTTCACATGGGGCCGGGACGGCGTTCTGACGCTTACGTAGCTGAATGCTTTCGGCGTCGGAAGGTAGTGGTATCTTTTGATTCAAAAAACACAGCAGGGGCGGCTGTGCTCCATCAAACGATACCAGCACCCGTCGGAACCGACCACTTACCGGGGGGCAGGCTGAGCTTCAGGCGGCGGCGTCATATGTCCTCGTCGCACATATTCCTGCGTGACGTCCTTGGAAGGACCAATTGATTCGACGGCGATCTCAAACAGTCGTCCGTGTGATCGGTGGTGGGGTACCATTGCCACGTCAAGCGTTTCGGTCGTACGATCCTCTTGAATTCGAAACAGATATACTTGACCGGTCAGGCGGTCCTGGTGTGGATCGTAATGCTCGGGGAACAAGCCACCACGAATCATTCCTATGTTGATCGGGAGGGTTGCCCGCCCTTCGTCATTCGTCGTCGCGGGATCATTCATTCCGCGCGAGAACCACAGATCGTTTCGCGCGGATTCATCCAATTGGCTCATCCAGCCCTTATAGTACCTGCCCTCAGCGTCAACCTGTGCCGCTCTAATCGGCTCCTGCGAGTTGGCCCGCGTTACCAGCACGACGGCGGTTTGCTGCGAAACGTTGAACGCATCTGCAACACACCCCGTGAGCGAGCTAGTCGGTATCATAAGAAAAACCAACGCGAGGGATCGATGTAACGATGTAGCGGCATTCCCAACCACTCGCGTCTTGTCGCGCGCGCTCACGTTGTGGACGGGAGAATGCTCAGGAGACGATGTCAGCGTCTGCCATTGTCGCCTGTTAAACGAGAGCACTTTAGCCTCAGAGTTGGCCGCTACCACGTTTCGAAGCCACCGCGCGATCGTTTCGTGCAGTCGTCGTGAATCGCACCATGCAGGTACTTGCAGACTCCCTTGTCGAAGTAGTCGCATGCGTGGCAACATTCGTGGTCCAGAATTGGCACGCCTGGGGCGGCGTAGCTGTTCTTAATATCCTTGCAACTCATCGTACAGTATATTTCGGCACCCCCAGCGAACCAGTTCAGCAACGTGACGCAGCCTTGAGCACCTTTGCCAAATCCGGCCTCGATTATCGCTTTTGCACGGGCAGAATTCCCGTAGACATTGACGCACTGGGACCCCCTGTCGCTGCACAGACAACATCGTTTTCCACATTTGGTGCTCAACCCGAGCGGATCAACGAGATTCGTTGGCGAGTTCCTGGCGTATTGGTATAGATTCAATTCTTCCTGCCACAAGGGAATCTCGGATTCCCCGCCCACGCTGCCGGCGGTCAACATCCGATACGCGCAACGACCGTCTGGTCCACATGTTGCGTGCCCCACCACTGGGCGCACCGAGTTCATGGCGCCGATGTGAGTCGAAGCGATGTCGCGAGGTAAGAAGGTCGTCCTCGCTGTTGGCGGCCTCAACACGATTTCGGCTACGCCGATAGGCGCGCGAGGCAAGAACGTGCTCGCTGCAACGCCTTGGACAAGCATGAATCCCGGCTCGCCGACGGGATCGCGGCTGAGCCAGCGGCCGATCCGCGGGCAGTGGTACGCCGATGCGGCGGCCAACCTGGCGGCCGACCAGGCCCTGATCGACAAGCTCGGTGATAACGACCGCGAGACGGCAAAGGTCCTCGCCAACCTTGAGGCCAAGCGCGCGGCAGCGCGTGAGCGCGAGGCGCAAGTTCACGCCCAGACCCAAGAGGAGATCGCCGGGGCGCATGTCGAATCGCTGGAAGAAGGCGCTGCCGAGAGTCAGAAGCGGATCGACGCAGCCCAGTCCGAACTGGATCAGGCCAGTGCCGAACTGGCGCGCTCCATTGAAGAGGCGAAGAAGCGCCGCGAGGAAGCAGACAAGGCCGGCGGCGCGCCGCGCCGCAAGACCGGCGACCCGCTGGCCGATTTGGAAGATCGGTTGTCCAACGTCGGCGCTGGCGTGGCGCGGACCAGTGTCACCGGCACCTTCAACGTGGCGACCCTCGGCGGCCTGGCCGACGCCGACGCGGCCAAGCGGACCGCCACGGGCGTCGAAAAGATCGCCACTCACATGGTCACGCTGATCAAGGAGACGCGGAAGGGCCGCGTGGTGTTTGGATGAGGACGAGGCTGTAGGCCCTAGGCGGCAGGCCGTAGGTCAGGCGTTCGTCGGACCGCCTCGGAACCAGCGCCTAAGGCCTACAGCCTATCGCCTACGGACTATTTAATGGCCACGGTCAGTGAAGCCTATCGCGCCGAGACGGGTACCGACGGCACCTCGCCGACGGTCGACGTGAGCTATTTCATCTTCGACGCCGCCACACTTCAGGCAGCAATGACTGCGCTGTATGCCGCAAGCCCGGCGACGTTCGACGTGTACGGCGACGCGAGCCTCGTGCTGCCCAAGGCGGGGATCAGCGTCGAGCGGGCCGAGAACGACCTGTGGAATGGTGTGGTCAACTACGCCATCCAGCCGGCGCCGCCGATCGCCCCGCCGGAGGGCGCGCCTGAGTACACCGGCGACGCCAACGGCGGGACCCACAAAGTCCTCCGCGGCATCTCAACCGTCAACCGCTATCCCAACGCAATTACGCAGCCGGCCCTGGTGGAGGCGCCCGACCAGCACGGCTTCATCGGTGTCACCAAGGATGGGATCGAAGGGGTCGATCTGATCATCCCTGGCTTCAACTGGACCGAGACGCACTACCTGTCCAAGGCCGTGGCCACGTGGACCTACCTGCGGACGGTCTCGGAGATGCGCGGCACGGTGAACAATGCGCCGTTCCGCGGATTCGTCGCCGGCGAGGTGCTGCTGGCGGACTTCTCCTGGGCCATTCGTGGATCGGGGGACGTGCAGGTGAGCTTCGCCTTCGTCCGCATCCCCAACAAGACCAACTTCGCCGTCGATTTCATCACCGGCATCAACAAGAACGGCCACGAATACCTGTGGACTTTCTGGCAGGACAAGGTGGAGACGGGAATGGTGCAGGGAGAACCCAGCCCCGTGGAGATCGGCGTGGTGCGTGAGCCGCGCGGGGTCTATGTCGAGAAGGTCTACGAGGAGGCGGACTTCTCCGTACTGGCGATTGGAACGGGGGCGCCGACATTCTGATGGCCAAGAAGGTGCGGACAGTCATGCGCGGGCAGGCCTTCGCCCCCACGGCCGGCGAGTGGAACGCCATCGCCGAGGCGACCAACGCATTCCACACGCGACGGCGCGGCGAGGGATCACAGGAGGCACTGCCTTCCGGCGTCGTCCTCGTCCGCAACGACACTGTGAAGCACCTGCCGCGCTACGCCGTCGCCGGCATCGAAGACGCGCTGGTGCAACCACATCATTCGTTCGAGCAGTTCACCGAGCGTGTCGCATTCAAGGTCATCGTGCCGACCGAGGAACACGTCGGCGGAAGATTCGTCATCCTGGCCGAGCCGTTGGCGCCCAATGCGGTCGGCCGCGCGGTCTTGAATGGCCAGACGCCGGTGTTGGTGCAGATGATCGACGAGACCCACACCTTCGCCGAAGTCGAAGCAGGCACGACGGGCAACTTGGTCAGCGCCAAGTCGGGGCCGGCGATGCTCCTGACCATCCAGCCCGTCGACAAGCGCGACACTCCCGACATGGCCTGGTGCATCGCCCGCCTCGGTGCATCATCCGCGCCGCTGCCGATCCTCGCTGTCTGCACGAGCATCACCATCGACCCGATGAGTTTCAGTACAACATGCGTGTGCCAGCGAATGACCGGCCTGCCGGAGGCCTACGAGACGGGCGAAGAGCTGATCGCCTGGGCGGGCACGCGTGCCCTCGTCCGCCCTGGCTGGAAGGTCCTGCTTTTGCCCATCGAATCCATCGCGGATGACCCCGACGTGAAATACGTCGCCCTCCCGCTGATTCCGGCGCTGGTCCGGCCGCTCTCGGCCGACGAGTGCAACGTCGAGATCGCCCAGCCCTGCGAGGGCCTGTAGCGATGCCCTGGAGCCCCTACCAGAACTTTGACATCCGCATGCCGCTGGGGGCGCACGCGGTCGCGCCCTACTCGGTAGTGCCGATGGCGATGGCCATCGCGGCCGGCGCACTCGACGGCAATGGCAACCCGGTCCTGGCCGGCCGATTGAGGCGGTACTTTCCTGGCTACTACACCGGCGCGGTCTGCGGTTTTCCGGAGTATTACGATTTCGGCAACCAGATCGGCCAGTGGGTGGACAAGGATGGCATCCTGCGGCCGGCCCTCTTTGTCCGGGCCCATCGTTGCAACCAGTCAGGCTGCGACGGCTGTCAGGGCGACGAAGGACTCCTCCACGACGCGTCCCACGTAATCGACACCATCCAACAGCCGGAGAATCATCGCCCGGAACACTGCGCCATCCCGGAGCAGTACGGCGGATTCCTGCTCGGGATTCTCGGCGAGAGCGGACAGCTGCCGCCGGGTATTGTGGATGCGGCCTTCCGGACCGCTGCCGCGGCCGACGACGCCCACTGCTGGGTGACGATTTACGGCGATCCGCTCGACAGCACGCAGATCAACTCCGTGGGGACGGTCGGTCTCATGCAGATCGGTTATGACGAGATCGCCTCGCCGACTCCCCGCCGCTATCACCATGATTCCTACTGCCGGTTCCACCTGGATATCCCGGCCGGCTCGACCATCCTCGATGCCCGGCTCGTCCTCACCCTGAATTGGTCCGCCCTCAATGCCGACCTCAAGATCAACGTCAAGATGCTCGACCGCGACAGCATGAACCCTTTCTCGGCGACGGTAGATCACCCCGACAATCCGATCATTTCCAACCCCAACGGACCGGCGCGCGTCTCGGGGATCGGCCCCTTCGAATACACCTTCCTCGAACAGACGCCGCAGCTCTCATGGGGGGATAAGCTGGTTTTCGACAACCTTGTCGAACTCGTTCAATCCTTCATCGACCGGCCCGGATACGACCCCGTCGCCGGCGGATACCTGGGGATCGAGCTGGAGTCTGATCGTGTGTTCAACGTCACTGACTTTCCGGCAATTGATGAGATTCAGCGGGTCGGGGTGTGGGAGTTCATTAATAACTATTCCAACTCGCTCGTCCGCCCCGCCCTTTTCGTCCGCTACGCCCAGCCGGGAGTGGGAGTAGAGTACGACGACGATGGCAAGCCGATCGTGGCCAAGAGCGCCATTGAGGTCACGCCGCAGATCGTGGTGAACACCAATACACGGGTCTCATGTGCCAGCCCGGCCGGCACGGTCAACCCTGATTGGGATGTCTTCAGCGCTTCCGATGATCCGAGCGCAGCCGGAAGCTTCAAGTACTTCGTGCTCAGCCCGGTGCCGCCAATTGAATCGTGGTGGTCGCAGGAGACTCACGGCGATCCGCCGTATGACGAATTCGCCGATGACCACTTCCCGCTGAACGACTGTGAGACCTATGGCATTCCCGCGATGGCGGTTGATCCGCTGGGCGATCCGATTACGACCATCGACTCCGGGCCGTGGCATGTCGAGCCGGGCTTGCGGGCCCTAGTCGGCGTTTCCGAACTTCCGGCGCGGGCAGGCATCGTCAAGGCCTACATCGGTGGTAATGGCGACTCGCTGCCGATGGTCGAGAACGTCTGGCGGGTCTATCACGGCCGCACCCGCGTCACGCGGCACAAATATCCCGGCTCGCTCGCCGACTCGGTTCACACCGGGACCAGTCAGGGCGGCGGCCCCAACACGATCGTGCTGGATGCCGCGGCGCCGGCAGAGGATGGCTTCTACAACGGCATGTTGGTTCGCACGACGGGTGGCGCCGGGGCCAATCAATGGTCGAAGATCATCGACTATGACGGCGCAACTCGGACGGCGACCATCGAAGGTACTTGGGCGGTCCCGCCCGATGCCACGACGACCTTTGCCATCATCCCCGACCCGGGCTGGTTCGTCGAGTACACCGGCTACGTCAAGGCGTGGATCGCGGTCGATTCGCACTGGCTACAGATCGCCTCGGGTCAGCCTTGGTGCTTCCAGGACGGAACGCCTGGCGATCCGTATCAGTGCATCTATCACTGGAACTGCTGGTATCAGGGCCGGATCGACGCCAAGTGGCGCGGCGACACCGACGACGCAGAGTTCGCCGCCTGGATCGCCGCGCACGACGCCGGCTTTGGTGCGACCTTCGAGCCGGGCACGGCGCATTGCCACGATCCGCTGGCCGGGCTTTGCCTGCCGGAGGATTCGCCTCCGGAGGGCAAGGCGATGGGCGACCAGCTCTGGCCGCCAATGGCGAACCAGGATAGCGACAGCTTCGGCGCGCCACCGGGCCTGGTCGAGTCGCCGTCGTGCAAGACGCTGCATGGCAAATACTCGTGGGCCTACCTGCCCGAACTCGGCAGCAACCACCCGACCACACCGATCGGAGGCCCGGTCGTGCCGCAATTGCCAGAGTCGGGACTATGGCACGAGACAACGACGGTCAAGAAGACCACGCCCGACGGCAGCGCAACTGAGGAAGTATTGGGATGGGCGGACCTGAGGTTCGTATCGATCCTGCCGACGCTGAGCGGCGCGTGACGCGGCGCGACGTGTGCCTAGCATGTGACCAATGCATCAAGGGCCCGGCCAAGCCCCTGGCCTGTGCATTGATTGTCAATCCCGACCGTGACTTCGAACCCTGCGCCGCCAAGCTCGCACGGATGCAGGCCCACCCGCACGCTCAGTGCCCGCACCCCGATCCCGCCCAGCGCGCCAAGTGGGCCGCCGCCGAACTGAACATCCTCGGCCAGCCGACAAACGCGAGTCTGTCCGGGCGGAAACGACAGGCGGCACAGGTGCTGGCAAAGCGGACCGGGCCTGCGGTCACCTCTGGCGTGCCATCGGAGGCAAACTCGGTCACCACAATGCTCGACGTAGTCCGGAAGTCGGTGCCCCGGGCGAACCACCGCGATACCCGGCTCACTGGTGCGACCCCCATCTACGCGCGCCGCGCCAAGAGAGGCTCTCGCGCATGGCGGCCCTACCGATTTGCTCCATGTGGGCATTAGCCGATTGGCAAGTACGGCGGCAAGCCGGTCAATGTCAAGCAGCCGTCCAACCGCTGGGCGAGATGTGCGGCGGCGGTGAACTCGATCCCCAGCGACACGGCAGATGCAACCACCCTGGCTTGCGGCGCACTTGAAGGACAACCCGATACTTCGTTAAAATGAGGACATTTCGACCCGCGTTGTTGGAGAAAGGAGGGCGAAGGGGATGGCTTCACTGGCAAAGTCACGGTTCCGTGTCTGGCTAGCTCTGTGCGCCATGTTTTTGACCTCCTCGCCGGCCCTTGCCTTTCCGACGCCCAGCTTCATGGGGCTGGGGGATTTGCCGGGAGGTGTATTCGACAGTATCGCGCGTGCGGTTTCATACGATGAATCTGTTGTCGTCGGTGTCTCAAACCGGAGCTTTGATACGACGAGCCAAGCCTTTCGCTGGACTGCCGCGGAAGGGATGGTCGGGCTCAATGATCTCCCCGGCAATCTGGCAAAGAGTGATGCCCAAGGCGTTTCCGGGGATGGGACTGTTATCGTAGGAGGGGGTTCGTCGTCCGCTGCATGCTCCGCTTGTTTCGAGGCGACGAAATGGGAGGAATCCACCGGCCCCGTCGGCCTGGGCGACCTTCCCGGCCTCAGCTTTGAGAGCTTTGCAAACGCCGCCTCGTATGACGGGTCGGTCATCGTTGGCCGGGCTAGGTCGGCCTCTGGCATTGAGGCCTTCCGCTGGACGGCGGCGACAGGAATCGTCGGCATGGGCGATCTCCTGGGAGGTGGCTTCGGGAGTGAGGCCTTCGATGTGTCTGCCGACGGCTCGGTCATCGTGGGCAAAGGTCATAGCACTGCCTCAGACTTATTTGGAACCGAGGCCTTTCGCTGGACGGCTGCCACAGGAATGGTCGGTTTGGGAGACTTGCCGGGCGGCGACTTTGACAGTTCCGCGCTGAGTGTTTCCGCGGACGGATCAGTCATCGTCTGAAGGTCGCTGTCGTCACGTTTTGGCCTCGAGGCCTTTCGGTGGACCGCTGAGACCGGAATGGTGGGACTAGGGGATCTGCCTGGCGGCAGTTTCATAAGCATTGCGGCGGATGTCTCGGACGACGGCTCAATCGTCGTGGGTTTGGGGTCCTCGGAGCTCGGAGAGGTGGCGATGATCTGGGACGAGATCAACGGGATGCGTTCCCTGAAGGACGTGCTCGAAAACGACTTTGGCTTGGACTTGACGGGCTGGGAGCTAGACAGTGCGCAGGAAATCTCAGGCGATGGAACGACCATCGTGGGTGTGGGTAACAATGAGATAGGACAGACGGAGGCTTGGCGGGCCGTGATACCCGAGCCGTCAAGCGCTGCCCTGTTTGCCGGTGGAATCCTCATTGCGGCATCGCGGGGCAGGAGTAGGCGGCAGACGTAGGGCAATCAAGCTTCGGTTCGCGTTCAACTATCTACCACGTCCCAGGTTAGCCATTGTCCTCGGGGGCATTGGCCGCTGACCGCAACAATCCCTAGCAGCCCGTGGTAAAAGTCTTCTTGACAGTGATGGTAAAGTCTGCGTGTCGGATCGCAAACGAGTCACGGAGGACGCCGATGGCGATGGGCCAGCGCAAACGGGATGAGCAAGCGGCT
>Ga0187893_10002715_pt1 | contig 38089 bp, 32 predicted proteins | sample MA1701074metaG_FD_139574 | JGI IMG/M metagenome (GOLD analysis project Ga0187893, IMG submission 139574) | White microbial mat communities from a basaltic lava cave in the Kipuka Kanohina Cave System on the Island of Hawaii, USA - MA170107-4 metaG ... | reverse complement strand
GTTACAGGCGAAAGATACCACGTCGCGTCAGCGACGGTTGAGAGCGTTGCAAAATTCAATCGTCGCTCGCGCGACGCTGAGACGTGTTGCTGTCTGGGTTCCGTGCCTTGAAAGACACGGCTAGAATCATGGGGCCGCTGACGCGGCCAGAACGCTTCGCATTCTCCGCAGTCTGAGGAAACATGAGCCAACATCGTTACATCGTGACTGATGATGAGATTCTTGGCGGAGAACCAATAATCGATGGGACTCGCACCCCTGTGCGCGCAATCGTGGAAATCTGGCGACTGGGCGTGCAGCCGGAAGAGATTACGAAGCACTTGCCTCACCTGACGCTGGCGCAGGTTTTTGACGCGCTGAGTTACTACAGCGATCATCAGGACGAAATCAATGCCTGCATCGAGCGCAATCGCATACCGGACGATTTGATCGACCCGCTGGTGAGGAATCTGTGAGCAGTCTCTTCATCGAGCTTTATCTTGACGAAGATGTGAGCATAGTGATTGCAGACCTTGTGCGAGCGAGGGGATTTGCAGCCCTCACGACGCGTGAAGCCGGACGGCTTGACAGAAGCGATCAGGAGCAACTTGATTATGCCGTCAGCGAGCAGAAAGTATTACTCACTCATAATCGATATGATTTCGAAAAACTCGCGCAGGAGTATTTCGCAGCAGGAAAACAGCACTGCGGCATAATCATAGCCGTGCGTCGCTCGCCATACGAGATAGCGAGGCGTTTACTGATCATACTCAATCACGTAACGGCTGATGAGATGAAGAACCAGTTGCGCTATATTTGAAAGTTGAGAGCGGCGAGTTAAAACTCATCACTCATTTCGAAATATGCAACCGACGAAATCGCCAAGAGTGAAAATCTGCTGCATCACGAGCGTTGAAGAAGCGCGGATGGCTGTGCGGTTCGGCGCGTCGGCGCTTGGGCTTGTCTCCAAGATGCCTTCGGGGCCGGGGGTTATCTCTGAAGAACTTATCGCCGAGATAGCCGTGACCGTTCCGCCTTCAGTTTCGTCTTTTCTGCTGACCTCGAAGCAGGATGCACGCTCGATCATCGCTCAACAGAAACGATGTCGAACCAGCACCGTTCAGATATGCGACCGCCTTGAAAGCGGCTCCTACAGCCAGTTACGCGAGGCGATGCCGGGAATCTCTCTGGTGCAGGTCGTTCACGTCACGGGAGAAGAATCAATCGAAGAAGCGGTTTTGGTTTCGGCTCACGTCGATGCGATACTTCTTGACTCAGGCAATCAGTCGTTGGCCGTAAAAGAGCTTGGCGGAACGGGGCGCGTGCATGACTGGAATGTGAGCCGGAGGATACGCGAAGAAGTCAGCCGTCCGCTCTTTTTGGCCGGGGGATTGAAGGCAGAAAATATCGGCGAAGCTATACGGGAAGTGCAACCCTTCGGAATAGATATTTGCAGCGGCGTGCGCATTGCGGGCAGACTCGATGAGCGCAAACTCGCTGCCTTCTTTGACGAGATCGCAAGACGATCTCTTGTTACGTAGTAAACGAACATGCGAATAAAACTCTTAGCAGCTTTTATTATCCTCGCCGCTCTCTCGCTGGCCTGCGGAAAAAAAAGTTCAGGACAGGAGCAGCGATTCGATCTCAAGGGCAAAGTGTTCGAGGTCGATAAGGGCATGGGCATGGTGACTATCTCGCACGAGACCATCCCGAATTTCATGGAAGCGATGACGATGCCTTTCAAGCTCAAAGATACCTGGGCGCTCGACATTATCAAACCGGGCGACCGGGTGACGGCGACTCTCGTCGTAGACGGCGAACGCTCGTGGCTTGAGGGCGTGGTCGTCATTCAGGAAAGCCCTGATCCGACGAGCGCGCCCAACGCCAGTGAGCCGAAAGAGGGCGACGCGGTGACTGACTTCGCGCTTGTGAATCAGGACGCAAAAAAAATCAGCCTGAAAAATTATCGCGGGCAGGCATTGCTTTTGACCTTCATCTACACGCGCTGCCCGCTGCCCGATTACTGCCCGCTGATGACCAGTAACTTCGCCCAAATCGACCGGGCAATCCGTCAGGACGCGGCTTCATATCCGCGAACGCATCTTCTCAGCATCAGCGTCGATACGGACTACGACAAACCGAAAGTGCTGCGCGAGTACGGCGCGGCTCACGGCGATGGCGCGAAAGCATTTGAGCTATGGGAATTTGCTGTCGGCACGGCTGAAGAGGTTAAAAAAATCGCGACTTATTTCGGCTTGCAATACCAGAAGGATGGAGATCAGATAATTCATTCGCTGTGCACGGCTCTCATCAATCAGGAAGGAAAACTCGTCAGGCTCTATCGCGGCAACGAGTGGAAGCCCGCCGAGGTTTTGAGCGATTTGAAAAATCTCAAACGTGTTGAGTAATTTCGCAGATTCATTTATCAAGGGAGGACGCAGGATGAAAAAACTCATTTCACTGATCGCGCTGACGGTCGTCTGCATGGGTTGCGCGCTCGCTCACGACGGAGGCCGCGGCAATGTTTCTCTGGAAGTGTCGGGCGGGAAAGTCAGCGTCGAATATGGTCGCCCCGCTTTGAAGGGTCGCGACATCGAATCGATGATCAAACCCGGTCAGGAATGGCGCATGGGCGCTGATACGGCAACCACCCTCTCGACCGATGTGGCTTTGAAATTCGGCGACAAAACCATTCAGCCGGGAAAATACATTCTCAAGGCGAAACTCGTAGCGTCACAGGAATGGATGTTGATAGTTCAGGCCGAAGACAAGTCGACGGCGGCGGAAGCTCCTCTGAAATACCAGAAGGTTGAAACCCCGGCTGAGATGCTGACCATCAAGCTGGAAAAATCGGCCAGCGGCGGTAGCTTCATATTGATTGGGGTAACTTCACTCTCTCGACAGAGTTTCAAAAAGCCTGATCCGCCCGAACATGGATTCGCTCAAAGCAAATGAAGGCGATCCCGCAAGGTCGCCTTCATTTGCTGCTCGGTCAGTCGCTGCTTTCGGTAACTTTTTCAACGACGGCAGATTGAGCTTTGCTGCGCGGAAAAATAAGAGACAGCAGAACAGACCCGGCGATGATGGCGACGATGATACTGAGTGAAAGCAGGATGGGGAATTTGCCGTCATAGAGTCCGTTGAGCCATACCATTTTCAACCCTACGAAAATCAGAACCAGCGCAAGCCCGTATTTGAGCAGGTGGAATTTGTCTACGGCTCCGGCCAGAAGAAAATACATCGAGCGCAATCCGAGTATGGCAAACACGTTCGAGGTGAATACGACGAGCGGCTCATCGGTGACAGCAAAGATCGCCGGAACGGAATCGACGGCGAAGATAACGTCGGTCGCTTCGACGAACAGAAGCGCGACAAAAAGCGGCGTCGCGTGAAGCGCGCCTCTGCTCATCACAAAGAAACGCTGTCCGTGCATCTCGGTCGTAACGGGAATGAGTCTTTTGAAGAATCGAATCAACAGATTCTTTTCAGGCTCGATCTCCTTGTCGGGAACCGCGAGCATCTTCACTCCGGTCAGTATGAGGAAGGCGCCGAACACGAGTATGACCCAGTGATACTGAACGAGCGCGGATCCGGCGGCGATGAACGCGGCGCGGAATAGCAGCGCGCCGATGATGCCGTAAAACAAAACGCGATGCTGATATATCGCCGGAACTGCGAAGTAGCCGAATATCAGAACGAACACGAAGATATTATCTACGGACAGCGCCTTTTCGATTATGTAGCCGGTGAGAAATTCGAGGCTCACCAGTCGGGCCGCTTCCTGCGGGTCGAAGCCCGAAATGCTCATCAGCCGCGCGTCCTGCGGGAGCTTCCACAGCGCGTAGCGGTAAAACAAAAAGTTAAAGGCCAGCGACAGTGCGACCCACGCGATGCTCCACGAGGCGGCTTCGCGAAAAGAGACGGCGTGCGCTTTGCGATGAAAAACACCCAGATCGAGCGCGAGCATCAGCAGGACGAACAACGTGAAACAGGCGTAAAACCACCAGTAATCCGAAAAAGGGAAGAGATGCGTTTGCATTCCATTTCGCTCCGATAAAATAAGATTAGTCGAGCAGCGCCGCATTCACAGCGGTATGCGGCGCTGCCGGTCTTGTACGTCATCGTTGCAATCAATCGAAGTCGAACAAATCGCTGAAGAACCCTCCTCGCTTTCGCCCCCTTTTATCGTAGCGGTCACGGCGGTCATCATATTGATGACTGCGCCTGCCATCATCCGAGTCGTCCATATCATAGTCATCTCTGCGATCATCGAACCGCGCCGTCGATTCGCGCTGGATTATCTTGTCCAACTCTCCGCGATCAAGCCACACGCCGCGACACGAAGGACAGTAATCGATTTCGACCCCCTGACGGTCAGACACTTTCAACACTGTATTGCAAGCAGGACAATTCATAGTTTTCACCTTTCTTTCACGTAATCTGTGGAAGCTCGCTCGCGCGAGCTTATAAGTTAAACCGGCGCAGGGCCAGCGGCCTGCGATGATTCAATCAACGCTATTCGCTCCATAAAATCTTTGCCAATGTGTCCTCTCCTTCTTGTTCGCAAAAGAAAAAGACCTTTTGCGAATTGCCGCAAAAGGTCTCGATCCTTTGCCGGTGAACCGGGCCGCGTGGCAGCAGCCGTATTGACGATTTCACCGAACCGCGAAGGGCGATCTACTCCCCTGTTGTTTTTTACAAACCTGCCGGAGCAGGAAATTTAATACCGGGTCATCGCACTGACACGCCCCGGCGGGCCATCTCTTCGAGCCGCTCGATGCGGGCCTCAGTCGCAGGGTGCGTGCTGAAGAGCGACATCATACCGCCGCCCGAAAACGGATTGATGATGAAGAGATGCGCCGTCGCCGGCGAGCCTGAATGAATCGGGATTCGCTGGCTCCACGATTCGATCTTGCGAAGCGCAGAAGCAAGCGCGAGAGGGTTGCCCGAAAGACGCGCGCCCTCTTCATCAGCCATGAATTCGCGCGAGCGCGAGATGGCCATCTGAATCAAAGCAGCAGCTATCGGCGCGATTATGATGCCGAGCAATCCGCCCAGAGGGCTGCCGCCGTCATCATCGTCATCCGAGCGACCGCCGAGCAGACCGCTCCACATCGCCATCGTTGCCAGATGACTGAGCGCGCCCGCGAGCGTCCCCGCGACGGTCATAATCAGCGTGTCGCGATTGCGAACGTGACCAAGCTCGTGAGCTATGACTCCCGTTAGCTCTTCACGGCTGAGAAGGCGCACTATCCCTTGCGTGACTGCGACGGCGGCATGTTGAGGATTGCGCCCCGTGGCGAAAGCGTTGGGCGTTTCTTCCGGTATGATGTACACCTTCGGCATAGGCATGCCGCCGCGCATTGCAAGTTCGCGCACGATGCGGAAGAGATCAGGCGCGTCCGATTCGCTGATTTCCTGCGCACCGTACATTCGCAAAACAATCTTGTCCGACCACCAGTAACTTGCGAAGTTCATCAACCCCGTAAAAATGATGGCGATGATGAGTCCCGTCCGTCCTCCGAGCGCCTGCCCGATGAAGAGAAAGAGGGCCGTAAGCGCCGCAAGCAACATAACGGTTTTGATTCGATTCATACTTGAAAATCTCCTTTATCGCAAAAGGAAAAGACCTTTTGCGAATTGCCGCAAAAGGTCTCGATCCGTGGGCAACTTCTGCCCGCGCCGATGAGCCGGACCGCTTGGCTTGAGCGGTCGTCCTGACGACTTCATCGGTGGAGTGATCTACTCCCCCTTATCTAAAATGACGCGATCATTATAATCGAGATTTGCCCGGTTATGTCAAGGTATCGATCTGTCACCCTTTTTTGTCGCCACCAGATTACGCCGATAGCTCTGCGCTTTCGTCAGTGATGCGGTCGCCGACTCGGAGGCGAGAGCCGTTTATAAAATCCTTCGCCGACATTCTTCGTTTGCCTTCGATCTGAATCTCTTCGATGAGGAGAGCAGTCTCAGCGGCGCACGACACGACGACGCCGGATTTTTCCATTCGGGTGATCGTTGCGGGTTCGGCCCGATGTTGGAAGGCGACTTCGCGCGCGCGCCAGACGATCAACCTGCCGCCGCGGAAAAAGGTGAAGGTTCCGGGCCACGGCTGAAAGCCTAGCACACGGCAGGCTATCTCTCGCCCAGTCATTCGCCAATCGATTACGCCGTCTTCGCGTTTGAGCATCGGCGCGTAAGTGGCTTCGTCCGGGTTTTGACTGACGGGCGCGATCTCGCCTAGCTCGACGAGAGGCAGAGTTTCGGAAAGAAGCCCTGCGCCGATCTGAGAGAGGCGCGCTGCAAGTTCGGGCGCGGTTTCCTCTTCGCCTATCTCGGTCGCGCGCATTGAAAGAATCGGCCCGGTGTCCATACCCGCGTCCATCTGCATTATGGTGATTCCCGTCTCGCGTTCGCCGCGGGCTATGGCCCAGTTGATAGGCGCAGCGCCGCGGTATCGAGGGAGCAGCGACGCATGCACGTTGATGCAGCCAAGTTCAGGAATAGCCAGCAGCCACTCAGGAAGTATGCGACCGTAGGCCGCCACGACGCAGGCGCGCGGCTTGATCTCGTCGAATACGCGGCGCACATCTTCATTCGTTTTTATCTTTGCAGGCTGATGAACCGGGATGGCGTGATTGAGCGCAAGCAATTTGACCGGAGGCGGATGCATTTTATTTCCGCGTCCTGCGGGCTTGTCGGGCTGAGTGAACACGGCGGCTACTTCGTGACCGTCGAGCAGGAGCCGCGCAAGCGAGGGGACGGCGAATTCGGGCGTGCCCATGAAAATCAGCTTCATGATTTATTGATAAACTCATCCGTAGAGTTTTTCGTCAAGCCTGGATTCAATTTGAAAGTGGCCCGTCATAGCCCTGACAGATGAACGCTCCCCAATACTTAGGCTCCGGGTGTTTCGCTTTCATCGCCAGTTGAGCTTCGCGCAAAGCATCGGCGCGAGGCTGGCCCGCAAGTATGCGCCGATAGAAATCCTCCATCAACTCTTGCGTCTCGTCATCAGGCACTTTCCACAAGCTCATCACCAGTGTCTTTGCGCCTGCCAAAACGAACGCGCGACGGAGTCCAAAGACACCCTCACCCACGCGCACTTCGCCGAGTCCCGTTTCGCACGCAGACAACACGACAAGCTCTGTATCGAGCAGGTCAAGCCCTGAAACGTCTTCTGCCGTAAGCAATCCGTCTTCGGCTTCTTCCATCAACTCGCCTTTCTCAAGCCAGGTGTTGACACCTGCAAGCGCGAGTCCCGAACGCAGCAGCGGATTCTCCAGATGCGAACCTGTGAGCCGCCCCATCCCGGTTTCTGAAAAGATCATCGCGCCGTGACCCTGGCGGTCTTCGTTGGGGTCGCGCTTCTGGTCTTCGAGGAAAAAGCCGTGAGTGGCAAGATGCAGGATGCGGGGAGATTGGCATTGCTTCAGGCGCGCGTCTAAAGCCGCGCTTTCGAGCCAGAGTTCAGCATCGAGTATAGCGGCGATGGTCTCGCCTTCTACCTTTGTGCCGGGCAATCGGTCAAAGTGCATCTCGTCGTGTTTGAGATCGCGTGAGCGGCGACCCGCGCCTGTCGTGGTTTCAGAGTGAATGACTTTCGCGCCGAAATCGAAATCGGGATCGGCAACAACGAGCGAGCGAGCGGGTTTGCGGTTTGATTTGAAATCGAATCGAACCACGTCGCGCCCCGCACCCAGATAGCTGATTTGGTATTCATCGATCAATCTCCGTCCGTCATCTGCTGGCAGTATCTCGAATGGCAATCTTGTGAGGTCGCCGTCGGGAGAAATCATCAACCGCTTTCGATTGGCGATGGCTTTGAGGAGCGGAGTAAATACGGCGTCGCGCAATTCGATGCCGACATCTTTACCCGTCGCGCGTTGCACAGAAAAGGACACCGCGCCAAGTCCTCGATTGCGATCTTCCGCTTCGCCCGTGATGATGGAGCGAAAGGTGGCAATCATCCGGTCAATAGGCTCGGCTTCGCCCAGGTCAATCATCTCGACCGCTTCCGGCTCTCCTGCGGGGATAACGAAAGCAAGGTATCGCGCAGGCTTCCATTGCGGCTCGCCCACAGCCTTAAAGTCGAAAACATCGAAGCGGACGAACTCAACAAGTGTCGCGCCCACCGGTATTGACATCGCCACAACCTGATGGTCAATAGAGCGAAGTTTCCGCTGAACATCCAACTCTCGGACTTGTCTAGCAACTTCCACTTCAAGCTGTTCTTTCTGAGCATGCCACTTTGCGAGAAATAGCCGATGGGCCTGGACGCCTTCCTTTCCCGCACTCGCTAGGTTCTTTTGCGCTATCTTCGCTCGAAGTGCAGCTATCTCTCTTAGCTTAAGCTCAACTTCAGGATACTTTCCGGTCAGCACAACTTCGTGTTGCGCAGCCAGAGCCTTAGCTTCAGCTTCAGCCTCGGCGGCTTTGTGCCGCAAAACAAGAGACAAAGCGGATCTCACCTCTTCGGGAGAAGTGGAGAAGCTCTGCGTGACGACCGAGAGATATACATCAAGGTGATGGCGAATAGATTTGAGATACGCAGTATTAAGCAAGTTAATCGCTCGTCTCATTGATTCTGTGCCTTGATTGCGCGTGGCTGTGTAGAATTCGTTTGCTATCTCATCAGTGACTCTGATTTGTCCCGGCCTGATACTATCCACATACTTCCTTAACCGCATAGAGGCATCGAAGAGACATGTCTGTTCTGCAACATGAGATAGATTCAGGAAAGGAACATAATCATCAAGGTTGTCTGTGCCAGTCTGGATAACGATGCTTTTTATCCACCATTGGACTGCTTCCGGCAAATTTCCCGCCTGCCATTCAGTCTCTCCCATACGTTCGCAAAGACTGCTTTTACTTTTAGCAGTGCGCAGTCCCTCGATTATTATCTTCCGCGCATCATCATAGCGTCCTTGTCGGCGGTATAGTATGTTGAACCAGTAGTATGAGAAATCGAAATCCGGGTATTTTTCTCGAAGTGCTTCAGCAAGCCGTAAAGCTTCTTCAGTGGTTTCCGCTCTGGGAATGGCTTTCGCCTCTGGCATCTCAAACCAGTCCCGTTCGTCATAGAATTCCTGAAACTCTATTTGAAAGCATGAGTCAACGTACTCATCACCTGTTCTGGCGATTGACCTAAAAGGCAAAGGTTTGGACTGAATCGTATCTGGAACCTCAACGTCACTGCATCGCCTGGAAATAGCTTCAATCGTAGCCCTGGATTCTTCTGCAATCAGTGGATCGGCCATCAAGGTTCTTATACTTAGAACGCAATCTTCGTCTCCAGTTTCTTTCAGCACATCCAGGATTTCTTTTCGTAGGGATGTTTGGAATTTGAGGTCTGTAGGCGCTCTCCACACAAGGCATCTGAGAAGTTCCGTGTGCGCTTTCTTCCCGGCTTTCACCAAAGCTTCTTTCGCTGGCTTGCGAGATTCTGCGCCCCAATCGTTTTGCTGCAAGACGAATCGTAGACGCGCAATAGCTTTAGGTGTGGCAATGTCTCCGAGCGCTCTGTTCAGGTTTGGGTTTGAAGAATCGCCATAGTCGTGAGCCCTCACCAGGATACTTTCGTACTCATCAGGAGGGCAAACCGACCTGAGTTTTTCGATCCCTCCGGGAATACGCACAATGGCTGATGCTGGAGAGCCATCCTCACCTTTTATTTCGACCGATCCATCATCTTCAATAATGCTCTGTTTGACTGCCCGAAATATCTCCAGAAGAGACTCAATAGCTTTATCGCCCAGAGACGAAAGTGCGTATGATACTTCCCGCACCCATTCACCCTTATCTTCAACGGAACGGAAAAAAGAGATTAATTCGATGATGGCATCCTGGCGTTCGTCCTCAGTTAGTGATTCAACAACCTGAGTGCGCTCCTCGTCCTTAGCGATCATCAAGGCACGGACAATGATGAAGCCAAACAAGTCCGAGGATACTGTGCTTCTTAGTGTTGTAACTCCACCGGGGAGTTTCAAGAGGTTAGCACAGGCTGAGCCAAGCAAATATTTTTGGTCCCACTCATCCGACGAGCGGCGGGCGTAGTCCAGAATCTCAAATAATGGTTTGCGACTCGACTCACTTCCCAGGTTCCCGAGGAATTTGCATAGCGTGGAGCCATTGATTCCTGAATGGCGGTGGAATGCTCTCATCAACGGTTCAACAGCAGCCTCACGACCAGGAAGCTTTTCCAATTCTGTCCATGCATTTTCTGCCTCATACGAATATGAGATTGTGGAGGACGCACGTTCGACGAGTTCCTCGATTTCCGTAGATGGGTTCGAATCCTGACTAGCTTCTTGGCGTTTGCCCTCTGTTTCATGAAATATTTGTTCGTTCTCAGTGTTAGCATTTTTGACTCTAATCCATCGCTTCAAATCAGAACCGGTATTATTTTGGAAATTTCTATACGCTAATTCAGCCGCATCAAATTCAACCAACACGCTATACCTCAGACCTGTCGGTGTGGATGCGAAAAAAGTTGCCCATTGGGTTGAAACTGATTTCTTATCAAAGAATCCTTTCCGTTCTTCATCGACCATCAGTCTTATTTTTTCCAGAGCCACAAATGGATTCCCGTTGATGTAAGAGATCAACTCGCCGCATAAATCCATTGCCTCATCAGCCTCTTCAATAAGCGTGTTTGGCGGATTCACATCAACCACTGACATAAACGCATCCTCGCCCAGAAAGAATGTCGGCAAGGGTTCGACAAACAGACTCACTTTGGTAATCAGAGACATCGCCACGATCTCCTATGCTTCAGACAGCGATTCTCCCTGTCTCTGGGCCGTTACTGCTTGTTTTCAACATTCGCAAGATCGAACGGGTTACATCCCGATACCAGTCATAATTCTTCGCATACTTTCCTGGAATAGATTATCTGTCTCAGGATCGCTTTTTGTTAGGTGGCTAAAAAACCTCCTGCCTGCCCTTTCAATCTCCATCTCGCTTTTTGTTAGCTGGTTAAAAAATATCCTGCCGACCCTTTCAATTTCTGCGAGAAGCGCATGGCTGCTTGGCCTATATGTAAACTGCACATTGCCAACCTTCCGGGAAATAACTTCTATCTCAGCAACTGCCGGAAAGACCCAGTCAATCGTAGCGGTGTCAAGGATCGAGAAAACGAATGGGAGTTTTTGATACAGCGCCCCACACCAGGAACGAACCTCTGGAATATCAAACAGAGCGCGGGGATCATTGTCATATCCGCTAATGCCAAAGCGGATGAGACGGAGAGGACGCTCTCCGTCTCTATACTCAGAAATCACACGGTCTACTTCTCTCTCTATCGTAGAACAGTTCCTCGTTCTTATCTCGTCAATTCCAAGCATTTGAATAATCATAATTTGTTCCTTTCTTCTTTCAGGAGTTGGACGGTTCTTCGAGCCTTTCCTCTATCTGCCAGCAGGTTTCCGAGACTTCGGTATCAAGCCCGATGCTGTCTGTGCATTAGCGCTTCGATTAGTTCCAACGTCTTCCGCTCCGATTCGGTCATCTCTCGGTTACTAAGTGTTGCCTTTACCCACTCCCAGTCGTCTCGAGTCGTTTGCTTGACAGGTAAACTACATAAACGAAGCACTTTCGATGCCCAGTCTCGATGTTGTCTTTGTGTCTGTTCGATGAGCGCATCATCTGGCAGCCGCCAGAGACGTACATCCTTTTCATTCCCGCTGGCCAGCAACCGACCATCAGGACTAATTGCGATGCTTTTGATTCGCCCCCAACGGCTATGCAATCTTACCTCTTTAAGGATCGCTCCATCTGGAAGGCTCCAGCGCAGCAATTTGCCATCTTCATCCACGCCTGTGAGAATCCGACCATCAAAAGTTATGGCTAGACAAACAATTTCACTTCCATACGACAAATGTTCTTTCAGTTCCTTAAGAAGCTTGCCATCAGGGAGACTCCACAGAAGTACTTTCCCATCCCGACGACTACCGGTCGCTAGTAGCCGACCATCAGGGCTAATGGCAAGATGGGTAACGCGATTATCGTGTCCATTCAGCCAATTGTCATATTGCACCAATGAACTCAGGTCGGGCTCCCGCTTTGGCTCTTCCCACCCTAGAGACAACTGTATCAAGCGCCCGCACTCTTCCCGCTCATCCTCTTTACTCAACGTCCATTCGCTTTCGTTCAGCCTCCGCAAAACTTGCGTACTCCATCGCGGCGGCGCGTCCTGTGCCTCTTGCCAGAGGTGTTCCCAATGCTTTCCAGCAAACAGAATGTCCAAAGTCGCGCGCCACTCATCATCGGACATCTCTTGCTGTTGCCTGCCAGAGACGACCTCGACCCATTCAATACGCCCGGCCTGACGCGCTTTTTCCGTAATCCGTGTTCTTAACCGTTCGTCCCCTGTCTCATATGCTGTCCGCAAAAAGCTGCGGTCAATGTCCAAACTCTGATACTTGTCCCATTGCTCGGTCAGAAAATAAAACAGTGCCTGCTGTTGTACGTCACGCAGTACAAACTGCGCTTCGAGTGCTATCTCAAGAGCAAACGGGTGATCCCGTTCAATAAGCAAACTGCACAATGCCTCTTGTGCCGATTCGCTCTTCAGTAGTTGTTTCAATGCCGGTCGCGCCTTCTCCGCTATGTCGGGATCCGAATCTTCACAGGCTCGCACCAGCGGTTCGACCATTTCCGCCCCGCCTTCCGTCACAACTTCCAACCGTCCGACTTTCAATGCGCTTAACACCCTTACCTCTGTTGGCCGCTCCGCAACGTAAGCAGCCTGAACAACGGCTTGCGCCAACAAGTCTTCACGCTTCTTCATCCACCGAGCGCAAATCGCGTCAATGGCACCGGAATTCAGCAGGCTTACAAGACACTGGCGAGCTTGTTGAGCAATCTTAGCGTCGGCATCCGTGCAAGCTTGTATCAAAGGCTCAACTACTTCTGCCCCGCCTTCCGTCACTACTTCAAGCTGACCAATCTTCAACGCTGTCAACACTCGTAGCTGCGTGGGCTTGCCCGCTACCCACCTGCAATCAGCGAGCAATGTCGCCAACTTATCATTGCGTGTTGATTCCCACACAGCGCAGGCCGCATCTATGCAATCCTGACGAGCTAATTGCCTCAAAGCGTCCAATGAAAAAGCCCGCACACGCTCATCGCCACCTCGCGTTACGGCTTCCGCTAAACTTCTTATTGCGCCCACAGAGCCATCCTCGGCCAGCTTTCTTGCCGCCCTTTGTCTGCGCCAACTGCCTATCAGCATCGTCTGACTGTAAAGTTGTTCGCCGTATTTTCGTATTCGCTTTGCGTTCATTGCTTCCTCCCTTAGCAAGCGCAAGTGGCCCATAATCTGACGAGGGTCAGGCCGCTGACCATCATCTTGTCTTCTGCTTGGCAATAGCCGAAATCTACGGTTGCTCTGACCACGTAGCAACAAGTCAATCATAAACTTCGAAGTAAGACGCCATCGCTGTCCATCGACCTTCGCCTAATATCTTAAGCCGTGCGAACAATGTTTCAATGTCATCATTGCTCAATTCGCGCGCGGGCGTGTCGGCATCTTTCGGCAGCCAATCGAGTCCCAAGGGTTCCTCACTGATAACGGCCAGCAACTTCTCTTTTCCAGCCGCGCCCGATAGCTCGAATGCTTCGTAGGACGCAACAACTTACACTGTCCAATCTTCAACTTTCAGGTCAGGCACGCGGTTGAAGTCCTTGAGGTTTCTGGTCAGCATTGTTGCGCCGCGCGCCAGAGCGATGGAGGCGATCTTCAAATCCATAGTGCCGACACCGAGACGCAATGCCCGCAAGTGATCGAATTCGGTCCCGGCGCGTTCATCGAATCCCAACACTTGAACCTGACGATAGAGGTCGAGATGGCGTTCCAGCTTGCCATAGGCTTCGACTTGCTGCGCCGTCGTCCGCGCCCGTGCCGTATATGCCATCCAGCCGCGTGTTTGCTCTTCGTAAGTCACGATGATCGTGAAGACATCATCCGGTGGGACGGCGCTCAGTCGGCGCAACAGACGTTGCCGCGCCGGGCCTGCGTTCCACTCCATCAGACTGATATGATCGGTGTCGAGCACGAACATATCACCGTTTCCTCGCTTTGGCAGATTGCGTGCGTTTGGAACGAGGCTTGGGGCGAAGTGATTCGCGGTACTTGCGTCCTAAACGCATCGCTTCCTCAAAGGCTGGATCATCGGCAAAAGCGCCCACGATGTGTTCCCACCAAGGCTTGGCGTCAGGGACGACGGCTTCCAGCTTGCGCTGGAGTTGTTCAACCTTAGCCTCAAGGACTGCAACGCGCGATTCAATTTCCGGTACAGCCATAAACTTGACTCTCCATAAGATGTCGTTTGATCCCAAGCTTGCCGATGTGACTTTCATATCGTCGCATCTGCATTCAGCCTGTCGATAGTCGAAGTATAAGCCTGCTCTTTCCACTCAGCAATAAGTCAATCTTGAACCTCGAAGTAAGACGCGAGAGCTGTCCAGCGGCCTTCTCCTAATCGCTGAAGTCGAGCGAACAGCAGTTCGATGTCATCTTCGCTCAAGACTCGCGCGGGCGTGTCCGAATCACTCGGCAGCCAGTCCAGTCCCAAAGGCTCGTCGCTGATGACGGCCAGTAACTTCTCTTTTCCAGCCGCGCCCGATAGCTCGAATGCCTCATAGGACGAGCCTTTCTGCGGCAAGTAGAAACGCCTCGCTTCCAGCCTCGCACCCGGCGCAAACCACGATGGACACAGGCAGTAAACTATTCCTTCCTCTCCTTTGTTGAGCAGCGTCAAATAACCCTCTCGATTCAGGTCGAAGGCGAGGCATACCTGACTTCCCAACCGATAGGTGTACTCTGCTGCGCTTCCCTTCTTTGTACCCATTCCGCGAACTTGCCGCCCGCGCTCCTGCCTTGCGCTCTCAAATGACAGCGGGCGTATGCGGTCTGTCATAACTGCGCTCGACCAGAATCGATCAAAGCCTTGATATGCACGACCAGCAAACTTTTCGACTATCCAGCGAGTGTCGAATGAAACGCTTCGCTCATCGCTCGCCACTTCAAGCGTCAGCGCCGGATACATCCTCGATGGCTCGATTCGATCCTCGCCCGTCAGAGCGCGATACAATCGCTCTCCCAACTCGAATGCTTTCTGGTGACGATCATCAGGATCATAAGATAAGGCTCTCAATATCTCTTCCTGCGCCGCGTCGGGCAAATCCGCGCGCAACTCTTTCGGCCTTCGGCTCACTCCCGTTCGTTGCATAGTGACCAGCCGGATCATATCCGGCACGGATGCGGAATTGACGTGGAACGGACGCGTCGCCGTCAGCATTTCGTAGGCCATCACTCCGAGCGCATAGATGTCGCTCGCCTCCGACGCTTCGCCTTTTTCAATCTGTTCGCTGGCCATGTAATGAGGCGTGCCTATAAAGACGGGCATCTCGGTTCGGTCAGCCGATAGAGGGTTGGTGAGTCTTGCGATGCCGAAATCTATGAGCCTGGCTTGCTCTGCACCGTCGCTGAATTTTTCGATCATCACGTTTGCGGGCTTGAGGTCGCGATGGATTACTCCCTCATAATGGGCGGCAGACAGGGCTTGAGCGATCTGGCGAATGAACAGGGCGGCGCGCCTGAAATCCATAGCGCCCGCCTCGATTTCAGAGGCAAGCTCTTTGCCTTTGACAAACTCCATCACCAGATAAGGCTTGCCGTCTTCGAGTTCGCCGAGGTCGTAAACCTTCACCACGCCCGGATGATTGATGCGCGCAAGGCCCTCGCCTTCGTGTTTGAACTTATCGATGAGGTATTGATTCCGGCTCGATACGTCGAGCAGGAGCTTTACGACTACCTCGCGCGAATACAGCCTGATATCCGAGGCCAGGTAGACTGCGCCTATGCCGCCTTGCCCCAGCTTCGACTTGATGAGATATCTGTCGCCGAACGTCTCTCCAATGGGATACTCAGGAGCGGCTTCGGTCGATTGAAGGAGATTCAGTTGTTCTTCGATCTGAATGCGCACGGTGTCTTGCCATTCGTCATTCGCCTGAGTATCGCCTCTGAGAAAACACAAGACCTCCTGGCGCAATGCCTCATCGCCCGCGCAAGCCTCAGTTACATATAGCTCACGTTCGCCCGCGTCTTTTTCAGCGGCTTGCAGGAAAATCTCTTTGGCTTTCAGGAATCGTTCTCTTTCGGCCATATCGTTCGCCTCCGTTTTCCGCCCTCAATTGTTAAGTCGTAAAAGGCGACAAAAAGCCCTCACTGCCTTTCAAAAAATTTGCGATCATCAATCAAGCTGCGAACGAAGCCACGCTTTTGCCGCGCGCCACTCGCGTTCAACCGTCCTGTCAGCGATGCTCAACGCTTCGGCTATCTCTTCGTTAGTCATGCCGCCGAAGAATCGCATCTCGATGATTGCGACTTGTCGCGGATCAAGAGTGACAAGTTTCTCTAACGCTTCGTTGAGAGCCAGTAAATCTACGCTCTGCGCGTCGGAGACAGCCGTGCCTTCGTCGAGCGAAACAATACTCGCGTCTCCGCCACGTTTGCTGGCTGCGCTTTTGCGGATGGCATCAATAAGGATGTTGCGAATCATGCTGGCAGCGAAAGCGTAGAAGTGCGCGCGGTTCTGCCACTTGACACGGTTTTCGTCCACCAATCTGATGCAGGCTTCGTGAACGAGGGCAGTCGGTTGAAGCAAACCGTCTGAACCGAGTTGTCGGAGCTTGCTCCTTGCGATGCGTCGCAGTTCGTCGTAAACGAGCGGCGCGAGTTGGTCGAAAGCCTCCTTCTCGCCGTTGTTCCAGGCGATGAGCAGGTGAGTTATATCTCCTTGCGAGGGAGTATTCATAGACGGCCTCGTACATTCGACACAATCAAATGCAGTGTAGTCACACTGTCAAGAAAAAGCTATTTCCGATCAGAGATATTGCGAAGGCGATACGATGATTGATCTCGCAGAGCTTGAATAATGAGACGCGCAAGCGAGGGGGCGGCGAATTCGGGCGTACCCATGAAAATCAGTTTCATGGCTTATTGATAAACTCATCCGTCTGAGCTTATCAAGCCGGTTAAGCAGTTCATCATCCGGTTTCGAATGGTTGCGTCGCCTTGACTTGGCGGCTTGCCGACAATAGCATTCTCTTCTCGTTTTGCAAATTCACGAGCCACCTCCCAGTGGATTAGTTCCTCGAATCATTTCGCTCTTGAGAGGTCGATTATGTCACACAAAATTCTCGCCTTCTTTTTCCTCATACTCGCCGTTGCGGTCTCAGCGCAGGAGCAGGCGGCGGATAAAACTATCAGCGCGAGAACCGCTCGCATGCAAAAGCTCGACGGGTTCGTGCCGCTTTACTGGGACGCAGCGACGGGAAAACTCTTCCTTGAAATCTCGCGTTTCAACACCGAGATTCTCTATCAGGTCTCGCTCTCGACGGGCGTGGGGTCGAACCCCATCGGCCTTGATCGCGGCCAACTCGGAGACACACGCATAATTTTCTTCGAGCGCATCGGCCCGAAAATTCTGATGATCGAGCCAAACTATGGCTACCGCGCGATCTCGAACGATAGAGCGGAGCGACGCGCCGTCGAAGAATCATTCGCGCGCTCGATCATCTGGGGATTCAAAGTCGAAGCTGAAGAGGCAGGCCGCGCGCTCGTCGATGCGACTGCTTTCTTCCTGCGCGATGCTCACGGAGCCGCTGATCGATTGCGTCAGACGCGACAGGGGCAGTTTCGCTTCGACGAGAGCCGCTCGGCGTTTTACCTGCCGCGAACGAAAGGCTTTCCGAAAAACAGCGAAGTCGAAACCATAATCACGCTCACCTCGGACGATCCCGGCCCGCTGGTTCGCAGCACTGCGCCGACGGCTCAGGCCCTATCCGTTCGTCAGCATCATTCTTTCGTCGAGCTACCCGACGACGATTACAAACCGCGCAAACTCGATCCGCGAGTCGGCATGAATGGCAGAACGTTTTACGATTACGCCTCGCCCATAACCGATCCTATCGAGAAGCGTTGGATCGCCCGCCATCGCCTTCAAAAGAAAGACCCCACAGCCGCGATGTCGGAACCTGTAAAGCCGATCATTTATTATGTCGATAACGGCACGCCTGAGCCTATTCGCAGCGCGCTCATCGAAGGCGCGTCGTGGTGGAGCGCGGCCTTCGAAGCCGCCGGATTCAGAAACGCTTTTCAGGTCAAAGTGCTTCCCGAAGACGCAGACCCGATGGACGCGCGCTACAACATGATCAACTGGGTGCATCGCTCGACGCGCGGATGGTCTTACGGCAGCAGCATCACGGATCCGCGAACCGGAGAAATAATCAAAGGCAATGTGACGCTAGGCTCTCTGCGCGTGCGGCAGGATTATCTTCTGTTCACGGGTCTCGTGCCGCCTTACGCAAACGCCGCGGATATGTGCGAATTCGGCGCGCTTCCTGACGCGGATTATCTGGCTTTCGCTGATCCGGCTGCTGATTCTGCGGCGATGTCGATTGCGCGCATACGACAACTATCAGCGCATGAAGTTGGACACACTTTAGGGCTTGCGCACAACTTCGCCGCAAGCAGTTACGGTCGCGCTTCGGTTATGGATTATCCCGCGCCGATGATCGAGATCAAAGACGGCCATCTCGATCTGTCGAACGCATATTCAAAAGGCATCGGCGAATACGACAAGTTCGCTGTCAAGTATGGCTATGCGGAATTCCCGGCGGGCGTGAATGAATCGGCAGAGCTTGAAAAAATTCTGACGGATGGAGTGAAGGCAGGAATGCTCTTCATCTCGGACTCGGATGCGCGGCCCTTGGGCGCGGCTCATCCTCTGGCGAGCCTGTGGGATAATGGAAGCGACACGGTAGCGATGCTTCGCCATGAAATGCAGGTGAGAAGGATCGGCATCGATCAGTTCGGACTCAAAAACATTCGCGAGGGAACGCCGCTGTGGTTGCTCGAATCGAAATTCCTCCCGCTCTACCTCCATCATCGCTATCAGCTTCAGGCGGCTATCAAATCCGTGGGCGGACTTTACTACACCTATGCCGTAAAGACTTCAACAGGGCCAAGCCCAGCGCGCGTTCAGGAGATAGTTCCGGCTGCGCGCCAGCGTGAAGCCCTCGATGCCGCGCTCGATACGATCAAAGTCGAGGAGCTCGCCATACCCGGTCGGATTCTCGAATTGATTCCTCCGCGAGCTTTCGGTTACGGAGGAGGCACGATTGAAAATTTTTCTGCGCGCACTGATCCCGTCTTCGATCCGATTGGCGCGGCCACTATCGCGGCTGATCTTGCGATCATTTCTTTGCTCGAACCGAATCGCGCAGCGCGGTTGATAGATTTTCACTCGCGAAATCATGCCAATCCTGATTTCAGGGAAGTAGTCGCGGCTCTCATCGCTCGAACGTGGAAGGCTGCCGCGCCGAGGGACGCTCATCACGCGGCCATTCAGCAGGCTGTGCAAAGCCTCGTCGCGACGCGATTGATGGACGTAGCCGCCGACTCTGACGCCGCGCCGCAGGTGAGAGCCACTGCGACAGAGGCGCTCAGACAATTGCTCGTTATGCTCAAGCTTCCGGCAGCGGACGCCTCTCATCGTCGGGCCGTGCAGGAAGACATCGAACGATTCCTCGCCCGCCCCAATGAGCCGCGAAAGAAGACTTCACCGCTGGCCACGCCTGCGGGCGATCCTATCGGAGCGAATTGAATGGCAGAACGGGCCTGAATAGTCCGAAGGATTTTTTCGTTTGAGTCGCGCACGATCTCAGGCGCGTCGCTGTGTCGTGGATTTCAGTTTGTTGTTTTTGTTTTGTGAAAGGGTGAGAAAATATTTTGCTTTCCAGCGCAGCTGCGCTCAGGCGGCGTATCCCTTGCGCGACTGAAGCCATCGTTGGGCCGCTGCCGGACTGCGAAATACTTCTATCGCGCACGCGCGCTCAGCAGAACGGCTGATCAGGCGCATCATAGCGAAGCCGAGATCATCATCGACCAGAATGGCTACCGGCCCAAGCGGGCGAGTTTCAGCTTCTTTTTTCAGAAAAGTGAGAACGTCCTGAACTTCCGCCGGAGTAAACTTCACCCTCACCTCTCTGGCATCGATCAATTCACGATAAGACTCCGCGCCATGCAGCGCTTTCTTCTTCAAGTGCCTCTCGAAATCGGGGCAGGAAACGGATTCAAGAACGGTCGTGTGTACGAATCGGCTGGCTCGGTCTATTCGATAAATGAATGGCATGTCTTCTAACTATCCCCCTGTCATAAAAGACGCAAACCGCGCGCAGAATTATCAAAAAAGTTTCAACGCTTTCTTTTTTATATGTATCCCGCGCGCTCAGTCGGGGGACGGGGCGGCTTTGCTGTAATGATCGTCGCGAGCGAGAATAGAATCACACGAGAAGATTTCGAAAAGCTTTCAAGTCAGCCTCGATTCAATATCGGTCACGCGCTGGCTTGTCTGAACAGCGAGCAAGGCGATCTTTTCGGCCAGAGATTTCGTGTCTTCGCTCACGCCGATCAGCTTTTCAATAGCTTCTCGAATCTCCTGCCGGTCTGATTCCGCCTGAGCTTCGAAGCGATCCATTCGCCCGTCGGCTCTGGCAAAGACTTCTCGCATCTCGCGCCGGTCTGATTCCGCCTGAGCTTCGAAGCGATCCATTCGCTCTCGCATCTCGCGCCGATCCGCCTCCGCTTGAGCTTCGAAGCGATCCATTCGCGTCTCGATGTGCGTGAACCTTTCCTGACTCTCCTGCCGCCCCGCTTCCATCTGAGTTTCCAGGCGCGAGACAGCATCAGCCAGACCTACTACAACGCTAGTCAGTCCGGACATATTCGAAGCCAATGCCTGCACATCCCGGCTTGTCTGAGCCTGAGCTTCAGCAAGCGCGATGATGTCCTTGCTGGTTTGCTCCTGGACTTCCTTCAGGCGGCTTATGTCTGCGCTCACCTGAGCATGGTGATTCACCAGAAACTCAATCGCCCTCTCCATTTCTTCGCCCGTCATATCAACCTCCTGATAGCCGCAACTTCGTATAACGCGGTAAGCATAACAAATCTGGCAAATCCGCCCAAAGAAAAAAGGTTGTTAAAACAGACAAGAGAATTAACCAGGGACTTACCTCTATACACAACGAAGCACTCTATAAAAGCTCCAACCATCATCAACCCGCTCTGATTACACAGATGAAGCGGCCTCATTTCATCCCTGTAATTTCTCCTTCTTCGTTTACAGAAAATTAACATCTTCTTTGCTTCCGTGTAACACAACGGGTTTATATTCTGAACTCTGAATTATGGGTTTCGAGTTAAATAAGATCATTCAGCAAGGGATTGAAAAGACTAACAATCAACACAGATCAAAGGAGAATTCCGTGAAACACAGATCAAGTCTAATGTTCGCATCTGTTTTTGCCGTCCTGCTTGCGATCACAGGTTGCGGAAATAAAGAAAGCACTACAGGCGAGGCCAGTGTGGTCAAGATAGACGGCTCAAGCACAGTCTTTCCTCTCGCAGAAGCAGTTGCCGAGGAATTCCAGAAAGAGAAGCAGGGCAAGGTCAAGGTGACGGTGGGTATTTCCGGCACTGGCGGCGGATTCAAGAAGTTCGTTCGCGGCGAGACGGATATATCCAATGCCTCGCGCCCCATCCTTAAAGAAGAAATGGAACAGGCGAAGGCCAACGGCATAGAGTTCATCGAACTGCCAATTTGCTTCGACGCACTGACGGTCGCGGTGAATCCGCAAAATACATGGATCACTTCGATGACCGTCGCCGATCTCAAAAAGATATGGGAACCCGATGCTCAGGGCAAGATCACTCACTGGAATCAGGTCAGACCCGAATGGCCGAATGAAAAGATAGCTCTCTTCGGCCCGGGCGCTGACTCCGGCACATTCGATTACTTCACAGAAGCCGTCGTGGGCAAGGCCAAAGCGAGCCGCGGCGATTTCACTGCCAGCGAAGATGACAATGTGCTGGTTCAGGGAGTATCGGGCAACAAGTACGCGCTCGGATACTTCTCTTATGCCTACTACTCGGCCAACACTGATAAGCTGAAAGCGGTATCCATCGAATGGGAGAAAAACAAAGTCAAGGAGCCGGTTTTCCCCAACCTGGAAAATGTGCTTGCCGGAACTTACAATCCGCTTTCGCGTCCGCTCTTCATCTATATCAACCTCAAAGCAGTGCAGAAGCCTGAAATCAAGGAGTTCATCGAATTCTTACTCAAGAACGCCTCGATGCTGGCGAAGGAAGTGAAGTACCTGCCGCTTCCTGATAAAGCCTACGAGATGGCCGGAGCGCGATTCCGCAGCCTTCAGACCGGCAGCGGATTTGGCGGAGTGCCGGAGGTTGGACTGACGGTCGAAGAAATACTCAACAGACCTCCTCATTCATAAAATGAACAGGCTCGATGATGGATGTCAGTGAACGCGGATGACCACTGACATCCAACGTCTTTCCGCAGGACCGAAAACCATGGCAGACAGCGCCTCTCCAAATCATTCCATCCCTATCGGCGACGCCGGACAAACTCCTCTGTTCAGCCGTTCAGCCTCACTGTCGAAACAGTTGAGCAGATGGAAAGAGCGTGTTATCGAATCGCTGCTCTTCGTCGCGGCTTTTTCTTCCGTAGCGATCACGCTCGGCATAGTCGGGATACTCGTTTACGAATCTTCGACCTTCTTCGCTCATGTTTCGATCTGGGAATTTCTCACCGACACGCTATGGACGCCGATGTTCGCTTCTCCGCGCTTCGGCATATTGCCGCTCGTCGCCGGAACTCTGGTGACAACGACTGTGGCGCTGTTAGTGGCCTTGCCCATCGGCACGGTGGTTTCGATCTATCTGAGCGAATTCGCGCCTCCCGTAGTGCGCGAAGTCATCAAGCCCGTCATGGAACTTCTCAGCGCCGTTCCGACCGTCATCTACGGTTATTTCGCGCTACAATTTGTCGCGCCCCTGCTGCAGAAGATAATTCCCGATCTGCCGACATTCAGCATGTTGAGCGCAGGCGTGGTGATGGGAATTATGATCATCCCTTACGTCAGTTCTCTGAGTGAAGACGCGATGCGCGCAGTTCCCATGTCGCTCAGGGAAGGAGCCTACGCGCTCGGCGCAAACAAGATCATAACCGCCGTGAGAGTGGTTTATCCGGCGGCGCTTTCCGGGATAGTTGCCTCATACATTCTGGCCATCTCGCGCGCCATCGGCGAAACGATGATCGTGGCAATCGCAGCAGGCATGCAGCCTAATTTCACTCTCGACCCTCGCCAGCCTGCCGAAACCATTACCGCATTCATAGTTCAGGTCAGCCTGGGCGATCTGCCGCACGGATCAATCGGCTATCAGTCGATCTTTGCAGCCGGACTGGTGCTGTTTCTGATGACGCTCGTCTTCAACATCATAGGCTACGGACTGCGAAAACGATTCCGGGAGGTGTATTGAAATGGGCGACGTTCAAAAAATCATCTCCCGACGAAAGCGACAGGATTTCCTCTTCAACATCCTTGGCATCATCTGCACGCTCATCGGCATAGTTACTTTGTGCGCGCTGCTGGGCGATCTCATAATAGACGGGATCACTCGCGTCGATTGGGATTTTATGACTTCCTTCCCGTCGCGCTTCGCCGAACGCGCCGGAATACTCTCGTCGTGGGTCGGGACGCTTCTCATCATGCTGGTCACGGCTTCGACGGCTGTGCCTCTGGGCGTGGCCGCAGGCGTTTACCTCGAAGAATACGCGCGCAGAAACTGGATAACGAACATCATCGAGATCAACATCGCCAACCTCGCGGGCGTGCCTTCGATCATCTACGGATTGATGGCGCTGGGTCTTCTGGTCTATCAGTTCCATCTCGGACAAAGCATTCTCGCGGGCGGATTGACGCTGGCCTTTTTGATTCTGCCCATCGTCATAGTCGCCACACGCGAGGCGCTGCGCACGATTCCTCAAAGCATCCGCGAAGCCGCCTACGCGCTCGGTTCGACCAAGTGGCAGGTCGTTCGACATCATCTGTTGCCCTATTCGACAGGCGGGATCATGACGGGAATAATCATCGCCCTGTCACGGGCCGTCGGTGAAACAGCGCCGCTCATCACCATCGGGGCTTTGACCTTCATCGCCTTCCTCCCTCCGTTGCCCGTTCAATCGGAGGCTCCGTTCGTTTCTCTGGAATGGCTGAACTCGCCGTTTTCAGTTCTGCCCATACAGATGTTCAACTGGGTCTCGCGGCCTGAAAGAGAGTTTCTCACCAACGCCGCCGGAGCAGGAATAGTGTTGATCGTGGTGACGCTTTCGATGAACGCCTTAGCGATACTTCTCCGATATCGCATGCGAAAAAATATCAAGTGGTGAAAGTTTTTATGAACGCCGAACCGCAAATTCAAAATCGTCTCCGCCTTTCTTTCGAGGGCGACTCGTCAGCGAAACCCGAAGACGCGCCGACTCGGATCAAAGCCGAAGTTCAAAGCCTGAACTTCTTTTATGGAAAAGCTCAGGCGCTCAAAAATATCAATTTGATATTTTATGAAAACCGCGTGACGGCCATCATCGGCCCGTCAGGCTGCGGGAAATCCACTCTGCTGCGCTGCTTCAACCGAATGCACGATCTCTACGCCGACACTCGCTATGAAGGGAAAATCACTCTTCATCCGAGCGATGTGAACATCATAGGCGCGCAGACCGATCCCGTAGAAATGAGGATGCGCATCAGCATGGTCTTTCAAAAACCCAACGCTTTTCCCAAATCGATTTTCGAGAACGTGGCCTTCGGGCTTCGATTGAGAGGTGAAGACCAGCGGTTGATCGAAGAAAAAGTCGAAGGCGCGCTTCAATCGTCCGCCCTCTGGGATGAGGTCAAAGACAGATTGAAGGAATCGGCCTACGCGCTCTCCGGCGGGCAACAACAACGCTTGTGCATCGCGCGGGCGCTGGCCACCGATCCGGAGATTCTGCTCTTCGACGAGCCGACCTCTGCGCTCGATCCCATTGCCACGTCGCGCATAGAAGAACTGATCGACGAGCTTAAAGAACAGGTGACGATCATAATCGTCACTCACAACCTTCAGCAGGCTTCGCGGGTTTCCGATTACACGGCGTTTATGTACCTCGGCGAATTGATAGAGGTCGACCGCACGCAGAAGATGTTCGAGAATCCATCAAGCAAACTTACGAACGAGTATATCACCGGAGACTTCGGTTGAAATTTCAGCAAACGTGGAATCTGACTATGGATGATCCGCAAGAGCAAGAAGCGAGCAAGGATATGCAAAGCCCAAATTTTATTTCGGAAAGCGCGGCCCCGGCTCTCGTGAAAGAAATACAGGAGCCTAAGAGCGAAATTGAGGCGAAGATAGAAATCCGCAATCTGAATTTTTTCTACGGTCGTGTGCGCGCATTGAAAGATGTAACACTCTCTATTCCATCCCGACAGGTGACTGCCTTCATCGGGCCGTCGGGGTGCGGCAAGTCCACTCTCGTTCGAACCCTCAATCGCATGAATGATGTCATCGCCAACACCTCGGTCGAAGGAGAGGTGTGGATCGAGGGACAGAACATCTACGCTCCATCCACGGATGTCGTCGAGTTGCGCCGCCGCGTTGGGATGGTTTTTCAGAAGCCGACCACGTTTCCGCGCTCGATATTTGAAAACATCGCCTACGGGCTGAGGATCAACGATCTGGCCGGATCGAAAACCGAGATGGCCGACAGGATCGAATCTGGTCTGAAGGCGGCGGCTCTGTGGGACGAAGTGAAAGACCGATTGAAAGAACCTGCTCAGGGTCTCTCAGGCGGCCAGCAACAGAGGCTTTGCATCGCGCGGGCGTTGGCAATCGAGCCGGAAATAGTTCTGATGGACGAGCCGACCTCCGCGCTCGACCCGCTGGCCACTCAGAGGATAGAAGAACTCATAGTCGAACTAAAAGAGAGGTATACTATCGTAATAGTGACGCACAACATGCAGCAGGCTTCGCGGATTTCGGATTTGACAGCGTTTTTCTGGCTCGGCGAGTTGATCGAATTCGACGCGACCGAGAAGATATTCACCAAACCGGAGCGCCGGATGACGGAAGATTACATCACCGGCAGATTCGGTTGAAACAGTTTTCAGTTTTCAGTTTTCAGTTTTCAGAGAAACTTTGAGAACTGAAAACTGAAAACTGAAAACTGAAAACTGAAAACTGAAAACTGAAAACTGAAAACTGAAAACTGAAAACTGATATGCACAAGCGACTTATTGAAGACAATCTCACACTTCTGCGCGACAAGCTCCTCATAATGGGCGGCGCGGCGGAAAAGGCGATAATGCTCTGCTCGCGGGCGCTCATCGAGCGCGATAGCGATCTCGCGTCGCGAGTCATCCGCGAGGACGACGTTATCGATCAGATGGAACTTGAAATCGATCAGATATGCGTCGACGTACTCGCGCTCAGGCAGCCTGCCGCGAGCGATCTGAGATTCGTGGTCTCGATTGCGCGAACCGCTCCGCTCGTAGAGCGCATAGCCGATCACGCAGTCAACATCGCCAAGCACGCCCTATCGCTCAACAACGCGCCTGAGCTTGAAATGGGAGTCGATCTTTCAAGCATAGCCCGCGTGGTTCAGGAGATGCTCGTCGCAGGACTCGACGCCTTCACATCGGGCGACCCGGAAAAGGCCCGATCTACTATCGCCCGCGATGACGAAGTCGACGCGCTCTATGATCGGCTTTACGAAAAGGTGATCGAAGCGATGAAGCGCAGTCCTGATTCGGTCACGAGCGGAGCCGAATGGCTTTTCGTTCTCAAACACCTCGAACGTATAGCCGATTATGTGACTAACATCTGCGAGCAGATCGTCTATATGGCGCGGGGGCAGGTCATCAAACACAAGATATGGTAACAATAGAAGACACACGAACGCGCAGCATAGTCATAGTCGAAGACGACGAGGACATAGCCGACTCGATTCGCTATAACCTTGAGCGCGAAGGGTTTCGCGTCCGCATAGCAGGGACGGGCGAGCAGGCGATCAACGTCATACTCGACCGACCGCCCGATATCATCTTGCTCGATCTGAACCTGCCCGGCATGAGCGGTCTGGAGATATGCCGTCGCTTGAGGGCTGAAACTTCTACGTCCCGCGTGCCGATTGTGATACTCACGGCGCGGGCGGATGAATCGGACAAAGTGCTTGGCCTTGAGCTTGGAGCGGACGATTACATTACGAAGCCCTTCGGCATGCGTGAGCTTGTCGCGCGCATTCGGGCCGCGATGCGACGGGCGGGCGTGACCGAAATAGATCGCCCCGTTTATCAAAGCAACGCGTTGACCATAGACCCCGCCACATTCAGCGTCCGCTGTCACGGGAAAGAAGTAAAACTGACGCGCAAGGAATTCGCCCTGCTCGCCGAGATGGCGCGAAATCCCGGAAGGGTGATGGCGCGCGAAACTTTGCTCGACCGCGTTTGGGGGCTGAACTACTACGGCGACACTCGCACGCTCGACGTTCACATTCGAAGGTTGCGCCATAAACTAGGCGACGCATCGCTGATAGAAACCGTTACAGGCATAGGCTATCGTCTGAGCGATAAGAATAAAGATTAGTTTCCAGTTTCCGGTTTTCAGTTTCCGGCACAGAGCGGGTTCTACTGAAAACTGAAAACTGAAAACTGAAAACTGAACATGAAAGATATTGAGCGGCGAGTCTGGATAGCGACGGCGGCATCGGTGTTGATCTTTGCCGTCTACGAATCGATCAAGACCGTCATCCACCCCGATATGTCCGTGATCACCTCTCACGTCATCACGGTGATAGTCGCGGGGATTTTGACCTTCTTCGTTTCGCGCTATGCGCTGGCCCGCTACAGCGCGGCGATTTCCGAGATAGAACGGCAGACGGGAATGACTGAAGAAATGAATCATCTACTCTCAGGCGTACTCGAAACCATGCAGGAGGGCGTGTTGATCGTCGACTCGGCGATGAACATCCTGCTTTACAACAACGCCGCCACTCGCATAGTGAAACTTGCCGGAACACCTCAAAAAGAAAACGGAGAACGAGCGAGCGAACAGGGCGAGGTTGTTTCACTTCTTCATCTCCTCGCCTCTTCATCCGCTCGCAAAGTCAGGCTTGTCGATGCCACGCGCGAGCCTGTCATACACGCGGCGTTTCGCCGCGCGATAGAAGAGCGGCGTCCGATAGAAGAGCGCGTTGAGATGGCCGACCGCGAATTGCGCAGCTATCAACTCAACGTCTCGCCGCTGGGCGAGGGCTTCGCTGTCGGAGTCTTCTTCGACATCACACGGCTCGAACGACTCGAACGAATTCGACGAGAATTTTTCGCCAATCTCTCGCACGAACTGCGCACGCCGCTGACGGCCATACTGGCTTGTTCCGAGACTCTGCTCGCAGGCGCGATGGATGATCGCGAAAACAGCGGACGATTCATCGAAAGGTTGCACAAACACGCGGCGCGCATGTCGGATATGATCGCCGATATCTCGGACCTTTCCGCCATCGAGTCAGGCAATGTGAAGCTCGCGCCCGCGCCTGTGAAAGTGAGCGGCGCGGTTACGGAGGTGATAGCTCTGGCTTCTTCGAGAAAAGGCGAGCGGAGGGTGACGTTTCAGGTTTCAGTCCCGGAAGATTTGTGCGTGCTGGCCGACCCTATGCGATTGGAGCAGATTCTCTACAACCTGGTAGACAACGCGATCAAGTTCAACAAGCCCGACGGGACGGTGACGGTCAGGGCTGAAAGCAACGGTGTGGAGGCGATCATTTCTGTGGAAGACACAGGCATTGGAATGTCATCTCAGGATTTGCCGCGCGTATTCGAGCGATTGTACAGGGCAGACAAATCGCGCTCGCGCCGAGTGGAAGGCTCAGGGCTTGGGCTTGCGATAGTCAAGCATCTGGTACAGGCTCACGGCGGTGAAGTCTTTGCGACGAGCGAACTGGGGCAAGGATCGAAACTGAGTTTCACCCTGCCCATCGGCCAAGCATCGCTGCTGGAATCGCACACGGATGAAAAGCCAGTGGGACTCGGAGTCGATGCTTGAATTTTCTCTTTGCCTGCTGATCACCTACGATAGAGCGGTTATTTGATAGATTTGAGCGCTTGCGCGGACAAGCTGGCGCAAGCGCCTGAACGCAATTTCATTTTGTCGCTGCTTCGACCTTCCTCGAAATCGACCTCAATCAGGCGATCAGGCATCTCTCGATTTTCATAATAAATTTTACAAAATGTAATTGTATTTTTTCTCTCTCTGAGTATTCTATTAAGGCGAGCAGGCAAGGCACCGGCAGCGTACTGCTGCCTCTCCCCCCGATCACACTTTATTTCATCGCCTCTTCGATACCGAAGTGTCGAAGGGGGTAGGCGGAAGTGTCCGCTCCGGTCAAATCATTCCGAACAAAAATGCGACTCCCCGCACAACAAGGAGGAACTATGAAAAGTGTCAAAGTCGTTTTCTCAACCTTAACCGCGGCTCTGTTGCTTGCGGCGATGGCCTTTCAACCTTTCCCCCATCTGACTGCTCAGGCAAATCAGGAGCCTATCCCTGTCGCGCAGGATGGAACCACATCGCTGAGAGCTACGGCTGAAGCGAAAGCTGACGCGAGTAAATCCGAGTTTCTCGACAAGGCTTCCATCGAGGCCAGCCCCGTCGCCACTGACGACAGGGTGGACTCTATTTCCATCCATCCCATTCCCGTCCCTCTTCCCGGCGGACTCAATCACGTTGCAGCCGGGGTCGGCACTCGCAACAGAGGATCAGGTACGATTCGCCTGCGCGGAGTGTGTCCGGGCGCAAGAACGGTGAGGGCGTTTCTCTACTGGGGCCATATCATAGATGGACTCGCTATCCCGCTGACCAGCACAGCGAGATTCGATGGAACACTCGTTACCGGAACTCTGATAGGGTCTTCAGCCCCGCCCTGCTGGCCCGGAACCCGTTTCGTGGCTTATCGCGCAAGCGTGATAGCTCTGATCCCGCCGCAGATAAACGGGGATTATGAGGTCAACTGTCTGCCAAGCTCTTTGACGGACGGCAGAGACCCGTGGGCTTGCGCGCCCGTGCCTGCGGCTCGCCCGCTCGCCGAGGGAGCAAGCCTCGTGGTCGTCTACTCGGATCCGAGCGCGCCCAACACTTCGCAGGTCTTCATCAATGAAGGCGCGTCGCTCGTCAACTTCATCGGCAGCATAGCGGTGAACAATCCTCTGCCCGTAGCGATTAACCCTTACACCCAACTCAAGCACACCCGCATAGGCGCGGACGGTCAGGTGGGATCAAGCACGTTTTCGATCCTGCCCGTCACTAACGAAGCGACCTTCCTGGGGCCGAATGCGGGCGGAGCTTTCACGCAGATCAAAGGTCCCGGCTCGCCGTTCAACGGAGACTCTGATTTCAACGGCTATGACGGCGAGCCTTTGAACAAACTCTGGGACACTCACACCGATAGTTTCGGCGCGCAACTGATTCGTCCCGGTCTGGCAAACTACTTCGTCATTTACACGGGCAACGGCGATTGTTTCGTCGCCGTCGTTCATGTATTAGGTGTGCGCTGAAAGGCGACGGCTGAAAAGCAAAAGCGGCAGGCTTCGCGGCCTGCCGCTTTTTTCTTCGATTCGAGTCCCTGCTTCAGGTCGTCCCGCCGCAGGCGCAGGAGTTATTCAAGATATTCGAATCCTTTATCGTGCAGATGGTCGTGCCGGAAGGCGATTGCAGAGTAGCCTCTCCCTTGTTGACTCCCCCTATCGTCACCGTCGCCGTCACTCTGCGCGAGGGGTTGCTCGAAAAATGACTGAGAGAAATCGTGTTGCCCTTCCTCGTGATCACTCCCTTGCCGGAAAACTGAACGCCTCCGCAGCAGAAGACGTAATCTCCGGTCTGTGAATTGAAGAGCAGCACCCTTCCCGCATTCGAATCATCCTGAAGGCAAATATCGAATACCACGACGCTGATGCCCGATCCTCCGCCCGGACAGCTAACCGCCGTGCTGGACATATTGCCCGACGCATCGGTAGCCGTGCAGTTGATCGTCGTCGTGCCTACGGGGAAACACGAGCCGGAAGGCGGCGTGCAGGCGACCGTCACGCCTGAGCAGTTGTCCGTCGCCGTCGGCGGCGCGTAGTTGACGACAGCGCAACTGCCGCCCGGTGTGGGGGTCACGCCGACGATGGTCAATGGCGCGCAGGAAATCTGCGGCGCTTCGGTGTCATTGACCGTCACGGTGAATGAACAACTCGGCCCTGCTGTCGTCGTGCAGGTGACGGTGGTCGTGCCTACGGGGAAGGACGAGCCTGAAGCAGGCGCGCAGGAAACAGTGCCGCAGGAACCTGCGGTCATCGGCGAGAATGTCACCGTCGCGGCGCACTGGCCCGGAGCGTTGTTGACTGTGATGTTTGCCGGACAGGTGATCGCGCATTCCTGAGCGATGGTCACGGTGAAACTGCAAATCGCCTGATTGCCCGATGCATCTACCGCCGCACAGGTCACGGTCGTGATTCCGAGAGGGAAACTCGACCCTGACGCGGGATCACAACTCACCATCGCGCCGGGGCAGTTATCCATCACGGTCGCTGTGAAATTCACCACTGCGGAAGTTCCCATCGTCGTCTCGCTGATATTTTCCGGACACGTGACCGCAGGATTCTGCGTGTCATTTACCGTGACGGTGAAACTGCACGAAGAACCGACAGCCGCAAGGCTAGCTTTTATTTCTTCACTCGCGCTCATAGGCGCGCTCTCCGAACAGGTGACGGTCGTCGTGCCTACGGGGAAGAACGAACCCGACGGAGGCGAGCAGGTGACTCCCGAACAGTTGGTACTCATGATCGAGAAGTCCACTATCGCGCCGCACTGAGCCGTGTCGTTCGAGACAGAGATATTCGCAGGACACTCGATCTCGCACGGAAGAGTGAAGTAAGCGACCGACATATCGTGATCCGACACTCGCTCAGGCCGGTTCGGGTCGTTGCGCAAAATTTCAGGGAAATCCGCGTTGCACCGCGCGTAGCATATCTGACTGAATCGCGCGAGCAGGTTGCTCGTGATAAGTTCGTGATCGAGCGATTGAGCGTTGCCGTCGAAGAGGAACGAGTATCGCTCGCTTGCGACAGCCATATCGATCAGATCGGTCAGGTCGGGGTTGACCAGATCGGGGCTTGTAAGCACGGCCTCGCCCATAGGCGTGGGCGTTCCCTTGATCGTGCCTATCAGGTCGACGTATCCGTCGTTGAACTGGAAAGCGTTGTAATCGCCGACCGATACGATGCGCTCCATAGGATCGCCCATCTGTCGCGTCTGAATCAGGTTGGCGAGGAATTCGGCCTGCGCGCGTCGTTTGGTGCGAACGCGATTTCCATCCGCCGCGTCATCGATTCCGTTGAGCGAGCGAAGGTGATTGACTATGACCGTGAAGGCGAACCCGTCGATGCTGGCCCTTAGCACGAGCGGCGGTCGGTCGTTGAGAATTTCAGGCATACCGTTGTTCGGGTTGATATAAGTATCGGTCAGGCCGATCTGCATCACATCGACGACCATCACGCGGGCGGTCTTGACGAGAAATCCCACATCGATTCCGCCGGGGTCGTTGCCTTCGGAGAGGAAAGCCTGATACATCGGATCAGGTTGACTCGCTGCCACGGCATCGTTGTTGATCTTCGTAGCGATGGCCTGAAGCGTGGTGAGGTTTTCGACTTCCTCGACGCCGATGACATCGGGCGTGCGCATGACGTTTCTGATCGCCAGCGATGCTTTGTTCAATCGATTGTTGAAAGCAGTCGGGGTTATAACAGTATCGCCTCCGGGGTTATCGACAGTGTCGTAAAACCGCTGCATGTTGAAAGAAGCCACGGTGAATTCATTCGCGGCAGGCACAGGACAGGGTATGGCGGCCATCAGGCCTCCGCTCACTCCAGGCGAGATTCCCGGATCGGGCAGTATCGTATAGGTGCGGAATGCGTAATCGAGCGGCCCGACGAGACCAGTCACTACCGCGCCTGTTGCCACATCAATCGCCGGAGAGCCTGTCAATCCATCGCTATCGACCCGGATGCGTTCAGGGTTCGCGTCGAAGCGAGGGATGGGCGGTATCATTCCCGAAGGCGGCGGATCAGGAGCCTGAATGCCCGGTTCGCGGAACGGGCGCGCTACGCCTGTGATGACTCCGTAGAAAACTCCGTTCGAAGTCGATGTGGCATTCGGCTCATTGATGTTGCCGCTCGTCGGATGAACGATCGTAAGCGACCCGGCGCTCACGCGCATGCCTTCGAGCCTTTCAAGCTGGTCGATGCCCGCCGCAGGATCGGGGAAAGTCGTCGTCAGAGGTATTGGAGCAGGAAGCGGATTTCCCATCGAGAGAACGCTCACCATCGGCAGGGTGATTTCCGTAAGCGGAGGGCTGAACGGGTCTGCTGAAGGAATGAACTCCGCCACCATGCCTGACACCTGAACCAGATTGCCCACGACGGCGGCGGCGGGCGGCGCGGAAGAGGTGAATACGAATATGCCTTCCGATGTCGCCGGGTCGGCATCGACCATCGCGTCCGGCTCCTGAATGAAGAAACCGTTATTCTTCACCCCCGTCACTATTCCTGTCGTCGTCACCATCGTCGAGACGAGAGGCGATATGTTGCCGTTGCCCTGAATGTCGTGAATCTTGACTGGCGGCGAAGCGACCATGACTGCGACTGTGCAATCGGCAGTCTGCGGAGGCATGTCATTATTAGACCATCGAATGGTGACGCTGTAATTTCCGGGAGGGGTCGCGGCTCCGACATCAAGCATAGCCGTAGCTGTGCCTCCAACTCCTGCGGCGGGCATGAAGTTGTTGAGCATGATCGTTCCCGGATCCGAAGGAGTGATGCTCTGTATCATGGCTGATGTCACTGTGCCGTCTGCATCTGTCGCGCTCACATTGGCCGAAGCGGGAGTGCCGGTCGTCGTAGAAATCGACGCGGGGCAGGTAGGGACTACGGGCTGGCCCGCCCCAACAGAGTCTATCGATATATCATCGATGCCCACCCATTCATCATTGCCCACGGCGTTGGTCGTCATGATGCGCAGTTGAACGAGAGGCTGATTTTCAGCCGCGGCAGGCAGCATGACGCTTACGGGCGTAACCTGTGTCGCCTGACTTGGGCCAGTGGTCGCGTCGGCGACGAAAGCGGCAGCAATGTTCGTGAAAGAGCCGGAAGAGCCTACTCGAAAATGCAGGGCGACCGGTTGAACGGCGTTATCCGCCGAGCCATCGATATCGCGCAGATTGTAAGAGACTGTGATATTGGTCTTGCCCGTCGTGTTGAGATGGATGAGCACAAAAGGCGCGTCCGCCGTACCCGATCCATTAAGAGCGACGACCGGATCAGTTATATGGAATTCAGCGACTCCGCCATTGGCAAGAGTGTTGGGATTTGTTTGATTGGCGATCACGTCCAATTCAACAGTGGTCGTCCCAGCCCCGAAGGTGTCGCCTAGAATGGTTTGCGGGTCTACTCCGGTGGTCGACACTGCGTCATTTCTGAGAAAAAAGCCCTCGATGCCCGGCACGCCTGACCAGTCGTCATTGGCAGTGATCAGGCCGATGTTTGTCCAGTTCTGGGTGAAGGGCAAAGTCTGAGCCGTATTGTTAGCCAGAGCTTTATCTCTCAGCGTCCAGAGAGCCAGCGGGCTGATCAGAAAAACGATTATCAGGGCTACGATGTGAAATCGCTTCATCCCTCGTTTCAGTGTGCGCATATTATTCTCCTGCTCATCGAAAAATTTCCGGCTGTCTATTCATGCGCGACCATCAGGCACAGGACGCGGGGGAGCGACTGCCGGATTCTTGTCACCGATATAGATCGAAACCAAGCCTGATGAGTGAACACGTCTGTGAGAAGTGCTGCATTTTATCCGAGCAGAAAGATTATGGCAATTCCCAAGTGATTAAATCTTTCTGAAATCCTGAGCGCAGGTGAAGGCTCGCGCGTTGACTCAAAAATAGGGCTGATATAAACTGAAATTCCGCGTGGCTCGTCGCCACATACGTGGGCGGTCGCTATGCCAACCGGGATCGTAGCGGTTGGCATCTCATCCGGGAAAGATAAATGGAAAACTTGGCACCATATTACGGAGGGGTTTCGATGTTGAGCACAATTATGAAAAGAATCGCAGGTCTCGGCGCGTGCGCGCTTTTGCTGTCAGCCGCAGCGTTTGCGCAGACCGGGCCTATCCAGGGAACAGTCAAAGTCAAAAATGCGGATGGCTCGCTCAGGCCCGTGTCTGATGCGATAGTCGATATCTTTCGCACGGACATCAAGGGTCAGTGGGATGTCAAGACAGACAAATCGGGCAATTTCATCCGCCTCGGAATGCCGCTCGTCGGACGCTACATAGTTGTCGCTTCCGGTCCCGGCATAGAACCCACATGGGTAAACAATGTCCGCCTCACCCAGGTTGAAAAGATCGACGTAGTCGCCAATCCCGGAGACGGCACTCGCCTCACTTTCGATCAGGTGAAGGCTCAGATAGCAGGAGGCGGCGCTCCGGCTCAACCTCAGATATCGGCGGCGGACAGAGCAAAGATAGCAGAGGCTCAGAAGGAAGAGGCGGCGCACAAGAAACAGATGGAAGAGCTTCAGGGCAGTTTCGATCAGGCCCGCACTCATTACAATCAGGGCGTCATCGCCTCGAATGAAGCGAATGCGCTCAAGACCATTCCCGAACAACTCGAAAAGTATCAGGGCGCGTTGAGCGAATTCGAACAGGCTTCCCGGATCGATCCGAGCCGCCACAAGGATTTCCTCGAACTCGCCTATAAGTCTCAGGCCAGTCTTGCCGAAACTCACTACCAGATAGGCGTGCTGATGTTCAATAACAAACAGAAGGAAGCATCCAAGCCGCACTTCGAGAAAGCCATGGAGTCGGCCCTCCGCGCGATTGACATCTCGGCCAACTCAACGAGCGCCAACCTGAGCAATGACAAGATCACCTACTACAACATCTATGCCAAAAACGCCTCGCTTCTGGTCGAGTTCTTCGGGGCAGCCGACAAGGTGGATGGCGCGGTAGCCGCATTCACCAAAGCTGAAGAGTTGGACGCCGCCAACAAAACCAAGTGGGGAGTCCTCAAGGCCGATATGTTTCGCAACGCCGGGCGGACGGACGAAGCGATTGCAGCCTACAACGCGGTGCTGGCTGTTGACGCGGCCAACGTCGATGCGCTCTACGGGCTGGGGTTGACGCTCATCGCTTCTACCGATCTGAAGATCATTCAGGAAGGGGCAAACAAGCTCGGCGAATTCGTCGCCAAGGCGAAGCCAGAAGACAAGCGCGTGCCGAACGTGAAAGAGGCTCTGGAAGCTGTTAAAAACGCTTACAAAATAGAAGCCGAAAAGCCAGCGCCCAGACGCCGCGGCAAGCCGTAAATAGAAAACCAAAACCGAATCCAAACGAAGAGCCTCACGACCGATTGAGGCTCTTTGCATTTTTACAGAGTTATTTTTCGACTTTCTCCCTCACCTGAGCGTCTAACCCGATGACAGCAATTCTCAGCCGTTCAGTGCGTGGCTCTCCCGGACGATAAACCTCACACAGCATTGTCGAAACCTGTGGCCGTATGTCTCAACTGCCCGGTTGAACGCTCAATCGAAAAAGAGGAGAAAAGACAATGAAAGAAATACTGACAGCCACAAGATGGATGATGATGACCGCCGCGATCACTGCGCTTCTCGTATTGCTCTCCATATGGCGCGCAGCAGCTTCCGATTGCTCGAAAACTTCAGTCGGTCTCGTCCCGCTCACTGATCTCGGCGCGAGCCAGTACGAAGGTTATCACGGAGGTCTCTACCCCGACGGCAGCAACGCTCGACCCACGGATCACGAACAGGCAGGACTTGAAATCGCGCGCTCCATAGGCCCGCTCGACGCAAACGGTCAGACGAACCCCAGTGGTCGAATCGTTTTGCTATCGATAGGCATGTCGAATACGACTCAGGAGTTTTCCACATTCAAACCTCTGGCCGATTCTGACGGGGATAAAAACTCGAAGCTTACAATCGTCGATGGCGCGCAGGGCGGGATGACCGCCGCCGATATTTCGAATCTCGATTCTTCAAAGGCCCAGCAGTTCTGGCTCACCGTAGACTCTCGCCTCGCGCAAGCGGCATCGACGCCCGCGCAGGTTCAGATCGCGTGGGTCAAGGAAGCCAATGCGCGCCCGACTGAAGGATTCCCTGCACACGCCACCAAACTCAAAGACGAGCTTCGGCTCATCGCTCAGATACTCAAGACTCGCTTCCCCAATATCAAACTCGCTTACTATTCGAGCCGCACCTATGGAGGCTACGCATCGACTACGCTCAACCCCGAACCTTACGCCTATGAATCGGGCTTTGCCGTGAAGTGGCTCATCGAAGATCAGATCAATGGAGCGATGAATCTCAATTTCGATCCTTTGCGCGGCGAAGTGCGCGCGCCGTGGATAGCGTGGGGGCCATATTTGTGGGCCGATGGCCTGACGCCGCGATCAGACGGACTTGTTTATCTCTGCTCGGATTTCGTCAGCGACGGCACGCACCCTGCGCCCAATGGAGCAAGAAACAAAGTCGCCGATATGCTTCTCTCATTCTTCAAAACCGATTCGACAGCAGCAGAGTGGTTCCTCGAAGACGCGGGGGATGACGCCGCGCCGCCCATCGTTACGGTCGAGACTCCGAACGGAGGAGAGCGTTATCGCGTGGGCGACGAGATAACCATCGAATGGTCGGCTGCGGATGACGGCGGCGTCACATCACAGGACGTTTTGCTTTCGACCAACAAGGGCCAGTCGTTCGAGCGCACACTCGCATCGGGGATCGCGGGCGACGTTCGCCGTTTTGTATGGACTGCGGACACATCGGGAAAGGCGCGCATAAGAATCGTTGCGCGCGACTCCGCGGGCCAGTCGGCGCAGGACGACAGCGACCGTAATTTCAAAATACGTCGTTGAAGGAGTCGTTGATGTAGCGCAATGCGGTCATTCGCCCTGAAAGTATCAAAGTCGAAGGCCGCGCAAGCTAATACATTGGAAACTAAAAAATTCGACTTTTTATTCAAACATCCAGTGGTGTTGAATCTATTTCTCTGCCCTATCAAATTAGAATTCTCAAATCGCAGAAAAGTTCGAAAACTTAGGTTCCAATG
>Ga0187893_10002714_pt1 | contig 38104 bp, 30 predicted proteins | sample MA1701074metaG_FD_139574 | JGI IMG/M metagenome (GOLD analysis project Ga0187893, IMG submission 139574) | White microbial mat communities from a basaltic lava cave in the Kipuka Kanohina Cave System on the Island of Hawaii, USA - MA170107-4 metaG ... | reverse complement strand
GGGCCACGATCATATACAGCTTTTATTTCGTCACGGTTCATCGTTTGTTGAGATATTACCAATACTGGTCTAATTCCTCTCAGCCCCGTCTCCAACGGGCTGAGTAGTTACAACTGGAAACTGAAAACTGGAAAAATATGGATTTTGATCTTACAAAAGCGCAAAAACTTTTACAGGAATCGGCGCGCACGCTACTTGCGCGCGAGTGTCCTCACGAACGAGTGAGGGAGTTGATGGAAACCGATACAGCTTTCGACGAAAAGCTTTGGCAATCGATAGCCGATCAAGGGTGGACAGGACTGCTTATTCCTGAAGAATACGGCGGCCTCGCCCTGAGCCTCGTCGAATTGGCCGCAGTGGTCGAAGAGATGGGCCGCGCCTGTCTGCCTGGGCCGTTCATCTCGACGCTGTGGGCCTCGGCCCTCATCGATGCGGCGGGCAGCCCTGAGCAGAAGAAAAAGTATCTTGAGCCGATCTCGGCGGGCGATATGAAAGCGACCATCGCCCTGATCGAGCAAAGCGCGGACTGGGACGCCGCTTCCGCGCGAATGCGCGCAGACCGCGAGGGAAATCATTTTCGACTCAACGGGCGAAAGGAATTCGTCACCGACGCAGCAGTCGCCGATGTGATAGTCTGCGTTGCGTGGGATGGAAAAGAACACGTCATACTTCCCGTCAAACAGGGCGCGCACGGGATCACGGTCACTCTGACTCCCGGCATCGATGCGACACGCAAACTTTATCGCGTGGATTTCGAGGGTGTGCTCGTTCCGGCTGCGGAGGCTTTAGCAGCAGGCGGGCGCGCGCTTGATGCCATAGACCGCGCGACGGCCGCTGCGACCGTAGCCCTCTCAGCCGAGATGCTGGGCGGGATGCAGTGGACTCTGGACACGACGGTTGAATACGCGAAGACGCGCCAGCAATTCGGTCGCCCGATTGGAATTTATCAGGCCGTCCAGCACATGTGCGCCGATATGCTGTTGATGACCGAAAGCGCGCGCTCAGCGGTTTACTACGCCGCGTGGACCGTATCAGAAAACGATCCACAGGCCCGCCACGCGGTTTCTATCGCGAAAGCATACTGTTCGGACGCTGCGAGGGAAGTCGGCAATCGTGGCATTCAATCGCACGGCGGCATAGGCTTTACGTGGGAGCATGATTTGCACTTGTATTACAAGCGCGCGAAGGGCAGCGAAATCATGTTCGGGGACGCAAACTTTCACCGCGAACAACTAGCGAAGCTCGTCGTCGATGAACACAGGGATTGAGTGCGGCAGGACTTACACAGCGAATCTTTTACTCGGAAGAATTCTGTATTGGCGGGCGAGTTGGTGCGGACGGAAACTCTATCCCGACATAAACCTGCGCCAAAGGGATTCGACAATTGATCGAGGCCAGGATGATATCGCTCGTCGGGTTAGTTTCGCTCGTGTATCGCCAGGAGCCGTCGCGATCAAGAGCGAAATGCTCGATCTGTGTGCGTTGCTGCGCCACAAGCAGATAATCTGTCAGCGAAGAAAGCTGCTGGTAATAAGCCCACTTGTCTCCTCGATCATAAGCCTCGGTCGAAGGCGAAAGGATTTCGATAATCACACGCGGATTGAGCAGCAACGTTTTGTGTCGCTCGTGAAAGCGCGGCTCGCCGCAGACGATCGTTATATCGCCATAAGTTCCAATCTGCGCCGCCTCGATCCATATTTTCTGATCGGAAGAATATCCTCGACAGTCCGTCCCCTGTATCCGCGACCCGATGCAGGCTGAGAGGTTGAAACAAATCTGATTATGAGCCGGACTGCCCCCGGCCATCGCGTATATGTGACCGGCGAGGTATTCGTGTTTTTCGTCGTTGGCTTCTTCAAATGCGAGATATTCGGCCAGAGTGTAGGTTGTCTGCGATAGCAGCAAGCTCATTGCGACTTCCTCCGTTCGCGATTCTACCTGAGGCGGTTTTCAAAGTCAGCAGGATTTCGACTCAGCCCTCACTTGATTTTCTTCTTCGTCTCCGCGATTGAATGATCGAGCCAGCCGCGTTCGTTGCTGTTGCGGCATTGATCGCGCAAAAGTTCGAGAGCTTTTAGCCGCGCTTCCAACGCGGCGCGATTCACCGGATCGACTGCAAGCGCGATGCTCGTCAGGTGCAATGCCTCGACAGGCTTGCCTGCCGCCGTGCGCTCCATAGCCAGCCTTGCCACGGCGTTAGCGCCTCCGGCCATCTTCACCAGATCGGGATAGACTGCCGACGCGGGCTGCTCGTAGATCGTTTCCGGCTTGAGGTCGAACCATCCGACATAGCCCTCATAGATTCCCCGTATCGACCATGAAAGTTTCCCATAGCTCTCGCCCACGTCGAGCGCCGCGGGCAGATGGATTTCTCTCATCAATGTCCACACATCCTTGCCTGCGTTCATCCCCTTCACGACTTCATCGTGAACGTAGAGAATCGCATCGCGATAGCGTGTGAGTTGGCGCGTGATTTCCGCATTGCCATAAACCGGCTCGCCGTGACTCGGCAGCAGGATTTCAGGTTTGAGCGCGAGGATTTTGTTGAGCGATTGGACATAATCGAGCGCCCAACGCGGCGGCGTGCCTCGCAGCGTGTAGATGTTGGGAAACGACGAATAAAAATTATCGCCGACGAACGCGGCTTTGTACTTAGGTATCCAGACCGTGAGGTGATCGGGCGTTTCGCCGGGAGTGCTATAAATCTCGAACGTCAGATCGCCGAGTTTGAACTCATGACGATCATCGAAAAGAGTCGTCGCCAGAATATTCGCTCCGTAGTTGCCAACCCACTCGCGCGGCTGAGGAATAGGAAGAGAAAATTGGGCGGCGTTTCGTTGAGCGTAAAAACCTGCGAGCCTCGTTTGATAATTCGCAAACTCCGTGTGATTTTTTTGAGCGATTATCTCGGTGCCTGCCTCTTTCCACGTTGCGACGCCTCCCGTGTGATCGCCGTGCGCGTGGGTGAGGATGATGTATTTTACGGGGCCGGTGTTTTCTGCGCGAAGCAACTGCTTGTGACGCGCGGCGTTGAAAGGCATCGAGGTGTCGATGATGACGTTGCCTTCGCTCGTCACGACCATAAAAGTGTTACTGAACCCTACGGCCTGAAAGATCGCCTCGTTGACTTTGATGGCGGTTTTTCTGTCCTGCCCCGTGCGAAGCAACGTAGTCGGATTATCCTGTACCATCTGTTGAAAAGGGCTGGCCGCAGGCGTGTTTGCCGTGATCAGAAGCGATGCGAAGAAGAATAACGAAAGCACCCGAACGAAGAATTTCATGAATCGACTCTCCTCGATTGATCGGTTGATAAGCCTTTGAGCGAGTCTGTACATTACGACAGTCGACGAGCAAATTCAATTCAGCAAAAAGCGCGGCGGCGGTAGTAAAACCGCGAGCTATTGGTTAAAGTTCTCAGTCTTGATTCAATTTTTCGTAGCGCAATCTGTCAGATTGCGCCGTGTCCTGAAAGTACGAGGATTGGAGTCACGCAAGCTGTCAGCTTGCGTCACTTTTTCTGAGGAACCGTTTATGAATTTCATCAGCCACGAAAAGAAAGACCATCTTGCAATCATCACACTTTCGCGCGCCCGGTCGAATGCGATCAACGATGCTATGCTCGTAGAACTAACTCATATGGTCGACGAGGCTGTGCGCGATGAAAGCGTGCGCGGCGTAGTGATGGCGAGCGACCAGCCCAAGTTTTTTTCAGGCGGCTTCGATGTAAAAGAAGTGTTCGAGTACGACCGCGAACGGATGAGAGATTTCTTCGGTCGCTTCATCGACGCGTACGAAACGCTTCATCGCCTGCCAAAGCCAGTCGTCGCGGCAGTGGGCGGCCACGCATTCGCGGGAGGCGCGATATTGGCTCTGGCGGCTGATATCAGGGTTTTCGCGGAAGGTGAATTCGGATACGCGCTCAATGAAATCAACTTCGGCGCAGTCCTCCCACCCGGCATGGTGCGAATGGCTATCGATGCCGTGGGCGTTCGCAATGCGCGCGATTTGTTGTTTTACGGCTCGGCAGTTTCGCCTTCGGAAGCGTTAAGGATCGGGCTTGCGAAAGAATTAGCCGCGCCTGAATCAGTCCTTGAGCGCGCTATCAGTCACGCTCGAACGCTTGCTGAAAAACCGCGCGGGGCTTTCGCCGCAGTCAAACGATCTTTCCTCGAAGCGACAGGCCACACTCGAAGCGACCGCGACTGGCTTGAGCCGTTTCTCGATCACTGGTTTTCTTCCGAATGTGAAGACGGCAAACGGAAAATCCTCGAATCGCTCCGCAAATGAACGCCATGCGACACATCAATTGCGAAATCGAAGACACCCTCTTCATCGTCGTGATGGCGCGCGACAAGGCTAATGCGATCAACTCGGAGATGATCGAAGAGCTAAACGCCGCGCTCGATGAGGCGAAAGATAATCCGAATATTCGCGCGATGATCCTGGCTTCGGGCCGCGCGGGTTTTTTTTCGACCGGCTTCGATGTCAAAGAAGTTTTCCGCTACGACCGCCGGACGCTGGCGCGATTCTTCACCCGGTTCAGAGATTTTCACGAAGGCTTGCGTATGCTTCCAAAACCAGTCATCGCCGCCGTAAGCGGTCACGCTTACGCGGGAGGGGCTATGATATCGCTCGCCTGTGATGAGAGAGTATTCGCCGAAGGCGATTACGGATTCGCGGTAAACGGAATCAACATCGGCATAACTTTTTCGCCGGGGCTGGTTCAACTCGCTATCGACGGGCTTGGTCTTCAATACGCGCGTGAGTTGTTGCTCGAAGCGAAAACTTTTTCTCCGCAGGAAGCCTTCCGAATAGGAATCGCTCACGAGCTAATATCGGTTGAACGAATTGTTGACCGCGCAAAAGCGCGCGCTCACGAGCTTGCCGCAAAACCCGCAACGGCATTTGCCGGGATGAAGCGCGCGATAGTTCAGGCGACGAGCGGCGAGGCTCTCAGGCGAGAGCGTGAAAGTTTGCATCAATTCGTCGAGCAATGGTTTCTTCCCGAATCCGAGCGACTGCGCCAGACGCTCGTCGATTCGCTCAGGCGCGAGTGAGGCAGTTATGAATGTAAGAATTGAAAAACAAGACCACATCACGACCGTGATTATCAATCGCCCCGAATGCCGCAACGCCGTCGATCGCGAGACAGGCGAGTTGCTCCGGCAAGCCTTCGCGGAATTCGAAGCCGACACGGATCAGCGCGTCGCCGTGTTTTGCGGCGAGGGCGAGCATTTCTGCGCGGGCTATGATCTGAAAACCGTAGGCCGGGGCGAATCCCGCTACGATCCTGAAGGCGACGGGCCGATGGGGCCTTCGAGGATGCTGTTGACTAAGCCTGTCATATGCGCTGTCGAAGGCTATGCCGTCGCGGGCGGGCTTGAACTGACTTTGTGGTGCGATATTCGTGTGGCTTCCGAGACGGCAGTATTCGGCGTGTTCTGTCGTCGCTGGGGCGTGCCTCTAATCGACGGCGGGACTGTCAGATTGCCGCGGATCATAGGCCATGGTCGCGCGCTCGATATGATCCTGACGGGAAGGCCGGTCGAGGCGCACGAGGCTTTGCGCATCGGGCTTGCCAATCGAGTCGTGGCTGCGGGGCAGGCGAGAGCGGAAGCAGAAAAGTATGCGCGCGAGATAACGCGCTTCCCACAGATTTGCATGAGGACTGATCGAATGTCCGCGTATCGCCAGTGGGGAATGAGCATCGAAGATGCTTTGACGAACGAAGCGCGCGAAGGTTTCAAGCCTCTCGGTGAGGAAGCCGCGAAAGGCGCGGCTCGATTTGCCGAGGGCAGAGGGCGAGGCGGCAATTTCGGAGATATCTGATGGGTGATAGGTGATGGCAAGAAGAAATCTGTTTGCCTCTTCACCCCATTACCTATCACCTATCATCCATCACCCATTTTAGTTTGAGGCAAACTTGAACCACCTCGGCGAACGTCAAAGCCAGAGAGAGGAAAAAAATTATGCCGTATGCAGAAAACGAAGGAGCGCGAATCTGGTGGGAAGAGCAGGGAAGCGGCGAGCCGCTGTTGATGATAATGGGACTCGGTTACACGTCGAAATTCTGGCATCGCGTAGCGCCTGCGATGGCCGAGCATTTCCGCGTCATCCTGTTCGACAATCGCGGCGTAGGGCTGAGCGATGCGCCTGACGGCCCATATCCGATTCCGCTGATGGCTTCGGATGCGGGGGCTGTTCTCGATGCCGCCGGTGTCGAGAACGCGCATGTGTTTGGGATTTCCATGGGAGGCATGATCGCGCAGGAATTCGCTATCAATTATCCGCAGAAAGTTCGCGCGCTCGTTTTAGGATGCACTGCCTGCGGAGGGAAGAAAGCAGAGCGCGCCGAATCTGAAGTGTTAAAGGTCGTCTGGGATCGCGCCGGTATGGACGCAGGAGAGGCTTTCTGGTCGATGGCCCCGTATGTTTATGACGAAACTACGCCGCGCGAATTGATCGAAGCGGATTTCGAAATCCGCAAGCAGACATACCCGACTGCGAAAGCGTATCTGGCGCAGGTGGAGGGGATTTTTTCGTGGGAGTCGTATGATCGCCTCCCGCAAATAAAAGCGCCGACGCTCGTCATTCACGGCGAGACTGACCGGCTCGTTCCGCCGCGCAACGGTCGCATACTCGCCGAGCGCATTCCGGGCGCGAAGCTTGTGATGCTTCCTTCAGTGAGCCACATGTTTTTCACCGACCGCAGCGAAGAGTCAAATCGCATCATCATCGATTTCCTCAAGCTGAAGTCAGAAGTCACAATAGCGGCTGCTGACGCCTGAATCGCACCCTTCACAGATGATTTTGCTCAAAGGGCTTTGCCTGCTATGATTTCACATTAACCGGAGGCCCGAGGCTTTCGGCTTGCCAGTGGTTCATAAAGAGTCTAAACAAGGGATGAGGGGTCGTAGTGAAAACAAAGTTATTCCTTCCGCTGCTGATTATTTCTCTGCTCGCGCCTTATACTTTGGCGCAAACCCACCGGGCTTCTGTTCGGGGAACTATTTCTGACACGACTGACGCTCGAATCACAGGAGCCGCGATAAAACTCGTTCATCTGGAAACGAATGAAACCCGATCTGTGACTTCGACCGATGATGGCGCGTTCATACTCTCCGCGCTTCCTCCGGGCGAGTATCGACTCGAAGGCGAAAAATCGGGCTATAGAAAATTCGCTCGGCGCTTCACTGTTCAGGTCAATCAGGAGATTCGCATCGACATCTCTTTGGAAGTCGGTGAAGTCACGGCTGTCGAGGAAGTGACCGCTCTCGCGCCTCCGCTCAAACGGGATTCCGCCGCGCTCGGCACTGTGATTGAAAATCGCGCCATCACGGGACTTCCGCTCGACGGGCGCAACTTCTTCGAACTGAGCCTGCTCATCCCCGGCGTCGCTCCTTCCGCGCAGGGGTCAGCCGGATCCGTGCGCGGCGATCTGGCCTTCAACGTCAACGGCGCACGCGAAGACAGCAATAACTTTCTCTTGGACGGAGTCTACAACACCGATCCCAAACTGAATACCTTCGGCGTGATGCCCTCTGTAGATGCCGTCCGAGAATTCGAGCTTGCCACAAGCACCTACGATGCTTCGTTCGGTCGCAATCCCGGCGGGCAGGTCAACGTCGTTTTGAATTCAGGCTCGAACTCGTGGCATGGCACTGCCTATGAATTCTTCCGCAATGACGCTTTGGACGCGCGCAACTTTTTCGCCCCGGCGGATCAGGGCGATCCGAAAAATCAGCGCAATCAGTTCGGCGCGTCTCTGGGCGGGCCAGTGGTGAAAAACAAAACGTTTTTCTTCGGCGACTACGAAGGCACGCGCGTCCGCGAAGGCATCACGCGAATAACGAACGTGCCAACTCTCGCAGAGAGGCGCGGAGATTTCTCGCGCAGCCTTTTCCGCCCGCCGATCAATCCTTTCACCCAGCAGCCATTTCCGGGAAATATGATTCCCGATTTTTTCATCAATCCCATCGGGCGAGCCATCGCTGCGCTTTATCCCGCGCCGAATCGAGAGGTAGCGCGCGGCAATTTCGTCTCCTCGCCCACGATGGAAGACCGCGAGGATCAATTCGACGTGCGTATAGATCACTCGTTGAATAGCAAATCGCAGTGGGCCGCTCGCTACAGCTTCACGGATCGCACTTTCTTCGAGCCATTCGCGGGCGCGACATTCGCCTCGGTTCCGGGCTATGGCAACGACGTTTTCCGTCGCGGCCAGAACGCGATGATATCCGAAACTCACATCTTTTCGCCTTCGCTCGTCAACGAAGCGCGCGTCGCCTTCAGTCGTGTTGCCACGCGGGTTTTTCATGAAAACTTCGGAACGAGCGTCAATCGACAGGTCGGGCTGCCTGAGCTTTCGACGAATCCGCGAGACTTAGGATTGAGCTTCATCACTGTCACGGGCTTTTCTCAACTCGGCGATGAGTTCAACAATCCGCAGGACGGCGTGACTAATGTTTTTCAGCTACTCGATCACGCCACATGGTCTAAGGGAAATCACTTGGTCAAATTCGGATTCGATTTCCGAGCCACGCAGCAAAACGCTTTTCGCGATGTGCAGTCGCGAGGCTTTCTGAATTTTTCCGATCTCGCTTTCACAGGCAATGCTCTGGCCGACTTGCTGCTAGGTTTCCCGGCCATCACGGGCGGCGCGCGGCTGGACAATCATCAGCACATCCGAACGGAGAGCTACAATTTTTATGTCAACGACAGCTACCGAATAAGGCCGAACCTGACTATTACGGCGGGGCTAAGGTATGAGTACAACTCTCCGTCGGTCGACCCTGAAGATCGCGCGAATCTTTTCGACGCGGCGACCGGCTCTCTGGTTCGAGTCGGAACCAATGGAGTTCCGCGGTCGGGTTATGAGTCGGACAAAAACAACTTCGCTCCGCGTTTGGGACTAGCGTGGACTGTGGGCGAGGGGAGCGTCCTTCGAGCGGGCTATGGCATCTATTACGATCAATCCGCGCTCGCGCCGGGTGAAGCATTGTTCTTCAACCCGCCTTTCTTCGACCTGAATTTTTATTTCACGATCCCGAATCTGTTCACGCTCACACTGTTCGATCCATTCCCGGCGCAATTCCCTCTGGCTTTGCCCGATTCGGCTCTCTCGATTCAGCGCGATCTGAAGACGCCTTACATGCAGCACTGGAATCTCAGCTTTCAGCAGCAGTTGGGCCGCAGCCGCGTCTTCGAAGCGTCGTATGTCGGATCGAAGGGAACGAAGCTCATCGCCGCGCGCGATATCAATCAACCCGACGCCAGCCCCGCGCCTGTCAACCTGCGACCCAATCCGTTTTTCGCTGACATCACGGGCCTCGAATCGCGGGCCAATTCCGTTTACAACAGCCTGCAACTTCGACTCGAGCAGAATCTCGATTTCGGATTGACCTTGCTGGCTTCCTACACCTGGGCGAAGTCGATTGACAACGCTTCGGGGTTCTTTTCGAGCGCGGGCGATCCGAATTTCCCGCAGGACAGCAACAATGTGAGAGCCGAGCGCGGGCGTTCGAATTTCGACATAGCTCATCGCTTCTCTCTGAGCTACAGCTATGAGTTGCCTTTCGGCAAGGGCCGCGCTCATCTGTCAGACCGGGGATGGATAACGGCGTTGCTCACGGGCTGGCAGACCTACGGGATAGTGACGCTTCAGACGGGTCGCCCGTTTACGGTCGCCTTGTTGCAGGAGAATGACAACTCGAACACTGGAAGATCGAACTTGGGATTCGGCGCGAATGATCGCCCGAACGTCGCGGGCAACGCGGAGCTATCAAACCGCACGCCCGATCAATGGTTCAACACTTCGGCCTTTGCGTTGCCTGCGTTCGGGAGCTTCGGAAATGCGGGACGCAATATTCTGGACGGGCCGGGATTTCACAACGTGACTGCATCGCTTGTGAAAAACACGGCGCTTACCGAAAGGTTCAATCTTCAATTCCGCGTCGAGGCGTTCAATCTGTTCAATCATCCGAACTTCAATCTGCCGGATAATTTCTTCGGCTCGCCGACCTTCGGGCAGGTGCTTTCGGCTCAGAGTCCGCGACGGATTCAACTAGGATTGAAGCTGTTGTTTTAGAAGACAGAAGTCAGAAGACAGAAGACAGAAGACAGAAGTCAGGAGTCAGAATAGCTGCTCCTGACTTCTGAAAGTTCATGCCTCTGCCGCCCTTTGCTGTTCATCCTTGAAGGTCAGGAAGAAGACAACCGCGCACAACAGCGTCAGCACGACCGGCACGAGGAAAACATTTGTGTAATTGACTATCTGATCCACCGTGAAATAATCCTGTATCCAGCCTGCGAAGAGCGATCCTACGAACATTCCTGCGCCGAGAGTCACGAAGGCAATCAATGCCTGCGCCGATGCGCGTATGTCGGGCTTGGCAACAGAATCAACATAGATGAAAGCCACGACGAAAAAGCAGACGTAGCAGAAGCCGTGAAGCGGCAGCGCGCCGATCACGAGCCACGTCGGCTTGCCGTAGGCAAAAATGATATAACGAATCGGCCACGCGAGAATTCCCAGAGCGAGGGTCTTGCGCACGCCCCAGCGCGTCAGAATCCACGGCAGAGCCAGCATCATTCCTATCTCGGCGGCCTGTCCGAGTGACATAACTGCTGAAACATTTTTGCTCTCTACGCCGATCGTTTCAAGGAACGGCGCGGTCAGGACATAGTAAAACATCAACTCGGTCGAGACCACGAATGAAATTACGATGAAGAGCGCGAATGATGGCTCGCGCAGAAGCTTGATCGCCGCGAGAAATGCCCACGGGCTTTCGCCGGTCTTGGCGGGCGGCGTTTTGGGCAGAGCGAGCGAGAACACACCGAGCGCGATCGAGATGAAACCCGCGAGCCAGAAAATATCCGCGCCGCCAAGCCCCGCAAACCCTTCGCCTTCGGGCCAGATGTTGCGCACTCCGGCAAGCAGGAGACCTGCGGCTATCCATCCGATGGTTCCCCACACTCGCACGAGGCTGAATTTCTTTTCAGCTTCGGGCAGGTGATGAAAGGTGATCGAATTGGTGATGGCCAGAGTCGGAGCGTAAAGCAGAGCATAGATGAACATGAAAGTGAGAAGCTGCGAGTAATCGCTCACTCGCGCCATGACGAGCAGCATCGCACCGCCAGCTATGTGAAAAAAGGCGAGGAGCTTTTCAGTCGAGAAGTAACGGTCTGCCAACTGGCCGCCGATGAATGGGGCTATCATGCAGCCAAGCGGAAGCAGACTGATGAGCGCGCCGGTTTGAGTTCCGTCGAGGCCGATTTTTTTCAGGTAAGACGCCAGAACCGGAGACCACATTCCCCAAATCGCATACTGAAGGAACATCATCACCGAAAGACGCCATTTTGTGCCTTGTGCCATAGCCTTTTCACCTTTGCTTTTTGATATGTCGCTCTCAGGAGCCTGAAATGTTAAAGCAGGCCATCTCATTTGCGTTTCTGACGAGAAGTTTGCCCGCGACTATCGCGGGATAATTCCAGGTCTTTCCTTCGATGGCTGCAAACCTCGCCACTTCGGTGTATTTTTCGGGCGTCGCCCGCACGAGCGAAAGCTCGCCCTGATCGCTGAGGATTATCAAATGCCCTTCGGCCAGCAACATCTGACCGTAGCCGTAGCGCCCCTCTTTCCATCGGCGCGTGCCAGTCTCCAAATCGAGGCAGGTCAGTATGCCTTCATCGAGTCCGTAGATGTGGCCCTCGAAGAAAACGGAACTGTTGAACTTGTTCCTCATCGAAGTGTTTTCCCAAAGAGCGCGCGCCGCGAGTCCGCCACCCGCCGCGCTGACTTCTACAAGAGCCGCGCCTTTGCCATAGCCTGATGAAAGAAAAACTCTGGTCGGAGAGACGACTATCGGCTGCGAGCAGTTTATGCCCATATCCGTAGCCCATCGATACTCCCAAAGCATTGAGCCGTCCGCGATTTCAAGGCCGACGACGCGCGAGCTTGTCTCTACGAGAATCTGACGGCGGCCCGCAAGCGTGACGAGCATCGGAGAGACATAAGCCTGACGATCATCGAGCGATTTCCAGACCACCTGACCCGTGAGCTTGTTGTAAGCGACGACGGATTTACCCCCTCTGCCTCCGGGCTGCACGATGACTTTATCATCGACTATGAGGGGCGAACCCGACATGCCCCATTCGAGATTCTGCGCGCCGTTATCAGAGAGAATATTTTTGCTCCAGACAAGCTTGCCCGTCTTCGCGTCCAGGCAGCGAAGATCGCCCATGGCTCCGAGAGAATAAATTTTGCCTTCGTGCCATGTCGGAGTCGCGCGAGGGCCGTCGCCTCCCATCGCTTCTCTGAAATCGGCGTCATAAGCGTGAGTCCACACTTCACGCCCGGTTGCGATATCGTAAGCCGCGATTACTTCCTGAGCGCGTCGTTGCTCGATGGTGAAAGCGCGACCGTCTGCGGCGACAAACGACGCATAGCCCGCGCCCACCGGCTGACGCCACAGGGCTTTGAGTCCGCCCTGTGGCCAGTCGGTGAGGATTTTCGATTCGCTGTAACTTCCGTCGCGGTTCGCGCCGCGATAATCAGTCCAGTACCCGCCCGCAGGTTTTGCCTCTGTGGTCGCGGGGGCTGAAGAATTCGCATTGGCTGAGGCCGAAGGAGCGGAGTCGGGCGATTCAGCGGGCGGCGGCGCTTCCTGTTTCTGCTGCGCGCGATGGCGTTCGAGATCATTGTAATGAGCTTCGTTTTCCGAGGGCCGCGCGCACGCGATCACCAACAGCATAGAAGCGATGATGATGAAAACGATCCTGGCGTAAGATGCTGATTGCATAAGGCTGAAACTCCTGATGAGAAAATTTGGAAATGAATTTTATCCTTCCCTTCGTCGCTGTGCGTCGAGCGACGGAGTAGCTCACGAGCATCACTGGCCTTATTTCGCGAACAGCCCGATTTCTTTCAACTGCTGTTCGTCAGGGAACATATCAATACGATAGCGTCGCGGATAAAGATCGACTGCCGACATCAGAGAGCCTGCGACCTCCAGCACGCGCTCCCATTTTCCTTTGGCGACTATTTTCTGATCGCGCATGAAGACGACTTCATCCGTCACGGGCAGGAGCGTCAATATGTCTTCGACCCACACGCTGTAGGTCATCAACGCCCCGCTCTTTTTATCCTGAAGCACTGTATAGCTTGCGACGAAGATATCTTCTTCGCGCTTCGAGTTGAGAGCTTCGAGCCATTTCTTCTGCTCGGCGTAATCTCGCGCCTCTTCGAAAATACGAAGCTTGTTGAACACTTCGAAGGCAGCATGGTCGGCATCGAGCGTGAAGGTCTGCCACTGTTTTTCGCGTAGGACTACGGGGATGACGCTGATGGGATGAGACTGTTGGGCGACCTCTTCACAGATGGCAGCCATCACGCGCAGCCCTTCGGCGCTCTGCGACCCGGTGACGAGAAGCGTGTCTCGATTCGGTATGGCTGCGACTGTGTCGCCCGAGACATCGAGATGCCAAAGCAGGTCGTAGAGATAGAGCCGCGAAGCGTCGTGATTATCCTGCCACGGCGAGAGGTAAACGCCGGGCGCGATCTGCTCGAATTTTCCTCCGCTCAGATTCCACAGGTTGTCGCGCGCTATCTCAAGAGCATCTTCGAAACCGCGTTCCCACTTGTCGAGCGCGTCTTTGGTTATTTCGACAATCGATTCCGGCCTGTCGAAAGCCAGCCCTACGGCGAGATGAGCGGCCAGCGGTTTGAATGGAGGTTCGATGTAATCGAGTCCTTCGACTTCGAATCTGAGTTTGGTCATCGCGTAATAGCCGAGGTCGCGCACTCGCGGAAGCAGTCCGCCTGAGGCCGCCTCGAAAGAAGCGGGGACGAACTCGACATTCGCCGTCGGCACGATTGCGAATCGCTCAAGCACTGCTCGGCGCATCTTTCGCGGCGCAGCGAGGTATTGAGTGTAGGCATTGCCCAGCCAGAAATGAACTTTATCCTCGCCGCCGATGATGAGCTTGAAGCTTTCGCGGTCGTAGAGGATTTCGCGCTCCTCTCCGCTCTCGCGCAAGAAGTCCGTCATCAGTCGGGCGAAATCGTCGTGGTCGGGCTTGCCGAGAAGCTTTTTGATTACCCCCATAACAGCCGTCCGAAGAAAGATGTTAGATATCGGTCAGTTGTCCTTTGTCTCTTGCAAATGACCGCTGACGACTGACTAAGGACTTCCGGATAGCACCTTATCGTCTGTGTCGGGTTTGGGCAAGGTGATTGCACGCAGGACGCGAGCGAGCATCTTGATTCATTTCGTCCTCTTCGTGTCCCTCGATGACTTTTTACTTCGTGTTCTTCGTGGTCTCCGATGCTATGCAGTAGAGATGCTTGTCGCCGCGTATGAAAATTTTTCCGTTGGCCAGAGCCGGTGAAGCGTAGATCGGTTCATTGAGCGAGTTCGTTTGAATCACTTCGAACTTAGGGCCTGCGCGAATGACCACCGTGTCGCCGTCTTCGCTCGTGATGAGAACTTTGCCGTCGAATGCGACGGGAGAGGCTGAAAACAATGCGGGCGCAGATGGGCGTCCCTCGTAAACCACGCGGCCCGTCTTCGCTTCAAGGCAGGTGATGATGCCGCCGTCGGTCATCAGGTAGAGATAATCTCCGTATAAAATCGGCGATGGCACATAAGCCGTCCCCTTTTCGTATCTCCAGACGACACGGCTTTTCGCATCCACTTCGCCAACTCTTATCGCCAGCGCGCGTTTATCTTCGCTGCCCGCGCTGACGAAAACCATATCGTGACCCGCTACGGGGCTTGGTATGGCGAGCGAGAAGACTCCCGTTGCGCGCCACAGTTCCTTGCCCGTTCGCGGGTCGTAGGCGATGACGGATTCCGAGCCTGATGCGATCAACTCCGCGCGCCCGCCTGCCTCGATAATCAAGGGCGTAGCCCAACTGCGGCGATGATCGCGCGCAACTTTCCAGACCTGCTTGCCCGTAGTTTTATCGAGCGCGGTTATGAATGAGCCTTCGCCATATTCCTGATCGCATTGCAGTATGACGAGGTTTTCAAAAAGCACAGGCGATGTTCCCGGCCCCAGCCCTCCTTTGGCGATTCTGCCGACTGATTTTTTCCAGACCCTCTTGCCGTTGAAGTCGTAGCAGTAAATGCCCTCGGCCTCGAATGAAATATAAACATTCAAGCCGTCGGTCGCGCAGGTCGCCGAAGCATAAGTGTTTTTGCGATGCCGGTTGTCGTAGACGTTGCCCTGATAAAGAAGCTTGTCCCAGACTACTTTGCCCGTGTCGGCGTCTATGCACAAAAGCTTGAGCGTTTGCTCGTTGGTGGCCCCAGTGCTTTCCGGGTGACGATACTCCTGCCCCTTGTGGATGTGACGCACTGCCTCCGCGCCTTCGATTGTCTGGCCTTCGATTGAAGTGGTGAGAAAAATCCGATTGCCCCACACCACGGGCGACGAATGCCCCCGCCCTGATATGCGGGTCTTCCATCGAATATTTTTAGTCGCGCTCCATTCCGTCGGCAGATTTTTTTCATTCGAGATGCCGTTGCCCGAAGGGCCGCGCCACTGCGGCCAGTTGGAGGTGTCATCACTTGAAACGTGAAAGGATATGGAAGCGAGAAAGATAAGCGTAAGAGCGGAAAACGAGTTGAAGCGGAGGAGTCTGTTCATCACCAATCCTCCTGCAAAGTAGATTCAGGTTCCCACCAATAAGTCTAGGGGAGTCTTGAGAGTCCAAATTATCAAGACTCTCAAGACTCTCAAGACTATCGACCGATGCAATAAAGATTTTTCTCTCCGCGAAGGAATATCTTTCCTCCGGCTATCGAGGGCGTCGTGTAGACAGGCTCGCCCAGAGAATTCGTCCGCACTATTTCGTGCTTGAGACCGGCCCTGACGACGAACGTATCGCCGTCTTCGCTCGGCAGCAGGATGTTGCCTTCGAAGGCTACGGGCGACGCCATAAACGAAGCCGGGACAGGCACGCGCCCGCCTTCATACTTCACCTCGCCCGTTCGCGGATCGAGGCACGAGAGTATGCCCTTGTCGGTCACGAGATAAAGATAATCGCTGTAGAGTATGGGCGAAGCGACATAGGCCGTCCCCTTCTCATATTTCCACATCACGTTGGGTGTGCCGCTGATATCGCCCGTCGCGCCGAGCTTGATGGCGATGGTGCGCTTTGCCGGATAACCCGCAGAGACGATCACGAATCCGGGGCCTACGAGCGGCGTATGAATGGCGTTGCTCTCGACTCCCTTGCACCGCCACCACTCTTTGCCCGTCGCCGGATCGTAAGAGATAATCCATTCGTTGCCGTTCGTGATGAGTTCCGCCCGCGAACCGCTTCGGGCGATCACGGGAGTCGTCCAGCTAACCTGAACGGGTCGCTTCTGACGCCAGGCTTCCTTGCCGGTTTTTTTGTCGAGCGCGGTTATGAAAGAATTTTCACCCCCGTCCTGATCGCACTGGATGATGAGCAGGTTTTCATAAAGCACGGGCGAAGTGCCTACTCCCATGCCGAGCGTAGGAACGCCGCCAAGCGAAGTCTTCCAGATTTCATTGCCCTTGAAATCGTAGCAGTAGAGTCCTTCCGATCCGAAATAAGCGTAAACGTATTGGCCATCGGTCGTGGCTGTAGGAGATGCGAAGGAGCTTTTGCGATGTCGGTGATCGAATACTTTTCCTTCGTAAGCGGTTTTCTCCCACAGCATTTTTCCGCTTTCGGTGTCCAGGCAGATGACTTTGAAAGTGTGACTGCGATCTGAGGAAACCCAGTCAGGATGTTTGAATTCCTGACCGCCGATATTATGAACGACGGCTTTCTGGCCGGGGATGACATCGCCTTCGATGGCGGTGGTGAGAAAAACACGATTGCCCCAGATAATAGGCGATGAAAAGCCGCGACCGGGTATGGGCGTTTTCCATCGGACGTTTTTCGATTCGCTCCATTCGACGGGGAGATTTTTCTCATCCGAAATGCCCTGACCTTCAGGGCCGCGCCACCCGGCCCAGTTCGAGCCTTTCATCAAAGCTGTGGCTTGAGAGAGAGAGAGCAGACTGACGAGCGCAAAGAAAACCGCCGCGCGCCTCGCCCACAAAAAACACTGCTTCATTATCGATTCCTCCAGAAGTATTTATGCACTGGGAATGCGCTTGCGCGCACAGTTGAGATTATTCGGTCAAAGGCTGCGAGTCAACGCCCGTTGGGGGATGGGGGATGGGAGATAGGGAGGGAAGAGGTGAAGAGTTGATTATCAATTGTCACCTCCTCACCTTGCCACCCATTCACCCTTGTACCTGCTCACCTCTTCATCTTCCAGCCATCCCCTATCCCCCATCTCCCATCCCCTATTTATCAGCTATGGCGAACAGATGAGAGATGCCGCGCACGAAGATCATCCCGTCTGAAATAGCAGGCGTGGCCATCAGCAACTCGCCCATCTTGTTGGTCGCAAGCAATTCGTATTTCGGGCCTGCTCGCACGACGAAGATTTCTCCGTCTTCACTAGGAAAATAAATCTTGCCGTTCGATGCGACGGGAGACGCGCTGTATGAGCCGCCCGTCCCGCCTATGCGCTCCTGATAAACCCGCTCGCCTGTTCGGGCGTTGAAGACCCTCAGCGCGCCGTTGTTCGGACAGACGTAAAGCAGATCGCCGTAAACCAGAGGCGTCGGCATGTAAGCCCCGCCCTGCTGATAGCTCCACGCGATAGACGCATTCGTGGTTTCGTTCTGCTTGAGCGAGATGTCGCCCGTCGCGCCCGGACGAATGGCATAAATGGGTTGATTGGGGCGATAGTGATTGACGACGAAAATGAGATCGTGCGCGATGATGGGAGTCGTCGCCGTGACCTCCGGGTTGCCGGTCATCGACCACAGTTCTTTGCCCGTCGCCGGGTCATAAGCGCGAATCGCCCGCGTAGCGTTGGTGATGATCTCTGCTCGCCCCTTGCCTTCGTAAACCGTCGGCGATCCCCACGAAGGATGCTCATCGCGCTTCGTGCGCCAAACTTCCCGCCCGGTTTTGATATCGAAAGCGCCGATGAAGGAATCTTTCTGCACGTCGCACTGAATGATGATGAGATTTTTGTAGATTATCGGCGAGCTTGCCGTTCCCCACTGATATTCCGGGTCGTAAAACCATCCGGCATCGAGTATGCCGAGGTCTTTGCTCCACACGAGTTTTCCGTTGAGGTCGTAGCAGTGCAAACCTTCTGAGCCGAAGAAGGCGACGACATATTTGCCGTCAGTCACGGGAGTCGAATTCGCGTGAGTCGACTTGATGTGACGTTTGGTTTTCGGCACGCCTTCGTGGGCGACTTTCTCCCAGAGAATTTTTCCCGTGCGCTTGTCGAGGCAATAGAGCTTCCACTGATGTTTGAGCTTGTAATCATCCGCCGTATCGACATCACCGTAGAGTCCGTGTCGAAAGTATGGCTTCGCTTCACTGCTCACAGCCGATGTGATGAACAGTTTGTTGCCCCACACTACGGGGCTTGAATGAGCCAATCCCGGAATGGGAATTTTCCAAAGCACGTTGGTCGATTTTTCAGCGTCCCAGCTTGTGGGCGTCGGCTGTCCTTCGACTATGCCTGAAGCCTGCGGCCCGCGAAATGAAGGCCAGTTCTGCGCGTTTACGGTCGCGGCGGTGAAGAGACAAAAACATATCATTGCGATGCGCTTGATCATAATTCCTCCGAAGTTATTCGATCACCCTGGGAGCGCACGCATCTTGCGTGCTTGCTTTAGGTTTTATATAGACTCTGCTCTTGAAGCCCTGCACGCTGGAAGCGTGCGCCCCCAGGAGTCGCTTCAATTACTCTCGGCCTTCTTGAATTCGAAAGTCAGGCCCGACTGCAAGAGCGTAAACCCTGTCACCTTGTCGGCTTCGACTTTGAACTTGATCTGGATGCCTTCGACTTCGGCCAGACGGAAGGTCGTTTTGTCGAAAGCTGCAAGCGTGTAGGTCGGCTGTCCGGCGATGGTCAGCGTCAATTTTTCATCTTTCTGGCCGATGACTATTTCGCCGACCTGATCGTTTTTGTACGACCCCGTGTAGCTTTTCATCGTGTCCGCGTCGAGTTTGAAATCAGCCTTCGGGCCGGGTTTCGCGCCCGCGCCTTTGAGCATCTCGACGATTTCGGCTTGTTTCTGACGTTCCGCCATCGAGAGCGCCTGCGTGAGCGTCGCGGGTTGCAGTCCGCCTTTTTCAAGCACGACTTTTACGAGCGCGGGTTTTTCGCTCTGCACGGCCATAATCAAAACCTGATCCTTGCCGCGAGCGCCCTTATCCAGAAGCAGGCTGACTATCTCCGCATGCCCCTTTATCGCGGCCCAGGTGACAGGGTCGGAGTTATAAAATGTGTCTCTCACATTCACATCCGCGCCGCGCTCAAGGAGCAAACGGACCAGTTCAAGATGTCCGTGTTCGGAGGCGAAGGAGAGCGCAGTCGCCCCATAGCGGGACTTCGAGTTGATATCGACTCCGCGGTCGAGCATCGCGCGGACACGTTCGATATCGCCTTTGCGCGCGGCGGCTATAAACTCTTCGCCCGCCGACTGCGCGCGGGCCGCGACTGCGAGAAGCGCCAGCAAAACGATTGCAAGTTTCGACCTCATACCTACCTCTTGACGGTTGGGGAGCCTTGAGGCTCATTCGTGTTAAAGCTGATTATGTTGTAGAATGCATACTTTACGGATTCAATGCGCGCCTTGCCTAACGGAAGAACGCTGCCGGGACGGGTCAGTGTTCCAAATAATCCGCGCTTGACTCAGGCTTGCGCAAAATTATATCTTGAACGAAGTGAAGTCAAGCGATCAGGCAAAGGGCTTTATCTTATCCCGTCCCGATTTCGTATTCGGCTCGCGCGAATACAAACACCTATGGCAGAGGATCGACCATGAATAATTTTCTGGCCTTGCCGCTATCTTTCATCCTGCTGACCTCCTTACTCAGTCCGCAGAGAGCCTCCGTCGTGAGCGACTGGAATGAATGGCGCGGCCCCAATCGGGATGGCATCTCGGTTGAAAAAGGGCTGCCCGTGCGCTGGTCTCCGACGGGCGAAAACCTTCTGTGGAAAGCTCCCTTCGGCGCGCGCTCCTCGCCCGTAGTTTTAGGCGACCGAGTCTACCTTCAAAACGGAGCAGGGAAGGGCGTATCGCTTCAGGAGCGCGTGCTATGCCTCAACGCCGACACAGGCAAAGTGGTCTGGGAGTACAAATTCAATGTCCACTCAAGCGACGTTCCGCCTCATCGCATAGGCTGGGCCTCGCCCGCAGCCGATCCCGCGACTGGAAACATCTATGCCAACGGAGTCGGCGGACATCTGCTCTGCCTTTCAAAAGACGGAAAGCTCATCTGGGAGCGTTCGCTCGCCGAAGAATTCGGCATGTGGACGACTCACGGCGGGCGAACCGTGTCGCCTGTCATCGACGGCGATCTCGTGATAGTGAGCGGCCCGAACGATGGATGGGGCGATCAGTCTCAGCGTCGTCATCGCTTCATCGCATTCGACAAGAAGACGGGCGAATGCGTGTGGATGTCGACCCCGGGCCAGCGGCCTTATGACACGACCTACGCGCCTCCCATCGTCACTGTGATCAACGGAACGCGGCTCTTCATTTCGGGCGGCGGTGATGGCGCGGCTCACGCGATGAAAATTCAGACGGGCGAACACGTCTGGAGCTTCCCGATGGCCAAGCGCGGCATAAACACCGGAGTCGTCCTCAAAGGCACGACCGCCATCGTCAGCCATAGCGAAGAAAACTTCGACACGAGCGAGATGGGATTGCTCGCCGCTTTGGACGCTACCTCGAAAGGGCAGATCACCAAAGACAAAGCGAAATGGGCCACAACCGGATGGCAGGGCGGATTCTCTTCGCCCATAATCGATGGCGACCGGCTCTATCAAGTAGATAACGGCGCGAACCTCTTTGCCTACGATGTCAACACGGGCAAATCGCTCTGGCAGATCAACCTCGGAACGATTCAGAAAGCCTCGCCCGTGCTGGCCGACGGCAAGCTTTATATCGGGAGCGAAAACGGTCGCTTCTTCATACTCAAACCCGGCGCTGACAAATGTGAAATACTCGACGAAGATCAGCTTGGAACCGAAGGCACGCCCGAACAGATCATCGCTTCGGTCGCCGTCTCTCGCGGCAGAGTTTATCTGGTCTCGGATCAGGCGCTTTATTGCATCGGCAAAAAGGCGACGGGAACCGTGTGGAAGCCCGACGCCGTTGTGACGACCGCGCAGCCGGGAGCCGCTCCCGCTTACCTTCAGGTCACGCCTACGGAGTTGATGTTGAAACCGGGCCAGGCGATTCGATTCCACGCGCGTCTCTTCGACGAACACGGTTTGTTCATTCGCGAAGAACAGGCTCAATGGTCACTCGATCACTTGAAAGGCGACATCAAGCCTGACGGCTCATTCACCGCTTCGTCAGATCAGGCGCAGGCTGGTCTGGTCAAAGCGATGGTCGGCAATCTTACGGGCGCAGCGCGAGTGCGCGTAGTCGGGATGCCGCCTTACTCTGATGATTTCGAATCATACCCCGTAGATGGCGGGCCTTCGCACTGGGTCAATCTTACGGGCAAATATGTCGTGCGCGAGTTGGACGGAAAGAAAGTTTTGATGAAGCAGCCCAACCCGCCCATCTTCAAACGCGCTCGCGCATTCGTCGGATGGCATACGCTTTCCAACTACACAGCCGAGGTCGATGTTCGCGCAACTCAGAAACGTCGTCAGATGGGCGATGCGGGGGTCGTAGCGCAACGCTATACGCTCGTTTTGTTCGGCAACGATCAGCGAATAGAGCTTCAATCGTGGCAGCCTGAAACCGAACGCACCGTCAAAGCGCCGTTCGAGTGGAAGCCCGATACGTGGTATCGAGTCAAACTCGAAGTGCAGACACTTGCGGACGGAAAAGTGCGCGTGAGAGGGAAGGCATGGATGGTGGGCGAAGCGGAGCCTCAGAAATGGCTCATCGAGAAGATCGACTCGATGCCGAATCTCCACGGAAGCCCCGGCATCTACGGAGACGCTCCGAATGAAGTTTACTTCGATAATTTCAAGGTGACACCTAACAGGTAAGAAGATGTTAGATGTTAGTGGTCAGATATTAGTGAAAACTGCCGAGGTTCATCATCGGCTCTTCTACTAACATCTAACATCTGGCATCTTCCAAAGGAGAGGCGAAATGAATAAGAGCATAGTCAAAGGCGCGCTTGCGCTTTCTGTAATGTGCGCATTGGCGATCACGCTCACCGCGAGGGTGTCGCCTTCCGATCCAGGTTCGGGCGACTGGCCTATGTGGGGCGGCACGCCTGACCGCAACATGATTTCCAACATGAAAGGGCTGCCCACGACGTGGGACGTTGGGACGAAGAAGAACGTCAAGTGGGTGGCCGCGCTCGGCTCTCAGACCTATGGCAACCCTACGGTCGCGGGCGGAAAAGTTTTCGTCGGCACTAACAACGAAGCCGCGCGCGATCCCAAACAGGGCGGAGACCGCGGCGTGGTGATGTGCTTCCGCGAATCGGACGGAGAATTTCTGTGGCAGATAACACATGAAAAACTCGGCGCAGGACGTGTCAACGACTGGCCGTATCAGGGCATCGCCTCTTCGCCTCTGATCGAAGGCGACAGGGTTTATTACGTTTCGAATCGCGCGGAGCTTGTCTGCGCCGACACCGAAGGATTTGCGGACGGCGAGAACGACGGGCCGTTCAAAGATGAAAAATTCACCGGAGCGAAGGACGGCGACATCGTGTGGAAGTTCGATATGATCGAAGAGGTCGGCGCGCATCCGCACAATCTGGCAAACTCTTCGCCTGTGACTTACGGCGATCTGATGTTCGTCAGCACTTCGAACGGTCAGGATGAAAGTCATGTCAATGTCCCGTCGCCGAAAGCCCCATCGATCATCGCCGTCAACAAGAAAACCGGAAAGCTCGTGTGGGAAGACAACCCCGTTGGAGACAGAATACTTCACGGCCAATGGGCATCGTGTTCTGTCGGCACAATCGAGGGGGTCGTGCAGGTGGTGATGGGACAGGGCGACGGATGGATTCGTGGTTATGAGGCGATGACAGGAAAACGGCTCTGGGAGTTCGATACAAACCCCAAGGATTCCGTATGGCCCAAGACGCGCAACGAATTGATCAGCACCGCCGTCATCTATGACAACAAAATTTATATCGCCAACGGTCAGGACCCTGAGCATGGCGAAGGCGTGGGCCATCTCTACTGCATCGATCCGACGAAGCGCGGCGATATCACGAAGACCGGACTCGTATGGCATTACGACAAGATACGCCGCAGCATCTCGACGCCCGCGATTTACGACGGCCTGATTTATTACCCCGACTTCAGCGGCTTCCTTCACTGCCTCGATGCGAAGACGGGGCAAGCCTACTGGGTTCACGATCTGTTCGCCGCCATCTGGGGATCGCCGCTTGCGGTTGACGGGAAAGTTTATCTCGGAGATGAAGACGGCGATGTGGTCGTCATGCAGACGGGCAAGGTAAAGAAAGTGCTTTCGGAAGTGAATATGGGAAGCTCGGTTTATTGCACTCCTGTGCCTGCCAACGGCGCGCTTTTCATAGTCAATCGCAATCAGCTTTATGCGATCTCGGAAAAACCGGCGACGAAGCCCAACAATCCTGACCGATAAAATAAAGTCTGGAGTCTGGAGTCGAGAGTCTGGAGTCGCGGCGACTCGGACTCCAGACTCTCAGACTCCAGACTCCAGACTACAATGAAAAGAACACTGCTTTTGATCCTTTGCTTCTCGGTCGCGGCTCAGGCGCAGAACTGGCCTTCATTTCGCGGGCCTCGCGCTTCAGGCATAGTCGATGGGACGAACCCGCCCGCTCAGTGGGACGCCGAAAAAGGGGTCAACATAAAATGGAAAACGCTGATTCCGGGTCTCGCTCATTCAAGCCCCGTCGTGTGGGGCAACAGGTTATTTGTCACGACGGCGGCGAGCGAAGAGAAGAACCCTTATCTTCGACACGGACTCTACGGCGACGGCGATGAGGCGCAGGATTTCAAGCTCAAACATCAGTGGAAAGTTTATTGCCTCGACAAGCGCACGGGAAAAATTCTCTGGGAAAAAGTTTCGCACGAAGGGCTTCCGAAACTCCGTCGCCATATCAAAGCGACTCACGCGAATTCGACTCCCGCGACTGATGGCAAGCATGTCGTCGCCTTCTTCGGATCTGAGGGTCTTTATTGCTACGACCTGGGCGGGCGGCTTTTGTGGAAACAGGATGTAGGCTTTCTCGACCTCGGAGCTTTCAACGTGCGCGAGTTGCAATGGGGCGCGGGCAGTTCGCCGATAATTTATAAAAACCTCGTCATCATTCAAAACGACGCGCGCAACGGTTCTTTCATCGCCGCTTTCGATGTCAACACGGGCAAGCAAGTCTGGCGCACTACGCGCGACGAGCTTCCTTCGTGGGGTACGCCTACGGTTTACGAAGGCAAGACTCGCACGGAACTGATAGCGAACGGGACGAATCTGATAGCCGGTTATGATCCCGCTACCGGAAAAGAATTGTGGCGGCTCAAGGGGAATTCGCTCATCACCTGCCCGACTCCTATCATCGCGCATGATCTGATATTCGTGACAAGCGGGTATCGCCCGATAAAACCTATCTACGCGATTCGCGCAGGCGCGACGGGAGACATCTCGCTCGAAGCGGGCAAGGAATCGAACGAGTTCATCGCGTGGAGCAAAATGAAAGGCGGCCCGTATCAACCGACTCCGCTCGTCTACGGAGATTACCTCTACACGAATTCCAACAACGGCGTGCTTGGATGTTACAACGCGCGGACGGGCGAGTTGATTTATGAGCAGCGGATTGCAGACCGCGGCGGATCATACAGCGCGTCGCCCGTCGCGGCGGACGGAAGGATTTATCTGACGAGCGAAGACGGCGATATCTTCGTCGTGCGAGCAGGCCCGAAATACGAGCTTCTGGCGTCGAACAGGATGGGCGAAGTGGTGATGGCCACGCCCGCCATCTCAGACGGCATGATATTCGTGCGCGGGCGCAATCACCTGTTCGCCATAGCCGAGAACAAATCAGGGAAGAAGTGAGCAGTGAGCGACGAAGTTGTCAGAACAGCATCGAAGTATTCAATGCAGACCTATCGATCAGACTTTGATCGAATAGCGTCGCTTTCGAAGCTATCGGATCGCTACCATCCTTACCACGATTTTCTACTCAAGCAAATCCCCTCGCGTTGCGAAAGATCGCTCGACATAGGTTGCGGCACAGGATCGTTCACACGCGCTCTGGCCGCGCGATCAAATCAGGTTCTCGCCCTCGACCTGTCGCCGAACATGATCGAAGCGGCCAGGGATCACTCCCGCGAGTTTTCTAATATAGATTTTCAAATCGCCGACGCGGTTGAAACAGAATTTCCCTCCCGTCATTTCGACTGCATCGTATCGATAGCGACTCTGCATCATCTGCCGATGGAGGAAATGATCGTGAAGATGAAAAACGCGCTTCGACCGGGAGGCGTTTTAATCATACTCGATCTTTTTCAGGCTGAGGGCTTGCGGGAAAAAATCGCAGGCGTGATGGCATTTCCGGCGAACATTTTTTTGAGGTTGATCAAAAGCGGTCGACTGAGACCTCCTCGCGAAGTGCGCGCGGCGTGGGCCGAACATGGACGACACGATTCTTACCCGACTCTTTCCCGCGTGCGCGAGATGTGCGCGGAACTCGTGCCGGGGGCTGAAGTGAGACGGCATCTGCTTTGGAGATACTCAATCGTCTGGGAGAAGGCCGACTGTTGAACACAAATATGCAATCATTCGATTTCGATCCACACACGAGAGTCATATTCGGCAAGGGCGCGATAAGCCGCCTCGGTGATGCGGCGCGCGAGTTGGGATTTCGCCGCGCGCTGCTCGTAGCCGACCACGGGCTAGTCGAGTCAGGCCACGTCGAAGAAGCCTCCACGCCGCTTCGCAAAGCGGGCATCGATGTCATCGCATTTCATGACTTCGACCCGAACCCTGACACCCGAATGATCGAACGCGGACGCGATTTCGCCGCGTCGCTCTCCATTGATTCGATCATCGGACTTGGCGGCGGCAGTTCGATGGACTGCGCGAAGGGGATAAATTTTCTCCTGACCAACGGCGGGCGAATGCAAGACTATCAGGGCTATGGCAAAACGACGCGAAAGATGCTTCCGATGATAGGCATTCCGACGACCGCCGGGACTGGAAGCGAAGCGCAAAGCTACGCGCTCATCTCCGACGCCGTAACACACGTGAAGATGGCGTGCGGCGACAGGCAAGCCGCTTTTCGGGTGGCCATACTCGACCCAATGCTAACCGTCTCGCAGCCGCACAGCGTCACCGCGATAGCGGGCTACGACGCGATAGCGCATGCGGTCGAAACATTCGTGACGACGAAGCGCAACCGGATTTCCGAAGTCTTTTCGCGCGAAGCATGGCGGTTGCTCGAATCGGCCTACGAGCGCGCGCTGGAAAATCCTGACGACATCGAAGCTCGCTCAGGCATGCAACTCGGAGCTTATTTCGCAGGCATGGCCATAGAGCATTCGATGCTCGGCGCGACGCACGCCTGCGCGAATCCGCTGACAGCGCATTACAACACGACTCACGGCATAGCCATCGCGCTGCTGCTCCCAACGGTCGTTCGTTGGAACGCCGATGCGGTCGGCTCGCGCTATGCGGAGTTGTTTTCACTGACGAAGGCAGGCGATGGTCAATCGAATGGCAACGGCGCGGACGCGCTCGCCCGCAGGCTTGAGCAACTCGCGCGAGCAGGCAATCTGCCCGCACGATTGAGCGACGCGGGCGTGCCTGAGGATGATCTCACCTCGCTTGCCGAAGAAGCTGCCGAGCAGTGGACAGGCCGCTTCAATCCCCGCCCGTTCGACCGGGCCGCTGCTTTGGAGGTTTATCAATGCGCATTCTGAAAAAGGCGAAAGTCAAAAGTAAAAAGTCAAAAGTCGGAAGACAAATCAGTTTGCGATCACTCTTGAGGTCTGCCGCGTTGTCTGCGTTGTTGCTGATACTTTTACCTTTTGCCTTTTGCCTTTTTACTTCCTCAGCGCAGACGCAGACCTACACACCGGCAGACTCGTGGCCGCAGTTTCGCGGCAATCCTCAACTCACGGGCATTTCGCTGTCGGGCATACCGCGCGACCTCAAACTGCTCTGGACTTACGCGGCGGGCGAATCGATTGAATCGAGCGCGGCGATTGTCGGCGGCATAGTTTATGTCGGCTCGGCTAAGGGAGAGTTGCTCGCCATTGATTTGCAGAGCGGGCAGGAAAAATGGAAGTACCAGACCAAAGGCCCTGTGGGCGAATCGTCGCCCTGTGTAGCGGGCGGGATTGTTTACATAGGCGATCTCGCGGGCTATGTTCACGCAGTCAACGCCGCAGACGGCAGCGCGGTGTGGACTTTCAAAACGAATGACGAAGTGAAGTCATCGCCCGTCGTCGTCGGCGACAACGTTCTCATAGGTTCTTATGACGAACATCTCTATTGCCTCAATGCGCGCAAAGGCGATCTTGTCTGGAAATTCAGAACCGAGGGGCAGGTTCATTGCACTGCGGGCATATCCGAAGGCACAGCCTTTATATCAGGGTGCGATGAACAGTTTCGCGCCATTCGCGTCTCGGACGGCAAAGAGGTATTCAGATTTCATTCCGGCGCATACACGGGAGCCTCGCCCGCAATAGTCGGACAGTCTGCTTACTACGGAACATTCAACAACGATGTGCTTGGCATAAACATCAAGACAGGTCGCCTCGTCTGGCGATACACACACCCGCAGCGGCAGTTTCCGTTTTATGCATCGGCGGGCGTCGTCGATGGTCGCGTGGTCGTGGGCGGGCGCGACAAGATGCTGCATTGCCTGAACGCAGCGACGGGGAAACGAATCTGGACATTCGCGACGCGCGCGCGCGTCGAGTCGTCGCCCGCGCTCGCCGATGGCCGCGTGTTCGCAGGCTCGAACGACGGACGTTTTTATGTGCTGGATTTTCAAACGGGCGCGAAGGTGTGGGAGTTCACCGCAGGCGCGCCCATCTCGGCCTCGCCCGCGATAGCCAACCGCCGTATAGTCGTTGGCGATCAGGACGGGCGATTATACTGCTTCGGATAATACTCGGTGATGGGTGAGGGGTGATGGGGGAGGTGACAGGCGGGGAATCTCCGGGTCTGTAACCTTCTGACTCCAGACTCCAGACCCCAGACTCCAGACTTTTTTAGGAGAAATCATGAGAGCTATCTGGAAGGGAACAGTTCTCGCTGAAAGCGGCGAGACTATCGTGGTCGAAGGAAATCATTACTTCCCGCCTGATTCGATCAATCGGGATTATTTTCGCGCGAGCGAAGCTCACACTACCTGCCCGTGGAAAGGACTGGCGAGCTATTACGATATAGTCGTCGGCGCGGATGAAAACCGCAGCGCGGCGTGGTATTACCCTGAGCCTAAGGAAGCGGCCAGTAACATCCGCGGCTATGTGGCATTCTGGAAAGGCGTCGTGGTAGAGTGAAGCCGCCTCCGCAGGACACACCAAAATACGGAGACTGTGAATGCGATTGAAAGAACCGCGCATTGCGCCTCTGGCTGAAGCGGACTGGACTGATGAAATTCGCGAGATTCTCGAACCGGCCAAGCAGCAGGGCCGGCTGCTCAATATCTTCACCACGCTTGCCAATCACCCGAAACTGTTTCGTCGCTGGATGACCTTCGGCGGTCAGTTGCTTTTCAAATCCAATCTCCCGCCGCGCGAGCGCGAGATGTTGATACTGAGAATTTCGTGGCTCACGCGAGGCGAGTACGAATGGTCGCATCACGTCCAGCTTGCCGAGCAGGCCGGGTTGAGAGATGAAGAGATCGCCCGAATCAAGGAAGGCCCGATGGCTCAGGGGTGGAACATCTTTGACGCCGTTTTGATCCGCGCCGTCGATGAACTGCACAGGAATAATTTTATCAGCGATCAGACCTGGGCGATTCTTTCGACCCGTTACGACAAGACTCAGTTGATCGATCTGCTGTTCACGGTCGGCCATTACCATCTGCTCGCCGGGGTGCTCAATTCGCTCGGCGTTCAACTGGATGAAGGAGTCGAAGGCTTCCCCGAATAGTTTTCAGTTTTCAGTTTTCAGTTGATGCGCTGGTCGCTGTTTTTCGATGAATCATCCATGTTGTTTCCATCTACACTCTGAAACGATGAAAAGCTGAGAACTGAAAACTGGAAACTGTTCGCAAAGGAGAAAAATCATGTCCGAGACACAAAAGATGATCATACCGCAGCAGGTTTTCAATCTGCCTCAGCCGCCCACCTTCGAAACTTTGGAAGAGGAACGTACACACAGGAAGCAAAGACTTGCCGCGGCGTTTCGACTGTTTTCGAAATTCGGATTCGATGAAGGCGTGGCCGGTCACATAACAGCCCGCGACCCTGAGCGGACGGATCATTTCTGGGTCAATCCTTTCGGCATGCACTTCAGCCAGATAAGAGTCTCGGATTTGATACTGGTCAACGACCTCGGCGAAGTCGTCGAAGGAAACCTTCCCGTCAATGTCGCCGCTTTTGCCATTCATTCATCCGTTCACAAAGCGCGGCCTGATGTCGTGGGCGCGGCTCACGCGCATTCGCTTTACGGCAAAACGTGGTCATCGCTTGGCCGCCTGCTCGATCCGCTCACGCAGGATGCCTGCGCGTTTTATGACGATCACGCTCTGTTCGACGATTTCACCGGAGTGGTTTACGATCAGTCGGAAGGCCGCAGGATCACGGACGATCTCGGACATAGAAAAGCGATCATACTTCGCAATCACGGATTGCTGACCGTAGGCCAGACCGTAGATGAAGCGGCGTGGTGGTTCATCACGATGGAGCGAAGCTGTCAGGCGCAACTGCTGGCCGAAGCCGCTGGCAATCCTAAAAGGATCGATCACGAAAACGCGCTTTTGACTCAACAGCAGGTAGGCAACAATCTCGCGGGCTGGTTCCAGTTCCAGCCCCTCTGGGCGAGGATAACCCGCGAGCAACCGGATTTGTTTGATTGATCATTTGTCCGTTGTCTCGACTCTTTGATTCAGTTGCGTGACTTCAGGAAGCGAACAACTGACAACGGAGAAAACTCATTCTTCAGCGAGAAACCGTTTCGTCTCGGTTAAAAACACTTCCAACTGATCGTGGTGAACCCAGTGGCCTGAGTTCGGCACTTTGACTACGCGGTGATTTTTTATCACCTTTGAGCGCGCGTCCATCTCAGGGTCTTGCGCCCAGCTTTCCATCCCCCAGAACAAAAGAGCCGGACAGGTGACCGAACTGAGAATCTGTTTCGAATCCTCGATGTTTTGTCCGTAAGGCGAGAAGGCCCGCGCATAATTATCGAATTTCCAGATCAGCGATCCGTCGGCATTCCAGTTCGTCCCGTGCAGGGTCAGGTGTCGCGCCACCTCGTCTGAAAGATGTTTGTTCGCTTCCTTCATTCGCGCGACCGCCGTTTCCAAGTTCGGGTAAGTGCGCGGGTCGCGCTGCTCCGTATTGCGGATGTTTTCGATCCACGTCCTCATCTTTTCGTCAGCGGGACGAAAGAACCTCGATGTGGGCGGCGGGCCGAGTCCTTCGATGGCGACGATCTTTTTCACCCTGTCAGGATAAATCCCCGCGTAGTGAAGAACGACCACGCCGCCGAGTGAATGGCCTATGAGATAAATCGGATAATCCTCGATGATGTCGATGAGCGCCGACAGGTCGAGTATATGCTCGGCCACGCTGTAGAGCGCGCCTTCGGCCCACGCGCTGTTGCCGTGTCCGCGCAAATCCATCGCGTAAACGTGATAGTCGTCTCTCAAGGCGCGAGCTACCCAGTCCCAGTTTCTCGCGTGATCCAGTCCGCCGTGAACCAGAACCATCGAGGGCTTGCGTTCCTGCCCCCAGTCCCAGAAATGCAGCTTCAGGCGATGCGAATAAAAGTAGTGCGAAACAGGCTCCAAGATCGATCCCCCTCTTTGAGTCTAGCGAGTCCTGAGGATCAGACATATCTCGGACTCTCAAGACTTTCAGGACTCTCAGGACTCGCTAGACTATCGAAGAATATGGCTGGCGCGCAAACCCGTCGGGGCGGGAAAAAAATGTAACCGTATTGCAACAGCTTTCGTTTTTGCCACTGGTCAGAGCATAGATCTGATTTATCATCCGAAACGAGAGACAAGGAGACACACCATAATGAAGAGGTTTCTACTGACGGGTATCGCCGTGATGCTGTCGCTGGGGTTCGCCGCAGCAGCAAACATGGCAGGAACGAACTTTGCCGGAACCTGGGCTTTGGACAAAGCCAAGAGCGAAGGACTGCCACCACAGATGGCAGATGTTCAACTCACCTGGATCATCACTCAGGATGACAAGATGATAAAGATCGAAGTCAAGCGAGTTCCCGAAGGCCAGATGGGGCCGGGGCAGCCGACCGTTTACAGCCTCGACGGCAGCGAGACCGTCTCAGACATCACAGGCCGGATGACGGGCAAAGCCAAACGAAAAGCGAAATGGCTCGATGGCGGAAAGATTCTTGAGCTCAACACCGTGTCCGACCTCGAAATGCAAGGTCAGGCTTTCCAGACCACATCGATGGATCATCTGGAATTGGCCGAGGGCGGAAAGGTTCTGAAGGTTCATCGCGTAGGCGAGACTCCGCGCGGCAAGACCGATATCAAATACGTTTTCAACAAGCAATGAGCCTGCATTGATTTTGCCGAGTCAGGCTCCACGGATCTCCTCCTCACGGCTACCCTGACACAAGCCTTTGCCGTGGAGCCTGTTGACTCCGGCTCAATCGCCTAAATATTTCTTCAGCCATTCGTGTACTTCTCTAAAGAAGAAACGGCTGTTTTCGGCTCGTTGAATCCAGTGATTTTCATCGGGGAAAACTATCAATCGGGAAGGAATCTGAAGCCGCTGAAGCACCGACCAGTTTTCAATCGTCTGGTTGAGCGGCACGCGGAAATCATTCTCTCCAATCGTCAGTAAAATGGGCGTGCGGAAATTCTTCGCAAACTTAATGGGGTTTTGTTCCTTCCACACTCGCCCCTCCTCCCAGTGCGGCCCGCCGCTGCCCGCCTCGCGATGATAAATCGTGTCACTCGTTCCCCACTGCGATTCCAGATTGATCAATCCCGCGTGACTGATGAGGCAGCGGTAACGAGTGGTCGTCGCCTGAAGCCAGTTGACGAGATGCCCGCCGTAGCTTGCGCCCGCAGCAGCAAGCCTCGCTGAATCGATGAATTTGAACTGGCGAAGGGCTTCATCGACCGAGTCGTTGATTTCGTTGGCGGGGCCTATGAACGGATCGCCCTGAATCGCCTGAGCGAATTTTTCGCCGTACCCCGTCGAGCCTGTGAAATCGGTCAGCAATACCACATAACCCGGACGCGCCAGAAGATGATAATTCCATCTGAGGAAAAACTGATCGCGCCACATCCCATGCGGCCCGCCGTGGATGAGCACGAGCAGCGGATACTTCTTCGTTTCGTCAAAAGCGGGAGGCAGCGCGATCATGTTATGAATCCGCTTGCCTGATTTCGCCGTCACCCAAAAATGACGAAGCGGCTGCCAGTCGATGCCAGCCGCCGCTGCGACGTTGAATTCCGTCAGATGCGTCTGCGTTTTGCTTGCAAGATCGAGGCGCACTATCTCCGCCGGATTTGTGACGCTTTCCCAGTTGGCAAAAATCAGAGTCGAAGATGCGCGATCAGCAATGGCGAGATTCGTATAAACGCCTCGCGTCATATCCATAACGAGCCGGACTTCGCCGCCGCTTGCCGCAAGCGAGTAGAGTTTTTCGTTGCCCGCATCTTCCGCCGTCAAATAAATCGTTTTGCTGTCGGGCGAGAAGGCCACACCTCCGACCGCGCGATCAAAGCCCGAAGTGATGACCAATGGAGCGCCTGTGGCGGGCCACGAAAACATCGCCAGTCGATTGAGGTTGTAAGGCTTCTGATTGTTCTCGGTGCGATAGGCATAAAACGCCTTGCCGTCGGGACGAAACATCGGGCGCGCGTAAGATGCCCCGTCGTTGGTCAGTCTCTCAGGCTCGCCGCCTTCAGAAGAGATTCGATAAAGATTGGTCGCGACATTCGCGTAAGCAGATTTATGACTGTCGGTGGTCGCGACAAACAAAATTGATTGACCGTCGGGCGACCAAACGGCATCAAGCTCATCCGCTGCGCTTGTGCCGCGTCCGCCGAAGCCGCGCTCCGAAACGAGTCTGGTTCCCGCGAGCAGGTCTTTCGCTTTCGCTCGCGCGTCTATCGATTGAACGAGCAGATGAGTTTGCGTATCGTCGAGCCAGTGATCCCAGTTTCTTATGGGGAAGCTGTCATAGACTCGCGCGCGGTATTTCTGAGCGCGACGCTCGGCAGCGATTTTTTTGTTGGCTTCATCATCCATCGCGCCGGGGAAGACTGTGCTCGAAAAAAGAATGGCTCCTCCATCGGGTCGCCATCGTGGGCTTCTCGCGCCGGTTGAAAGAGAAGTGAGCCGTTGAGCCTCGCCGCCTTCAGCAATGCTGAGAAGATAAATCTGTGTGGTCTCGTCACCCTCGCGACGGGCCGTGAAAGCGATCTGTCGCGAATCGGGACTCCACGCCACTCCGCCCTCTCCGCCGCGCGTCGCGGTGAGCCGTCGCGGTTTCGAGCTTCGGTCCGCGGGTACTATCCACAAATCCGAAGACTGCTCGCGCTCATCGTATGAAGGCTCGACGACGGAGAAGACGATCCATTTGCCGTCGGGACTCGGAACAGGCGCGCCTACTCGCTTCATCAGCCACATCGATTCGTGACTGATCGGCGCTTTGTCCTGAGCTATTACGCCAGTCGAGAAGGCAAGCGCGATGGTGATGAGAGAGGCGCAGAAAGTTTTCAATCGTTTCATGTGATTAACCTCAGCCTTGTGAGCGTGCGCGGCTCTCGCCGGACTTCAAATGTAGAGCCATAGCAGATCTCAAAGTCTTGACCCCGCAAGCAAGCGCGCGAGCCGCACTTACTCCCAATCACAGACTATTTCGCTCTTCGTTTCCCTATGCAGTAAAGATACTGAGCCGTGCGAATGAAAACCTGCCCTTCTGAAATGGCCGGAGAACTCAGGCAGTAATCATTCAGACTGTTTTCAGCCAATATCTCGAATTTCGGCCCCGCGCGCACAACCGTCGTCACGCCGTCCTCGTTCGTGATGTAAATCTTGCCGTCCGCAAGCACCGGAGATGAACTGTATGTTCCGGTTTTCACTCTCTGCTCGCCATATATCTTCTCGCCCGTTTTTGCGTCGAGGCACCACATCACGCCGTTGTCGCTGACCGTATAAAAATACTTGCCGTCGGTCACAGGCGTTGGAACATCAGGGCCGTTGTTGAAAGACCACGCGAGATGCGAAGTGGTCACATCTCCGCGCCCGCCCACCTTGATCGCCAGCAACGGACGGATGCGCGTCGGAGCATAGATCAATCCGTCGTAGACGATGGGAGAGGCGACTATGCGATAATTCGGCTGGTTATTGGGATTCAACCCATTCGCGCGCCAAAGCTCTTTGCCTGTTGCCGGATCGTGACCCGTCACGCAATCGCCGCCCGTGATGACTATTTCAGTCACGTTGCCATACTTGAGAAGCGCGGGCGTCGTGTATGAATCGGGAGATTCGCGAATCGCGCTCGTCGGCCTTTCCACGCGCCAGATGGTCTTGCCCGTCTTTTTATCGATTCTTAGCACATAAGATGGATCATCCGTCCTCATCCCGTGCAAGACCTGAACGAAGAGCGCGTCTTCCGTAAGCAGCGGCGAAGAGGCATAACCCCAGTTCAATCCGAATGCGCCATATTCTTTTTGAACATCGCGCGACCATAACTCCTTGCCCTTGAAGTCGAAGCCTTTGAGAATGCCTGTCCCGGTCATGATGAAAACCGATCTGCCGTCGGTCACGGGCGATGGGCTGGACATATTCTGCTTGCGCATCTTCACGTTGCCCCCGCCGAGGCGTTTCTTCCACAAAGCCACGCCTTCAAGTCTATCGATGCACCAGAGTTGAAGCTCATCGCCCTCGGCGACGTTCAAAAAGATGCGGTCTCCCCAGATTGCCGGAGTCGAGCCGCTCCAGCTTGGAAGAGTCAATTTCCAGGTGATGTTTTCTTCCACGCCCCATTTGACCGGGAGATTTTTCTCATTGCTCACGCCGTTGAGATTCGGCCCGCGCCATTGAGGCCAGTTGTCTGCAAACGCAGAAGTGATGGTGAGCGACATGACAGCGGCAAAGACAAGCACACGATTGCGCATGTTCGTTTCTCCTTTTTTGGAATGAGAGAAATACTAAAACAATCAGCGCGAAAGTAGAAGTCAGAAGCAGTGGGCAGTGGGCGGTGGGCAGTGGGCGGTGAGCAGTGGGCGGTGGGCGGTGGGCGGTGAAAAGATAGATCACACTGTCTCGTTCACCGTGATTTTTTCAGCACGCTATCCTGCTCTGACATCGCTTTCAGGCTCAACTGTGATCGTCAAAGGGGAAGATCAACTGCCCACCGCCCACTGCCCACTGCCCACTGCCCACCGCCCACCGCCCACTGCTCACCGCCCACTGCCCACTGCCTACGACAGGTCGAATGCCATCACATTTCTGCGGTCGCGGACATAGAGCTTCGTGCCTGCCAGCGTCGGCGCTGTCCACGAGAGATTTTGCAGCACAGAGGCTTTAGATAAAACTTTCAATCCTTCCGCCGTCGCGGTGGCAAGCGTCAGATTTCCATCTTCATCGAGGATGATGAATTTGCCGTCGGCGTAAACGAAAGAAGCTTTCGAAAAACTGCGATCCTGCCAGACTATCTTTCCCGTTTTCACTTCGACCGCGCTCAAAAACGCAGGCCCGAAATCGCCGCTCGATCCGTAGACAAGATCGCCGACGCGGATGATCGTGCCGTGATGCACGCGCAATCGACGATGGAACCACACTTCGGTCGCTGTGGTCTTCGCGCCCGCTCGCGTCAGCTTCAACACGCGGCTGCCGCCGTTGTAGGCCGAAGAGAAAAACAACAGATTGTCTTCGCCCCAGACGGGAGTGCTGATGTTGAGTCCCCATTCAGTCTCGTGAGTGTGACTCCACAGCAGGTCGCCGTTTGCCGGATCGACTCCGATGATCTGTTTGCCGAGGAATGCAACAAGCTGATCCTGCCCATCGACGTTGATGAGCAGATGCGAAGATGGCGAAGTCATGAAATCGTGTTTCTTCCAGACTATTCGCCCGTCTTTCTGATTGAAGGCGACGAGCGCCTGACCCGCTCCGCCTACGGTCACGATCACCGTGTTTTTGTAGGCTATCGGGCTGCACGAATAGCCGCGATCTTCCTTCGTGCCTTTAAGCTCATCCCAAAGCTCATGCGACCAGAGGACTTTGCCTGTGTTTTTGTTCAGGCAGAGAAACTTTCCCGTCGAGCCTGCGGTGAAAATCATATCGCCGACTATGAGCGGCGTTGCGTGCGGCCCTTTGCCGTATTCGTAATTCATGCCCTCGCTCGAAGTATCATAAGAATATTCCCAAAGGGTTTTTCCTGTGGCCGCGTCCATCGATATGACGACATCCTGCGCGCCCCGGTTGTGCATAGTGTAGAGCTTCGATCCCTCGACGAGAATCGTCGAATGCCCTTCTCCGAGTGGGCGACTCCACAACCTGCGCGGGCCTGACTGCGGCCATGAATTAGCGAGACCTTTTGAATCTGTCTTGAAGTTTCGTGTCGGGCCACCCCATTGCAACCAGTCGGTCGTGGCGCGCGCGGGCGGGGCGATGATGAGAAGAAACATCGCGCAGATCGCCATGTGCGCAAACGGAGCTTTGCCTGGTGAGAACGACTTCATGCAACACCTCTTTTTCGAAAGGATTATTTCTAATGACGGCGCTCGTTTGTCGTTTATTCCGAAAAACTTATTCGAGGCTCCATGCGGCTATCGTCGAAGCGTCCTTTATCAGCACGCTCGTTGATGTGATGACGGGATGCGCCCACGTCGCGCTCGTTGCCGCTTCATACTTTCTGATCATTTCGAGCTTGCCCGCCACGGCTTTGAAGACGATCAGTTCGGCATCCGTGTTGAGCGAGAACAACCACCCTCCCGCAGCGAGCATAGCGGCGTTTTCGCCCTGTCTGCCCTCGCTCGTCCAAAGGGTTTTTCCTGTCTCAGCGTCGAGGCAGAAATACTGCCCTTTGTTTTTGTGCGACAGCCCGAACAGGAAATTGCCGACCGCGACGGGCGAGTTCATGTACATCGGAACAGCATCGTTGCTCCACACTTTTTCCGTCGTCCACTCGTTGCCGCGCCGCACGAGCTTGACGGCGAACGTGCCTTTGTTGAGACCTGAAAGAATCAACGTGTTTTTATAGAGCAGCGGAGTTACAATGTTTTGCACATATTCAGTAATGAAGGGAATCCGCCAAAGCAACTGGCCAGTGGCTCGCGAGATGCCTACTATGTTCTCTTGAGTTTGAGTCACTATCTGACGGACTCCCTCTAACTCGACCGCTATCGGCGACGCATAGCCGGGCCCGTCTCCGTCCCATTGCCACATCATGTCGCCGGTCTTTGCGTCATATGCTCTGATCGCGCCTTTACCGTGACCGCCCGTCTGCACGATCACCGCTCCCTTGTCATAAAGCGGCGAAGCAGACGCGCCATAGTAAGGCGAGGTGAGTTTGTACTCGGAAGAAAAATCCTTGCGCCACAGCACGCGGCCCGTCGCGGCGTCGTAGCACGAAAGTATGCCGCTTATCCCTACTGTAAAAAGTTTGCCCTCGCCTATGGCGGGCGTAGCTTTCGGCCCTTTGCCGTGAGTGATTGCCGCCGGGTGCATCGTGTAGCTCACCGCGTAAGCGTCGCTCCAGACAGGCTTTCCCGTGTCGAGATCGAAGCACGAGGCTACCTCGCGTTCATCTTTTCGCGCGAACACATAAACTTTTTGGCTCATGTTTCCTCAGACTGCGGAGAATGCGAAGCGTTCTGGCCGCGTCAGCGGCCCCATGATTTTAGCCGTGTCTTTCAAGGCACGGAACCCCGACAGCAACACGTCTCAGCGTC
>Ga0187893_10002713_pt1 | contig 38104 bp, 40 predicted proteins | sample MA1701074metaG_FD_139574 | JGI IMG/M metagenome (GOLD analysis project Ga0187893, IMG submission 139574) | White microbial mat communities from a basaltic lava cave in the Kipuka Kanohina Cave System on the Island of Hawaii, USA - MA170107-4 metaG ... | reverse complement strand
CCGCGGATGATCTTTGACAAGACGGGCAATCTGGCAACCACGAAGCGGCATGATTACCTGCCGTTCGGCGAAGAGTTGTCTGCAGGTGTAGGTGGACGAACATCCGGGCTGGGATATACAGGCGACACCATCCGCCAGCAGTTCACCTCAAAGGAACGAGATAATGAAACCGGGCTTGATTATTTCTTAGCTAGGTACTATTCATCGACCCAGGGCCGATTCATCTCTCCAGATAAACCACTGGCTGATCAGTCACAAGCCAATCCCCAATCCTGGAATATCTACTCGTACGCGCGCAATAGCCCTTGTAACAATATTGACGCCAATGGACGCTGCTCGGCGCCGTCGGGCCTTAAGCCGGGCCAGGTCGGCATCTGTATCGAGGCCTTTATCGCGGCAAGAGTATTCAGGGGATTAGGATTGGGCGATAACCGGTCATTCTCTGGCGATGACGAGAAGTTAACCGCGAAGTTTAGAACCCATATTATTGTCTCGCAATCTCCAGATGATGCCCGTAAGGCGAACATATCCCAAAGGACCGAAGCTGGCATTAGTAGAATTCTAAGTCCTCCGACAGTCGCGCTAGGAGTGGCTGTCATTGGCATTCAGGGCACAGCGGAAACAACTCTAAACGGCGTGGAGTCCGGGCCTGACGGTACGAGTCAAACTACGACTCCGGTTGATCCTGATGGCGTCGCTAGGGTCAATGCTTCGACCACTGCTGAGAATGGATTTAGCGCAACCACTGGCGTTAATTTTGGCACTATCAGGACGTCAGTCAATCTCGAAGTAAACTTAACAAACAATCAAGTACAAGTCGACGCCGGGAGTCTGGCAACAGAATACCCATCTATGGCGATCTATAGCTATAGTCATGTAAACGGCAAAATCGTAACAACAGAAGTCTGGACGCAAAAAGAAGGTTCACCGGATGACATCAAAGAATCGATGAAGCCGATCCCAGATCAAACTCAAAGGAACCAGTGAATCAAAGATGAATATGAGAAACCGGTTCCCGACGGTACTGTTATCAGCGAGTTTCCTACTCGGCCTTCTGGGTGCCGCCTGTCCGTTCGGACAGTCAGATAGCTCTGACCTTCGGCCTCTTGGACCAACTATTAAGGCCGACTTCCTAATATATTTCAATAGAGACCTCTCTCAGGATGAAATCAATACTTTTACAAAGAGTATCCTCTCAAGGCCGCACCCGGAAGGCCGAGGTGACGATCTTGCACCTGGGGTTCGAACTCGCCTCCGAATTCGTGATGTCGAAGGGCATCCGGGTATTGCAATAACGTTTTTCGCCAATGCGACCGATAAACAGCGTCATGATCTGTTCAAGTCGATCAAGGCATCGCCACAGGTATATAAAGTCTTGGAAAACACCACACCTGATAGCGTTAAGACTCTCAAATGACAAGAATAGAGTCTGCGAATCCTCATGACTGTGATGGACCGGGAGCTTTTGATCAGGATCCGCAACGTTGGCGGGCAAGGCGAAAAGTTTGACAGAAAGACGATTTATAGAACAGACGAGAACGGCAACGAGGTACTAGACAGAAGGGGACGACGAATCGTTGAGCGCGTAATAGTGACTGCAGTGAGAACAAGCGATGAGGATACAGCCGCTTCTCTAGCTAAACAGCTTGGACTGACAGGGAAAGCTGCTGATAAATTTGCACAACGATTCGGAGACGGCAACAGCATCAGACTTTCGGAGCAAGGAGGCGATGTTGGAAGAGTATTCAGGGCTGTCGAGCAGGGTCTCAAAGAGCAAGCCAAGTTCGAAATTGAGCACCCAGACCGACAGAATCAGGGACCAGATTCAGCTGACTGTTCAGAGACAGCGTGTCGCATTGCTTTCCCGCAGCAGATGGTTGGCACGTTGACTTTATCTGTCCAGGAAGCCGATGCAACGATCGGCGCAGAAGGTGCAGCTACTTCGGTGCAGGAGAGCAATCTTCGTTTAGGAGATATCGTGCGCTGGGCTGACGCCCGAAACAATCCTAAGCACTTTGCCAGTTTCATCTTTCGAAATGATGATGGCCTCCCTGTCGTCTTTAGCAAGAGTGGAGTGCGCGGCCAGTATGAAACAGTTACTACCTCCGAGATTGGTACGAAGTATCCTGGTTACGGGACAATCAGAGGGATCAGTTCCGGGCAAACTGGTTACTATCATCCAAGGTAAGGTGAGGACAAGTACGATGACAGTTCTAATAATGCTGAGCGCGATCAGTACTGGGCTTGCGTTGCTAACAGGTGGCGTGGTGGCTCAAGGCACGTCGGGTCAAAGTTCCAAAGGACTCACGCTACGTGGCAAAATTGAGTCAGTGCAGGTGAAAGAAATCAATCACTCCTCAGCGCTGATTGATATAAAGCTGAAAATGGAACTCGTCAACATCGGAGTAAAACCAATAATCCTTTTGCAGAGAGAGCCGCTGTTCCCAGGTGGAGCTTTGGCTAGAAAGCCCGAAGACTTTGAACGGGGCAATCTGCTTGCGGCCGATGCGGGATGGCCGTCGAATGATATATCTGCGGAGTGGGCAACTTTGCGGTCGAAACTCGACAAGCCGAGTCCGCCCGCGGAGGAAACCCGCCTTCTCATGGCTGGCGAATCATGGCCTCTCGAAACATCAGTGAGACTGGTCGTGCCTACGGATCCAAGTAAATACACGTCAGCAAGGAAGAAAGAGAGTTTGGCCATCATTCAACAGCTTTCACCAGTATGGTTACGCGTTGTTTGCGAAGTCTGGCCGTGGAATGTAGAGCCGTTGACTGCTGATCGGAATCAGCTTAAGTTTGGCCACAAATTGCAAGAACAATGGAAGGATGTGGGTTTTTTATGGCTAGACGAAATCTACTCTGATCCGATCATGATGGATGTGAAGACGGCAAGTTATGAATCCCGTACACCGTAAAAAGCCTAGTTGCTATTGACGGAATGACTTCATTAACGGAACGCCGCTTATGGCAGCTGCCAAAAATGGCTATGCAGATGTCGTTAAACTTTTGATTGATAGAGGCGCTGACGTCTGTTTGAAAGCAGGGAGCATGGACAATTCAAAGAGAAATGGGTGGCACAGAAGTCGATGCTAATAATGAACTTTCTCGCAGCCCTGCTTATATTTGCGCCTGGTCAGGGATCGGATCAGTTCTCTGAGGTGCGAAAAAAGGAGTTCATCGAGTTGCTCAGAGTGCTGCCCACAAAGGGAGAGTTCTACACGGAAGAAGCAGTGGTTAAGGCTGGACCTTACTTGCCGGTTTTGCTTGCTCTCACCGAAAAAGACATCGAAAAGTATGACATCTATCCGTTCGCCGCCATAAGTCGGGGCCTATGTGATCGGCGCGAGCATCGGGCTTATGTGGTTCGCAGCTTTGCAAAAATCCGCCATCCCAAATTGAAACTTTTCTGGGGCGCAATGCTCTTCGATTCGAGCGCAGCATCTCCCGAGATCGAGCGATTCCTCCGAGCTGCGCTAGCGTCCCAGGAGGAAGCCAAATTGCTTTCAGAAATGTTGGGACCGCAGTTTAAATCCTTTCAGAAGCGACTCCTCTCGAACTAAGCTGGGTTAAGCGTTCAAGATTCCATCTTCAGGTGAACTCAAAACCTCATCTAGCATAGACCCGGGTGTTGTTTGATCCGTCAAGAAGTCGGAGGCCGTGATGTGCGCACAACTTCTTAAACTTACCAAACTCCCGGTTGTTTTATGCCTGGTGTTGCTGGTTTCCGGTAGCCTTCAAACCGTGAGCCAATCCCGTGCCCAGTTGTGGCAAATGTCTGGTCATCAATGCGCCAGACTAATCGAGAGGTGGAACCTATCTGTCGAGTATCAAAGGACACAACAATGGGACAAGATAGATGGCCCTGAAGAATTTTGTTAGATAAACTAGCGGCAGCCCAGCCATACAGGCGCCCGTTCATCTTCACGTTGCCGCTCAACCAGCGTTAAAAAATGAAAATTGTTGCCAGGTTCGGCTCTAAGGCTACCGCGTGCCACTAACTCGTTGCGCCTGAATCAACCGATTACCGGCGAGGCGAACTCCACCCGCGAATCAACAGGTGTGCGGACTTCGGTGCTGGGTTTTAGCGGACGGGCGACCAATACCGGACAGGGCGCCTGGCGAAGTACCCGATCGACATTCGACCCGAAAAGCGCGTGCATCCCAAAACCTGCCCCGTGCGCGCCAATACTGATCAAGTCGATGGCGTTCTTCTCGGCATAATTCAAAATTTCACGATATGGATACCCCTCGCTAATCGTGTGCTTGACCTCGCACCAGAGATGAGCCTCCGAAGGCACGGCGCTCTGGAGACGTCGCGCTGCATTATGATAAGCAGACTCGCTCCGCAGCGGATACCAGGCAATCTCTGGCTCGTTTACGGTATGCGGAGGCAGTACGTGCAAGAGATGCAGCTCAGCCTGGTACTCCTGAGCGAATGAAAGGGCATACTTCAGCGCCAGCTCCGAGTAATCTGAGAAATCGTAAGGCACCAACACTCGTCCGAGACTGATGCCATTACTTAAGGGTTGCACCCAATCGCGTTCATTCGCATGCGTGACCAGCACCGGACACGGCGCCGTGCGACATACGGATTCAGCGGTGGAACCCAAGAGGGCTGCTCGATGAGGCCGGCGGCGGGAGCGCATCACAATCAGGTCCGCGGAGTATTCGGAAGCTGTTCGGGCAATTGCTTCCCCCACGTCTTCGCCTGAGATCAACAATCCCAGCCAATCAAGCTCACCCAGAGCTTCCGGGCTCATGAATCTCAGCAGGGCACTCTTGAATAAATCCTTACGCTCTTCATTCACGGCACTCGGGACGGATCGTTCGTGAATGGCGGCAGCCCCGGCCACCCCGGCGGCAACCCCGCTTAATTCACCCGCCGCCGATCGATAGCAAACAATCAACCGTGAATCGTAGGCGCGGGTTAACGCCAGGGCATACCGCAGCGCCTCGTCCAGGTTCGTCGATAGATCTGTCGGGCAGAGAATGCGTTTTAAGTCGATCATTTCTTCAAAATCCTCCAGCCGGAATGTTCCTTTTATTCCATTTCTTTGATCAAGGGTTGGTTCGGATGGTTCCCATGAGCCCGTCCTGCTACAGAATAAATTCGTTAGTTGCGAGAATACTCAGAGTCACCTTCACGATGATTGCTTCCTTTACGATCGTTTCTTCTCACGACTTCGACCGAACAATGCGCGCGCGTCGCTACCGCTGACGAGACGCTGCCAAGAACAAAACGTTCGAAAAGATTGCTAAAGCCCACGGACCCCACAAAAATGCAATCAGCGCCCCATTCCTCCGCCGCGTCCACCAGCACGCGTTTGGGATTGCCATCACGGATTTCGCTTGTCACCTTCAACTTCGTCCCATGCAGAACCTCGACGCTGCGGCGCGCCACCTTTCTAAGCCATTGAAGATCTGCCTGATTGCTCTCTTCGACAGACTCACTTACCGGCGGGATAAGTCGTCCGACGAAGGTAGGGACTAGTGGATCGTTGGCGATGACGACTCGCACTTCGCTCGTTGGGGCCCAGGTTCTCGACGCGACTTCGCGCAAGGCGAGATCGCTGGCAGCCGAGCCATCAACGCCAACAATTATTCGCACCGGAGTATCCGGCTCCTCCAGCCGGCCTCGGGCCACTCGCACCGAGCAGCGCGCTTCAGTCAAAACCCTTTGTGACACACTCCCCAGGACAAACCGGCTAACCGCCGAGCGCCCGTGTGACCCGACCACAATCAGGTCGGGTTGCCACTGATCGGCTTTGAGCACCAATTCCCACGCGGGAGAACCGCATGACGCCTCCGCCACTATTTCCCAACCCGGAAAGTTTGCCCGCAGACGATCGACGGCGCGTTGAGCAAGCACCTGGGCCTTGTTCATGGCATTAGAGCCACGGGCAAACACGCGCTTCAAGTCGCCGGGAACGTGCACTTGTTCAGCCCGCTCGACAATCTCGGAGGTCGAGAGATCGGGCGGCGGTATCCAGCCTTCCGTCACAGAAAGGACAGAAGCTTTGACTTGCCCAGGGAGGCCCGCTCGATGCAAATCATCGAGGGCTGCATCGGCGCAGGAAGATCCATCGTAGCCGATCAGGATTTTCATTTTCTTGGTCATTAAGTTAGTCCTAATTAGATCGAACTTTCCGGGGCGCCTGATACATTGGCAAGGAGCATTCCTTTCCTAATTCTCAAATTTCAGCGGGAAGTGCGGGTCTAGGCGGCCGGTTTCTGTGGATGTTCACGCAAGTCGTGGGAAAGTTTTCGCAGGCGAACGATCTGAAATACAAAACCATTACCAATGCCTTTCGAAGGATCGCCAGCCGGGTCGAGTTGGAGGCCCGAAAATAATTCGTGACGCTCCGATTCGAGTGACACCCACAAGATTTCTGTTTGTCAGGTTAGTTTCGATCATAACGACTCAACCGTTTATGAAATAGAGCGCTTAGTAAGAAGTTGAATTCAGATCCAAATTTGATTGACAAAATATCGGTCACTCCCCCTACGAATGCGAAATCTGCCAATACTGTTCCTGGACTCGTTTGGCCCAGCTCCAAAAGCCGCCCTGTCGCACGCTCGCCGGCTCGTCGACCCAAATGTCTTTGTGCATGTAGATGCTGTCGCTGCCGTCTTCAATGATTAGTCTCATCTCATGAGAATACTGTGAGACGGGTTCACGTCCGGCAATCTCGGCCGCCAGGTTCGCTGCGGCAACTTCTCCCTGCCGAACGGCCATATGGCCCATCTTCGGGCCGCTAAAGGCCAGGCAGTCGCCGGCAGCGTACATTCGTTCGTGACCAGCGACGCGCATGGCGGAATCAACGTTGATGTACCCTTCGTCATTAGTAATTCCGCTATAAGAAGCTGCCGAAGACCCGCGGAAGGGCGGCACCAGCATCAGCAAGTTGTAATTGATGGCCTGCCCGTTGGTCGTCAGGGCGGCGCGAGATGTGATCGTCTCGATGGGAAAATCAAGCAGGAATTCAATGCGATGGGCATCAAGTGCCTTTCTTAACGCGAGCGCAACTTCAAAATCACCGAATGCTGAAGCAGGCGGGTCGGGGCTGACGATTGTTATTCTTACACGCTTGCGTTCGCCTCGCTCTTCCAGCAGGCGCGCCAATGCGAATGCAGTTTCATAGACTGGAACCGGCAGGCGTGCTCCGGGACATTCGCCAATGACCGCTCTTCCCTCTCTTAACGCTGTGACTGCCCGGCCAAACTTTAGGGCCTTCTCCACATCGAGCAGATGATGAGCGTGCTCGTATAAACCCTTAATTCGTTCGGTGGCCAGCCGGCGTCCCAGAGCGAAAACTAAATAATCGTACGGAAGTTTCCCTTCCACTTCCCCATGAGCAATTATTACCTTGCGTACAAACGGGTCGATGCGCGCTACTTCGGCTTCTATAAAGTTTACTCGCCGGCTGAGCATCGTTTGGCGCAGATCGAACGTAACGTCCTCGCGCACGCACTTGCCAAAGGCCAATCTGACCAATGCGGGATAAAAGACGAAACTACGGCTGCGGGATACCAGCGTGATCTGATGTTTGTTACTGAGCTCTTTGGCAAGACGTTCTGCCGCGACCACACCTCCGAAGCCCCCACCGACTACTAAAACCTTAGCCATGATTACCCCTTGTTGCGAGTTGGTGCTGCGTTGGCGGGGCTGTTCGTACTACGGCAACGAACGACCTCGACAGAGCACTTCGCATGTGAGACTACCGACTGTGAGACTGACCCGAGCAGAAAGCGTTCCCAGGCGCGGTAGCCATGCGAGCCGACCACGATCAAATCAGATCCCCAACTCTCCGCCTCGTCCAGAATCACTGCCCGGGGCGGTCCTGGGATAGACTTGCCAGTGACGACAACCGCATCATCCAAGTTCGATTTGAGTTCCTCAACACCGCGGTCGACGATCGCCTGAGCCTGCTGGCGCACCGCGCGATCCATTTCGTCAAGGTACCTTGGCGGTACCGCCCAAACCTCCGGCGTTGGCGGCAATGGCAGCTCAATAGCTGTTATCACCATGACTTCCGAGCCAGGGGGCCAGGGTCTGCCGGCGATCTCTCTAATGGCCTCATCGCTGCATGGCGAGCCATCGGTTGCCAATAAAATTTTCACGGCCCTCTCTTCTCAAATTGTTAAAAAGGTCAAGACGTTTAGTTTTGTTTATTGCAAAACACGTTCCTGCTGAGATTCGCGGATTAACAAGCTGCAACGCGCCCCTTCGAGCACTCTAGAGCGAGTTTTTCCGCAGTTATGGGAACTTTACCCACATCTATCGGCGGAAACTTTGCGAGTTTATTAGGGCAAATGGAAAGTGGCGCCCGGTACGTTCGTTGCTAATTCATTCAAATTTAATTAGCACTACACCTAAAATTTTACCCAGCCTTTTGAGGGTTGCTTCGAATCCAGGGGAACTAAGGAGAAGTTATGAAAGTCAAAGAAGTAATGACGGTGAACGCAAGGGCCTGCTCACTTACTGACAGTGTGGCTCACGCCGCCAGCCTGATGTGGCAAGCCGACTGCGGGATCATCCCGGTGGTGGCCGAGGGTGGAATGGTAGTCGGTTTAATTACCGACCGCGATATCTGCATGGCCGCGATGACTAAGGGACTAAACGAGTCTAACATTGTCGTCGCTGATGTAGTTTCCGGGAACGTATTCGCATGCCGGCCGGACGACGACATTCACACCGCGCTTAATATCATGCGTGAAAACAAAGTGCGGCGGCTTCCGGTGGTTACGAGTGAGGGGAATCTGCAAGGCATGCTGTCAATGAACGACATCGTGCTGAAAGCGGAAGAGGCGAGAGAGAAGAAAAAACCTGAGTTGTCTTTCACCGATGTGGTGCATACTTACAAGGCAATTTGCGAGCGGCGCCTCCCAAAGAAGCAGGCTCAGGCGGTGACGGCCGTCTGAGCCGGCCTAAGAGTTTCAATCTTGCATCCAGTTGAGGATTGTTTTTCATTGCACAAAGTGATTGGGACACTTCACTAGACCTCAACTTTCTGTACCACGCCGCTAAGAATATAATGAACCAGTATTTTTAGATTCCATGCTGTAATCTCTGAAACTCTAAACTCCTCTGAGAGGCAGGAGTCCATTTTCTGAAAGCTTCAAAAGAAAAAGTATTGATTGTTGACGACGATCAAGCCATTCGCTGGTCGCTGAGCGAAGCCCTGCGCATGTGGGGCTTTGATCCGCTGGAGACTGCTAAGGGCGCCGAGGCGTTAGCTCAGTTTAATGCCGAACAGCCAACCGTCGTATTGCTTGATATCATTCTGCCGGACATTTCGGGGCTCGACGTGTTGCGACAAATCAAGACGCTGCAGCCGGAAGCCGTTGTGATCATGATCACAGGTAATATCGAGCTTGAGAACACGGTTTCAGCGCTGCGCGGCGGCGCCTACGATTTCATCATAAAACCCATCAATTTAGAGGAACTGCGGGTCACGATCCGTAATGGAATCGAAGCGCGATATCTGCGCCGGGAAGTGGCAGAGGTACGAAAAGAAAAGGCCAGGGAATTCAGTTTCGATCAGATTGTTGGCGACTCTCCCGCGATGAAGAAAATGCTCGGGCTCGCCGCCAAGGTAGCCGAGAGTGAAGTGGCTTCCGTGCTTCTGCAAGGAGAGTCGGGTACCGGCAAGGACCTTGTGGCAAAGGCGATCCACTACGGATCGCGGCGCGCCGACGATCCTTTTATAGCGATAAACTGTGCCGCTCTCCCGGCGACACTGATCGAGTCAGAGTTATTCGGATATGAGAAAGGAGCATTTACTGACGCCAAGGCTCGCAAGAAAGGCCTGTTCGAACAGGCTGAAGGCGGCACGCTTTTGCTCGATGAGATTGGAGATCTCGAGCTGGCCTTGCAAGCAAAACTACTACGGGTGTTGGAAGAAGGAGCCTTTCGGCGGGTGGGCGGGTTGAAGGACATTCCTCTCGATGTGAGAGTGATTGCCGCATCGAATCGCGACTTGAGATCAGAGAGCGAGGCCAGCCGTTTTCGGCTCGACCTCTACTATCGGCTTTCGATTATTCAGATTGACATTCCGCCACTTCGTGATCGCGGTGACGACGTGTTGCTGCTGTCAAAACAATTTATTGATACCATTGGAGCCAAGCTGCGTCTGCGTAAGCAGATTACCGCCTTGTCGCCCGAGGTGGAAGCCGTGTTTCGCGGATATGACTGGCCCGGCAATGTTCGCGAGCTGCGTAACGTGATCGAGCGCTCGCTCATTCTCGAGGACAACGAAGTGGTTACGACCGAGTATTTGCCCGGGGGCCTTACCGGAGAAACTGGCCGGCAAATCGCAGCACCTTCCGGCGAGAGCGAAAATCTCGCAGCCCAGTTTCATCTTCCAGGCGCGGGGATTTCGCTCGAAGAAGTGGAACTCTCTTTTGTTCGCCAGGCGATCGAGCATAGTGGAGGTAATCAGACGCGCGCTGCCGAGCTGTTAGGAATTTCCCGCGACCAGCTAAGATATCGTCTTAAGAAGCTCCACGACGTGGAGGATGTCAGAGCGCATTCGAAATCAACCTAGTTAGGCATATGGAACCGATTACCGGAGCTTTGCCCTCCGTATCCCATCCTACGGAAGAGGCTCTACGGCGTTCGCTCAAGGAGCTCGCCGATATTAAGTTTGCGCTTGACGAGTCGGCCATCGTCGCCATTACCGACCAGCGCGGCGTCATCAACTACGTCAACGACAAATTCTGCGAAATCTCGAAATATTCGCGAGAGGAACTGCTCGGGCAGGATCACCGCATTATTAACTCGGCTTACCACCCGAAAGAGTTTATTCGGAACCTTTGGACAACCATCTCTCGGGGAAGGGTCTGGCGTGGCGAGATCAAGAATCGCGCTAAGGATGGCAGCTATTTACTGGGTTGACACGACCATCGTTCCTTTTCTTAACGCGGAAGGAAAGCCCTACCAGTACGTAGCGATTCGTTCTGACATAACGGAGCGCAAACGCGCAGAGCAGCAAATCCGTCAGCAGGCGGCGCTGTTAGATCAAGCGCAGGACGCGATCCTGGTTCGGGATCTTGATCAGACGATTTTGTTCTGGAACAAGGGAGCCGAGCACATTTACGGTTGGACTGCGAAGGAAGCTATCGGCAAGATCGCAGATGAGTTGCTGTTAGGGAAGGGGTCTTCCCATTTTGAAACCGCGAAAAAGGAGGTATTCGAAACGGGTGAGTGGAAGGGTGAGTTGTACCAGAGCCGGCGCGATGGCGCTGAGATTATTGTGGAAAGCCGCTGGACCTTGGTGCGGGATGAACGGGGAAATCCAACCTCTATTCTGGTAATTAATACCGACATTACCGAAAACAAGCGAATGGAATCGCAATTTCTTCGCGCTCAGAGAATGGAGTCGATCGGCACGCTGGCAGGCGGAATCGCGCACGATCTGAACAACATCCTTTCGCCAATTCTTATGGCAATCGACATTCTGCAGTTAAAGGCCCGCGACGAAGCGAGCCGAAACTGGCTTGAGGTTTTGCGCACCAATGCCGAACGCGGCAGCAATATGGTTCGGCAAGTGTTGTCGTTTGCCCGGGGAGTAGAAGGAGAGCGGGTGGCGGTGCAGCCGAAACACCTGATCAAGGAAATCGTCAAGATCCTGCGCGAGACCCTCCCAAAGACCGTGGAGATAAAGTATGAGATCCGAGACGCCTTGTGGGTGATCTCCGCGGATGCTACTCAGGTGCATCAAGTACTGATGAATCTCTGTGTCAACGCGCGCGACGCGATGCCGAACGGCGGCACGATCTCCATCATGGCTGAGAACGTAACAGTTGACGAGAACTATGCTCGGATGCATATCGAAGCCGAGTCGGGTCCATTTGTGGTGATCACCGTGGCTGATACAGGTGTCGGAATGTCTCCGGAAGTGCAGTCGAGGATTTTCGAGCCGTTCTTCACTACTAAAGAAATGAGCAAAGGAACGGGGCTGGGGCTTCCCACTGTGGAAACCATCGTCAAAAGCCACGGCGGCTTTATCAACTTCGATAGTGAACCTGGTAAGGGGACTCAATTTGCTTTGTACTTTCCTGCTCTCGGTTCCGATGATGCGGTTGAGGCCGGCACGGAGCAATCAGATCTTCCTTTGGGTGACGGTGAATTGATTTTGGTAGTTGACGATGAGCAGGCGATACGCGAAATCACCCGCAGCACCCTCGAGACATTTGGCTACCGCGTGCTGACCGCAAGTGATGGCACTGAAGCCGTAGCGATGTTCGCAGAGAAGAAAAACGAAATCGCAGTGGTACTGACTGACATGGTAATGCCTTTCATGGACGGCCCCGCTACCGTCCGAGCCTTACGAAAAATGGACCCTCGAGTGCAGATAATTGCCGCGAGCGGTCTACCGGCCGGACAACGCAGTGGAAAAAACTCGTTGGGCGGCATTGAGGTGTTTTTGAATAAACCCTACACCGCCGAGAAGCTCCTCAAAGTTTTAGCTGAGGTTTTGAAAGCCTCCTGATGCGGCTTTACTCTTCGCCGATCCCGGTAATCCGATCAATTCTTATTCGGAAGACAATCACCGGCGGCGGGCCACCGTCGTCGGCAATGGCTGACTCTACCGGCGTGAGCATTGGAAAGCGCTGCAGTAGCTGATTCAGAATCTCACTTCGCTCGTTGGGACTAACGATTTCCTCGTACGTCCCGAATGCCAGGACGCTGCGCCACTCAAAATCGCCGGCTACTTCGTCGACTTGTAAGCAGGCTTTGGGATTCTCTCGCAGAGCCGTGATTTTCAGTCCGGGAAGCGAGTGACTGTAAACGCAATTGTCCTCAAAGTAGTAGTTAATGGGAACGACGTAAGGTGCACCATTGACGATGCATCCGAGCCGGCCAACCCGCGCCCCTACGAGCAAGCTCCGAGATTCAATTTCATTAAGTCTAACGAACATCTTGTCAACCTATTTCCGGGGTGAAAAAAGATACCACCTCGATTTGGGTTTAATGACGGCGGTAACGCTTGAGGCAGCTTCTTCGAACGAATCCGGCATTCCCCGGTGGCCAGAGATCTGATCGATCTTGATTCTATAGAAAACCGGATTCAGGGCGTCTGGCGAGCTCCGATGCTCGACTGCTACGTAGGCCGGTTGCCACCACATCGCGCGCTTTTGCAGTAACTCGAGCGCGTACTCGCGATCTTTAATGCGGGCAGGCACGTCGCTCAACTCTTCATATCTTCCCAGAACCACGACACTCCGCCAATCAAGATGGGAGATTACTTCATCGACTTCAACACAAACAAGGGGATTCTGGCGCATCCACTCTATCTTCCGGCCTTCAGTTGAAAAGCAGTAGAGATGCTTGCCGTCGCAGGCAAAGTAGATTGGCACGACATAAGGTTGATTATCATGGGCGCAGCCAAGCCTGCCAAACTTCACCCGTTTAAGGAACTCATGACACTCATCAGGGGTCATTTCATGAACTATCATTTCCAGACTCCTTGGATAACGATTTCTTAATCAAACCGGCGACCGAGGGCTTCAGAGCCGGTTCACTGCTGTTGCGTTCCGGTGATCAGCCCTTAAGAAGCACGAGCGAGAGGGAATCTTGTCCGGTCTTTACTTTGACTGAATTTTAACATTTCTTTCGTAGGCTGCATGGCCATAGCTTGAGCAACCGATATGCCGAGCACTTCGCTAAAGATAGTTAGGGTCTGAAAAATGCCTTGAAATCTCGGATTGAGAAAGTTTTCTATTCCGTTGGGGAAAAGCCCACAGCGCGCGGCACTTTGCGGCACATCCTGTTCTGGTTAAATGACGGATCATAACCTTGAAGCATTTCTGCCTAAATCCGCGTCAAACTTGCCCTGAAAGGATGGGAATTTAGATGGAGCACGAACATTCGCCTGAGGCGATCAGGAAGCGGCTGGCCTCTGGTCCAAGACACAACTACTTGCGCGACTGGATCTACGGTGGGATCGATGGAGTGGTCACAACGTTTGCAGTCGTTAGCGGCGTAGCCGGCGCGCAGCTCTCTCCCTGGATCATTCTGGTGCTGGGTTTTGCGAACTTGCTGGCCGATGGCTTTTCGATGGCTGCCAGCAACTTCCTCGGCACAAAGGCCGAGCACGAAGACTGGCGCCGTCTGGAGGCCATTGAAAATCGTCACATCGACTTAGCGCCCGAAGGCGAGCGAGAAGAAGTCAGGCAGATTTTCAAGCTAAAGGGTTTCGATGGTGAGGATCTAGAATTAATGGTTCAACTCGTAACCGCCAATCGTAACCGCTGGATCCGTACTATGCTGACTGAAGAGTATGGCCTCCCTCCTGCCGTGCGCTCTCCCTGGATCGCGGCGCTCAGCACGTTTACTGCGTTCCTCATTTGTGGGCTGGTTCCGCTGTTGCCTTATTTGTCCGGATTTACCAACGCGTTAGCAGCGTCCATCGTCATGACTGGGATCGTGTTTTTCGCCATCGGGTCTGCCAAGAGCAAATGGTCCATGGTTTCATGGTGGCGTTCAGGAGTGACAACATTGCTGATTGGCGCAATTGCTGCTTCGCTGGCGTACTCTGCGGGGGTGGTTTTTAAAGGCCTGCTTGAGTGAGCATAAAAGTCTTCACATCAACAAGCACTTTCGGCATTTACTAATAGACAATCACCTTTGTTTGCAGCGGCACAAGTTCGCTGAATCGCTTCGCGGCGAACATTGGGATGCGAATGCAGCCATGGCTGTCCGGGTAGACCTTCACGGCCCAACTCCCATGGATGGCGATTCCCCTATGAATGTAATTCGGATAGTAAAGGAGGCCGAGCGAGCTAATGCGAGTTCCATGAATCTTCCTCAATACTTTGAATTGTCCCCGCGGAGTGTGCGCGCGATGAACCTGTCCATGATCCATGTAAAATTTGTCATTTCCGGTGCTAACGGGAAGGATATGTGTGACCGCATTACTCTCGTCTACCACAAAGAGAACCTGGCGGTGGAGATCTATCTCCACATGAAAGTAGCCGGTGTGTTGTGGAAGCGGCGCAACTGCCGTCCGAAGCGCTTCAAGTTCACTGGTGGTCAACTTGCCGGTTCGTTTGCGTCCCTCAACTTTCTGAAAAGCAACCAATGCATGGCGGGATGCAGAATCGAAGACTCCGTCGATAGGTCCAGTCCAATAACCCAGGGTTGAAAGACGTTGCTCTGCCTCGAGTATCTTTTCGCGGCTAACTGCTTGACCTATACGATGGCCCGCGGCCCAATTGGCCAGGGCCGCCCCCGAAGTAAAATGCACGAGCAAAACGTAGAGCAGTACCGGGGGGCAGAACCATCGAGTTCGTCTAGTCATCTCTCGTCAATAAAGTCCTTGAATGGTGTTGCGAGTTCCTCAATTCATCGCGCTCCGGCGGCTTCGCTAACTCAAGTGCAAAAGAGTTGTGGTTCCATCGGCGGCTTTGATCTGCACCGCCGTGTAAACACCAACGTCTGTCAACTGAAGGTTTACCTGCGTGGGGGCATTGATGATATGTGTTATATGACCACTCGGTTTCCCCCCCATCATGATCTCGATCTTGTCGCTTTGGTCAGCAACTTCCGCGGTCACGCCTGCCAGCAACATGTGGCGTTGCTCAATCTGGTCACCGATATCCGGGCTAAGCACTTCCAGCGTCACTTCCCACCCTTCCTGCTTGCGGCTTAGATTGTCGAAAAAACTAATCCACTCTTCTCTTGGTATTTCTCTGGTTTTCATGTCTTGAAGATTCCTCATATATGCAAAGATAAAATCAGGGATTAAGAAAGCGTGTCCGGCTCGATCACTTCAAGCGAAAACTGCCGGCAATGACATCCATCTCTTTACGGAGTCCGGAGAGTTTGTCGCTGGCAACCGTGAAATGGAGTACGTAGAACAGACGGCTGTTTGCCTGAAGGTAGTAAATGCGACCGTCCATTGCTCGTCCCTGGTTTACGTACTCGTAAGCAAAAGCGGTCGAACTTAGCCGTCCCTCCAGTTTGGCGCCATCTCCGTTGCTGCACACTACGTAGCCAGGCAGGGACTGCAACTCCCACCTTTCGTCATGATGAAATAAGGACTCAGGACTTGTGCCCGCAGTTACCACCCGCTTACGCAGGCGCAGGTATCCATCTTTGTAATCGTCGCCGTAGACAAACTCGATGTGGCTGTGCAGGTCAAAGCGCGAGACCGGTCGCCATCGCGGCGAGGGAAGCTCAAGAACATAATCGATATCATCCCGAGTGAATGTGACCGTTTGACCCTGCGCGGTGAAAGTCATGAGTAGCAAAATGATGAAAACGAACATTTTTGGGTGGTGCATTGGACAATTCCTCCTAATCTTGCGTCGTGATGTTTTTTTGGGTTCGCCAGCCCGCAAAAAATACCCGAGAAGCCATGACACCTATTCGAAAGCGCTGCTCGACGATCGTTGCAGAAAAGGCAACCGGTTGGGCTTCAACGGGAGCGCTAAGGCCCGAATCGCTGAACTACTTGGAGATAGTGCAGTACAGGATTTGAGCTGAATATTGTTTACGACATCGATGACACCGGCAGCACGATATGCCGCATGCTCAGCGGCCATCCTGCTCGCATCGTCGTGAAGGCTGCCGCAAAGTGTGATGACCCCATCTTGAGCCTGGACGCAGATTTCCGACGGGCCTAACTTTTCCTCCGACGTGAGCGCCCTTAACACCCACTGCTCGATCTCGCTGTCTCTCATCTTCACTGCCATGACTGACCTCCCCTCCTTGCGATTGGCCGGATTGCTTTCCTAAGCGGCTTGGACCCACATTTGTGATAGCGAGGACTGTTGGACTTTCGCGAAATCAGAGCGCCGCTTGTCGAAAAGCAAGCGTCTGACAATCAACACAAGCCGCTTTCGTGTGACCTAATTACGCTTATCCGTTATCAGTGCAACGAATATGCCGTCCTTGTTTTAGTGAAGATCTTCGAGATTCACAGCTTTGGTCGGTGATCTATGAGGAAAGTTTCGCAATTTGGTGCGAGGAAACTCGCTAACAAGTTGTACGAGTGGGACCGCCGGCGCCGCAACCATTTGGGGCTTAAGCAGGCTTCTTTGAAAGGGCCCACGATAGGCGGCTGAAACCTTCGGCCAATCCCCAAGTCAACAGGACGGCCGACCCCATCACCACCAGCCCCACGCGGTCGAGCGCTGTCAGCCCCAGCAACTGACGCAGGCCGGGCACGAAAACGGTGAGGAATTGCAACCCGATACTCAATGCCACCGCCAGGTGCAGCGTCAAATTGAAATCAGGCGAGATGTTCGTGCGCCGCGAAGGGTAGACGAACACGAGTTGCCCAATCGCCATGTAGAGAAAGAGCAGAGTGCGCGTGGCTTCGAGGCTGTATCCGTAGCGCGGCAGTACAACTAGAAGCACACCGCCGATGAGCGCCTTGGCAATGCCGACTTCCAGGATGAAGCGCAGCGAGGGCGAATCGAGCAGGGGAGTATGAGCGGCGCGCGGCCTTTGTCGCATCACGCCGGGGTTCCGGTCCAGGGCCAATGCCAGAGCGGGCGGCCCGTCGGTAATAATGTTGAGCCACAATAGTTGCACGGCGGTCAACGGGAGCAGCAGCGCTCCCTGCATGTCGCGCAGGCTCAACAAAAATGCCCCAAAGGCGCCCAGGACGACGATCAAAACCTCTGCCATGTTGGTCGAGAAAAGAAAGCGGATGAATTTTTGGATGTTCTCATAAATTGAGCGTCCCTCTTCGATGGCGGCGACGATGGTGGCAAAGTTGTCGTCCAACAGCACGAGGTCTGCCACCTCGCGCGAGACATCGCTGCCGCGCTCGCCCATCGCCACGCCCACGTCTGAGCGCTTGAGTGCCGGGGCGTCGTTCACCCCGTCACCGGTCACCGCCACGACTTCGCCGCTCTCTCTGAGCGCCTCGACCAGGCGGAGCTTATGTTCCGGGGCGACACGGGCGAAGATGTTGGTCTCCTTCACTGCGTCACGAAGCGCGGGCGAGGACAGGCTTTCGATGTCCAACCCCGTCAGGACGCGACTCGACGGAATGCCCACTTCATGAGCGACGGCAACCGCAGTGGCCGGGTGATCCCCGGTAATCATGACTACGCGAATGCCGGCCTCCAGAGACAAGCGAATGGCTTCGGGAACTTCCGGGCGCGGCGGGTCCCACAACAGTGCCAGCCCGAGGAAATTCAGTTCGTCGTCACCCTCGCCTGCGCGCCAGCCGAGTGCCAGCACGCGATAGCCTTCGCTGGCGTAAGCCTCGGCTTTCTCTGACCAGTTCTGTTTCCCGGCATCCGACATTTGACTGCGATTCAAAACCACTTCCGGCGCGCCCTTGAGAAAGCTGACCAGTTCTCCGTTTTCGGCGACCGTCACCCGCATGTATTTGTAAGAGCTGTCGAACGGCTGGCTGCTGTGGCGGGGATGGTCGTGGTTAAGTTTGGATGGCTCGGCGCCCTGCTCGCGCGCGTAATTCAAGAGGGCCAGCTCGAGCGGATCGCCGGCCTCGGTGTCGACCTCTGCGTCATTGGCAAGCACCATCGCGCGCAGGGCGCGCCCGCTGTCGGGACTGTCAACGTCCCTCACGTGCATGCGGTTTTCCGTCAGCGTGCCCGTCTTGTCGGTAGCGATCACTGTGACCGACCCCAACGCTTCGACCGCGCTCAGGCGCCGCACGACCGCCTTTCTTTTGGCCATCCGTTCTACCCCGAGCGCCAGCGTCAGCGTCAGCACCGCCGGCAGTCCTTCCGGGATCGCTGCGACGGCGAGCGCCACCGCAAAGAGCAGGACGTGACCCAGCCGCTCGTAGCCTTCGACGAGAAGACCGCCGATGGCGATCAACATCGCCAGAACAAGAATCACCCGCGCAATCTGGCCGCCGAACACCTCCAGGCGCCGCTCAAGCGGTGTCTTCTCGATTTTGACTTCGCCGAGCATTGCCGCGAGCTTCCCCATCGCGCTTTTCGTCCCCGTGCGGCTCGCCTCCAGGTAGCCCTTACCGCGAACCATCAGCGTGCCGCTGAACACTTCGCCGCCCAGTTCCTTGTCAACGGGGAGAGATTCTCCGGTCAGAACGGATTCGTCCACCATTACGCCCTGGGCCTCGATCAATCTCCCATCAACGGGAATCCGGTCGCCCTGCTCGACGCGCGCCACATCCCCGGGCACCAGTTCGAAGCCGGGCAGGTGCTGGAGCCGCCCGTCGCGCAGAACCCATACGAGAGGAGCGACCATCTCTTTCAGGTGCGCCAGCGCGGCTTCCGCCTTGCTCTCCTGATAGACGCCGAGTCCGGCGTTAAGCAAAAGAATGAATGCGATCGCCACGGACTCGAACGGCACTCCGCGCCCGCCTTCAAAAACCCAAACGGCGATGTCTACTACGAGTGCGAACAGCAGGATGTAGATCAGCGGGCTTTGAAACTGGTGCAGGAAGCGCTGCCAGATCGTCCGCGGCTTCTTCTCAGGCAGCGCATTAGGCCCATACTGCCGCAGACGTTCGCGCGCCTCGGCGCTCGAAAGGCCTTGATGCCTTATCTCATTTCTGCTCAAGTCCACTTGAATTTTCATCTCCGCCGCATCCAATCACATTTCCGCCAACATTCGCTCTTCAAGTTGACAAGCTGCCTCCTCAACCTCGGCAGATAATCCGACTCCCGCCGCCAAATTCTTGGCTTCGATGCCGTACACCACAAGGCGGGGCGGTAACTCTCCAAGCGCCCGCGTCAATTCAATCGCTTCGGCGAGACTAAAGGCGTGGGTCGAACAGTGAAAAAAAATTTTCGGCAGCTTTTGCGAGTGCGCCTCGAAGCAATGAATCGTTCCCGGCGCTGCGCCGGACATCACCGCGTCGATGACGACAACCGAAACAGCGCCGCGCCACGCCTCGATCAAGGACGCGCCTTCACCGCTTTGCTCAATCACTTTGGCGGTAGCTTTGAGTCGTCGCCGCAGCCGGCGGGCGATGGTTAACCCGACGGCGTCATCGCTGCGGTAATCGTTGCCGATGCCGATGATGAGGGTTTTTTCTTTCTTGGGTGACGGAAGCAAATCTATTCAATCCCGCTCGATGTCCAACCGTAGAAAATGTGTTGCGCAAGAGATGCACGGATCGTAGTTGCGGACGGCCTGCTCACACCGCCACGTCAGCTCTGTTTCCGGTAAATCAATCTGCTGCGGGACGAGTTGCCATAAATCATTCTCGATGGTTTTCTGATTCTGGGAAGTTGGCGGAATAATCCGAGCGTCGATTATTAAGCCTCGTTCATCAACGCGGTAGCAATGGTAGAGCGTGCCCCGCGGTGCTTCGGTGCAGGCATATCCCGTGGCTGCCTTCGGCTCGATTTTCACGGCCGGCTGCTCCGGCGGTTCATAATTGTTGATGATTCGCAGCGCCTCATCGAAAGCGTAAAGCACCTCGACGCTGCGAACGATGATGCTCTGAAAAGGATTGCGGCAAACCTCGCTCAGTCCCGCTTCCCGCGCCGCCTCTTGCGCGAGCGGCGAGAGCTTATCAAAGTTTATGGAGTAGCGGGCCGCGGGGCCAACCAAATATGCTCCGCGGCCTTTCAGTACACAGTGCAAGGCGTTGGAATGGCTGACGTGCTCCTCTGCGAAATTTTCATCGAATGCCCGCGCGGAGATGTCCAATCCTTTATTAGAAACGAGGCGCCCTTCGTTGAAGGGATATTCTTCCGGGTGCCTGAGCGCGACGAATTCATAGTCCTGCTCGAATTCCGGGAAGGGCAGAGTGGAGACCCAGCGAAGGTTTTCCAGCGCCTCGTCGCGCGCTCTCTTAATTCGTTCTCGGATCTCGACGAACTGATTTTTTGCCGGAACCTTGTAAAAGCCCCCCACGCGCACGTTGATTGGGTGAACTTCGCGGCCGCCAATGAGCGACATGATCTCGTTGCCGGTCTTTTTCAGACGCAGCCCCCGTTGGACGACTTCCGGATGATCCTTTGCCATCCGAATGGCATCTTCGTAGCCGAGAAAATCCGGAGCGTGCAGCATCAGAATGTGCAGCGAGTGACTCGCGACCCACTCGCCGCAGTAGACTAAACGCCGCAAGGCGCGCAACTGACCGTCTACCTTCACGCCAAACGCGTCTTCCAGCGCGTGCACTGCGCTCATTTGATAAGCGATGGGGCAGATGCCGCAGATGCGCGCCGTGATGTCGGGCACTTCGGCGAATCCACGCCCGCGCAGGAAAGCCTCGAAGAAACGCGGCGGCTCGAATATTTTCAGCTTTACGTCCGCTACCTGCCCGTCCTTGATATGAACATAGAGCGCGCCTTCGCCTTCGACCCGCGCGAGATAATCAACTTTAATGGTTCTGCTATTAATCATTGTCTCGATCGTGCGGCGAACCCGTTCCGTGAAGTCGATCGGGATCAAATCCGCGAAACGGGTGCGGGTAAGCATTGAAGCTGTGAATGGCGCGATCCAATTCGTCAGGGTTCATTCCCAGGGCCACCATGCCGCGTCCGAGGGAATAAAGGTTGGGAGTCTCTTTCGGGCCGAAGCAACCGTAGCAGCCGCGGTCGTAGGCAGGGCAGATCGCGCCGCATCCTGCATGTGTGACCGGCCCCAAACACGGCGTGCCATGAGCGACCATCACGCAGACCGTACCGCGTTGCTTGCACTCGACGCAGACGCTGTGGGCGGGAGTGTTCGGCTTGCGCCCGCCGAGAAAGGCACTGATTACTTCGAGCAGTTGCTGTTTATTGATCGGGCAGCCGCGTAATTCAAAATCAACGCGCACGTGGTCCGCGATGGGTGTGGATTTTTCGAGCGTGCTGATATAGGCGGGCGTCGCGTAAACGATCTGAATAAAGTCTTGCACGTCCCTGAAGTTCCTGAGCGCCTGGATGCCGCCGGCAGTGGCGCATGCGCCAATGGTGACCAGATGCTTTGATTGCCTCCGCACTTCGCGAATGCGCTCGGCATCATGCGGCGTCGTAATTGAACCCTCAACCAGCGACAGGTCGTAAGGTCCCTTCACCGTCGCTCGCGAGGCTTCGAGGAAATAAGCGATCTCCAGTTCCCCCGCCACCGCGAGCAACTCGTCCTCGCAGGCCAGCAGACTCAACTGGCAGCCATCGCACGAGGCGAACTTCCAGACGGCGAGCTTCGGTTTACGGCGGCGGCTCATCTCAAATCTCTCGCTTTCCGAACCAATGTTCAATGCGGTCGTAGCGCAGGACCGGGCCGTCTTTGCAAATAAAAGTGGGTCCAAACTGGCAGCGTCCGCAGAAACCGACGGCGCATTTCATGTTGCGCTCCATCGAGAGAAAAATGTCCGCGGCTGCAACGCCGCACTTCTGAAGCTCCCTGATCGTGAAACGCATCATCACTTCCGGGCCGCAGACCATCGCCGTCGCCCGCGAGGGATCGAAGCGTGCTTGACTCACGAGCGTCGTCACGACGCCAACGTTGCCTTGCCAATCGCTCGCAGCCGCGTCCACTGTTACTTCAACCTTCATGTCAAATCGCCCGCGCCATTGTTCGATCTCGCGCCGGTAAAGCAAATCCTCGGGGCCGCGCGCGCCGTAAAGCAAGACGACTTTTCCGTATTTCTCCCGGTGGGCAACGATGTGGTAAATCACGGGGCGTAAAGGCGCGAGGCCGAGGCCCCCGGCGACGACTACCAGGTCGCGCCCTTCGGCTTCCTGCACGCGCCAGTGGTTGCCGAACGGGCCGCGCACCCCCAACATCTCTCCCTCTTTTAGTTGACACATCGCATCCGTCACGGCTCCGACCGCACGGATCGTATGAACCAGTCTTTTCGTCAGCGCCGGGTCGCCGCTCGATGAGATTGGCACTTCCCCCACGCCAAAGACATAGAGCATATTGAACTGCCCCGGGGCAGGGGTTGGCGCGCCCTCGCCATCGGCAGGTTCGAGCAGCAAGGTAAACGTATCGCGTAGCTCCCGCTGCTTACTTCGCACGCGATACGTGCGCGGCAACATCGGGTTCAGGATCGCTTCGGTCATCAAATGCCTTTCAAGTCGCTGCCGCCATACATATCTGTCATTTGCAGCCTCGTCGCCTGAAGCCGCCCGATCATGACGTGTGCGACGCGCTTCAATATTTCATATCCGAAGTCGTGATCTTCCTCGATCTTTTCACGCAGCCACGCTGCGTCAATCGTGAACATCACTGTGGGTTCGATGGCGCGCGCGTCAAAGTGCCAGTGAAACGGGTGAAAGAGCCAGGACAGGCCAAGCGCGTCCCCGGCGCCGATGGTCTGGAAGACAATTGCGCCGCGCTCCGCCGCGGACACTTCGAGCGACACCTTGCCAGAGCGAATGATATAGAACAGGCGCGCATCTTCGCCTTCACGAAAAATGAACTCGTTGGCGTTAAAGCTGCGTTCGCCGGCTCGCCCGGAAAGCAGGCGGACATGGCGCGCCTCCATGCCCTGACAAAATCCCGTCTCGGCCAACCTGCGCTCGAACTCTTCCATTCGTTACTCTCCTTCGTTCACCTCGCTCTCGCGAATGGCGCGAGCCTCTTCCGTGATGTCTATCCCGACGGGACACCAGGTGATACAGCGGCCGCAGCCGACGCACCCCGAAGTGCCAAACTGATCTATCCACGTCGCCAGCTTGTGCGTCATCCACTGACGGTAGCGCGACTGCACGGTTGAGCGGACGCTGCCGCCATGAATGTAGGAGAAATCGAGATTGAAACACGAATCCCATTTGCGCCAGCGTTCCGTGTGGTCGCCGGTTAAATCGGTCGTATCTTCTACCGTCGTGCAGAAGCAGGTCGGGCAGACCATGGTGCAATTGGCGCAGGTCAGGCAGCGCCGCGCTACGTCGTCCCAACGCGGGTGCTCGTAATTGCGGTAGAGCAATCCCTTAATGTCGGAAGTGTCCAGATAACGACCCATCTGCGCGGCGGTATTTTCCACGACGCGCTCGGCCTGATCGATCTCTTCCTGGCCGGCCACCCTATGCGAGACCTCTTGAAGGATTTCCTTGCCGCGCTCCGTTCCGGCCTCTGCAACAAAGTAATGGCGGTCTTCCTCGATAACTTCGGTAAGCGACAGATCGAAACCGAATGTCGCCTTCGGACCCGTCTTCATCGAGACACAAAAGCAGGTGCCGCCGGCCTGACCGCAATTAAGCGCGACAATAAAAACATCGCGCCGGCGGGTTTGGTAGGTAGGATCGACAAGTTGACCCTCGAGAAACACTTTGTCCTGAACCGCGATCGCGTGCAGTTCGCAGGAGCGGACGCCGATAAAAGCGAACTTCGCCGCTGGCTCTTCTTCCGGGATAACTTGAAAGCCATCAACGTCGCGTTTTGCCCGCCACAGGCGCAGCACGGGCGGCTGCAAAAACTTCTTCCACGAATGTGGCCCGACCGCGTAACCGAAAAGAGCCGCATCCGCGCGCTTCTTCAGACGATACTTTCCGCCGTCCTGCTCATCCGTCCAGCCGATGGGAAGATCGTCAACTGTCTTCACATCGTCGTAGATGATTGCCCCGTCCCGCAGCACTGGGCCGACCACGCGGTAACCCTTAAGGGCGAGCGCCTCGATGAGCTGTTGGAAGTGACGGCGCTCGATAAATACTCCCTGATGCTGAGAACCTGGTTTGGTCATGCTTCCTCCACCCAAATTAAATCAAACCGCCCGCCGAACATTTTGATTTCCGCGTTCAATCCTTTTTCCGTTGTCCTCCCTCAGACGATGATTCCTGTTGGCCGGATAACCGCACGTCGAAGACCGGCGTTTCCACAAGTTGGACAGTCATGGATGCAATGCTGACGCGGCCATTAGTCTGATCAAAGCCTTCCAGAATCCGGGTAAAAAGTTGATCTTTGGTTGTTCGCCGCCGTTTAAAGTTCACGACGTAGCGAACTGTATATTCCAGCCAGTTGTCATTTGCGGTTAGCGTGACGGCGGGCGCGACCAGGGCATCCTCAACCAGATAAATGCTGGTCATCACCTTCCATGCTTCGGTTGCCTTTTCCGCATATTCTCCTACGACTTCCTGCGCCGCGCGCTCAAGTATCTCACGCGCCAGTTGGCGATCGCTTCCGTGCTTAACGGGGACGACGATTTCGTCCCAAAGAAACGGAAAGTCGCCCGAGTAGTTAAAAACCGGCTCCTTAAAAACAAAGCTGTTGGCAATGCGCACTACCCGCCCACTATAAAGATCGCCTTTTACCCACTCGCCAATCTCCATCAACGTAGTGCGCAGCAAACCGATGTCGATAACGTCTCCTTTGATTCCTCCCAGTTGCACTCGATCGCCGCTCTTGTAGAAACCGGCAAACGAAATAGCGAACCATCCTGCGAAGCTGGCGATCACTTCCTGGAGAGCGAACGCGATGCCAGCCCCGGCCACCCCGAAGGCTACGGTCAATCCGCCCAGCCGATTGCTGTAAACAGTTGCAGCGACAAAGACGATAGCCACATATCCGAGAAATGTGATGAACTTGCGCGACCGGTAGCGAATCTCCGAGTCACGGACAAACCGCGACAACGAGCGATTTACCAGCCTGACAGCCGTTACCACGACCAAAACACCGATGATCAAGGCCACGAGCTTCCCGATCACCGGATCGAACAGCCAGCGCTCGATAAATTGAGTCATATTTGCGGTAACAGGTCAGGTGATCTAACGCCTAATTTCTTTCTGCCGCCTAAAACCTCGCCGGTTCGAGTGGACAATGCGCGTGCCTAACTGCCATTGCGGTTACTGGCCTTGTCTTGCGGTTGTGTGGGCGGCACAAGCAATTCAAAGGGAGTCTCCCGGCGTTATCTTGCGAGGTCGCGAGGCAGCACAATAAAATTTACCGGACTCATTAGCATACCACCAGATTGGTTGACCGCATCTCTGATACAACACCCTAGCTCAGTGCAAAGGAGCAACGTCTGTGCCTAACTTTTCCCGGCAAGCGGTGCTATTGTAAGCTTTTTAACTTAACCTTTTAACGCCAGGTAGTGGGTGATTCCCCACGCTCCAGCGAGATTTTGCCAACGCCCGCGCCAGTTTCTTCAAAATCTGTCGGGTAGTGCAACGCGGATCAAAGGCATCAGGCTTGCAACTCGAGTAATTAAAGGAACGTGATACCGAAATGATCTTCAAGCAGTTTTATCTGGCGAGCCTTGGGCACGCTTCTTATCTCGTCGGCTCAGAGCAAACTGGCGAGGCGCTGGTCCTGGATGTGCGCCGCGACGTAGACATTTATTTCAAGGAAGCCCGCGCCCAGGGTCTGCGCATCGCTTTTGCTGCCGACACTCACCAACATAATGACTACCTGACGGGCATCTGCGAGTTGCCCGTGCGCGGCGAGGTGCAATTGCTCGCCAGCGCGCGCGCCGAATTGGGATACCAGGCAAGGCCGCTTGGTGACGGTGATCGCCTCGAGGTCGGCGAAGTCGTTTTTGACGTAATGCAGACGCCGGGGCATACGCCGGAACATATTAGTATCCTCGTGACCGACCGCTCGCGCGGCGATGAACCCGCGTTGCTGCTTTCGGGCGGCGCCTTACTCGTTGCCGATGTCGCGCGTCCTGACTTGCTTGGCGGCGGCGAACAAACGCGAAAGCTCGCCAGCGAAATGTGTCACACGCTGCAGGAGAAAATTTTGACTCTTCCCGATCATGTGGAAGTCTATCCAACACACGTTGCGGGTTCTTTGTGTGGCGGTCATATCGGCAGCCGACTTTCGACCACGGTTGGATACGAGCGTCGCATGAATCGGATGCTTGCCGCGCTCGGCTCGAAAGATCAGTTCATCGAGAACTGTCTTAACCTGGAAAACCTGCCTGCCGTGCCTCCTTATTGGAAACGTATGCGGCGGCAGAATCAGGCGGGACCACCGCTGCTCGGCGTCCTCAGAGAGCCGCCGCCTTTGCTGGTGAGTGACTTTCAGAAGACGCGCGACGAGGGTGCTGTCGTGCTTGATTGCCGTTCGCCGGAAGCGTTCGGGGGCGGGCACATTCCGGGCGCGCTGAACGTTGGCGTGGGGTCGTCTTTTCCGACCTGGGCCGGTACCGTACTGCCACCCGGCACGCACTACCTGCTCGTGCTGGAAGATGCGGAACAACTTTGGGACGTCTGTTGGGAGCTACTGCGCATTGGTTATGACCTGCCGCAAGGCTGGCTCGCGGGAGGGATGATGGCGTGGCGTACAGCCGCAAAACCAATCGCAACCATCCCCCAATGGTCGGTGTGGGACTTGGAGAATCGCTTCGAGGGCGAGCGTGACCTCATCGTCCTGGATGTGCGCCAGCCGCAGGAATGGGCGGACGGTCACATCAAAGGCGCGCGGCACATCACTGGCGCGGAGTTGCCCCAGCGGCTCAGTGAGGTTCCCAGGGATGTTCCGGTTGCGGTTATTTGCGGCAGCGGATATCGCTCATCCGTTTCGTCGAGCCTGCTGGCCCGCTCCGGCTACAAAAACATTTTCAATGTCCTGGGCGGGATGAGCGCCTGGAAGCGCGCCGGATTACCGGTTACATGAGTGTAGGGCTCTATTCTATACTTCGGTCGACGTGAGCCGATAGCCCGTATTTAAAAAGGGGAAGAAATGATGAAGGTCTCAGAGATTATGTCGAGTCCGATCATAACCGTGCGTGAAGAAGCGACGCTCAAGGAGGTTGCGCAAACCATGCTCGACCATAGTTTCGGGTGCGTGCCCGTCGTAGATAAGCAGGGAGTAATGACCGGCATCATCACGGAATCCGACTTCGCGGCCAAAAACAGAGGAGTTCCTTTTACAACCTTTCGCATGCCGCAACTCTTTGGGCGATGGCTGGGTAAATCCGGAGTTGAACAACTGTATGAGTCGGCCAGCACGATCCCCGCTTCAGACGTAATGAGCAGAGACGTCATCACAGTGACCGAGGAGGTTACAATTGAGGAGGTTTTAGAGCTGATGCTTCGTCATGACGTTAACCGTATCCCCGTTTTGCGCGACCGAGTTCCGGTTGGCATCGTGGCGCGATACGATCTGCTAAAACTCATGCTCCGGCAGCGAAAGCCCATGTGACGGCTCGTCTTCTGTTTTGGTTTTCGGTAGGTTGGGGTTAATTCGGTGATGGTGATGGCACGCCTCAAGAACAACCAAATGACCACCTTAAATCAGATTATGGTGCCTTGAAGAGGCCACGCCGCTGTCTTGAACCGAAGCTGGGCCGCGTCCCTTAAAGAAGCGAGGACTCACAGCAATAGATCCGTCGAGATATCGTACGTGTTGCGGTTCAGGATGGCAGTAATCCGCGTGCGAGAGGTGTGTGCGAGTGTGGCCACATGATCATGAGTCAAGCCTCCTTGTCTCAGATATGAGACATTCGTGTCAAGTGAGACTTTGGAATAGCTCAGTGGCACTTGTCGCTCGGACGCTGAAGCGGGCGTTACACCCTTCAAGTAAACAGGTTGCTTCAAAAGCTTTAGTAGCCTACCCTCTCCAAGTAAATTTGAATTTGATTATTGGATGAACACAAACTTCTATGACGTAGCCGACGCTTGTAGGCGCTATGTAATATCGCGCCAGCCACCAGATCATTTATCCAAGCTCGTAACCCTCTTGGAAAGTGGAGGCCTTGCTCCGAAGCTCTTCGATAGTTTATGTGTTGAATACGGTCTGCAAGATTCGCCTTCATTCAAAGAGGAATTGCTTGATCTGCTCCTTTTCGTTATTGAAGACTGCCTTAAAGATCATGCACTGACCGCTAATGAAAAGTTGGGCATACGTGAGTTGAAGTTACTCTTTCGTATTAAGGAAGGCGATTTTTATAAGTTTAAGCAGTCAGAGGTGAAAGTGTTGCTTATAAACGAAGTGAGTAGAATCTTAAATAACAAATCGGTTGATAGAGTTGAGGCTTTGCTTCAAACTGATTTGCAAGAAATCTTCGGTCTAAGCTATGACCAGTATCTGAAACTCACAAGCGAGCCGATTGGGAAAATTGTAGATGATGCGATTGCAAAGATCACGAGAGACAAACTAGTAACGGATGAGGAGCGGGAAGAATTGGTACAACAGATTTTAGCTCTTGATACGGTGTATAGGCTTAGCGCAAACCAGAAAAAGATGATTTTCGGCGACTAAGGATCTCTTGGAAAGGCTGCGCCGCTTCGGATGAGTTCCAATCTCAAGATCAAGATTTTTCCAAACGCAGTCGTCCAAATTGAGTTGGCGGCGGAATGGTGGGAGAATCGGCCGGCACGTCCGCTCAGCGTAGCCGCATAAAGCTTCTGCGCCGAAGCATCCTTCATCGGGTTTGCTATTACCTCTATGACGTTATCCTGAAACTGTCTCGCGCTCTTTATTTTTCACGAGCGTTACAACTGAAAGGCTCAGCATGATCACCATTCGCTCATCTGACGGCGATGAGTTTGGCGCCTACCTTGCGTTACCACCCACCGGAAACGGACCCGGTCTGGTCCTTTTGCAAGAGATTTTAGGAGTCAACCAGGACATGCGCGCCGTCGCCGATTGGTATGCCGCGCGAGGCTTTGTCGTGGCCTGCCCCGATCTTTTCTGGCGACAGGAGCCAGGCGTGCAGCTCAGCGACAAAATTGATGCAGAATGGCAGCGCGCCTTCGAGTTGTATCAGGGACTGGACGAGGCCAAAGCGGTCGATGATGCGGCGGCGACGCTCCAGTTCCTCCGCCAACACCCAGCCTGCACTGGAAAGGCGGGCTCGTTTGGGTTCTGCCTGGGCGGGAAACTCGCGTATCTGATGGCCACGCGATCCGATCCGGATTGTTCGGTCGGCTACTACGGCGTCGGCATCGAGAAGGCTTTGACGGAAGCAGCCCGCATCGGTTCGCCGACAATGCTGCACATCGCCGGCCAGGATGAATACTGCCCACCGGCAGCGCAGGAACAAATCCATCAGGCGCTGGATACACATCCAAAGGTGACGATTCACGTTTATCCCAACCAGGATCACGGTTTTGCGCGTGTCGGTTCCGCGCACTTCGACGCCCAGGCCGCCGAGTTGGCGAATCTGCGGACGCTGGAGTTCTTTGTCCGCCATCTCGGAGGCCCAGCAAGCACCGCTGAATTCCAAAAATTGTCTGAACTTTGGGACGCGCACGTGAAGTACGAGTTTGCGACGCGCAATACGGAGGACACGCTGTTCACGATGGTCGCAGACGCCTATGTCAATCACGTTCCCGTATTGACTGGCGGCGTCGGCCACGATCAACTGCGTGAGTTCTACTCGCAACGCTTCATTCCGCAAATGCCGCCTGATACGAAAATGACACCAGTGTCGCGCACCGTCGGGGCCGATCGGGTCGTTGACGAGATGGTTTTCGAGTTCACCCACACCATCAAGATGGACTGGATGTTGCCCGGCCTCGCTCCCACCGGTTGGCATGTCAAGATACCGCTCGTCGTGATCGTGCATTTCCGCGACGGCAAACTGGCCCACGAACACATCTACTGGGATCAGGCCTCCGTGCTGGCCCAACTGGGGCTGCTGGATAACGATAAGTTACCTGTGGCCGGAGTTGAGAGCGCGGAAAAAGTTCTCGACCCGCGCTTGCCTGCCAACCGTTTGATGGAGCGCGGTTGATGATGGACGATGACCATGGCCCTGAAATGAAGGGAAGAGCACGGCGAGCCGGAGAAGCGCGGGCGAGAGGCCCGGGCTCCCAAGTCACGGGCACAGCCTCTCAAGCTGTAGTAGGGCGTTTGCGGCGTGATCTCGGTACGCTGGAATCTTATGCCGCGTTGCTGGGTATATTAATCGGAGCCGGCATCTTCACGGTGACGAGTCGCGCCTGGACGCTCACCGGCCCCAGCGTGATTCTTGGCTATCTCATTCTTTTGCCCGTTATTCTCGCTACCTCCGTGCCTTATGCCGCGTTTCTTTCGACGCCCTTAGGCCGCGAACCGGGCGGCGAATACACGCACATCTCGCGCACGCTTGGCGGTTACCGCATCGCTTTCGTCGGGACATGGTTGAAGATTATTTCCTACATCGGCGCCTTGGCTTTTCTCGTCAACGCGTTAGCGGATTACATGATCCAATTCGCCGGTGGGCGCCTCCAGCCGGCGACTTACCGGCTACCGCTGGCGCTTGGCAGCCTGCTCTTTTTTTATTTGGTGCACGTGGTAGGAGTGCGCTGGTTCGGTCGTTTGCAGGTGACGATGTGCGCACTGCTTGGGCTTTCATTAATTGTGTTGGTAGTGCCAGGCCTATTTGCAATTCGCCCCACAAACTACCAGCCCTTTTTAGCCCACGGCCTTTCAGGATTAGCAGCGAGCCTCGTGCTCCTCTTCTTCTCTTATGCCGGTTTTGAGTCTCTAGCCCAGACAGCGGGGGAAGTAGAAGGGAGCACGGAAAAGCTGCCGAAAGTCTTCCTGAAGGGCATAACTATCACGGCCGTTATTTTTGTGCTGATGTCCGTCGTTGCTTTTGGCGTTCTGCCTGGCCCGCGCTTGCAGACGAGCAACGCGCCGATGGCTGAAGTCGCTGCTGTTTATCTGCCCGCCGGCGCCGCCTTGTTCGTCACCTTCGGCGCCATCATGGCGTTGACGACTTCCATCAATTCAACCATGCTCGTGCCATCGCGCCTGGGCATCATCCTCGCACGTGACCGCTTAGCGCCGCGCTGGATTGGCGCAATTAACGCGCGCACCGCAACGCCGATTAACGGTCTTACGCTCACACTGGGAGCGGCTGCCCTCCTGCTCGTTAGCAGTCAAGTCTCATTGGCGCTCAACATCGCGGTCTTTGCATTGGTTGTCCTCTATTTCCTGCACAGCCTGACCTTCCTGCTGCTGGAACGCCGGAATCCCAAGCTCTACTCGCTGATCAAAATCTCACTAAAGCCGTCATTTCAGCGAGCAACGGCATGGCTGTCAGTGCTCGCGATGGGTGGGATCATTGCGATTCAGGTAGTTCAGGATGTGCAGACGCTGGCTACCCAGAGTTTGAGTCAGCGGCTTGCAGGTCATTCACTTACCAGCCTCGAACTCGCCTTGGCCTGGGGTTTGATTGGAGCCATGCTCTACGCTTACGGTCGATCACGCCGGCCTGATACTGATAGCAAGATCGTTCTGGAGAGCGAAATCCGACAAGACCGGCACGTTTGATTTCAAGCAGTCGAAAAGTTCAAGCAGTCGAAAAGTTCAAGCAGTCGAAAAGTTCAAGCAGTTAAGAGTTCAAGCTTGCCGAGTTTAGAAAAGACAACCTGAAGGTTGAACTCTAAACTGCTTGAGTGGCGACAAACTTGAGGAGAATCGCAATGGAGATTGAAGGCCGAAGAGTTCTGATCACCGGCGCCAATCGTGGTTTAGGGCGCGCTCTCGCGTTGGCGTTTCTTGGCGCCGGCGCCCGCGAAGTGCTGGCCGGCTTTAGGCAACCGGAGAGTCTTAAGGATCTGCGTGAAGCCGCCCAGGACGCGCGGCTTACGCCAGTGCGGCTCGATATCACGTCGGAAGATGACGTGCGCGCCGCGGCTGACCTGGGGCGCGTGGACATTCTGATTAACAATGCGGGAATCTGCACGTTTGGCAGCGTGCTGCGCGCCGAGATGGCCGAATTGCATCAAGAGCTTGACGTCAATTATTTCGGCGCGCTGCGGATGGCCCGGGCAATCGCGCCTAAAATGACGGCGCAGGGCGACGGGCTGATTGTGAATGTGGCCTCAATTCTCGCCAAAGTAAGTTTGCCGGCGATGGGAAACTATTGCGCGCTTAAGGCGGCGCTGCTGTCCCTGAGCCAGGCGCTGCGCGGCGAATTGGGGAAATACGGTGTCAGAGTAATCACAGTGATGCCGGGGACGATTGATACGGACATGAGCCGAGACTTTAGCGGGCCCAAGATGTCGAGCCAGCAAGCGGCTTTGGAAATCGTCGAGGCCATCCGCGTTGAGGGCATTGAAACTCCGATTGGCGATGCGGCTCGCGAGGTTCTCGCCGGACTGGCTTCAGATCCCCTGGCGATCGAGAAGTCATTTGCGGCCTAAGGCGCTTGAAAAGGGGATGACTGAATCAACCATTGATCGCCGCCGAGCGGAATTCCCAACCTTAGCGTCGGGTATTCACCTCTTGAGCCACAGCCTGGGTCCGGTTCCGCAGGCCGCGCGGCAATCGTTGGACGCTTATTATCAGGCTTGGGAACAACACACCAGCGAGGATGCCTGGGCCGCCAGCTGGTGGCAACTGTCGCAACAGGTAGGCGACCGCATCGCGCGCATCCTTGGCGGAGCGCACGGCTCGGTACAAATTCAACCAAATGCCTCAATCGCGCTCGCCAGTGTGGCGTCGTGTTTCGACTTCGCATCGGCCAGACGCAATAAAGTAGTAACGTCGGCGCTCGATTTTCCTTCGATGGAATACATCTGGGAAGCGCAGAGATCTCTGGGCGCGAAGGTTGAAGTGGTGGACTCGCCTGACGGCATCAGTGTGCCGCTCGAAAATATGCTCGCGGCCATTGACGACACGACGAGTCTGGTGGCGTTGTCGCACACTTCCTTTCGAAGCTCTTATCGCATCGATGCGAAAACAATCGTTGACCGCGCGCATAACGTGGGAGCGCTCGTGCTACTTGACGTTTATCAGTCGGCCGGGACCGTCGAGTTGGACGCGGCCAATTGGGAGGTTGATTTTATGATCGGCGGCACGATCAAGTGGCTATGCGGCGGCCCGGCCTGCGGCTATCTCTATGTGCGGCCCGACCTGCAAAAGGATCTTCGGCCACGACTTACGGGCTGGGTCGCGCACGATTCACCATTTGACTTCGCGCATTCGCCAATGCGTTACGCCCACTCAGTGCGCCGCTTTGCTCAGGGCACGCCGAGCATTCCGGCGCTGTATTCGGCCTTGCCCGGATTGCGAATTTTGGAAGAAGTCGGCGTGGAAACAATTGCGCGCGAATCCCGCCGCCGCACCCAGTGGATGATCGAGTTCGCCTTGGAAAGGGGTTGGAGAATAAACAGCCCGCGCGCTGTTAACGAGCGTGGTGGCTCGGTGATGGTTTATGTTGACGACGGACCCGCAATGGTGGAACGTCTCGCCAAAATGAAAGTATTCGTTGATTGCCGTCCCGGCGTGGGCCTGCGCATCTCGCCTCACTTTTTCAACACCGATGAAGAAGTGGAGCAGGGTCTTAAGGTGCTGGCGAAACTGATTAGTTGAACTCTGGTTCGGACCCAGGCATTGCCGATCCAAAATGCTCAATGGCAGTGCCGAAAGCAATAGATTCGCTATTTATCTAGTTTGAGGATCTGTAGATAACGTGGGACCAGGCAAACCTTTGGGAAAACTCAGTAACAGGTCTCTCAGCACTTTTGGAGCAACATTGGATTTCTATGATGGCATTCCGCAGTTGTTTTTGGACCTCCAAATGATCGCCATGGAGCATGTAGTCTCAAAACCATCGGTCGAGTTCTACATTATTAGCGGCGGTCTTGAGGCAATAATCAAGGCTTAACAGATGTTCCGTGCTTTTCGCTGATAGGCAATGAGCATCGTGGTGGTAAGCCTATACCAAATCTGTGGTTCGTCAAGCGAATTCCTAACCGTCGAAAATACTGGAATCCTTAGTTGGGAGCAACCGGCGAGTTGGATGGATTGCCGACTTCGTATCGCACGCTTGGACTTCCCGCCGGATAGAAAACACCTAACAGCCGCAGCTCATCAGCACCCGTGTTTTCCACACAGTGAACCTGCCCTTTCGGTAAGTAAATGCAGGAGCCCGAACCGATTGGGGCGTTAGTTTCCCCCGCCCACATCCGGCCCGATCCGCGCAGAATGACAAGCACCTCTTCGTAGTTGTGAAAATGATCGGGCGCCCGCCCCGGGGGAATCGAACCAACAAACTGAGTCACTTGCTTGCTGCCCACTTCATCGTCGACGAGCACACGATACCAACGGTCTGCGGTTGGGACAGCTTTTCGATCGGCGAGGCGCACAATAGGCGGTCGTTGAAGCAAGGGTCTCTCTGCCGATTGAGAAGCAGTCTTTGGAGGCAATGTGTTTGCCTCGGCGAGCGGCTCCGGGCATTGCGAGCTGATGACTACGAGCGGTTCCGGATTGGGATTGTCCACCGTCAGAATGGCGCCGGGCCGGAGATAGATTCCGCTTTCCGCTTGAACCGGATACGAGAAACCGTCGATCAGAACGTTGGCAACTCCGCTCAGTACGTAAAGGACCTCATCACATTCCAGATTCTTTAATGCAGGTGACAATCCAGGCGCGAACTTCAGCGTGCGTAAAGAGATCGCTGAGGCGCCGTTTGCCCGGCCAACCAAAGGCCAAACGCTCAATGTCCCATTGATCGCGGGCTTGCCGTCTCTCATTCCGGCTACCCGGCAGCCACCCTCCAATAACACAGCCATTCCAAGACTCTCCCGCTATCGGCTTTCCAATTCTCTCTGATTTCCACTCAAGCTCTTCACTGGGAGCGCGGGCGTCCCGCCCGCCCCGATCGAATAGCACAGCGACTCAAATGCGGGTTGGATTGTTCCCCCTCGATCGAATAGCACAGCGACTCAAATGCGGGCGGGACGCCCGCATTCCCAGTGAAGAGCTTGAATCGCATCTCGTGCTTCTCAAAATCACCTCCTAACTCCATTTGACCCTAAGATCAAACAGATCGGGACGGTGGTAGTGACCTGAGACATCCAGCGTCATGCGCTCTCTGTCAATTGCCCTCAAGTCAAGTTCGGCAACGATGATCCGATCTTCATCAAACACCGGCTCAACTATATAGGCTCCATCCGGTCCGATGATGGCGCTACCTCCTCTGAGCAGCAGGTGATCTGGCTGATCAGACAATTCGGAAACAACTTCCAATTCATCCGGCAGGTCGCGCACACTCATTAGACTTCCCGCCGCCAGCACAAAGCATCTGCCTTCAAAGGCATAGTGACGACTCGCCAACTGATGCATCTCGTGCACTGTGGGCCAGACCGCGACGTGTATTTGTTCGCTCGAAGTATGAAGCACATGTCGAGTGAGAGGCATCCAGTGCTCCCAGCAAATTAGACCGCCAACTCGGCCCTGTGACGTTTCAACTGCTTTCAACCCTGAGCCGTCGCCTTGTCCCCAAACCAGCCTTTCAGTAAAAGTGGGAACCAGTTTGCGATGGTGGTTAAGCAGAGCACCGTCCGGGCCAAAGGTGAGCAGGGTGTTATAAAGAGTTCCGTTACCGGGCCCTCGATCCACTCGCTCGTTAACTCCGATCACCAAAACCAGATCATGGTCAGCCGCCGCTTTTGCAAGCAGCTTTGCTTCACCGCTCGGAATGGACAGACTGTTGCGCCGCAGCTCTGCGAAGACTTCCTTGGTGGGCTGGTAATTCCAAAGAGCGGCATTTGGACAATAATCAAGCCATGCCGGATAACCCGCGAGCCACGTCTCACCAAACACTACCAGCTTCGCTCCTTCCGCGGCTGCCCGAGCGATCAGGGTCACCGCTTTGGCGAGGCTCGCTTCGAGACTCATGAAGACGGGACTGGCCTGGACAATGGCGACTTTCAGCGGCTTCAATTGTTGTTCCATCGAAGTAGTAGCTAAATGATAAGATTGGTCCAAACTTGACGTGCCATTATTACGCAGTTTGTAAGGAATCCACAGTCAATGCGGCCAACGTACTTTCGCCAAAAGGAGATCACGATGCGGAGTCTTGATGTGATCGGAGTCGCGATCATCGTTTTGGTTTTTGGCCTGGTAGCAGGTGCATTGGCATTTTCAGGCCTGACGGAAAATGCGGCACTAGACCATGGCAATGTCTCATCCAGCGCCGGCGATTCGTCCACGGCACCGGAGTTTGCACCCGGCGCTTGGATTAATTCAGAGCCGTTGACCGTGAAAGGCCTCCGCGGGCGGGTCGTGCTGATCGAGTTCTGGACGTATGGTTGTTACAACTGCCGCAATACGTTGCCCTTCGTCAAGCGCTGGCACGAACGGTATGCCGAAAAGGGGCTGACGATTGTTGGGGTGCACTCTCCTGAGTTTGACAGTGAAAAGAAGATTGACAATGTGCGCCAACAAGTGGCTTCACTGGGAATAAAGTTTCCAGTGGTTACGGACAACGATTATAAGACCTGGCGCGCTTATCAAGTGCAAGCCTGGCCGACCATCTTCGTTTTAGATAAGACTGGGCGAATTCGTTGGACTCACGTTGGTGAAGGCTCATACGACCAAACTGAGTGGAGGATCAAGGACTTGCTGTCGGAAAGTTTTAAGGAGTCTCAAGAAAAGACCGATGGCAAACAGAAAAAGGGATCGGAGACAAAGGCGATGACGGACAAGATCGAAAAGACAGACGAGCAGTGGCGAAAGGAGCTTTCTCCTGAGCAATTCCAAGTATTGCGCGAGGCGGGGACGGAACGGGCCTTCACCGGCGCCTATTGGGATCATCATGAGAAGGGCGTTTATTACTGCGCAGCTTGCGGTCTGGCGCTCTTCAGTTCTGACACAAAGTTCGACTCGGGCACCGGGTGGCCCAGCTACTACACTCCCGTTTCAAAAGCTAACATCATCGAGGAGACGGACCGGACTATGGGCATGGTGCGCACGGAGGTAAAGTGCCGCAGGTGCGGCTCGCATCTGGGACATGTGTTTGAGGACGGCCCTCGCCCGACTGGGCTGCGCTATTGCATTAATTCCGCGGCTCTAAAGTTCGAAGAGTCGCAGTGAAAGGTACCACCCTCGACTCGACAGTCCTTTTCTCTATGAGAGCAATTTAGAGAGCCAGGCGATGCCGCGTTCAAGCTGCTCTCGATCGCCAAGAAGCATCCAGAGGTGCTGCTTGAGGCATAATCAGCGTCAAGAGTCCTTATTTTACATAAGCGTCGAAAGATCTCATTTACGCCGCGACAAATTCAGTTTTTGAACTCCTCATCGCCGGAGTGTCTTTGCTTTGGCAATGTTCGAGTAAGCCGAGTTCCCTGACACATTGAACGCCCGCACACGATAGCGATAGGTTGTATTCGCTGCCAGTCCGGTATTGGAGAAACTCGTTACGTTCGCTCCTACCTGAGCGATCTGAACAAAGTTTGAGCAATTGTTGCCCTGACAACGCTCGATCCGGAACCCGTCCTCGTTACTCGAGTTGTCGGACCACGACAAGTTGATCTGACTCGTTGACACCGGAGTCGCCGTCAGGTTGCTCGGAGCATTTGGAACCGGAGGCGGCGTTGGAGT